>Ga0307470_10000254_pt1 | contig 33576 bp, 27 predicted proteins | sample atmos_gasesAM3C__FD_204565 | JGI IMG/M metagenome (GOLD analysis project Ga0307470, IMG submission 204565) | Hardwood forest soil microbial communities from Morgan-Monroe State Forest, Indiana, United States - atmos_gasesAM3C_05 | ecosystem: Environmental > Terrestrial > Soil > Temperate forest... | reverse complement strand
GTTAACGCGTGCACCTTGTTCCCAAATGACAGGAGTTTACAACCCGAAAGCCTTCATCCTCCACGCGGCGTCGCTCCTTCAGGGTTTCCCCCATTGAGAAAAATTCTCGACTGCTGCCACCCGTAGGTGTCTGGACCGTGTCTCAGTTCCAGTGTGACTGGTCGTCCTCTCAGACCAGCTACCCGTCATAGCCTTGGTGAGCCGTTACCTCACCAACTAGCTGATAGGCCGCGGGCTCCTCAAAAAGCGCCAGGTTGCCCCGGCTTTGGTTTCGCTAAGATGTCTTAGCTGACCACATGCGGTATTAATTCGGCTTTCGCCGAGCTATCCCCCACTTTAAGGCAGATTGCCCACGTGTTACGCACCCGTTCGCCACTAAATTACTCTCGGTATTGCTACCAAAAGTAATCTCGTTCGACTTGCATGTCTTATCCACGCCGCCAGCGTTCGTTCTGAGCCAGAATCAAACTCTCCGTAAAAATTTGGAGCCGACGTCATTGCTGACCCCGGACAAAGTTTGCTGCCGATGCCGCTAAGCATCGACGTCTGACCATTCTAATCCGTCACGGCCCGTAGACCGCGACAGGTTCGTTCGATCAATAATTTTTGATCAAAGAAAACTTAACGAATAACGCACAATTCAATTTTCGCTGACTTATTTCACCTTTTGGATCCGCCAAATTCCGTCGTGATACGAATCCAAAATTATACTGTCAAAGATCGCCGTTCTTCTTCCATCGGTACACGATACAATCCGATCCGATCAGCTGACTGATTGAAACCGGCTCGCCCATGAGCCCCAAGAGAAGAACATCCCGCGTCTGCGAGATCCGCGTTTCAGCGGGACAGCAACATATTGGGTTGATCCAACCCGTCAACCCGAAAATATGCACTATTTGCAGAATTTTTTCGCGTGACGATCCAACGAAACCGGCGACTGAAAAAGCTTTGCTTGTTCTGCACGGCGGTTTTCTTCACTCTCCGGCGAGGATCAAGAACATGGAAGTCCCTCGATCTCGGCTTCGCTTGCACGGAGGTTTTCTCTGCTGCCGTCGGATCGTTCTCGCGATAATCATCGCCCTTTGCGCCGTAGCCGGGAACGCCGCTGCCCGGCCTTCGCATGTCGTGATCGTGATGATGGAGAATCACGCTTACGGCGAAATCATCGGCAGCCCGAGCGCGCCCTACATTAATAATGTTCTCGTTCCGAATAGCGCCGTTCTTACGAATTCCCACGGCGTCGAACACCCGAGTCAGCCCAATTATCTCGATCTTTTCTCCGGCGCGAACCAGGGCGTGGTCGGCGACGCGACGCCAGTCGGCCTTCCGTTTTCCACGCCGAATCTCGGCGCACTCCTGATCAACAAAGGATTCAGTTTCGCGACCTATTCCGAGAGCCTGCCCTCCGTCGGATTCACCGGCGATAATTTCACCACCGTCGCCGGCCAGAACCAATATCAGCGGAAACATAATCCGGCGGTGAATTGGCAGGCGGCCGACGCTCCCGCCGGCAACCATCTCGCGCCGTCGCTCAATCAGCCGTTCACCGCGTTCCCCACCACCGAAGTCGGGTTCGCCAACATGCCCGCCGTCTCGATCGTCGTGCCTAACGAGCAGAACGACATGCACGACGGCAGCATCGCGATGGCCGACACCTGGCTGCAGAACAACCTCGAGGCTTACCGATTTTGGGCTGCCCATAACAACAGCATCCTCGTCGTTACCTGGGATGAAGATGATTTCACCACCGCGAACAGAATTGCGACGATCATCACTGGCCAAAACATCCGGCCCGGAATGTACAGCGAGAGCAGCGTCGAGAGTGCGCCCGGGCTCGGCGTCGATCATTATAGTATCCTTCGCACGATCGAAAATCTGTTCGGCCTCGGCGCCTGCAACGCCGCCACCGACGGCTCGCGCAAACCGATTGTCGATTTGATTCACTCGCCGCTTCTCAACATCTCCACTCGCGCCAACGTCGCGACGGCATCGCAGGTCCTGATCGCCGGTTTCATTATTACCGGCACCGATTCCAAAAAAATTATGATCCGCGGGATGGGTCCATCGCTGGGCAGCATCGGCAGTGTCCTGGCCGATCCCACGCTGGAACTTCATCAAGGCGACGCCACCATCGCCACCAACGACAATTGGAAAATCAACTCCGACGGTTCCAGCCAGCAGGCCGTCGTCCAAGCCACCACTCTTCCGCCGGCGAACGACAACGAATCCGTTATTCTGGCCAACCTGAATCCCGGCCCGTACACCGCGATTCTCGCGGGAAAAAATGGCGGCACCGGCACTGGCGTCATTGAGCTTTACGATCTCGGAGCGCTCGCGAACTCCCAGCTAGCGAACATCAGCACTCGCGGATTTGTCGGCACGAACAGCAACGTTCTCATCGGCGGTGTCATCGTCGCCAGCGCCGGCACGTCCAACGTTATCATCCGCGCGCTCGGTCCATCCATCCCCATCGCCGGCACTCTCGCCGATCCCACGCTAGAGCTGCGCGATGGCAGCGGTGCTCTTGTTCAATCCAACGACAACTGGAAAATCCGCGACGCCGACGGCAGAAGCCAGCAATCCACCATCGAAGCCACTCTTCTTCCGCCTCCGAACGATTCCGAATCCGCGATCGCGCAGACGTTACCCGCCGGGAATTACACCGCTATCGTTCGCGGCAAGAATAACACAACCGGCCTCGCCCTCGTCGAAGTCTACAATCTGCCATAGCTATTAAAGCGGCGCGTTCCCCCGAACTGTCACTCCCCATATAACGACGCGCCCGGCTTCCCATCCGCCGTCGTAATGACGCCCCTGCCTTTGATTCGATATTGGGCGTTGGACGTTGGATGTTGGGCGTTTTCTTCATCTGACCGGCGCTGCGCAACGCTTTCGATTCGCTCGCGCCGAGAGGTCTGGTAATCTAAAGCCATGTGGCTAACGAGCAATCTGCCGATCCAGCGGAAGGTCACACTCGTCGTCCTCGTGACCTGCATTGTCTGCCTGCTGAGCGCCTGCACTGCTCTCTTCATTTTTCAGCTGCGCAGCTCTCGCGAGGATTTCATCAACAATCTGACCACTCTGACCGAAGTGGTGGCCAACATTGAGGCCGACAATGTCAGGTTAAACGACGAAGGCGCAACCCAAGTGATCCTCGATGGGCTGAAGGCACGGAAATATATTGTTGGCGCGACGATTACTCGGCTGGGCGAGCCATTCGCATCGTTCGAGAAGGGGGAAGATCCGGCGAATCTCAAAAAGTACGGGAACAATGCTGGCCACAAGTTCGAGGGCAATTCTCTGATTACCTTTGCCCCGCTCGATTCGGAGGACGAGCAGGTCGGAATGGTCTATATCCGGTCCGATTACGGGACGGTATATTGGCGTCTGGTCGGAGCGTTCAGCGCGACAGTCGCCCTCGTGTTGCTCGTCTCCGTCGGGCTCGCGTACATCATTTCCTCGCGTCTGCAGCGCTTCGTCTCCGAGCCTATCCTGCGCCTGGCCGACACGGCCAAGAGCATTGCCAAAAACAAAGACTACTCGGTCCGGGTGAACGCCACTTCGAGCAACGACGAGGTCGGTTTGTTTACGAACGCCTTCAACCAAATGCTGACCCAGATCGAAGCGCAGGATTCGCAATTGCAGAGCGCCCAGCAAGATCTCGAGAATCAGGTCACCGCGTTGCAACGGGAAATCAGCGAACGTCAGCGGGCCGAGCACCGTTTGGCGGACGCCCACCGCCAACTCGTGGAGACTTCGCGCCAGGCAGGCATGGCGGAGGTGGCCACCGGCGTCTTACACAACGTGGGCAACGTCCTCAACAGCGTCAACGTCTCCGCCACCCTGGTGAGCGATCGAGTGCGCCAGTCGAAAGCCGACAATTTGCTGAAAGCCTCGACCCTGCTGCGAGAGCACGCGGAGCACCTCGAAGAATTTTTCGCCCATGATCCGCGGGCTAAATTGTTGCTGGAATATCTGCCAAATCTTGGCACGCATTTAAACGAAGAGCGGGCGGAAATGCTCAATGAGTTAGAGCTTCTGACGAAGAACCTGGACCACATCAAAGACATCGTCGCGATGCAGCAAAGCTACGCTCGTGTCGCCGGCGTCGTCGAGCCGGTTTCCCTTGCCGGTCTTGCGGAAGACGCTCTCCAGATGAACGCCGCGGCCTTGGTCCGCCACAGCGTTCACGTTGTCCGCAACTATTCCGACGTCCCGCTAGTTGCGGTAGATAAACACAAGGTCCTGCAAATTTTGGTGAACCTTGTTCGCAACGCAAAATACGCGATGGAGGAACATGCGCAGGAACATAAGGAGCTTGAGATTCTCCTTCGGCCAGAGGGCGAGGATCGGGTCCGAATCGCAGTCAAAGACAATGGCACCGGGATTTCGGCGGAAAACCTGGTCAAAATTTTCTCGCACGGCTTTACGACAAAAGCAGACGGCCACGGATTTGGCCTGCACAGTTCGGCCATCGTCGCGCGTGAACTTGGCGGCTCGCTCTGGGCGGAGAGCGACGGACTTGGCGCCGGCGCCACCTTCACGCTCGAACTGCCAGTCGCCGCGAAAGTAAACGCGTCATGACGCAAGAGGAGAACAACCGCATTCTGATTGTCGACGACAATCCGGCGATCCACGCCGATTTCCGGAAAATTCTCGCCCCGGAAGTTAAGCGCGCGGTGGATTTGGCCGCAGCCGAGGCGATCCTTTTCGGGCAGACGCCGCCAAGCGCAACGCGCAAGACATTTGAAATCGACAGCGCGTTTCAAGGGGAGGAAGCGCTGTCGATGCTGCGTAGCGCGCAAGCTGCCGGTCGTCCGTATGCGCTCGCGTTTGTCGATGTGCGGATGCCGCCTGGATGGGATGGCGTGCAGACCATGATCCGTCTCTGGGAAGTGGCGCCCGATCTTCAAATCGTGCTTTGCACCGCGTATTCGGATTACTCGTGGCAGGAGGTCGCCGAAAAGGTGAGCGCTCCGCATAACCTGGTCGTGCTCAAGAAGCCGTTCGATAATATCGAAGTACTGCAGCTGGCCCACGCCCTTTGTTACAAGTGGGCTGCAACTCAGGCGGCGAACGCGCAGCTCGAACAACTCAACGCCATGGTGGCCGAGCGGACTTGCGAGCTGGATCGAACAAACGCCGAGTTGCGGCAGGAAATCGGCGAGCGCCGCCGCGGCGAAGAAATTTTGCGGGAAAGCGAGGAACGCTTCCGCGCTTTCATGGACAACAGCCCGGTCGTCGCCTTCACCAAAGATCGGAACGGCCGCTACGTCTATTTGAACAAAGCGTTTGAGAAACAATTCGGTTTATCGCGCGACGACGCCACCCGAACCGATTTCGACCTTTGGCCCGCTGAGGTTGCCGCGGAGATGCAGGCGAATGACGCGGTCGTTCTGGAGGCCGGCGAATCGCGCGAATTCCTGGAGCGGATGCCGCTTCCCGGACGGGACGAAAATCAATGGCTCGTGCTCAAGTTCCCGATTCGCGATCGCCATGGCGACCGGTTCGTCGGCGGAGTCGCGGTCGACATTACCGAACGGACGCAACTCGAATCGCAACGCCGGCAATCGCAAAAGCTCGAAGCGGTGGGACAGTTGGCCGGGGGTGTCGCGCACGATTTCAACAACATCCTGGCGGTGATTATCGGTTACACCGAGACCCTGATGAGTTTGGCGGAGCCTGAGGGGACGCTGGCGCAAAACTTGAGCGAAATCCTGAAGGCGGCCGATCGCGGCACCGGCCTGATCGCGCAGTTACTCGCGTTTAGTCGAAACCAGGTGACCTGGCCGCGAATAATCGACGTTAATTCCACGATCATTGATATCGATAAGATCCTGCATCGGATTGCCGGTGAAGATATTTATTTCACGCTTCTACTCGGTCCGGAAGGCGGCTGTATCAAGGCCGAGCCCGGCCAGATCGAGCAGCTGATTGTGAACCTCGTCGTCAATGCGCGCGACTCGATGGCGACCGGCGGTGAATTGCGCGTCGAGACCGAGCAAGTTGTCGTGAGCAATTCGGAAGCGGAGGCCGAAGGCGTGACCCCGGGCGAGTACGTCCTCGTTCAAGTTGCCGATACCGGCACCGGAATGAGTCCGGAAACGCAGGCCCATATTTTTGAGCCATTCTTCACGACTAAAGAGGACGGCAAAGGCACCGGCCTTGGCTTGGCCACGTGTTACGGAATTGCGAAACAGAGCGGCGGTTTCATCAGGGTCGAGAGCGAGCTCGGGAAGGGAACTACATTTCGCGTCTATCTGCCGCGGGTGGAGCCGGCGGCGGTACCCGATCTGCCGCATCCGCCCCGGGCGAGTGAACTGCCGAAAGGGGATGAGTCCATTCTGGTGGTCGAGGATGAAGAATCATTGCGCGAGGTCACTGTCGCTACCTTGCGTGAGCTCGGTTACAAGGTGCGGGAAGCGGCGGACGGCGAGATTGCGCAGCGAATGCTTAGCGCCTCGGATGGCATCCGGGTCGATCTGGTTTTAACTGACGTCGGCATGCCGCGGCTCGACGGCGTGACGCTTGCGCATTGGCTGGAGACTCACCGTCCCGAGGTGCGCGTGTTGCTGGTTTCCGGTTACGCTGGCGATAAACGCCTGCGAGATGAAGACGTCGCGCTCGATCACCGTTTTCTCGCGAAGCCCTTCACCCGCGCCCAACTCGCGACCGCTGTCCGCAAGGCCCTCGAACACAAACGCGAAACGTCTCCCGTTTCGGCCTAACGAGGAGAGCTGCCGAGGGAGGCCTTCTCCTGTCACGGCATTGGGGTAGAATCTGACTCCGTTTATGCCGATGCGCTCAATCGCCCTTCTCATGCTGCTGCTCTCGGTCGGCACTGCCTGGGCTCTTGGCGAACCCCGTTTCGAAATCACCTCACGCCTGACCAACTACGATCTCGTCCAGGGGACAGGTAAATCGTCGACCTCGACGGACCTTCCGCCGATTACGGTTCCATCCGGTTCAGAAGGTTTGATCAAGCTCGGGCAAGAGATCAAGTATGCGAAGGGATCAGACAATAAGTGGATTCCCCTGTTGGGACCAGTAACGTTGACCCACAACCGCACGGCCTTCCTCGGGATCCGGTGTCCGATCTACGTCCGGCAGGCCGACGAAGAAGGGAAGGTGACCTTCTTGCTTCGGGCCGAGATTTGCGAGCGCGACATTGCTAACGAAGAATTGTCGCCCGTCATCAAGACCACGTCGTCGGTGCGGGGTGTGGCCTCCGTGGGAAAAACGAAATTTATCACGATCGGCGCACCGGGGGGAAAAAAGGCCACCCTCGAAATCACGTTTACAGTAAGGTGATTCTGTCGCGCGAAAAAAGTGACCTGTGACGAGTGACCCGCCACCGCCGGTTCGTCCATTGGCGAACATGTGACGTGCGGGCCTGACATCCGACCTCTGACCTGCCTTTAATTCGACGTTGGGCGTTGGACGTTGGACGTTGGACGTTTTGATTCTTCCGCCGTCTGACCTCTGATGTCTGACTTCAGACCTCAGTACAAGAACGGCACCAGCCTCTTCGTCCGCTTCGTGTATGCGAGATACTTCTCTCCCAGCGCCGCGCGCAACGCTTCCTCTTCCACATTCATCCTTCTCACGAACGCGATAAAGATCGGCACCAGAACAACCGCTATCGCCACCCAATTTCTGAGTGTGAGCGCCCACCCAACGAACGCGAGAAGCACTCCCGTATACGATGGATGCCTAATGAATCGAAACGGTCCGCGCTCCACTAGCTCATGATCCTTCTCGATCGTCACATCGACCGTGAAAAACCTCCCCAAGATTACGATCGCCCACCACCGCAGAATTAGTCCCGCGGCGAACAGTACCACCGCCGCGATGTTGACCGCCTGCCGGTGCGGCAGCTCAAACATCCAAAGGCCGTGGGTCCAAAGGAAACTCGAGCGCGTCACGAAAATTCCCGCCGCAATGCTGAGGCCGATCACAACCCAGATCATCCCCAGCGTGCTCTTGTCCTGTTTCGTTCCCGTCTTGCTTCGCGATCGACGCGTAATCGTCAGCAGAACTTCGGACGCGAGAAAAATCCATCCAAGCATTGACGAGAACGACATCTCGCTTTCATCGCTCGCAAAGACCTGCTTGGCAATTTGGCGATTCAGTCGCTTCCGGTATCGATGGCCTCGCCGAATCGATTTGTTTCTGAGGAAGCTCCGACCTTCGGCGTTCTCTGATCCGAACTTATAGGTGGCATTGTGTCTGTTGAATCCAACCGTCTTGTCCGAGCGCTCCAGCTATTCTGGCTCGTGCTTGGCCCCACGCGCATTTATGTCGCGACGGCGCTGGGCCTCATTTTCGTGCTAGCCGCAATTGGCGTCCGCCACTTGATAGCGCCGGCAAAGCAACCAGCCGCTTCAACCGCCAGTCCATCGTCTGCGACGCCGTCTCCGAGTAAAGTCGTCGCTCGCGTCGCGCCGAGCATCGCGCCTTCTTCGCCATCCTCGATCCTCATTTCTCCATCCTCAGCCTCCTCGCCAACTGCCGCTCCTCCTGAAGCGGAGCGCGCCATCGCCATCACCGACGTCACCGAGGACGAGAGGAGGGGACCGCGCGGCGAAACGTTCATCGTAGCCACCATCGGCATGGCTTCACGAACGACTGCCGACAAAGACAACATCGAGATCCGCGTTTTGTTCTTCGACGTCGACCGCAACAATGAAATGCATCCCACCGATGCCCAGGTCACCTACCAATGGCTGACGCCAATCCGCGATTGGACCGATCCCGCGCCGAAATATCTCGCCGCCACTTATCTCCAGCGCCGTCCATTCCGTCGCTCATTCGAAGAACTCCGCTACGGCGGGTTCATCGTCCGCGTCTACTGCGACGGCAAACTCCAGGACGAACGCTCCAAACCTGAAGCCCTCCTCGGCGCTCTGCATCGGAACGCACCACCGCCAATCACATCCGATAGGACTCCAGTTCCGCCTTCCGCGCCTTTCCAAAGTCCGCCCTTGTCGCGCCGTAGTCCTGAAGAAGGCGGATCAATTGCGCCCACACCCTTGGCGCAAAAAACTGCCACTCCGTCTTCACCATCCGCCATCGTCAATCCTCCATCCTCGCCCCCTTCTTCCACTCCGACCTCTGATTCAAGTCTTCCCAAAGGAATCCCAATCCCCGGAAAACCTGGCTTCGTTCAAAGCCCGTACGATCCCAAATTCATCATCGACGTTCGCGGCTTCCCGCCCGGCACGCTCGTAAACGATCCCAACACCAACAAACCCTTCCGCGTTCCTTAAGAACGTACCAACGGCACGATCGCGGCAACCGGAGCGGTCGCCTACAATCTACGCCACCGATCGTCGCAATCCTCGATCCTCTCCCAATTCATCCCTCATCCTTCCGCCTTCATCCTTCCAGGGTGCCGATCTTGTGGCCCATCATGCTCTCAATTTAGCCTTCGGTATCGTCCTGCATCCGCAGCAGACTCCGCGGATAATCATCAATATTGCAAGTTTCGACGACATCTCTTCCGGTGCCCTGCTCAATTGAAAGCCCGGCCTCGCGCTTGCCCGCTACGTTACGGCTCGCTGGGGGACAGCGCCTCCATCTTCGATCCTCAATTCGCCATCCTCGTCGCCTATCGGGCCGCCGCTTGATCGTGGCCCTGCGTGATCGCAGCGTCAAGGACGCCCGCTGTTACCTCGTGCGCGAAGCCGGCCCCGAGCTCGCCTCATTCAACGATCGCGAGATCATCATTCTCTACTGGCTCGTCAGGGGAAAAACGAACCCCGAAATCGGCAAGATTCTCGGCCTCGCCACCAACACGATAAAGAAACACTTCACGACTATCTTCGAAAAGTTAAGCGTCGAAAACCGCTTCACTGCCGCCTTACGCGCGAGCAAATTCTTTGCTGAGGAAGACATAACTTCCGCCGAACCCATTTGAAGCATCATCCGGCTAACGATCCGATAGCCAAATTTTCTTCTTGGCAATTCGGCGTGCGTTCATTAAGAACCGACTTCAACGAACCTCCCCAACCCCAAGATCTCTCAACGTCCGGTGCCATCATCGTGGTCATGTCGCCACTCACGCGGCTTTCCAGCCATCCGGAAAGATGATCGCAGCGACCGCGATCGGCCAACCTTTTGAACCGGGCGTGAGCTTGCGCTGCAATGGACGCGAATCGAAAGGCAGGCTTTTGTGCTCTGTGGACGAATTACCCTGCCTTCATTCTCCGAATGAGAATTTGCAAGATTCAAGGATCGACCCTGTCCTGTGTCATCGGATAGTTTCCGGTTAATGGATCGAATCTCGACCACGCTTTCCGAACTCCTTCGATCAACTCGGCCGGAGTTTCGAGTCTTTCTGATTCATCCCTCTAGCTGCGGTAAGGCTGCCTTAGCCGCAACTCTCGCGACATCCGAACATCTGGGGCTTGCTTACATCGCTGCATCACTACAAAGGATCAATGTAAGTACTCGGATCATCGACCTAGAATCTGATTTCAGAAATCCAGAGGAAATCGCATATCTGGTGGTGAAGGAGAAGTGCCGCCTCGTCGGCTTCTCTCCCACAAGCAAGTCTGCGCGGAATGCATGCGAGCTAGGACGCGCCATAAAGGCTGTTTCCAGCCAAACAATCATTGTCTGGGGCGGACACCTTGCTACGGGTCTTGGATCCGAAGCATTCCAGATTGCTCCTGAAATCGATGCGATTGTTACCGGATATGCGGAGACAATCGCACCCCAACTCGCGTTGGCTTTGGCACTCCACAACCGTATGCTCCACCACCCGCAAGTCGTTCTAAACTCGCGCATCGCTTGGTCAACTGTAGAAGTGGTTGCGGATGCCTCGCTACCAACATGGACGGAACTCTTACCAGTGCGGTCACTCTCCGCAGAAATTTACAAACAGACCGGTGCTCGCATAGTAACATCCCTTGGTTGTCTGTTTGATTGCACATTCTGCACTACGCCCTTTTTTTCCGGCAGACGTCTTCAACAACGTTCTATGACCCACGTGTTAGATGAGATTATGCAACTCTCTGAACTCGGCGTTTCACGAGTATGGATTAATGATGACCTGTTTATCGACGGCTCCCCTGCAAGTCGCGTACGTGGTCGTGAATTCGCCACGCGCTTTCATGCTCGTTTTCCGCGCATGCGCTTTCGTCCGATGTGCCGCGCGACAACATTCAAAAACGACCTAGAATTGCTTTCGATTCTCACCGCGTCTGGAATGGATGCCATATTCATTGGCCTTGAATCCGGGGATGACGGGGCTTTGGCAGAACTGCGAAAGCACAGCACTTCCGTGTTGGGACAGTGGGTGGCCCACCGGATAGATGATTTGGGGATTGTTCTGCAACCGGGCTTTATTATGTTCACACCTGACAGCACCTTCGACATGCTCCGAAATAACGTGAATTTCTTGCATGAAATAGGTCAGCTCTATCGGTTTTTTCCCGTCACGCGAACATCTCTCGGGTTTCCTGGAACGGACCTCTGGAAACAGCTACATGCCTCCGGCAGAATAGATTTAGAACGATCCACTCCATTTCTGATTTATCCGCAATTTGCTCGACAGGAGATTCGCAATCTATCAGTGGCGTTCGAGCTTCTTGAAGAGGAGTTTGCGAGTGTGGATTCGCAGCTGTACAGGCTTTTTGGGAAACAAGCATTGCCCGTCAGCATTCGTGCTTCTTTGTGTGATCAAATAAGGCGATGGTTGCTGGGCGCACTCGAACTCGCGGCATCCGGCGCGTCCACTGAAAACATCGTGGCTGCTGCTGCGCCTTTACATGAGCGCTGCGCTTTTTTCCTAGAGTCGGCACTAAACCAGCAGGAAGTGGATGGCACCTCATGAAAATTGCGATAATCGGAGCCCATGGCTCTGGCAAGACGACTTTTTGCGCCATTCTTAAGAGTCTGCTGCCAAAGAATGGTAAGGTGGTCATAGTCCCGGATATAGCCCGCCACGCCCCCGGGCCTGTGGGTCGAGAAAGTTCAGCCTCGGCTCAAAGGTGGATCGTGGATTACCAACTCGAGATCGAAAAGATACTGGACGAATCGGATGCGACGCTTTTGTTTGATGGTTGCGCCCTGAGCCACATCGCATACCTACAACATTGGGGACACCTTACTAGTGAGCTGCGCGAGCAAACAGAGCGATCCGCGAGCCGTTTCGACAAGGTTTTCTATCTTCCTCGGCAAGAAGCATTCTTGATCGACGATGGATTACGACCGACGGATCCTAACTTTCAGCGTATCATTGCGGAGCGGCAGCGCAGTTTACTGAAATCCTTCGATTGTGATGTGGAAGAATTGCCGACGGATTGGCCTGCCTGGGAAGGGGAACGCTGGCAACGATTTCTGACAAAGTTTCCGGCACGCAAGAGCCCGTCGTGCAAGCAGTATTTCGTTGCCCTCGGTCTAGTCGTGCATGAGCAGCGGGTGCTCTTGACCGAACGTTGTGCAACGGACATTCCAGAAGCATCTAATACGTGGGAACTTCCCGGCGGGACCGTTCAAGTTTGCGAGCATCCAGAGATAGCCGCTGCACGGGAGACGTTTGAAGAAACAGGGTATCTTGTAAGACCGAAAGAGATCTTGCCAACTATCGGTAGCAATATTTGGAGGACCAGTGACGACGATACCGAACACGCGATTGTCGTGTGCTTTCGCTGCGAACTCCTTTGGCCTACGCCTTTTCTGACACCTTCAGATAAAGACAATGGCAATTGTCGGTGGTACTCGGTGAACGACGCCAGAACGCTTCGTCTACTAAAGGGGATAGCACCATTCCTAGAATTCGCATTGTAACAAACTTTGATCCCTCCAATGATGGCGACAGAATCCTCCGTACTTGAAGAGGCGCAGGCAAAACTTTCCTTCCCGTTCAATGTGTTTCTTGGTTCGGACATTCCGGTCGATGATTTCTTCGAGACCTTTTACATCGCGCCCAAGACACGGATTGCTTCAGGTGCCGGGGACCACCTGAGGCCTGAGGTGCTCAAGTCAATCGGTATGCCTGGAACTCGCATCGCTCTTTTGGGAGCGATGGGATCGGGAAAGTCGACCTTCTTGCTCAACGAGTACCGTTTGTTGCGGCGCGCCCACCAGTCGGGCGCAGTGGCAACCGTTCCATATTTTACGACGTTTGAACGGCTTCTCGCCGGGACGGACGAGCTGGCGGACATGGTTGTCCATCCCACCGCTACCGTTTTTGTAGATTCGCTCGATGAAACTCTTCCGGAGGAACAGCGCAAGAGAGTCGACGGAATTATGACTCTTTTGATGGAGGCGCCGAGTTGCATATTGGCTTGCCGTACGCCATTCTTTTTCGACGCGCTCGCAGTCTATAGGAAGAGGTTTTCGTTTGTGGCGGAAATATGCCCCCTCTCATTAGACCAACAAGAATCCCTGATTAAGCGATATTTGCGATCGTTGGGCAGGTTGACGACGCCAGCCTCCGCGCGGGTTACCAACAAGGCCTTGAGCCTAGTGAGACGTTGTCTCGGGCATGGTGCGCGGGAGAACTTATTGGTTGCAACACCACTGTTTTCGGCGTTGTGCGCTATCGTTGCCCTCGACGACAATGATTTTCATAGGCTCGCCGAAATCTCCGAAGTGTATGGGCGATTTATTGTCATATTGACTAGTAGAAAATATCCAGGACAGGCAGACGCTATTGATAACTTAGCAGAGCTTGCTTGGGAGCTGGAAGTGCACAAAAATGCTAAGCGTTCGCTAAATGCCGACGATCTCTCCCGCCGATGGGGCGAGGGCTTTGTGGAACGCCTTGCGGACCTGGTTATATTGCGTCCAGGGACGTTTGCCGGAACCAACGTTATTCACGATTTTCGGCATCGGTCGATGGGAGAATTCTTACTTGCGCATCATTTGATAAAGGACCTTTCTGCGACGCATGTTTCAGATAAGCAAATCGTTGAGCTGTTGGGAACTTTCTTAAATTATGAGACAACCTACTTTGTGCGACGACTACTTCAGGACCTTCCTGCAGAGGCGCGCGAGAGAATTTACCGCCGGTTGAGAGCTTTCCTGTTACGCTCTTTTCTCCTGGTGCAGCCTAACGTTGTTATTGCCTCGCATAACGCGTTGTATCTCTGCTCCGCGGGCGACCCTGCTTTTGCAGAAGTTCTTCACAAAAGAATTGTGGATGAACAATTGCATGTTCATCCGTTGGTGTTTGGCACACTCTTGGCCGGCCTAATTGCCAACGCCAGTACCGGCAACCAGCGATCGCTACTAAAGCAATTGGACAATGATGCCGCGCTTAGGCGAAGGAACATGAACTATCACATGGCGTACTATGGTGATATCGATCCGACAGGGCTGGCCGTTATGTTATCTCCGATTGGAAGAGATACACTGTGGGAGCGCACGCGAAGCATTCTTCTTCAGCGAATTCAAACCAACGACGAGAAGCGACGTCGTTTTCGGGCCTTTGACCTACTGACTCTTCGGCATTTCTTGGTCAGTACGGGTTACCAATTGACTAATGCCGAGTCTGAAATTGTTTTGAAGGTCGTTGACGACCGCAACGACGCGTGGAGTGAGTTTCCAGGACTAGGCGATATCGTCCACAGTCAGGCCGCGAAGATAGGTAGCCACGTGCGGTCACACGGGAAACCGACTGTCGAAGGGGCACCCACTTTTGGAACTGAGTCGGTGGATATTGGGATTATTACGACACGTGAGGATGAGTTCCGCGCCGTGCTGGGGAAATTTCACGACTTGCAGGTGTTAGTGAAAGCCCGCCATTACAATGTGGCAACGTTTGTGGCGCAGGATGGATCTACGCGGTCAGTGGCAATCTTGCGCTGTAGTGAGCAAGGCAACGGGGAGGCACAGGATGCGGCGCGGGACTTGATTGACGACCTCGCGCCTAAATGGATCGTCGTGACTGGTATTGCAGGTGCGCGGCCGGATGATGATTTTACCTTGGGGGATGTTATTGTCGCGACTCGAGTCTTCGATTTTTCTGTCGAGGCTGTTACGAAGAAGGGTCGAGAATACGCACTCACCGGCGGCCCAATGCGGAAAAGTGTCGTGAATTTTGTCGCGAACATTGCAGCGCTCGACTCGCAGCTGGGTGGTTGGTCGGAGCCATCCGCTTTGGGTATGGAGCAACCAGTAGTAGAGCTAAGCAAAAGCGTGTTTTACGGAAGCGCTGAGTGGCGCGCTAAGGTGCGGCAGAAACTTAATCTGCACTTTACGAAAGGTAGGCGAAAGAGACACCCTATAGCGTTTGCTGGCCCCATTGCATCCAGCGACAGACTGATTAAGGATGACGAGATCCTTGCGGTCTGGTTGAAAGTTACCCGACAAGTATGTGCAATTGAAATGGAGACCGCGGGGGTCTACCGTGCTGCTCGCCGAGTCCAGAGAGAGTATCCCGTGCTTGCGATTCGCGCGATCAGCGATGTTGTCGGCTTCCGCCGCTCCGAGGACTGGACAAGATATGCTTGTGAGGTCGCTGCGGCGTTCACAAGGAAGATAGTCGATCGTGTCCCGATAGATGGGGGATGAGCGAAATGATCTTGCTGCCGTTTCTGGAGGTACCTTGACGTCGCGCAACCACGTAAAGGGTCTACGTGATCGCGGGCGGCGTGTTGCGTTGGCGGGGAATCAGAGGCTATCGAAGATTGTGCGCGTGTCGGTCGGAGCTGGTTGAGGGTGTGGGAGTGAATTCCGGCAACTCGTTCCCCAGAAGGTTGGCCCACTTCTCGACGCGTTTCGCTGTGCCGTGCAAACTCGGAAGATGAAGACGGACGAAGCAAAGTCGGAAGTAGAAAGTAGAAATTGGGAGGACGGAGGACAGAAGGCGGAGCGAGACCAAATGTTACGATTCTGTGACGAATCGAGTTTTTTCGTGTGGAGGGGCCGGGGCAAGTAGGAATTAAGAAGGAAAATTAAGAATTAAGAAAGCCAAATCAGGGCGCGAGCGAGATGGAGTGTGCCACTCGCGAGGATCTCACGGTTTTGTTCCCAGATATTCGCGGAACATTCCGAGATTAAGCTGGCTGCGAACCGACGTGAAGCCCGCCGCGCTGATGGCGGCCTCGATGGTTTGGTGTGGAACACAAACCTCAATCGTATCCCAATAGTATTTTAAGAGATCGCCCGCGTCCGGGCGGCGCAAGAGAAGGCGCGTCATCGCGGGGACAAAATCATGGAGATGGAATTTGAGAAGCTTGAGCAATAGCGGGTTGTGGGGCCTCACAATCTCGAGAATGCAAATCCGGCCGCCGGGTTTTAAAACGCGCAGGTATTCGCGAAAGGTAGTTTCGAGGTCCACCACATGGCGCAGCGCATAACCCATGGTGAGAAAATCGAATTGATTCGCCGCCAACGGAATCGCTTCCGCGTAGCCTTGGACGATTTCGATCTCCAGTTTCTTGCGAGCCTGGGCCAGCATCCCGGGCGAAGGATCCAGGCCAACCAATCGGCCTTGCGGTCCAATCAACGTGAGCGCCTCCCGCGCTACCAATCCCGTGCCGGTGGCCACATCCAGCACCTGCATTCCCGGCTTCAGTCCGGCCTGCTGCAAGACCTGCCGGCGATAACGTGGACCGCTCCCCAGGCCGGTCCACCATTCGATGCGATCATACAGATCCGCCGACCGATTGAACATTGACTGCGTCAACGCCAGTCGCTCGGTCTCATTTCGAAAGTGATGCTTCAGCCGGGAACTTTCCAGAACGGGCGTATCAATTTGGTTGATCATGTTTAGACGCGTTTGTGGGCGCGGCCCTGGACGTAGGTTTTGAACGGTTTGTCGGGAGGCGCAATCTCAAACTTAATCGCGAGCCCTCGCGCCGCTAAGAACTCGGGAGAGAGCCACGTCGGTCCGGTGGGAATGTTACGATTGTGTGACGAAACGAGGTTTTTGGTGTTGCCCGGCCCGGTTTTGTGAAGAATCGCGGAGCGGAATCCGCCTACGCGTAAGGCTACGGCGTGATGAATTTCCTTACGTCAATTCATGTCGCTCAGCATTGTCTTCATCTGTCTTGCGGTCGTTGTCGGGATTTATTTTTATAATAATCCGCTCAGGCATGGGCCGTGGTTTTTGAGCAGGCGGTTCATTAACTGGTTCCCGCTCGGGATGACCTACTCGTTCCTTTACATGGGGCGGTACAACCTGACGGTCGCGAAGAACGCGCTCGGGGGGCTCATGACGAATGAGGAGTTCGGGCTCATTTTCGCGGCGGGGACGGTGACGTATGCGTTGTCGTTTTTGGTCAACGGGCCGCTGGTCGATAAGATCGGGGGGAAGAAGGGGATTCTGATCGCGGCGATCGGGGCGGCGGCGGCGAATATCGCGCTGGGAGTTATCACGTGGCTGGTGCTGACGGGACGGTTGCACGTACGGTTGCTCGGGATTTTTTCGGTCGTGTACGCAGCGAACATGTATTTCCAGAGTTACGGCGCGGTCTCGATCATCAAGGTGAAGGCGAACTGGTTCCATGTGCGGGAGCGCGGCGTGTTCGGCGCGATCTTCGGGACGCTGATTTCGTTCGGAGTTTATTTCGCGTTCGACTGGGGTCAGGACATCATCGACATGACGAAGGTCAACGCGCCCGCGGCAGCAAACGGGTTAACGGGATTGGTGCGCCGGATTTTCCTGACGGAAGGCCAGACGATCGATGCGACCTGGGCGGTGTTCTTCATCCCGGCTGCGATCTTGATCGGGTGGGCGATCCTGGATTTGTGGCTGATCAAAGATACGCCGGAAGGCGCCGGGTTTCCGTACCTCGATACCTACGACGCTTCCTCGGGTCACATGCACGAGGAATACACGACGCTCGATCTGCTCAAGAAAGTTTTCCTTAATCCGTTGATGTTGATGTTCGCGTTTGTGGAGCTGACGGCGGGGGTGCTGCGCAACGGGATCATGCAGTGGTACACGATCTTTGCGCACGACGTGAAACAACCGGGCGCGGAGTTCTTCGCCGCCAATTGGGGATTGTTGCTGTGTGTGTTTGGGATTGTGGGCGGTTTCGCCGGCGGTTTGATCTCCGACAAGTTTTTCCAATCGCGCCGCGGACCGCCGACGGCGATTTTCTGCGCGTTCATGCTGATGATGGCGGCGGTGATGGCGATGAACATTTTTTCCTGGCCGTTTGTCGTCGGCGCGGCGGCGCTGCTCATCGTGGCAGCGGTGACAGGTGTGCATTCGCTGATGTCGGGCACGGCGTCGGCGGATTTCGGCGGGCGGAAAGCGACGGCGACGTGCTCGGGAATCGTCGATGGCTGCGTTTATCTCGGGAGCGGCGTGCAATCGGTTGGCGTGGGTTATCTGGTCACGCACCAGAGCTGGCAATGGTGGCCGATTTTCCTAATGCCGTTCGCGCTTATCGGTGGACTCGTGGCCTGGCGGATCTGGCACGAGCTACCAGCGGCAACGCGAAGATATATTGAGACGATTGAGCGGAAGGCAGAGCCGATGCCGGTGGAACCGTTCTAGGCTGAAAGTAAAAAGTAGAAAGTGGAAGGTAGAAAGTAGGCGCGGCTCACCAGCGGGCGAGCACGAGTTTCTTGCCCCACTTAAAGAACCCGAGCCGCAGATCTGGGAAAAGTTTCTCGGGCGGGGCCGCGGTGGCGTCGGAGTAGGTGAAGCGCTCGACTTTTCTTAGCTGCAAATCTGGAGTGACCGTGAGGATGCGGTCCAGTTCGTCGTGGAAAAGCATGGCGTCGCCGCCGGCGGTATCACACACCCGCGTCGCTTTGATCCAACCCGCAAAGGTGCCGTCGAAGTTGTAGAACAAGGTGATCGCGGGGCCAACCTCAGCCTCGTTGGATGTCTCGGTCCCTGGCTGGGGCGAGGGCGCCGGCTCCGCCGTCCCGATATAAACATTGGAGGAGCTGGGCCAGAATCCGAACTCGCCGGGGCCTAAAACCTGGACGCTCGTTTCCGACCACTGATAAGTGGGGTAACCGCATTCGGCGCCGTGGCCCGGGACGGTGTAGCCGATGATTTGATCTCCGCGGTCGTTAGGTATCGATAAGCTTGTGTACATGCCTTTGGGCTCGAGATCGCGCGGGTAACAAATCTTCCAGGGGCTCTCGTTTTCCGTGAGCCGGTGATGCTCGCCGCCGTCGGCGCTAACCCAGGCGTCGCCGCGCCCGCCGTTCTCGCCGACGCTGAGAACGAAGCGACGCCCATCCTTAACGCACCGGCACCAACCAATGATCGAGCGGGCCCAGCGATCGTCCTCCGAAGTCGGCGGGACCAGCGCGTCGGCCGAGAGGTCCTTCCGCCATTTGCCGCTGCGTGTGAAGAAATGAAGCGTGCGATCGTAGTCCCAGATGTCAGTCGTGACCCAGCGGCCATCGGGCACGAACGCGCCATACCATTGTCGGCCTACGCCATCGCGCCGCGGCGGGTGCGCTTCGTTCAACAGCTTTCCCTTCCCATCGAAAAGCCAACCGTGACGCGGCAGCCAGAGTTCGAATCGATCGCGCGTCATCCGGCGGATCACCCAGGCTGCCTGTTGCTCGAAGGGATACGGCTCCGGGTCGAACGATTTCAGGATGTGCAAGGACAGTCCGGTGGCATTTCCATTCGGAGTCTTGATCTCTTTTTCCGCGAGCTTTCCGCCGGTCGCCACTTCGAGGACAAATTGCGGCTGGTCGGTGGAGATGGCGGCGCGGACCAGGTCTTCGCCGATCTCGCGCTTCTTCTCCGGGTCGGTCTCCTTCCGCCACTGCTCGTGGAACCGGGGAACGTTCTCCAGATCTTGTTGCTGCCGCAGGTCCCATATTTCCTGCCAGAGCTTGCGCTGCTTCTCGGGATCCTTTTCGTCCTTCGCGAGGTTATCGAGGCGCTCGATTTCTGCCTGGCGCGCATCTGGCGGCGGCGTAGGCGTCTGAGCGTAAAGTGTCGCTGCCGTGAGCAACGCCAGAGCGCATTGCTTACTCAACATCAGCGCCCTCGATTAACACGACGGTAGCATTCAGCATCATCACTCCGGGTCAACTGCCGCGACCGAAGGAGCGAGGATAGAGAATGGAGGATAGCGAATGGTGAGGGAGGCTGGACGGGTTTCGTGGCGCGGGGCAAACTGGAAACATGAAGACCCTTTCGAATTTCGTCACTCTGCATCCGTATTTCAAAATGCATCCGGGGAAGATCGAGGCTTTCAAGGCTGGGTTCCCGGCGTTCGTGGAGAAGACGGCGAAGGAAGAGAAGAATCTTTTTTATGACTTCACCGTTAACGGCGATGAAGTTTTTTGCCGCGAAGGTTACGCGGACGCGGAAGGGCTTCTCGTCCACCTTGAGAATGTCGGCGCGCTCCTCGCGGAATCGTTGAAGATTGCGGACCTGATCCGGTTAGAAGTGCACGGTCCGGCGGCGGAGCTGGAGAAGTTGCGTGGACCGATGGCGCATTTGAATCCGGAGTGGTTTATCCAGGCAAAGTAGAAAGTAGAAGGTAGAAAACGGGAGGTCAGAGGGCGGAAGTCGGAAGTCGGAGGTCGGAGTCGCCTTAGTGCACTGAGACTGAAAGATCGCAGAAGCTGTTTGTTTGAGGTAATTCGTCGAACCAGCGGACGGATTCCTGTACTAGAGTGATGCGCAAACGGTAATCGCCGGGAGCGGGTGGGGCGGCGACTTTGAGCTCGTAGGTTTGGGACGCTCCGGGATGGAGCGGCGGGATAAGGGGAGTGCGAAGGCCTTCGAAAGTGGTGACATTTCCGTCCGCGTCGAACCAGTGATAACTCAGATGGGTCGGGGCGGGGTGGTAGGAACCGAGCCGTTGTGCGGTCCCATTGCTGACTTCGCACCGAACCCATATGTATCCGTCGAGGAGCGAGGCGGAGATTTTTGCATTAGTTAGACTGATCTGCGCGGACTCGGACGCAGTGAGCGGTTCCATCGGAAACGATCGCTGCATCCAGTAGAACTGTGATTCAAAAACCATCATCTTCTGGATCATTCGCCGGTAATATTCGACCGGATAGGGTTCTGCCGGCGGTAGCGGAATCGTCATGACCTTGTCGTAGAGTGAGCTGTACTCCGGGATAAGGCGGGTCGCGGCAGAATGCTCCCGAATGTAATCGCTGACGCGCCGTGCATCTGCGGGATTGTAGCGGGCGAGCTCCGCGACGATTGGGTGCGGCGTAACCGGTGACTGCAACACGCGCATCCCGAAGTTCCACTTCCGAAGTTCGATTACTTCTCCGGCGGTCACCATGGGGCCAAGGCGTTCGTCGCAAAGAATTACAGCGCATCCGACCGCCATCGCCTCGATGGCACACCGGGCCTTGGCAAAAACGACATCGTAATCCGGTAACATATCTTCGGGTCGAGCGGCCAGCTTCCCTACGCCCGATCCGATCACATCGAGTGGCAAGTCAATTTGCCGGCAAGCTGCGCGAATCGCTGGCAGGAAGTTCTCGTCGGTTGCGTAATTACTGAAGACCAAGGCGCGCCGGGGACGCTCGGGAAGCGGCGGGCGTTGGCGAAAGCGCGCGGTATCGACTGAGTTGAAGATAACGCTCACCTTCTCAGTAGGAATGGCATAATCGACTGTCAGCCGTTCCAAGCAATTATGGTCCACGGCGACATAGTGCTGAATGCGGTCGGTAAGTGGCGGGGTCGCCGGCCAGGCCAGGCGCGCATGACAAACGAAAATGCCACGGGCCTTCGGAAAAGCCATCAGTGCCTGGACGGTCTCCGGATGCTGATTGCCGTGGATAATGTGGGGTTGAAATGGAACAGCGCGCAAATCGTTGATCACCGGGATCCCGCCCTTTTCGAGCTCCTCTGACACATAGCCTGGCTCGGGAGTGTAGATAACAGGGATTTCCCCCAAGGCTGCCAGACCGAAGGCCAGATCGCGCGTCGCCGTTTCAGCTCCAAACCGCGTGTTTAACTTGTCGTTCGTAATTAGAACGCGGTAGCCGGCCATGAGAGCAAGCTAAACGGGAAGATCGAACTCGTGCCAGAGCGCTTCCATCAAAGGCAGGACATGCTGCCGGTAACGAATGACTTCCTCGTAGTGACCTTCCTTCACACGGTTCTCGCCGTGGGACTCGTAGAAGGGCTGGCCGTCCCATCCGGCGGAAAGTTCCGCTGTTACCGGTCGGAGAAGTTCGGTCGCAAACATCTCGAGCCCGAATTTCGCAATGGCACCGTCGATTTCCACTTTCAGTTCCGGGTAATTCTGGGCCGCAATTTGTTTTCGCGTCAGCGCCGATTCATCCAGCTGAAATCGGATGCACCGGGGAAGAATCTCCGCCGGCGCGGCATCGGGCGGGGCGACCAGGACGAAATCGAAGTTGGCGATCTTCCGGCCACTGGTGCGCGCGGCAGTAAAGACCGCGGTATCGGTCATGTATCGGCAGAGATCGTGAGTTGGATTAAAACCTTCCATGGCATCCGCCACCACGACTTCAATGTTGTTTGCCACAAGGGCGTCCGCCAATTCCCGGGTGACGTCGACCAGGGCGGCGAGGTTTCCGGTGAGCAAAATCTCGTAGGCCTGCGCGTCGGTCCAGCGGCCGAAGATCGACCCGCGTTTGGCGCTCGCGCTCGACAGAACCTTTTCAGTCGAACCCAACCGCGATTGTTGTCCGCGTCCCGAACCGTCGGTTAAAACAAACGTGAGTGGCCGCGCGGTCTCGACCCAATGATGAATTCGCAGCTCGTGACCGGGATGGCCGATGATCAGCGCGGCGGGACCTTCTAAAATCGCGGCGCTCGGTGCCGAATTCGCCGCAGCGCGCTGGTGATCGGACATGAGGTTGAAAGAATTACTCCGCCATCGGTTGCGGGCGAGGGAAATCGAACCAGTTTCACGGGATTGAATTCAGAACTGCTGCTTAATGTCGCGGACTACGCCGGTGCTGCCCGCGCGAGATTGGCCGGCGACGTTCTCGATTACTACGAGGGCGGGGCGCTGGATGAGATCACGCTGAAGGAAAACACCGCCGGGTGGGAGCGGCTGAAGCTTTATTATCGCGTGCTGGCTGGAGTAAGAGAACGGGACTTGAGCACGACGGTGCTCGGTCAGAGAATTTCAATGCCGATCGTGGTGGCGCCGACGGCGTTTCATAAACTGGCGTGTGCCGAGGGCGAGCTCGCGACGGCGCGAGCGGCGAAGAAGGCGGCAACGCTTTTCATTCTCAGTTCGCTGTCGAACACGGCAATGGAAAAGGTGTTTGCCGATCCGCCTACGTTGAGCTCCGGTGCGACGGGGGCGGCCGCCAAAAGTCCGAAGTGGTTTCAGCTCTATGTCTACAAGGATCGCGAAATCACGTGCGCGCTGGTGCAACGAGCGGAGGCGGCGGGAGCGGAAGCGATCGTGTTGACCGTGGATGCGCCGGGACTCGGGACGCGGGAGCGTGACACGCGCAACAACTTTCGGTTGCCCGATGGGTTGGCGGTGGAAAACCTGGCGCCGCTAGGGAAGGGGGCGATGCCGGTGGTGAAAGGCTCGGGGCTGGCGGCGTATGTGCGCGAGAATTTCAAATCGGATCTCGGTTTCGATGATCTGGATTGGTTATGCGGGTGCACAAAGTTGCCCGTTGTTGTGAAAGGTGTGTGCCGCGGCGATGACGCGCGGCGCGCGGCCGAGCACGGTGCGAAAGCGGTGGTGGTATCGAATCATGGCGGGCGCCAGCTCGATACGGCGCCGGCGACGTGCGAAGTGTTGCCGCGTGTGGCCGAAGCGATCGGCGACGGCTGTGAAGTGTATGTCGACGGCGGGATCCGGCGCGGGAGCGATGTGCTCAAGGCGATCGCACTCGGAGCGCGGGCGGTGTTGGTGGGCCGGCCCATTTTGTGGGGATTGACAGTGAACGGCGAGGAAGGCGCGGCCGATGTGCTGAGTATTTTAAGACGCGAGCTCGACGAAGCGATGTTGTTGTGCGGATGCACGACGTTGCGCGACATCGAGCAATCGTTGCTCGAGGCGAACTAGAAGGCGGAGGACGAAAGAGTGCGCCTGTTAAAAGGCCAGTCGTTGGGCCGCCTTTTGCAAAGCTTGCTCGAGTCGGTCGAGGTCGACCGGCTTCGATAGCACGGCGATCGCGCCGGAGTCGCGCGGATCGTGCGTCGGCGCCCAGGCGGACATCAGGATGACGCGGGCCGCCGGATCTCGCGAAACAATGTGGCGGCAGGCGGTCGCGCCATTGAGTTTCGCCATCCAATAATCCATGAGGACAACATCGGGCTTGTAACGGTCGTAGGCTTGGATCGCTTCGAGGCCGGACCCAACCACTTCTACCACCTCGTGTTGGCAATGAGCGACGAGCGCCGCCAACGTTGTTCCCACGTTTCTTTGGTCGTCGGCAATCAGAACGCGCATGCTGGATTTGCAGAACCTTTCATGCCAAAGGCGGAAAGCGATAACAGATCGGGTTCATTCATAAATTTCGGGAACAGGTGCCTCGCAGAGCAGTGACAAATCCCAAATGCTTTGGTAGAACGGCCGGATGAAGAAATTGATTCCGGTGGTTTTGGGTGTGTGGGTTGTGGCACTGGTCGGTTGCACGGCGACGACGGAGACGACAACGACGACGACGGAACGGCAAACGAGCGCGCACATGGATCCGACCGTCGACAACACGCGGACGACCAATAGCATGAACCTGGGTCCGCATTGAGCGACGTGCGGTAGAGGATAGAAAATAGAGGAATGCAGGATAACCGGTGGCCGGGATCGACGATCCCGGCCACAAGTGTGACTCAGTGATCGATCCCGACAGCGCGTTGCAGCAGAATGTCTTTACGAGCGGACGCGGGCATTCGTATTTCGCACAGACTCCGGGACTGCCGCTCTCGCTCAAGTGCATGTTCAACGGGCGGGCGCTGTATCGGATTCCGGGCCGGGAATTTTCGGTGGATGACGGCGGATACCTGATCCTGAACAACCGCCAGCCGTACTCCATCGAGATCGCTTCGCCGACAGAAGTGGAGACTTTCGTTCTCTGGTTTCCAGATGGGTGGGCGGAGGACGCGCTCGCCGGATTGACCCGGCCTAACGAGCGGTTGCTCGACGAGCCGGTTGCGAAAGGGACGGCGGCATCGTTCTTCGAGCACTACACCCCGCATGACGGCATGGTCTCACCGAAAGCGCGTGAGTTGCGGCGCGTCTTCAGGAGTGGCCACGTTATCGAAGATGATTGGCTGGAGGAAAAACTCCGGGAACTCCTCGCCGCGATGGTCCAAACCCAGAGTGGAGTGAAACAGCAAACCGACGCGTTGCCGGCGGCGCGCGCTTCTACGCGCGAAGAACTCTGGCGCCGGGTGAATCGGGCGCGTGATTTTCTCCACGCGCATCTTGGTTCGCCGATCACACTATCGGAGGTGGCGGTGGCCGCTTGCCTGTCGCCCTTCCATTTGTTGCGGACATTTCACTCGGCGTTCCGGCAAACGCCGCATCAGTATTTGCAACAATGCCGGCTCGTGCGAGCGAAGTTCCTCCTCGAGAGAACGCGAATTCCGGTCACGGCGATCTGTTTGGATTGCGGGTTCGCCAGCCTGGGGTCGTTCAGCGCTCTGTTTCGCAAGAGCTGCGGAATGTCGCCCCGACAATGGCGCGCGAAGCGCGGTATCGTGGTGGAGGAAAATAGCAAGATTCGAGAAGTATATCTGACCGGCCCCGAATAGGCAGGTCAATGGAGATTGTAAACCTCCACCAGAGCGATGCCAGTCGAGCCGGCCTTGCCTCGGACCACAGCTGTATAAACGCCGGGGCGCAACCGCATCACGATCGCCGACTCAGCGTCCTGGGATGGCGCCAGTCCGGTGGCGCGCACCTGGGTTTCCTTCTCCTTCCAATTGTCGTTCACCGCGATCGTTAGGCCGTTCCCATCGTGTAATTCGAGCGTCGGATCGGACAATGGATTCGCCACCCCGGAAGCGGAGAGCGACGGACCGAGTGCGCGCACCAAGGTCAGATTTGTTTGATTCGCTTCGCCGGAAATAAGCCCGGCGATCATCACTTCGTCATTGAGCCCAACGCGCCCCCGGCTACTAAGATTTCCTACCTCGCCCGCCAGTGCCTCGGAGAGTTGGTAAACCTCGACAAGAGCGAGGCCGCTTCCATTGTTCTTACCGCGGACAACAGCAGTGTATTGCCCGCCGGGGAGTTGAATGTCGATTGCGGATTCCGAGTCGCTACTCGGTGCGAGCTTCTCTTGTTGCAGCATGGCAGCGGCGGCCGGATCATCCTTCCAGTTGTCATTCTGTGCGATGCGAAGGCCAGCGGAATCGTAAAGTTCGAGGACGGGATCGGCGAGCAGGCTCGAGTCCGGAGTTTGCTGACCGAACATCGACGGGCCGATGGCGCGTACAACCAAATGCGAGCCGCCTTCACGCACGATGAATCCGGCTATAAGAGCGTCATCGCCCGGCTGCACCTTGGCTCGGGTGGAAATGTTCTTGAGCCGGGCGGGATCGCCCGACGACTCGGAGGTGTTGCCGGTGGAATCCGTCGCGGTGCCCGAGAACTTCATGGATGGATCTGCGATGGCCGTTGTCATCGCGAAAGCCGCGTTCCCATTCACGTCGGTCACAATATTCGTCTCGCCAACGTAGATCTGCGGTTTGTTTGGCGCGTCGCCGAAAAGCTGAATCGTGTAGGTGGAATTTGGTTTTGAATTAAGGGTGCCGGCCACGGTGGTTGTGCCGCCAGTGATCGCGCGCGACAGGATGATAGGATAATTCTGTAAGCCGTTAGGCCCGGTGTCCGCGTCGCCTGCGTCATTCTCGGTTCGGCCGTCGGTGCCGAGATCGATAGGCAGGCTGACGCCGTTGAAGGAAATCGTGTTGGACAGAATGCGATTGCGCTCCGCTGTGGGATTCCCTGAGCTGTATGGCACGGAAATGGTGATGCCGGTTCCGTAATTGGCGATGATGTTGCCGGTGCCGGGCTCGCTACCGCCGATCGTGTTGCCGTCGCCGTAAAGAATGTTGATGGCTGCAAGGTTACCCAACGGCGTTATCCTGTCGGCTTGGACACCGATGAGGTTGCCGCTGATTGTCACGCCATTCGTGGGCAAGCCATGCGGCGGAAGAGTGCCGATTGGGCCGGAGACGGCTCCCATCAATATCGCCGTGCCATTGCCTGAAATCAGGTTGCCCTTGCCCGGTGTAGTCCCGCCGATAATCGTGTTGTAAAGATTCCCATAGGCGTAAATACCGGTCTGCGCCTGGTTGCCGATCGCTTTGGTGCCGCTGGCATCGGTCCCAATGTAATTGCCTTCGACGATCGCATCGTGGTCGTTGATAAAAATGCCATTGTTGGTCTGTCCCGAAATGACGTTTCGGGCGGCGGCCGTGTCGCCACCGATTCTGGCGTTGATCGCAAAGGACGAAACGCCCGTCCCATTGCCACGACCGGTAATACCGTCAGGCAAGAGACCGATGAAATTGCCTTCAATCGTCAAGCCGGTCGCGGTTGAGAAGGTAGAGACTGCATAGCCAAAGCCAGTAATCGATAAACCACGCACGGCGCAATTCGGCGCCTGAATGACGAAGCCGTTCACCGGCATGTCGGTGGACGCGCCCCCATCAACCTGAATCAAAATGATCGCGTTATCACCGACTTGGAGCGTGTTCGGACTCGCGCCTGGTTGCGTGTAGCCATCGATGACGACCGTGTCGGTGACGCTTGGAAGACTGGTGGTCAGGTTGATGCGATGCACGCCGCCGTTCGGGATAGAAAAAACAATCCGGTCCGGACCAGGGCTATTGTTCGCGTCATTAATGGCCTGGGCGAGCGAGCCGGGTCCGGTTGCACTGGTATTAGTAACGGTAAAATCTGCGCCGAGTCCGTCGACAGCGAAAATTGTCGAGCTGATAAGGGCAAGAAAGGCAGTGGGAAAGCGGCTCATCAGCGGGGTGGGTAGAGGGGACCCGAAACTACACAGAATCGATAATAAGTCCAGATCGAAGGCCTACGGGCAGTGGCACCCTTTTTCATAGCACCACTGCGCAACGTCGCGCAGATGCAGTCCGCCGGCTCAGGCCGTTAACCACTGTTACCATGATATCACATATGTTAGCGACGTATGTAATCGCCACGCGTGCCGCCCGGAGGAGATACTACACTTCGTGAACTGGAGCGTGATGACCTTCCGCTGCCCAAAATTAGCAAGATTCGAGAAGTATATCTGACCGGCCCCGAATAGGGTCGCGTCATGAATGCAATCGTTAGCCGGAAGAAATTCCTTGTTGGCAGCGGGGTCGCGGCCCTCGGCACTTTGTTAGGCCGCGGTCTGTGCGCGCAGCCGGGCGTGAGCTCGCCCGCGCCCACCACAAGTCCCGACCCGAAAAACGTCCCGGATTTTCCGGAACACGATCCGCAGATCGATCGCGCGAAAGTGAAACGGTTCGTGATCGCCGGTCACTTCAACTTGGAAGCCGTGAAAGAGATGTTAGCGGCCGAGCCGGGATTGATCAATGGCGCGATCGACTGGGGCAACGGCGATTTCGAGACGGCGCTCGGCGGCGCCTCGCACATGGGCCGGCGCGACATCGCGGAGTTTCTCCTCGAGCACAACGCGCGGATGGACGTCTTCGCCGCGACGATGCTGGGCAAGCTCGACATCGTGAAGGCGGCGGTCGCGGCGTTTCCGAATGTCGTGAACGTTCTCGGTCCACATAAGATTCCGCTCCTCAAACACGCGGAGAAGGGTGGGGAACAAGCGAAGGCAGTCCTGGAATTTCTCCGGCCGTTGGCCGGCGGGAAGTAAGAATTAAGAAGTAAGAATTATGAAAGAGGGAATGAAAGACATCTCGTTAGGTAAGATCGGGCAGATATCCGTTAATGCGCATGACTTGGAACGGGCAACGGCGTTTTACAAAGACAAGCTCGGTATGAAGCATCTTTTTAGCGTCCCGCCGAAGATGGCGTTCTTCGATTGTGACGGGATCCGCTTGATGCTTGGAATTCCCGAGCGCGCCGATCTGGATCATCCGAGCTCGATCCTTTACTTCAAGGTCGACGACATCGACGCGACTCACGAAACGCTGGCCGAACGCGGCGTCCACTTTGAAACAGAGCCGATGCTGATCGCACCGATGCAAACTTACGATCTGTGGCTAGCGGAGTTTCGCGACTCAGAGAATAACGTGCTCGCGTTGATGTGCGAGAAGGCGAAGTGAAATCCGGAGGACGGATGTCGGATGCCGGAAGTCAGAGGTCCGAAAAGATTACTTGATGTTTGCCTGAATTTCCGCCGGCTCCATCTTGCTGATGTCGCGAATATCTTTCACGGGATCGCCATCGACGAAGACGATGTCGGGCAGCTTTCCGACGGCGATCGGGCCACGTGAGAAACTGATCAAAGCCGCATCACGAAATTCCGAAAACTTTATCTTGCAAACGCGGGCGGAGGTTGTATACCGGTCGGCTTTTTCAACCCCTGTTCAGATCCTGTGCAACTCTGCTCCGCTATGAAAACCCTGCTTCCCACCTTCTTATCGCGAACCTTCTTTTCGACCATCGCCACCAACCGGCTGCGCCCTGGTATGGCACGACAAGCCGTCCTGGCAGCGGCCGCAGCGCTGCTCCTTGGTGTCGCGCAAATGTATGCTGGTATCGGTGCCTCGCTCCAAATGCAGCTGGGCAATGCCAGCGGCGCCACAGTTGATCCAAATAATCATGCGCACTACTTGATTCAACGCGACCAGTACGCGCTGGATTACAGCGATGCGAACGGGGAACCGAACTGGGTCAGCTGGGATCTGACCTCTGGAGACATCGGATCGAGCGGCCGCTCGACTTTTCTGACGGACTCGACCCTGCCGGTCGGGTTTTACCGCGTAAAAACCACAGATTACACCAATTCAGGGTACGATCGAGGGCACATGTGTCCGTCGGCTGATCGGAGCATCACCGACGCGGACAACGCGATCGTGTTTTACATGTCAAACGTGATGCCACAGACGCCGGACAATAACCAGGGCGTGTGGGAAAGTTTTGAATACTATTGCCGCTCGCTCGCCAATCTCGGTGACGAGGTGCTGATTACCGATGCCGGGAGCGGCTACACCGGCGCGTTCATTCCAAGCGGTAAAGCAGCGATTCCCGGTTACACGTGGAAGATTGTGGTCGATGTGCCGGCGGGTGGTGGCACTGCCCTGAGCCGCATCACAAACTCAACCCGCGTCATCGCGGTAAAGATACCTAACATTGCCGGTATCCGCAGTGATCCATGGACTCAATACGTCACTTCGGTAAGTCAGATCGAAACCGATACCGGATTTACCTTCTTTTCCGCATTGCCCGCGAATGTGGCCGCGGTTTTACGCGCGAAAGTTGACGGTGCGCCCGCACCTACCATTACGAGCTTCTCGCCGACGAGCGGCACTGTGGGCACTAACGTCGTCCTGACCGGGACGGCGTTTACTTCTGCTTCAGTCGTCGCCTTCAACGGCACCAATGCGTCTTTTATGGTGAATTCCGATACGCAGATCACGGCGACGGTACCGAGTGGGGCGACGACCGGCCTTATCACGGTGATTGCCCCCGGCGGCCTGGCCACAAGTTCTACCAATTTCACTGTCAATGCTCCGATGGTGATAACGATCAGCCAGGTTTACGGTGGAGGAGGAAACAGCGGCGCGGCCTACAAGAATGATTTCATTGAGCTGTACAATGCCGGGTCGACGACAGTCGATTTGAGCACCTACGCGGTGCAATACGCCAGCGCCACCAGCGGCTCGTGGTCGGAGACAATTCTGAGCGGTTCGATTCTGCCTGGGCAGCATTATTTAATACAGGAAGCGCAAGGGACCGGCGGCACCCTCAATCTGCCAACCCCACAGGCGATCGGCACGATCAGTCTCTCGGCTACGAGCGGCAAGGTGGCGCTGACCAAGACGCAAACGCTGCTCACGGGTAATAATCCAGTTGGCAACAGTAACCTGGTGGATTTCGTCGGGTTCGGCACGGCTGACGCCTATGAAGGCGCCGGCGCCGCACCCACCCTGACGAACACCACCGCGGCGTTGCGCGGTAACTCGGGAGGGACCGACACGAATAATAATTCCAGCGACTTCACGGCCGGCTCTCCAAATCCGCGCAATAACTAAAATAGGTTCGTGCCTTGGCCAGAACGGGTTTCGCGAGGGCGAGAATCCTTTCCGCCATTGCCTGCGGCTATGAAAATCGATCGCTGGAAGATTCCGGCCGCAGCGGTTTTGCTCGCTGGATTGGCAGCGGCGATCTGGTTTGTCAGCCACACAATTTTTTCCGGAGAGCAAGATCGCGCCCGCGCGAGAACGTTGACGCTGGAGCGGCCGGCGGACCTCGCGATTTCAACCGGCCCTTCCCCGCGGGCTTCGGTCCCGCGGATAGATTCGAGCCAGGCGCTTAATGATGCCCTGCGAGGGAGCGATCCGCGCAAACGCTCAATGGAATTTGGAAAGGTCCTGGCGGAATGGTTCGAAAGGAATCCGGAAGACGCGCTCACTTATGTCCGGAACATGCCGCGAGACGGAGCGGAATATACCGAAGCGCTGTTCATTGTCCTTTCCGGGCTAGGAAAGAAAGATCCGGCGCGCGCTGTTGGCCTGGCTCGCGAGATGGCAACGACGCGCGAGCAACAGGCGATTTACAGTGGGCTCTTCGACCACATCGTGCGCAGCGATATCCGCGCCGCGTTACGTCTTATCGAACTGGTGCCGGAAGGTGAAAGTCGCAACAACGCGCTGCGCGCTCTGGCGGTAGGTTGGGCCGACCAGGACGTTCTGGCGGCGCTCGATTGGGCGAAAGGGCTAAATGATCCGGCCGACCGTGTCACGGCGGTTGAAGCGACGTTGATTATTCGCGCGAAAAGAGATCCGCAGCGCACGGTCGACCTGGCTCAGCAGCTTCTCGCTGGGGATGCGCTCGACCGCACTCTGACCGAAGCCATGAAGAATCTAGTCGAGCAGGATCCCGGAGCAGCAGGCGAGATGGTCATGGGTTTGCCCGACGGTGCTGTGAAAACGCGTGCCATACTTGAAGTGGTGCGCGCTCTGGCGGCGGAGCAACCCGCAACGGCTTTGGCTTGGATCAAATCGCTACCTCCGGGCCAACTCCACCAACTCGCTTTGAACAATGTGCTCGACTTCTGGAGTGCGAACGATCCGCAGAGCGCAGGAGAATATGTGGCGAAAATGCCTGAAGGCCCCGATCAGGATGTGGCCGCTACTCACTTAGCGAAAAGCTTCGGAGCAGCCGATCCTTCCAAGGCGTTGCGTTGGGCAGAGAGTCTGCAGGGTTCGGCTCGCACCGCCGCTCTCGTCAGTATCGCTTCGGGTTGGGCGCAAAAAGATCCATCGGCAGCAACGCGATGGGCGGCCGCTTTGCCGATCGACAATCCGGCGCGAGCGGACGCGATCAAGGACGCCGTCTCTTATTGGTTCCTTCAAGACTATGAAGCGGCCAGCGACTTTCTAAACAATCTCGCCCAACAGGATCAATCTAACGCCCGGCCGCGTTAAAGGAGATCCTTCAATCTCGCGGACCGAGACGCGGTGTAATGCCAAGCGCTTTTTCGATCGCGGCGGGATCGTAAATGGCGCCGCCCTTGATCACGGTCGTGAGCTTGCCGAGGTCGCGAATGTTTTTCGTTGGATCGCCGTCGACCAAAATCATGTCGGCAAGTTTACCAGCGGCGATCGCGCCGCGGTCCTTGTTCACGCCCATGACCAGAGCCGGCGTGAGTGTGGCCATGCGGAGAACTTCCGGTGCGGAAATTCCGGCGCGCACATAAAGCTCGAGCTCGTGGTGGAGCATGTAACCGGCGAGCGCGTCAGTCCCGGGGATGATCGTGACGCGGGCATCGTGCAGCGCCTTGAGCAAGCGAAGCATGGCAGGGAACGCTTCGCGATAAGCTGCTTCCTTGTCTTTCGGAACTTCGAGAGCGCCACTGCGCATCGCGCGGCGGACCTGCGGCGGAAAGCGCGGGATGATTTCTTCCAAGCCCGGGGTAATCGCGGTCGGATCGCCGCAGAAAAGACCTTCGAACGCCACCATCGTTGGATCGAGCACGGTGTGGTGTTGCTTGAGAAAGTTGATGAACTCGCGCACCTCCGGTTTGTCCGGCGTGAATTCGCGTGCGCGCTCGGCCACCTTGATGAATCGATCGCGGTTCCGCGTTTCCTTTACTTCCGGAAACAGGAAATTCAGCTCGATGAAATTGATGTGCTGAATCTCGTCGGCGCCATTTTCGACGAATTGTTTCGCGGACATGAATGCGGGCACGTGGCCACTGACGCGCAATCCGCGGGCGTGGGCGCGATCTGCCATGATCGGAACCAACTCGGGTTTGACCGACGAGTAGATTTTGATCTGGGCGTAGCCGTGATCGGCATACCAATCGACTGTCCTTGAGTGCTTCCTCGGCGGTGTCGACGCGCATCGTGGTGGGACCAGCGAGTTCCCCCTTGCCGTCGATAATCCCCGCTTTGAGAACGCGCGGACCGAGCTCACTGCCGTCATCGAAACGGGCGACGCGCTGCGGAAAGCTATCGAGGTCGTTGGCCATGTCGCGAGCGCTCGTGACGCCGTTAGCCAAATCCAGAGCGCCATCGACGTCGCTAAAATGCTGGTGATTGTCCCACAAACCCGGCATCAG
>Ga0307470_10000253_pt1 | contig 33882 bp, 23 predicted proteins | sample atmos_gasesAM3C__FD_204565 | JGI IMG/M metagenome (GOLD analysis project Ga0307470, IMG submission 204565) | Hardwood forest soil microbial communities from Morgan-Monroe State Forest, Indiana, United States - atmos_gasesAM3C_05 | ecosystem: Environmental > Terrestrial > Soil > Temperate forest... | reverse complement strand
CCGCCGACACATTTTCATGGCTGCTGTCTGGCTCGACTCCGACTCCTCCTCCTCCGGCGGGACAAAAATACGCCACACCGACTGGCGCGTCGGGTCCCTCCTCGCTCGCCCTCGGCCCGGACGGCAATCTCTGGTTCGCTGAGAGCTTTGCGAACAAGATCGGCAGGATTACACCATCGGGCGTCATCACCGAGTTCCCGATCCCGACCGCAAATTCGTTTCCGGCGGGGATCGCCGCCGGTGTCGACGGTAACCTATGGTTCACCGAAGCGGACGGGAACAAGATCGGCCGCATCACGCCGGCTGGCGCGGTCACTGAGTTCGCTCTTCATACGGTCGGGGCGTTGCCCGGCCCCATCGTCCTCGGGGGGGACGGCGCTCTCTGGTTCGCCGAGGCGCAGTACAACAACCTCGCCTGGATCTCGCCGTTCGGCGATCTCGCCGAGTATCACCTGAACGCAACCTCCAGTCAGGCCGGCGGAATTCTGGCCGTGGCCGCCGGGAGTGACCTATCGATCTGGTTCGCCGAGAACAATGCCAATCGGGTCGGGCGCGTGAACCAGAGCGGCCAGTTCACAGAATTCAATCTGCCGACAGCAGATGTTCAGCCTGCCGGAATTGCGCTCGGTCCCGACGGCAACTTCTGGTTCACAGAGTCTCAATCCAACGGCAACGCCCGCATCGGACGCATCACGCCAGGCGGAGCCGTCACCGAGTACCCGATTACCACCGCTCAATCGAGCGCCGTTGCGATCGTCGCCGGGCCCGACGGCGCTCTGTGGTTCTCCTGGTCGACGTCAACGGCCGGCAAGATCGGTCGGATCACCACCACGGGAGCACTGACCCAATACGACCTTCCTACGGGGATGAACGCGGATGCGCTCGTCTTCGGCGCGGACGGTGCGCTCTGGTTTACAGACTTCAACGGCAGCGCGATCGGCCGCTTGGCCCTCACAGGAGCGACGCGCCGTCGCGCCGCGAAGCACTGAAGGCGTCGTCCCTGTCGCCCATACGGTGAACGGTCGCTTTTCTGCGACGAGTGGGCGATTCGCGTCCACCGGTGGAATATCATGTGACTCAGCCCGATTGGCGTGAGAGTTCTGAGGCCTATGCGATTCGTGAGGTTGACGCTCCTCCTGCTCCTGGCGATGATCTTCATCGTCGAGCCGGTGGTCCACACGCATCCGTTGGCAAGCAACGGAAGCGAGGGCTCCGGCATCGCCAGCTCGAACGTCTGCGCGGTGTGTGCGGTGGCGGCACACCAGATCACCGTCGCCCGCGTCAGCATCGTCGCGCCAGCGACCATCGTCGATCTCACCATCACGATTGAGCCGCTTCACCAATCCCTCCACGCCTCCCGCCCCCTCGCCTCGCGCGCCCCTCCCGCCGCGTAGCTGCCGTCTCCCGTTTCACCGAAGACGACTGTCGCGAGGAGTTTCATGACACCACACCGTGGTGAACAACCATTATTGAATCGGTCCCGTATCCTGGCCGTAGCTCTGCTCGGCATCGCCGCGGTTGCCTCGGCGCAGAGCCGCGAGCCGCTGCGTCTCTCCCGTCAGCAGGCGATCGACGAGGCACTGGCGCGCAACCCCAACCTGGCCGCGGCACGCGCCCAGGTCGAAGAGGCGCGCGCGGGCGTCGTCACCGCCGCCGCGTTCGCCGATCCAACCTTCGTCGCCGATGTGTCGGGGCAGTCGCACGTACTCAACCCCTCGTCCTCCAGCGGCAGCGACCAGGGGTTCGGCGTGACCATCCCCTTTCCGGGCAAGCGAGGGCTCCGACGCGATGTCGCCACCAGCAGCCTGCGCGCCGCCGAATACAACGTGACCTTGTTGCGCCAGCAGGTGGCCTCGCAGGCCGCGCAGGCATACGACGCCATCCTAGTGGCCATGCGACATCGCGAAGACCTGCAGCAGAGCAAGCAGCTCGCCTCCGACTTCGTCGATAAGACGAAGGCGCGCTTCCTCGGCGGCACGGTCGCGCGCGTCGACGTGGTGAAGGCGGAGACCGATCTTGCGCAATCAGAGAACGATCTCTTCGCCAACGAGCGCGCCACCGCCACCGCGCGCGCATCGCTGAACCGCATCCTCGGGAGGGCCGGCGGCGCGCCGCTGGAAACCACCGACAGCCTCGAGGTGCCGGGATCGATCGCCGCGATCGAGGCGCTGGAGAAGGTCGCCGAGTCCTCGCGGCCGGAGATCGCCAGCCTCATGGCCCAACAGGAGGGCGCGAAGACCGCCACGAAGCTGGCACACGAGTTCTGGCTACCGGACGTCAATCTCAGCGTCACGCGTAACGCGTCGGACGGATCGCCGACGACGTTCACCTCGGCCATCGGTTTCGGCGTACCGATCTTCTTCTGGCAGCACCAGCGCGGCGAAGTCGCGGCGGCGGCCCATCACGAAGAGGAGCTCGACGCGAACCTCGCCGATATCCGCGCCCAGGTCAGTCTGGACGTGCAGACCGCCTACACCAACTCCTCGACCGCGCTGCGGCAGGCGGTCTTCATCCGCGATCACCTGCTACCCGAGGCGCGGGAGGTCTATCGAGTCGCATCCGTCAGCTATGGTCTGGGAGGCTCGTCCGCGCTCGACCTTCTCGACGCCAAACGGACGCTGCTCGCTGCCGAGAGTCAGTACGTCGACGCCCTCGGTGCGGCTAACGACGCGCTGGCCGCACTGGAGCTTGCCGTCGGCGCACCTCTTCCGCAGCCGGCACCCGGAGAACAACATCCATGAAAACGCTGAACCTCAAAACGTTGAACCTTGGCTCGGCTTTGCTGCTCATCCTGGTCGCCGCCGGTTGCCAAAAGACCGCCACCGAGAACACCGACACCGCCGGCGCCAAGCCGAACGCCAGTGCCATGCGGGGTGTCCACACCGAGGTGGTCAGCCTGCAGACCTTCCAGAAGACCATCGCCACCACTGGTACTGTCGCCTTCAACCAGAACAAATCGACACAGGTGCTCTCGCCGATCTCGGGCCCGCTCTCGCGCATCCTGGTCAATATCGGCAGCCACGTCAGCCGCGGTGAAGCGCTGGCACTGGTGTCCTCGCCCGATTTTGCGGCGGACATCAGCGCGCTCCGGAAAGCCGAGGCTACGGCGAAGAACACCCGCCGCATCGCCACGCTCGATGAACAACTGTTCAAGAACGATGCGATCGCGCGTCGCGACCTGGAGCAGGCGCAGACCGACGCCATCAACGCCGAAGCCGACCGCGACGCGGCGGTGCAACAGCTCGTCGCGCTGGGCGTCGACGCCAAGACAATCGCCGACATCGAGCAGAACAAGCCGGTGGAGAACCTCGGCGGCGTCATTCGTTCGCCCATCAGCGGCACCGTCGTCGAGAAGCTGGTCTCCCCCGGTCAATTGCTGCAGGCCGCGACGACGCCTACATTCACCGTGGCCGATCTTTCCAGCGTCTGGGTCATGGCCAACGTCTTCGAGGTCGATCTTCCCTCGGTTCGCACCGGCGACACCGCGGACGTCATCACCGGCTCCGGCCAGACGCTGACCGGCCGCGTCGACTACATCGCCGCGCTCGTCGATCCGAATACGCGCGCTGTCTCCGTGCGCCTCGACGTGCCGAATCCCGGAGAGGTTCTGAAACGCGATCTCTACGTGCGCGTGCAACTGCACTCGCAGGTGCCGGTGCAAGGGATTCTCGTCCCTGTCTCGTCGGTGCTGCGCGATGACGAGAACCTTCCCTTCGTTTTTGTGACGAAGGCCGACGGGACGTTCGAGCGCCGCCGTGTCGATCTCGGTTCGCGCCTCGGCGACCGGCAGGAGATCCGGTCGGGCCTCGCCGCCGGCGAGTCGATCGTCGTCGAAGGGGGGCTGTTCCTCCAGAACGAGGCTCACTCATGAGCAACCCTCAACCACCGGAACCCGTCAACGGCAACGGCAGCCAGCCGCATGAGCGGACAGCGACGTCGATCATTAACAGGATCGTCGCTGGATCGCTGCGTCAACGTTTCCTTGTCCTCTTCTTCGCCATCGTACTGATCTTCGGAGGCGCCTATTCATTCCGGCGGCTGCCGGTCGATGCCTATCCGGATCTCTCCCCTCCTCAGGTCGAGATCATCACGCAGTGGGAGGGGCATGCCGCCGAGGAGGTGGAACGGCTCATCACCGTTCCGCTGGAAGTGGAGATGAACGGCATCCCGAACATGACCGTCATCCGCTCCATCTCGCTCTACGGTCTGTCCGATGTGCGCCTCACTTTCAATCCCGGCACGGACAGTTACTTTACACGCCAGCAGGCCTTCGAGCGCCTCGGTGACGCGTCACTGCCGAGCGGAGTTACGCCGAGCATCGCACCGCTGTTCTCACCGTCTGGCCTGATCTTCCGGTATGTGCTCGAAAGTCCCGACCGATCAGCGATGGAGCTGAAGACGCTGGAAGACTGGGTGATCGAGCGGCAGTACAAGGCCGTCCCCGGCGTGGCCGACGACTCCGGCCTCGGCGGTCAGACCATGCAGTATCAGGTGCTGCTCGACCCGGCCCGAGTGGCCTCGGTCGGACTCTCGGTGCCGTTGATCGTCGATTCCCTGAGCAACAACAACAGCAACGCCGGAGGCGGCTTCTACTCGCAGGGCGGCCAGTTCTATTACGTGCGCGGGCTCGGGCGCCTGGAGAAACCGGAAGACATCGGCAACGTGGTCGTGGCCGTCCACAACGGCACACCGGTTCTGGTCAAAGACGTCGGCACTGTAGTTATCGGCTCCGCCCCTCGACTCGGTCAGTTCGGATTCAATGAGAACGACGAGGCGGTCGAAGGCGTGATCCTGCTCCGCAAAGGCGAACAGGCCCAGGTCGTCCTCGACCGCCTGGAGAAGAAGACAGCGGAGCTCAATCGCTCCGTCCTCCCGCCGGACGTGAAAGTCCGGCCCTTCTACGACCGCCGCGATCTGATCGCGCTAACCACCCGCACCGTCGAAGACAACCTCCTTCGCGGCATGCTCCTCGTGGTCATCATCCTGATCTTCTTCCTGTACGACATCCGCACCGGCCTGATCGTGGCGGTGACCATCCCGCTGTCGCTCCTCTTCGCCTTCATCTGTCTCGACCTCAAGCATGTGCCGGCCAACCTGCTGTCGATCGGAGCGATCGATTTCGGCATCCTTGTCGATGGCGCGGTAGTCATGGTCGAGAACATCTTCCGGCGACTGGCGCTGAACAGCGAGAGCAAGGAGCCGCTCCCGGTATCCAGGGTCGTCGTTCTGGCGGCCGCCGAAGTCGACCGGCCCATCTTCTACGCGGTGGCCGTGATCGTGGCGGGCTTCCTTCCGATCTATGCGCTCGCGGGACCGTCGGGCGAATTGTTCAAGCCGATGGCGGACACGATGATCTTCGCTCTGGCCGGAGCGCTGCTGATCGCGCTCACGCTCCTGCCGGTGCTCTGTGCCTGGGTACTGCGGCGCGGCGTGCGTGAACGGCACAACTTCATCTTTGAAAAGATCCGCCAGATCTACACCGTCGGTCTCGACGCATCGCTCAGACATCCATGGATCGTGACGCTTGCGTCCGTGATCATTCTCGCGGCGTCGCTTCTCCTCATTCCGTCGATCGGCGCCGAGTTCATGCCGCATCTCGACGAAGGCTCGCTCTGGGTGCGCGCCACCATGCCGTCGACGATCTCGTTCGAAGCCGCATCGAAAATCTCACCGCAGGTTCGTGCCGTGCTGCGGTCGTTCCCGCAAGTCACGGTGGTGACCTCGGAGCTGGGACGTCCCGACGACGGCACCGATCCGACCGGCTTCTTCAACGACGAATTCTTCGTGGGATTGAAACCGTACGACCAGTGGACCGGCCCGATCCGAACGAAAAAGGAACTGATCGACGCCATCGGCAAGAAGCTGGAGGCGTTCCCCGGCATCGTCTTCAATTACACGCAGCCGGCGGAAGACGCCGTCGATGAAGCGGAGACCGGTCTCAAGAGCGCATCGGCCGTGAAGATCTTCGGTCCCGACCTCAATGTGCTCGAGCAGCGGGCGAACGCCATCAAAGGCGTGCTGCAGAAAGTGCGCGGCATCGACGAGATCTCGGTCGTTCGCGAGCTGGGACAGCCGAGTCTCACCGTCACCCCCGACCGCGAGAAGATCGCGCGCTACGGTCTCAACGTCGCCGACGTCAACGGCCTCGTCGAAGCGGCCGTGGGTGGCGCGGCGGCCACGCAGGTGGTACAGGGCGAACGCCTGTTCGATCTGGTCGTGCGCCTCGAGCCGCGGTTTCGCGAGACCCCCGAGGCCATCGGCAACATCCTCGTGGCCACGCCCGGCGGACAGCAGATCCCGCTTAAAGAGCTCGCCGACATCCGCGAGGCCAGCGGCGCATCGTTCATCTATCGCGAGAACAACGAGCGCTACATCGGCGTGCAGTACTCGGTCAAGAACCGCGATCTGGCCGGAGCGGTCGAAGATGCCCAGCAGCAGGTCGCGAAGGCGATCTCGGTACCGACCGGGTACCGGATCGAGTGGGGCGGCGAGTACGAGAACTACACCACCTCCCGCAAGCAGCTTCAGATCATCGTGCCCGCGGCGCTCCTGCTCATCTTCCTGCTGCTGTTCATGCTGTATTCGAACATCAAGTTCCCGATGATCACCGTGCTGGCGGTGCTGCTGTCCGATCCCGTGGGCGGTCTGCTGGCGTTGAAGCTCACCGGAACGCCGTTCTCCGTTTCCTCCGGCATCGGCTTCATCGCATTGTTCGGAGTCTCCGTGCAGACGGCGGTCATCTTCATCTCCTACGCGAACGAGCTGCGACGCGACGGGCTCGGCATCGCCGATGCCAACCGCGAGGCTGCAATCATGAGGCTGCGCCCGATCATGATGACCGCGCTGGTCGCCGCCTTCGGCCTACTCCCCGCCGCGCTCTCCACCGGCATCGGCTCCGATACACAGCGCCCGTTTGCGCTGGTCATCGTAGGTGGCCTGTTCTCGCGTTTGCTGATCAGCGTCTTCCTCATGCCGGCGCTGTATGCGATCGTGGCAAGGCCGAAGGATAAGTTGGAGGTGTAGCTTTGGTTGCTGGGTTGCTGGGTTGCTGGGTCACGGGGTCTCGGGGTTTCGCGGTCTCGGGGGTGCCGAAATACGGATCGCTCGCAAACCAGCGCGAAGCACGCCGGAGGCGTTCCGTAGATTAGCCGGTGGCAAGCGCCGAAGGACGCGCCGCCACCGGTTAGAGATCGCCTCCGCACCGACCCCGGAAGGAGTCGCGGACGGTGCTCGCGTTGGACGATATGCCGAGACCTCCTGCACCCCTGCCGGGGTGCGATATTGTTCGCATCGGTAACCGGTGGCGGCGCGCCCTTCGGCGCTTGCCACCGGCTAATCTACAGCACGCCTCCGGCGTGCCTAGCCAGCTTCGCTGGCACGACGCCGCGATAGCGGCTAAAGAAGGTAGCCAGGGGTGCGAGCGGTTTTTTGCGAGCACCCCTGGTTGTGATGTCTATTGAATTCGTGCCGCGTCAGCGGCACTGGATGGAGTCCCCGATTACTCCAGTGCCGCTGACGCGGCACTAACCACGACATCTCTTTACCAGGGGTGCTCGCAAAAAACGCTCGCACCCCTGGCTACCGTCTTGTTGCCGCTAACGCGGCACGGCACTGGCTTTGCCAGCGATTGCGTCGCGAAGCGATTTTCCGGGGCGCTCTACTTAGGATGTGGCTAGAATTGTGTGAAATGGTCGCGAAGGCACACAACAAAATCACTTCGGCTGCTGACCTCAGAAGGTTCTTCAAAGCCTGCGACCTTCGCGAAAAAGGGCGCGAGCCGGACTGGCGGGCGCACCTGAAGGTGATGGATGAGTCGCGCAAAGCGGGCCGCTCGCGCACGTGATCTTCAACGTAACCCGATCGTCTCACTCAAAGAGATGGAACCTGCTGCCGTCTCGGCGGCGAGGAAGCCGCCGGGACGGCAGCGCTCCGGACCCTTCTACGTCGTCGGATACACGACGATGAGCGGCATGTTGCCGTTCTCATAGCGAACGGTGATGATCGTATAGCCTTGCGTCGTGTACTGGACGGTCAGCTCCGTGATCGCACCCCATCCCTGTGGGGCTTGTGTGGCGCTCGCGGCGGTTCCGCCGTTCAGAAGACTGGCGAACTGCTGCGGCGACTTCGCCTCCTCGGCGGCCGTGAACGTGGCCAGGAGCGAACGTTTCGCGGCGGCGTTCACCTTCGTCCCCTTCGGAGCCTTGAAGCGGCCCTTGATCGCCTTCGGGGGATTCAACGCTTTGAGCAATGGGTAGAGCACCGGTGCGGGAATGGGTTTCAGTGATGTTGTTGCTGGCATGACGATCCTCCTTATGTTTCGATTTGCCAGATGTACGGGCCAAACATAAAGGTGGATTTGTCGATTCGCGGTCGCGCGGTCTCGGAGTTACGCGGTCGCGCGGCCGGAAACCGCGAGACTCCGCAACCGCGAGACCCCGCGACCGCTACTGCCCCAGAAACGCCGCGATCTTCTCGTTGACGAACTTCCTGTCCTCGGCGGAGATACCGATTCCCGCCGGATGCCCCCAGAGAGACGGAACCGGCGTCAGAGTCACGTGCGGGATGAAGCGCGCTTCGTAGCGGGCGTCGGTAACCGGGAAGTACAGGTCCGTCTCCGAGGGCATGTAGAGCACGGGCACCTTGATCGACACAAGCGCCTTCTCAATGCTGCCGTCGAAACCCTTGGTGGCGCCAACATCGTGCCGCTCCCAGGTGCGCGCCTGCAGAATCAGATCGTTGGCGTCGGCGCCGGGGATGAAGTCTGTCCGCATCGTGGAGAGAAACTTCTCGAAGGTCGTCCCCGGCGGCGTCATCTGCCGCCACAGCTCCTTCCGCCACCACTCCTGCGAGAAGAGCCAGCCGGTCCAGACCAGGCCGAAAAGCTCGACGCCCTGTTTGGGCTGGACCGTGTAGTCGCCTCCCTTGAAGGCGGGATCGAGCGTGATCGCGGCGATCTGAGCCTCGAGCCGGACCACGCCGTGAGGCCAGCACTTCGCGGTACCGGACGTAGCCACGATGCGGTCCATGAAGTCGGGATAGCTGACCGCCCACTGGAAAGCCTGCTCCGCTCCCATCGAGAAACCGGCCACCGCCCGGAGATGGGTGATCCCGAGACTGAGCAGGAGCTGATGCACCGCCTCAACGTTGTCTCTGATCGTGGCCACCGGAAACCGCGGGCCGTGGAACGGCTCGGGCGTATTGCTCGGCGACGACGAATGACCGTTGCCGAAAAGCTCCGTGGCCACGAGGAAGGACTTCGTGGGATCGAGCGCCTTCCCCGGCCCGATCCACGGCTCGTACCCGTGGAAGTCCGCCAGGTAGTGGGACGGCAGGAGGATGACGTTGTCACGGTTCGCGCTCAGGTGGCCGTACGTCCCGTAGACCACCTGCACGTTCGGAACGGTTGCCCCGCTCTCGAAGGTAAAGCGATCGATGGTGAAGACGTGGCGCTCGCCCTGAACCGGCGGGGTCGCCTCCTGCGCCAGGGCAGAACCTGTGAGAACGGCGAATAGGAAGAACGTTTTCGCGAAGCGTCGAAGGTTGCGCACGCCGGCATTATCCCGCCGTGGAGGCTTCCTTGCATTCGTTCCGAACCCGGCCGATGCAAAAAAACTTTGCCGGCGTGTCGATTTCCCGCACCCTCGTTCGACGCCTCAGTAGAAAAGGAGATATACGACATGCGATTCATGATTCTGGTCAGGGCAGACAAGAGCACCGAGGCGGGGATTCTCCCCAGCGAGAAACTCCTCGGCGACATGATGAAGTTCAACGAAGAACTGGTGAAGGCCGGCGTGATGCTCGCCGGCGAGGGCCTGCAGCCGAGCTCGAAGGGCGCGCGGGTCCGGTTCTCAGGCAGCAAACGGACGGTGATCGACGGACCTTTCGCCGAGACGAAGGAACTGATCGCCGGCTTCTGGATCTGGCAGGTGAAGTCGAAGGAAGAAGCCATCGAATGGGTCAAGCGCTGCCCTCAGCCAACTCTGGGTGAGTCCGAGATCGAGATTCGCCAGATCTTTGAGGCGGACGATTTCGGCCCGGCCCTCACTCCCGAGCTGCGCGACGCCGAAAAGCGCCTCGGCGCGCAGATGGCAGAGAACGCGAAGCAGTAGTCCAAGGAGAGATGCCGATGCGATTCAGGAACGCTTTGCTCTGGACGATTCAGGTGCTGCTGGCGCTGCTCTTTCTTTTTTCCGGCAGCATGAAATTCATTATGCCGATCGCGGAGATGACCAAACAGACGGCCCTTCCCGGCGCCTTCCTGCGCTTCATCGGCGTCGCGGAGCTGCTTGGCGCGATCGGACTGATCCTGCCATGGCTCCTCCGTATCAAACCGATCCTGACTCCGCTTGCCGCCGCCGGGCTGACCATCATCATGATCGGTGCGACGGTGATCACGATGCAGCACCTCGGCATCAGGCCGGCCATCTTCCCGATGGCCACCGGGATCCTCGCGGCTTCCGTGGCCTACGGCCGCTGGCGACCCGCCGTTTGAATTGAACTGAAAGACCCACCGTAGCTCTTGCACCTCAGCGCTCCAGATGGTGTGATCGGTAGCCGTGACGGCTACCGACACCCATCGCACGATCGACGCGGTCTGGCGGATCGAGTCGGCGCGCATCATCGCCGGACTGGCCCGCATGGTGCGCGACGTCGGCCTGGCCGAGGAGCTGGCCCAGGACGCGCTCGTGGCGGCGCTCGAACAATGGCCGGAGTCGGGCATCCCGGACAACCCGGGTGCCTGGCTCACGGCGGCCGCGAAGCATCGCGCCATTGACCACTTCCGCAGGCAGGAGATGCTCGAGCGCAAGCATGAGGAGATCGGGCGCGAGCTGGAAAAGAGGCAGGAGCTCACCGTCCCGGATATCGAGGCCGCCATGGATGACGACGTGGACGACGACATGCTGCGGCTCGTGTTTACGGCCTGTCATCCGGTGCTCTCCTCCGAGGCCCGCGTGGCACTCACGCTGCGCCTCCTCGGAGGGTTGACCACGGCGGAGATCGCGCGCGCTCATCTCCTCCCCGAAGCGACCGTGGCACAGCGCATCGTCAGGGCCAAGCGAACGCTGGCCGAGGCGCACGTCCCGTTCGAGGTTCCGCGCGGGGACGAGATCGAAGCACGGCTGGCATCGGTGCTCGAAGTCATCTACCTCATCTTCAACGAAGGCTACTCGGCGACCGCGGGCGACGACTGGATGCGCCCGGAGCTTTGCGAGGACGCGTTGCGTCTGGGCCGCATCGTGGCGGAGCTCGTTCCAGAGGAGCCCGAGGTACACGGACTCGTGGCGCTGATGGAGATCCAGGCGTCCCGCGCCGGCGCGCGCGCCGGCCCGTCGGGAGAGCCGATTCTCCTGCTCGATCAGAACCGCGGACTCTGGGACCATCTCCTCATTCACCGCGGTCTGGCCGCGCTCGATCGTGCCGCCAGGCTCGGCGGCGCGCGGGGACCGTATGCGTTGCAGGCCGCGATCGCTGCCTGTCATGCGCGGGCGCGCACCGCGGCGGAAACGGATTGGGAACGCATCGCCGAGCTGTACGGCGATCTTCAGCGGATCGCCCCCTCCCCCGTCGTGGAGCTGAATCGCGCGGTGGCGGTCTCGATGGCCCGCGGTCCGGCGGAGGGTCTCGAGATCCTCGACACTCTGACGTCGGAGCCGTCTCTCAGGAGCTATCACCTGCTGCCGAGCGTGCGCGGCGACTTCCTGGCCAAGCTCGGACGTTTCGACGAGGCGCGTGCGGAGCTGGAGCGCGCCGCCTCGCTCACCCGCAACGCCCGCGAGCGCGATTTGCTCATGGAGCGCGCCGCGGCGTGTTCGCGTCAGCATTAGGAAGGTTGTACGAATTGCCGGTCCGAAATGCTGATCCTTCAGCCCCAGTGCGCGTATTTGCCGGTTCCGCTATTCGGACTGTTCATCCCGAGGTACGTACGGGCGAGTACCGCTATGCGGACCGATCAGTCCGAGCTATAGACTGACTGTTCTGCTGTGCGGACCGTCTGGTCCCATGATCGGGACTGCCTGGTCCGTTGTGCGGGCTGTCAGGTCCCATGACCGGGACTGCCAGTCCCGCTGTAGGGACCGTCTAGTCCCATGATGCGGACTGCCTGTCCCGTCGTGCGGACCGTCAAGTCCCGTGATGGGGACTGTCTGTCCCGCTGTGCGGACCGTCTGGTCCCATGATGCGGACTGCCTGTCCCGCTGTGCGAACCGTCTGGTCCCATGATGCGGACTGCTAATCCCGCTCTGCGGACCATGCGGTCCCCTGATGCGGACCATAAGTCCCACAGTGCGGACCGCTCAGTCCCCTGATGCAGATCGCGGAGCGGCTAAGCACGCCGGAGGCGTGCGGTAGATTAGCCGGTGGCAAGCGCCGAAGGACGCGCCGCCACCGGTCAGGGGATCGGCGTCATCATCGACCCCGGAAGGGCCCCCGGAAGGGGTCGCGGACGGTGCTCGCGTCAACCTGTGGAGACGTCGTCGACCTCGCTAGATCCCTACGGTACCCCTGCCGGGGTACGACATTTGTGGCGATCGGTAACCGGTGGCGGCGCGTCCTCCGGCGCTTGCCACCGGCTAATCTACCGCACGCCTCCGGCGTGCCTCAACGCGCGCGCAAGCGCGCATCCCAACGTACTATGTTCGAGCGGCTTTCCCCGCCTGAAGGCGGCCTGAAGGCGGGGGCTACAGTTCTCAAGCCGCCTCCGGCGGCTTCGCCGCGCCGGCGTTTGCCGGCGCGGCGCACCAACGCTCTAATTCGCTGACACCCCCACGTCCGCGATGGCGGCGACGAAGCTCGAGTCGGCGGAGACGTTGTCATTCACCGCCGCGTAGCCAAAGACCGGCGCGGCGGCGTCGAAGCTCAACGTCAGATTCGCGGAGTTCGTGAGATCGACACCGGGGAAATAGCCCCCGATCCCGTTCTGCTGCTGCGACAACGCGTTGAGCGTCACCAGGCCCTGCGCGACGAGCGTTCCCGTCTGGTCGCGCAACTCCAGGCGTACCGTCACCGCGGATGTGGTCGGATTGAAGAATCCGATGTTGGTGCGGGAACCGCTGCTCAGGTCGACCGTATGGTTCGACAACTGCGGAATCACTCCTCGGCGGAGTGCGCTCGCCCGCGGCTGCGCAGGGATGAACTGCCCGAGGGTTCCTTTGCCCGTCGAGCGAAGGTCGGCATAGATGTGGGACGTCACCGCAAGCTGGGCCACGCTCGACACGCGGAGCGCACCGAGCGTTCCGGTGACGTTGAGCCCGGCCGATCCGCCGATGTCGTCGAGAACGGCCGTGGCGCGCGGCGCCAGATTGACGACCAAGGATGCCGTTGCCGTCGCGCCGCCCGTCAGATACTCGACCAGCGCAGCCGTGCTCTGTGTGTACGACGGATTGAAGACCCGGACATCGGTCACAAATGTCTGTCCCTGTCCGTTTGTGATCCGGCCGGCAACGGGGATGTCGTACTCATTCGCGGCAGCGAGCTGTCCGCGGATTTCGCCCCCTGGGAAAGCCTGGGAATGGACGTTGACGTAGTAGCCACCGGCGGTCGATGCGCTGGCCAGCGCGGTCAGATCGGCGGCAGGCAGGCTGCTCACATCGATCGTTCCGCTCGTTCGGCCGTTCGGGATTTGCGAGGCCGACGTGGCGAAGTTGATGATGACCGGCCCGCTGATGCCGGCTGGGCCACGATGAATGTGCGAGAGCGTCGCGGTTCCGATCCCGCTCGTGTTCACTTCCCAGGTCAGGCTGTTGTTGATCGTATCGAAGGTGATGAAGGAGCTGCCGAACGCCGCGCTGCCGGTTGGCGGAACCTCGTTCGATCCGCGCAGTTCGGCGGCGTAGTTGACGGGGCCCCCGCTCACGTACGCGAGCTGACCGCGAATGGCGCCGCCCGGGAACTGCGTGGTGTGGACGTTCACGTAGAAGTTGGCGGGGTTCGCAATCATCCGCGCCGCGACATCCGCGGCGATCGGGAACGTTCCCGTCATCGTTCCGTTGACGAACACTCCCCCGAGCCCGATCAGGTTTTCGACGACGTTCCCGGCTACTCCAACGGGTGCTTCGTGAATGTGGAAGTTGTTGATCGGACTGCCGAGGTTGCTCACCGTGATGGTCACGGTGATGTTCGCCCGCGTCGAGTCGAACGTCACCGTGGCATTGCCGAAGCCCGGTGTCGTGGTCGGCGGAGTCTCCTGAGAACCGGTGAGAACAGCCCCGAGCGTTTGTCCGAAGGCAACGGATGTGGTGAGGGAGATGACCAGGAAAGCGATGATCACTGAGATACGGCGCATTTGATGTCCTCCTCGCAGAAATCGCGTTACAGGTCCGCGGAGTATTGAAACCCGCGGCTTGGATTAGTCGGGCTAGGCAATGCACATCGCAGGCCCATCCCGCGGCTCCCCTCGTCTGGCGCCTTGGCGCGGCGAGACTCCCGGGGCTGGAAACGTGCAAGCGGTTAGCCCGATACAGGGCTGTTTTCCGCGTCCAGGTCACTCATTCACTGGAGTTCGCTGTGGGTTACAAACTTGCCGTGAACACGGTCGCCGGCGGCAAATTGGTGTTCCAATAGGCAGATGGGAACGCGTTGGTCGGCGTTTCTCGCCCTTTTTCTGCTGGTCGTCTCGATCGCGCCTGCGCGCGCGCAGGTGATGACCTACATCTACGACGCGCCGGAGTCGGCGCTCGACGTGCGGTATCTCTACCACTGGGAGATCCTGAGGACGGCTCTGGAGAGGACGACGCCGAAGTGGGGCAAGTATCGGATGATGAAGTCGGAGACCATGACCGAGCGGCGGCAGGCGTTCGAGCTGAAGAATGCAACCGGCAAACTGACGGTCATGTACCTCAGCACCACTCCCGACTTCGAGAAGACCCTCATCCCGATCCGGATTCCCGTCGACAAGAACCTGGGCGGATACTGCGTGTTCCTCATTCGCAAAGACGAGCAGCAACGGTTCGCCTCGGTCCGGTCGATCGATGACCTCCACCGGTTCACCTACGGCCTCGGCCTGGGCTGGATCGACGTCGACATCCTCAAGGCCAGCGGCTTCAAGGTCGTCACGGGCTCCAACTACGACGGCCTCTTCGAGATGCTGGTCAACAAGCGCTTCGACATCTTTCTGCGGGCGGCCACCGAGGTGCTCGATGAATACGGCCAGCGCAAGGACTCGATGCCCGCGCTTCACATCGAGGACAGCATCCTCTTCTATTATCCGCTGCCGATGTACTTCTGGTTCCCGAAGACGAACGAAGGGCGGCGCCTGGCCGCGCGTGCCGAGGAAGGGATGCGCATGATGATCGCCGACGGAACGTATGACCGCATCTTCGACAAATATCAGCGACACAAGATCGAGCAACTGCGGCTGAAGGAACGGAAGATCTTCAAAATCAACAATCCGCTTCTCGGCCCGGAGACCCCGTTCAACGACAAGCGGCTATGGTTCGATCCGCGGACATACAAGTAGATGCCGTCACGCAGGTTGTCCCTCGCTACAGTCGTCGCCGCCACGCTGGTCGTGGTGGCGACACTGTTGCTCGGGACGTACTCCATCATCAGCTACAGGTCGGAAGCGACACGACAGCGGAACGACTTGAGAAAACTCACGGTGCTTCAGGCCAACGAGCTCGCCGTAGCGCTCGCGCTTCCCATCTGGAACATTGACCGCCCGCAGATCGACAGGGTGATTGACGCGATGTCCCAGCCGAAATCCGTCTACGGAATCAGGGTCCAGGCCGCAGGCGAGACTTTTGGCCGCATGCGCAACTCCGAGTGGGAACACGTCCCATGGAAGGAGAAGCCCGTTCCCGAAGACATGTTCATCGAAGAGCGGTCGATCGAATTCGCCCACAACAACATCGGAACCGTCCGCCTTCTGGTCTCACAGCGGTACCTTCAGGACGAGCTGCGCGCATTGCTCATTCGCATCGTCACTACGATCGTGGCGGTCGACGTGCTGCTGGTCCTCTTCACCTATCTCGTCCTCTGGCAGACGGTCATGAGGCCGCTGGTCAAGATCGAGCGATACGCCGTCGCGGTCCGGGGCGGACACGACACCTCGATGGAAGCCGGCAAGGGGTTTCCCGCGGAGCTGGAGAGCCTCCGATCGTGTATCGAAGCGATGGTGACCGAGCTTCGGGTGCAAGTGGCGCAGATTGCCGAGAGCGAGGCACGATTCCGCTCGATCTTCGACTCCGTCAACGACGCCATCATGATCAATGACATCGACAGTGGCGAAGTCATCGAGGTAAACGCCACCATGTGCGCGATGTTCGGATACACGGAAGAAGAGCTGAAACACGTCGATGCCGGCATGGTCAGCGCCGGCGGCTTGCCATTCACTACGGAAAGAGCCCTGACGCTATTGAGAAAGGTAGCCGACGGAGAAGAGCAGCAATTCGAATGGCCCTCACGTCACAAAGACGGGCATCTCTTCTGGACGGAGGTCAATCTGCACGCTGCCACGATCGGCGACCGAAGGCGAGCAATCGTGGTGGTGCGCGACATCAGCCAGCGCAAGCAGATGGAGGATGCGCTGAAAGAGGAGCAGGAGCTCACCGATACGGCCATCAATTCCATCACCGGCGTCTTCCTCGTTCAGGACCGCGAGGGAAGGTTCATCCGATGGAACGACACGATGCAACTCCTGGCCGGAGGAGAGCAGCCTCTGCGTGAACGCGTCGGGCGACCCCTCGTTCACCCCGACGACAGAGACTATATCGAGCGGAAGATCGACGAGGTATTCGATCTCGGTCACGCCGAGCTGGAAGCTCGCCTGGTAATCGGCGGTGAGGCGAAGAACTACCAGTTCAACGCCAGACGGATGGATGTCCGCGGCCGCCCGTTTCTGGTGGCCACGGGGACGGACATCACCGAGCGCCGTCACGCCGAGGCGGAGCAACGGAGGTTGCAAAACGAGATCGAGCGCTCAGCAGCCGAATGGAAAGAGACCTTCAACACGGTCACAACGCCCATTCTCATCACCGAGCGCAGCGGCGCCGTCGTCCGTGTGAATCGCGCGGCACTCGATCTGAGCGGATTGTCGGAAGAGCAGATTACCGGAAGGCCGATCGCGGGGATCAGCGCCAGCGAGCCGTGGCAGACCGCATCCCAGCTCATCTCCTACATCGCCGGAAAGCGCCAGGGCACGACCGCCGAGACCAAAGATCCCAATGGCCGGACCTGGGACATCATCGTCTCCCACTTCTCCGCTCCGAACGACGGCTCCGAACGGTTCATCCTGGTGTTGTGGGAGATCACCGGAATCGTCGAGCTGCAGGAATCGCTTCGACGGAGTGAAACCATGTCCGCCATGGGGACGCTCGTCGCCGGCGTGGCCCACGAGGTGCGCAACCCGCTCTTCGGCATTTCCGCCACGCTCGATGCATTTCACGAAGAGATGAGCCAGCCCGGCTACGCCGAGTGCGGCGCCACACTCCGGCAGGAAGTGAACCGGCTCATCCACCTCATGCAGGAGCTGCTCGAGTATGGAAAACCGCCGGCGCTCACCATCGAGCGCGGCAACATCCTCGAAGTCGTGACCCAGGCCGTGGAAAGCCGGCGGCCGTCAGCGCACAGCGCGGGTGTCGAGATCCGGAACAGCATGAGCAACGGCTTGAACGGTGGCTTGCCGACGCTGCTGATGGACCGCTCGCGCCTGCGGCAGGTATTCGAGAACCTGATCGACAACGCTATCCAGCACTCCGATCCGGGCGGGACCGTCTCGATCAGCGGCGCCGTCGTCGATCACGCCGGCCGTCATTGGGTCGAGTGCCGCGTGGAAGACGATGGCCCCGGCTTCGCCCCGCATGATCTCGATCGCGTGTTCGAGCCGTTCTTTACGCAGCGTGAAGGAGGAACAGGACTGGGCCTCTCCATCGTGCAGCGCATCGTGGAAGAGCACTCCGGCAAGGTAGCGGCCGCAAACCGGCCGGAAGGCGGCGGCCGGATACGAGTACTCTTCCCGCTGGCGGACGACGGCACATCGATGAAAACCAGCGTGCAATGACCGAGATGACCCGCAACCGCGTGCTGATCGTCGACGACGAGCCGTCGATCCGGCTGGCCATCCGCCGTTTCCTCACCTCCGCCGGATTCGAAGTCTCGGACGCTGACAGCCGTATTTCGGCACTCACTCAGGCACGCAAGGAGCGGCCCGACGCCATCATTCTCGATTACAAGCTGCGCGACTGCACGGCGCTCGACCTGCTGCCGCAGTTCAAGGCCATCGACGCGTCGGTGGCCGTGATCGTCCTGACGGCCCACGGCAGCGTCGAGCTGGCCGTCAGCGCCATCAAGGAAGGGGCCGAGCAGTTCCTCACCAAGCCGGTCGAGCTGCCGACGCTGCTGGTCATCCTCAACCGCACGCTGGAAACGCAGCGTAGCCGGCAGGCAGACCAGGCGGACCGCAAGAAAGAATCGCGCGACGTCCTCGATCCCTTCACCGGCGCGAGCGCCGTCATCCGCCAGCTCGAGGCAGACGTGAGCAAGATCGTGTCCACCGACCGGCCGATCCTCATCCAGGGGGAAACCGGCACGGGGAAGGGGATCCTGGCCAACTGGCTGCACCGCAACGGCCGGCGGCGACAGGAGCCGTTCGTCGATCTGAACTGCGCCGGTCTGTCGAAAGACTTCCTCGAGTCGGAGCTTTTCGGACACGAGCGCGGTGCCTTCACCGGGGCCGTGCAGGCGAAACAGGGCCTCTTCGATCTGGCCCACCGCGGCACGCTGTTCCTCGACGAGATCGGCGACGTTGATCTTCAGGTCCAGCCGAAGCTGCTGAAAGTCCTCGAGGAGAAACGATTCCGCCGGCTCGGCGATGTGAAGGACCGCACCGCCGACGTACGGCTGATCGCGGCCACGCATCACGACATGAACGTCCTGATACGGAACAGGCGATTCCGCGAAGACCTCTACTTCCGGATCAGCACGATCGTCCTGCGCCTTCCCGCTCTTCGGGAGCGTTCCGAGGACATCGCCGCGTTGGCTGCAGACATCCTCGGGCGCATCGCTCATGAGCTGGGGCGCTCGGGAGCCACGCTCGCCGAGAGCGCGCTGCGGGCGATGCAGGAGTATCCGTGGCCGGGCAACATCCGCGAGCTGAAGAACGTCCTGGAGCGGTCGCTGCTGCTGAGCGACCGCAGCGAGATCCGCCGCACCGACCTCCGTTTCGAGCACCCCTCAGGCGACGGCACGGCGGACGACACCCGGCTGACCTTGACCGAGGTGGAGTCGCGCCACATCGCCCGCGTGCTCAAAGAGGAAGACGGGGTCGTCGACCGCGCCGCCAAGCGCCTCGGCATCACCCGCAACACGCTGTACTACAAGGTCAGGAAGCATCGGATCACATTGCGCAAGGAGGGGAAAGCTGAGGAGTCGTAGTGAGCAAACACTTACTCGAACGAATCCAGCGCTGCCGCGACTTCCTCGGTCGTGGGCCGCTCGCGGTAGTCGCTTTCGATCTTCGACCAGCGGACCTTTCCCTCGCGATCGAGCACGAAGACAGCCGGACGGGGAACGCCGTCCAGATCCTGGTGCGCGTAGGAGGGATCGCGTAGTCCGTAGCGGTCGATGGTCTCGGCGCGGGGATCGAAGAGGAGCGGGAAGCCGAGGTCTCCTCTGCCGTCTTTGGCAATCTTTGTCGCCAGTTCACGGCTCTCCGCGGGGCGGTCGAGGCTGATGGCAAAAACATGCACCGTGGGAAAGGCTCGGGCCAGCGTGCGAAGTCCGACCACCTGCCGGACGCAGTACGGTCACCAGTAGCCGCGATAGAAGACCAGGACCGCCTTCTGCCCGCGCGCGGCCGAGAGCTTGACGGGCTTTCCGTTCTGGTCGGCGAGCGTGAAGTCCGGCGCGACCTCTCCTGCCAGCGGTGGCCGCACGGCCGAGGAAGCCGCGAGCGCGGGAGTCACGGCGGACGACTGAGAAAGCGCGGCAGCCAGGGCCAACACGGCGATCGAGGGGAATCGGATCATGCGAGAAGTATCCCTCGGCTGGCCGGCTTTCGTCGACCGATGTCACGAAATCCAGAAACTGGAAACCAGAAACCAGAAACCAGAAAAAGCAGAACTCCTTCTGGTTTCTAGTTTCTGGTTTCTGGTTTCTAGGCCGCAAGCATCTCGCCAAGTGCGTCTCGCCGCGAGGATCAGATCGCGCTTGGCTCCGTCGAAGCGATTCGCGGCACGAGCCCGTCCGTCAGGACAACCATCACCCAAGCGTCAACTCAGAGGTAAAAAAACGGGAAACGGTGAGCATCGGTTCTCCTCGCCCACAAAACATCTTCCGCTGCCTACTCTCTTGCTCTAACCTGAGCGGCAGTAGGTTCAGCAACCATTCCGTCAATCGATATCCCCGTAGCGCTTCCAGCGGAAGCTGTAAGCCCGCTTTGTACTCAGTGTCTATTCGAGAGGACCACCAATGCATACGACTCGCATCCGCACACTGGCTTCCGTCATCCTGATCGCCGGACTCTTCCTGTCGGTCTCGGCACACGCGGCCACCACGTTGTCCTTCGGCCCCACTCCCATCTCCTGGAATGTGGTCGGCCTCGACAGCAATAGTCCGACCTCGGGTCCGCGGTTCTTTCCGTTAGGGGCGCGAGTCTGCAGCAGCGTCGCCACCACCAACGTCTCCGTCACCCACGCGTGGGATTCCGCGAACGCGAACATCAATTTGCGGACCGGCGCACCGTCCACGCTCAACATTGCCTCGATCGGCGCCGGCCAGTGCGTCGACGCCTTCTTCGAAGTCGACGTCACCCAGACCGCGGCGGCCTTCGATACCACACGGCGCTTCCACATCACCGCCACCGATCTCTCGGGAACGATCACCACTCCCACGCCGAGGGAGCTCTACGTCGAGCATCTGATTTCGCAGAACCGCAACTCCATCACGGACGTGAAGTACGGACCGAACCCCGGGAGCCTGACCTCGGTGGCCTCCGGCGGATCGATGAACCTCGTGGTGGGCAACACCTACACCATCCAGCTCCTCGGCGGAACGGCCACGCAGGGCTACAACCAGTTCGAGGCCTTCATCAACTTTCCGAGCACGATCTTCCAGATTCTCAACGTGGCCACCACCTACTCCGCGGACAACTCCCCCTACGTTCCCGGCCCCGCGCCAACGGTGAACGACAAGCTGTATGCCGACGCCTGTCTGTGGGAGAGCGATCCCAACAGCCCCGCCTACCGCTCCTGCATCGGCGGCGATTTCAAAGCCGGCGGAAACAACGTCGTCACCACCTACACCATCAAGGTCATCAGCGGTGGCGGCACCAGCCAGGCGCTCAATACCCTGCTCTTCGACTTCTCCGGGAGCAGCTTTCATTACAACGCCGATTTCACCACCGGCGCCCGCATCGCCAACGTCATCGATCCGACGGCCGTCACCATCGCGAAGAGCTTCAGCCCCAATCCCACCAACCTCAACGGCGTTTCCGCGCTGACGATCACGCTGACGAACCCGAACGCGGCGCCGCTCAGCGGCTACAACGTCGTCGACAGCCTTCCGGCGAACCTCGTGGTTGCCAGCACACCGGCGGCGACATCGGCCGGTTGCGGTACTCCGACGATTACGGCGGTGGCTGGCGCCGGCTCCATCACCTTTGCCAACGGCACCGTCGCGGCGAACGGAACGTGCGTCATCACCGTAAACGTCACCCCGACGGCCACCGGCAGTCTCGTCAACACCACGAACCACCTCTTCCTCGACACGATCGACACGGGCAAGACCGGCTCCGCGACGCTGACGGTCAACAACACGCCGCCGCCGGGAACGGGACTGTGCGGGGTCTCCCTGGCGACATGGCTCTTCCCGAGCGGCTTCAACATCAACAATCCGGCATTCAGCACGAAGACCGTGGCCTCCGCGACGGCAACTCCCGGCTCCGGTGTCATCCCGCTCTCGAGCGCAAACACGACGCCGGCGGACGGGACGCAGTCATGGGGCTCCAACGGTGGGATCGACAACAGCGGGACGACGCTTGATACGACGCATCACGACTACTTCGAATTCGCCATCGACACCACCGGCATCACCTCGGTGACGCTGACGTTCTCCGCACTTCACAAGACGCCCAATGGTCCCCAGGGGATCGGCGTTTACTACGGTACGACGCAGCCCGCGGCCGGGGCGACGCCGGATCCCGGCACCATCGCTCTTGCTCCAAATGCCACGGCCATTCCCAGCGCCGCGACGTTCTTCAACTTCAGCACCGGAGCGATCACCACGGGCCTGGCCAGCTCAGGTGTCACGTTCTTCAGGATTTACGCGTTCAACGCCGGCAACCAGAATTCCGGCTCGGACCTCAATCTGGATGACGTCGTCTTCACCGGCTGCTCCGCTGCCGTGAAACCGACGATCACGAAGGCGTTCGCGCCCAACCCGATCGCCGTGAACGCCACATCGACGCTGACCTTCACGCTGACGAACACCAACACGGCGCAACTCACCGGCGCGACGTTCACAGACTCGCTGCCTTCCGGCATCCAGGTCGCCGCCACGCCGGCGCAGAGCACGACCTGCACCGGTGGGCCGACGTGGGCTCCGGCAGCCGCGGCGACAACGCTCACCTTCGGCTCGCCGACGGGAGCCCACATCCCCGCCAGCGGAAACTGCACGGTCAGTGTGAACGTGACCGCCACCACCGCCGGCCCGCACACAAACACCAGCGGATTTCTCTCGACGACAGAGAGCGGCACGAACATCACCAGCGTCGGAAGCGCGCCGCTGACGGCCGTCCTTCCCCCGTCCATCGCCAAGGCCTTCGCGCCGACTCCCATCCTTGCCGGCGGTACGTCGAAGCTGACCTTCACCCTCACCAATCCGAACCAGAACAATGCCATCAGCGGCGTGGCCTTCTCCGACACCTTCCCGACTTCGCCCGGCCTGATGAAGGTCGCCGCCGCGCCGAACCAGTCCCTGACCGGCTGCGGCGCGCCGGTGTTCTCTCCCGTGGCCAACGCGGGCTCCATTTCCTTCACCAGCGGAACCATCGCCGCGGGCGGAACGTGTACCGTCACCGTCGACGTCACCGCGCCGGCGACCGGCACCTACAACAACACCAGCGGAAACGTCTCCCACATCATCAACGCCCAGACCGTGAACGGGAACACCGCCAGCGCCTCGCTGGTGGTCAACCCGCCGCATCCGTCCATCGGCCTTCTCAAGCAGGTGGGCTCCAGCGCCACCGGGCCGTGGGAGTCCTTCCTGGCCATCGCCTCGGGGTCGGTCTATTACCAGTTCACCATCGAGAACACCGGCGACGTTCCCCTGACGCTGCCCGCCGCGACCATCACCGACAACACCCTGAACGTCTCCACCTGCAACGCCACCCTCAGCGGCACGATTCTTCCGGTTGCCGTAGCCGCCAACGACAACAACATCGTCCGTTGCGTCGTCGGACCGTTTGCCGTGACCAGCGGGTCGCACACGAATACGGCCTTCGCCACGGGAACGTTCAGCAGCTCGCCAGTGAGCTCCCCCAACTCCTCCGCCACGTACGCCACCACGGCGCTGACGCTCGTCAAGAGCGTCACGGAGACGACGTTCACCAGCGCGGGCAATCTGCTGCACTACAGTTACCTTGTCACCAACAGCGGCTTTGCCTCGCTGCCCGGGCCGGTCACCGTGGCCGACAACAAAGCCACCGTTACGTGCCCACCGGTGAATACCGTCGGTGATCTCGACGACTTCTTCGATCCCGGCGAGTCCATCACCTGCACCGCAACCTACACGGTCACCGGTACCGACGTGTCCAATGCCTCCGTGACGAACACCGCCTCGGCCAGCGCAGGCGGCGCCACCTCGCCAACCGACAGCAAGACTGTGCCTCTCTCCACGTCGGCCGATGTCTCGCTCGTGAAAACACTCGACACCGCGGGCCCCTTCACAGCCGAGCAGACCATCAGCTACACCATCGTCGTGGCCAATGCCGGCCCGGCCACGGCGACGAGTATCCAGGTCACCGACACGCCGTCGAACCTGACCATCACCACGGTCTCGGGCAGCGGCTGCGCCTCCCTGCCATGCACCATCGCCAGCCTGGCCTCGGGCGCCAACACGACCATCAACGTGACAGCCACGATCAACTCCGCGGGCGTCTTCGACAACAGCGCCACCGCCACGGCCACGCAGCCCGACCCGGATCCTTCGAACAACACCGACAACACCGGCAACGGCGGATCGACGGGCGCCTCGGCTGATGTCTCGCTGGTCAAGACGCTGGTGACGTCCGGACCGTTCGTCATCGGCGAGTCGATCAGCTACACATTATTCATTGCCAACGCCGGCCCATCGACAGCAACGAGCATTCAGGTGACCGATACCCCCACGAACCTGAACATCACGACCGTATCGGGCAGCGGCTGCGCGGCACTGCCCTGCACCATCGCCAGCCTGGCCTCGGGCGCGAACACCACCATCAACGTCACCGCTACGATCACGGCCGTCGGCGCGTTCGACAACAGCGCGACCGCGACCCCGGCCGAATTCGATCCGAACACGGCCAACAACACCGACAGCACCGGCAACGGCGGAACCGCGGTCGCCTCGGCCGATGTCTCGCTCGTGAAGACGCTGGTCACCGCCGGGCCGTTCACCGCCGGCCAGTCGATCAGCTACACCATCGTCGTGGCCAACGCCGGCCCGTCGACGGCCACGAACATCCAGGTGACCGACACGCCGACGAACATGACCATCACCACGGTCTCGGGCAGCGGCTGCTCGGCGCTGCCCTGCACCATCGCCAGCCTGGCCTCGGGCGCGAACACGACCATCAACGTTACCGCCACGATCAATGCCGCCGGCGCGTTCGACAACATCGCCACGGCCACTGCCACGGAGTCCGATCCGAACCCGGGCAACAACACCGACAACACCGGCAACGGCGGAAGCGCCGCCGCATCCGCCGATATCTCGCTCGTGAAGACGCTGGTCACCGCCGGGCCGTTCACCGCCGGCGAGTCGATCAGCTACACCATCGTCGTAGCCAACGCCGGCCCGTCGACCGCCACCAGCATCCAGGTGACCGACACGCCGACGAACCTCACGATCACGAACGTCAGCGGCAGCGGTTGCTCCGCGCTGCCGTGTACCCTCGCCAGCCTGGCCGTGGGCGCCAACACGACGATCAACGTCACCGCCACGATCATCGCCGCGGGCGCGTTCGACAACACCGGCAACGCCACCGCTGCACAGTCCGATCCGACCCCGCCGAACAACACCGACAGCACCGGCAACGGCGGAACCGCGTCCCCCGCGGCCGATGTCTCCATCGTGAAGACACTCGTCACCGCCGGCCCGTTCACGGCCACGCAATCGATCAGCTACACGCTTCTGGTAGCCAACGCCGGCCCATCGACGGCGACAAGTATTCAGGTCACCGACACGCCGACGAACCTCGTCATCACCAGCGTCATCGGTAGCGGCTGCTCAGCGCTCCCATGCACCATCGCCAGCCTGGCCTCGGGCGCCAACACCACGATCAACGTTACCGCCACGATCGTCGCCGCGGGCGCCTTCGACAACACCGCCACCGCGACCCCGGCCGAATTCGACCCGAACACATCCAACAACACAGACAGCACCGGCAACGGCGGCTCCGCCGCGCCGTCGGCGGATGTCTCGCTGGTCAAGACGCTCGTGACGGCCGGGCCGTACAACTTCGGTCAGTCGGTGAGCTACACCCTGGTCGTGGCCAACGCCGGCCCTTCCACGGCCACGAACATCCAGGTGACCGACACGCCGACGCACCTGACCATCACGAATGTGTCGGGTAGCGGCTGCTCGGCATTGCCCTGCACCATCGCCAGCCTGGCCGTGGGCGCCAACACCACCATCAACGTCACCGCCACGATCAACGCCACCGGCGTGTTCGACAACAGCGCCACCGCGACGGGAGCCGAATCCGATCCGAACCAGGGTAACAACACCGACAACACCGGCAACAGCGGGAGCACGGGTCCGTCCGCGGACGTCTCGCTCGTCAAGACGCTCGTGACGGCAGGGCCGTTCAACATGGGCCAGTCGGTCAGCTACACCCTTGTCGTGGCCAACGCCGGTCCGTCAACGGCCACGAACATCCAGGTGACCGACACGCCGACGCACCTGACCATCACGAATGTGTCGGGTAGCGGCTGCTCGGCATTGCCGTGCACCATCGCCAGCCTGGCCTCGGGCGCCAACACCACCATCAACGTCACCGCCACGATCAACGCCACTGGCGTCTTCGACAACACCGCGACAGCGACGGCGACCGAATTCGACCCGAACACTGGGAACAACACCGACAGCACCGGCAATGGCGGGAGCACCGGCCCGTCCGCGGACGTCTCGCTCGTCAAGACCCTGGTGACCTCCGGCCCGTTCACGGCCGGCCAGACCATCAGCTACACACTGGTCGTCGCCAATGCCGGAACGTCGACGGCGACGAGCATCCAGGTGACCGACACCCCGACGAACCTCACGATCCTGACCGTGAGCGGCAGCGGCTGCTCGGCGTTGCCATGCACGATCGCCAGCCTCGCCGTGGGCGCGAACACCACGATCAACGTGACCGCGAGAATCATCGCCGCCGGCGCGTTCAACAACACCGCCACCGCGACGCCGGCCGAATTCGACCCCAACACCACGAACAACACCGATAGCACCGGCAACGGCGGAAACGCCAACCCGTCGGCGGACGTCTCGATCGTCAAGACCCTGGTCACCTCCGGCCCGTTCACGTCAGGACAGACGATCAGCTACACCCTCGTCGTCGCCAACGCCGGCCCATCGATGGCAACAGCCATCCAGGTCACCGACACGCCGACGAACCTGACCATCACGAACGTGTCGGGCAGCGGCTGCTCCGCGCTGCCGTGCACGATCGCCAGCCTCGCCGTCGGTGCCAACACCACCATCAACGTCACGGCCACGATCAATGCCGTCGGCGCGTTCGATAACAGCGCCACGGCCACACCGGCCGAATTCGACCCGAACACCTCAGACAATACCGACAACACCGGCAACGGCGGGACCGCCGCAGGGCTCGTCCCAGCCGGCGGCCCGACCCTGAGCACCCTTGGCTTGATCATCATGGGAATGCTGCTCGCCGTCGCCGGTGCCCTGGTCATGCGCGTCAGCGAGTAAGGACGCGGCGGAGCGCTGGCGTCCTCGCCGGCTGGCTCGGCGGCGTCCCGCCGCCGAGCCGGCAAGACTCCGAACATTTGCTCGTAACCCGGCGGCGGGGACGCCGCCGAGCCAGCCGCCGGGACGGCAGCGCTCCGAAGGCGCCGACCCGGAATCGCTCCATCACGCCGCTCGTTTGCTCCCACAACAATGCAACCCAACCCGGCCCACCCGCCCATCGGTCTTGCGCTCCGCCGCGGCCTGCGGCGACGGTGCCCGCAATGCGGCGAGGGGCCGCTCTTTCGGCGCGGAATCAAGACCTACGAGCGCTGCTCGGAGTGCAACCTTCTCTATCAGCGCGACTACGGCGACACGCTGATGTTCATGATCATCACCGACCGCATCCCCATCCTCTTCGGCATCGCCTTCCTCTACTTCGGAATCCATCCCACCGGCTGGCTCAGCACCGCCCTCTTCTTCGGCGCGCTTTCCATCCCCCTGCTGGCCACGCTGCGCGAACGCCAGGGGCTTGCTCTCGCCCTCGACTATCTCCTCCGCGTCTATCTGCGCGACCCGTCGGACGAGATCCACGGCGGGCAGGCGTACGGGAAGACCTAGCCGATCCGCCTCACACGATGGCGCGCAACAGCGAAAAGGCCTCGGTCGTAAGAAGAGGCTCCGGCTCCCCGAGATCGCGCGACAGCAGCAGGTGAACGCGCGACAGGACCTCGGCCAGAACGAACGGCTTGCTGAGGAAGCCTTTGGCGCCCGCCGCGACCGCCCGGGCCATTTGCGCGGGATCGGCGGAGAGGACGAGCACCGAAACCGCGGCCTCGTTCGCCAGGGCTTCCAGCACTTCGAACCCATTCATGCGCGGCATCTGCAGATCGAGCAGGATCAAGCCGTAGCGATTCTGGCGGTGAAGAGCGCAGACCTCGACGGGGTCTGTCGTCGAAGCGACCGACACGTGCCCGCCCCGGCGTAGCGCGAGTTCGAGCAGACGGACGTTGGACTGCTGATCATCGACGATCAGGATCCGGGGGCCGAAAACGTCAGTTGACGCGGACATGACCCTCTTCAGCGAATGCCAGGGCCACGTTCAGCGCGTCCGTGAAGTCGCTGACCTTGATTGGTTTCGTGAGATACCGGAAAAACCCCGCCTTCAATCCTTTTTCGATGTCGCGCGGGATGGCGTTGGCGCTGAGAGCAACGACCGGAATGTGTGCCGTGGCCGGGTCTTCGCGCAGGATTTTCAGAGCCTCGATCCCGCTGATGCCCGGGAGGTTGATGTCCATCAGGATCACGTCAGGCTGACAGGTGCGCGCGAGCTCGATGCCTCGATTGCCATCGACCGCGCTCAGCAAACGCAGGTCGTGACGACGGGCGATGAGTTTCTCGACAAGCTTCAGGTTGGCCGGATTGTCCTCGACGTAGAGGAGCGTGCGCATGCGCTCCATGCTCGGCTCCGCCGGCTCGACCACGGCTGTCGCTTCCACTCGAGAGGAGAGTGTAAGCGGTGCGGTCGAGAGCAGTTCAACCCAGAAAACGCTTCCCGTCCCTACGGTGCTCTCCACACCGATGACGCCCTCCATCAGCTCGACCAACCGCTTGCTGACCACCAGGCCGATGCCAGTCCCTTCCTCGGCGTTCCCTTCCTGTCCGAGGCGGTTGAACGGCTGAAAGAGCTGCGCAAGCTTTTCCGGCGGCAATCCCGCGCCGCTGTCCGTGACCGTAACGCGAACATAGCCCGGGGTGCTCGTTTCGCAGCACTCCACGACCACGGATCCTCCCACCTCGTTGTACTTGATGGCGTTGGTGAGAAGGTTGATCAGAACCTGTTTGATGCGGGTCCGATCGGCCTTGACCGAGTAAGGCACATCGAAACTGGGGAAGGTCATGTGGATGCCTCGCCTCTGCGCCAGCGGCTCGATCATCAACCGGCACTCGAGCATCACTTCGACGAGCGAGACCGGTTCCAGGGACATGGATAGCTTCCCGGATTCGATCATGGCCAGATCGAGGATCTCGTTGATCAGCTCCAGCAGATACCAGCCGGCGTGCAGGATCTGGCTGATGCTCTCTTTTTGCGATGGCGAAGGCGGAGGCGTGTCGGACTCAATCAATTGGGCGAAACCCAGGATGGCGTTGAGCGGCGAGCGCAACTCATGGCTCATGCTAGAGAGGAAATCCGATTTGGCGAGGTTGGCCTTTTCCGCCACGGACTTTGCGCGCTCCAGCTCGTGATCCAGGCCTTTGCGCTCCGTAACGTCGCGCGCGGCGGCGAACACACCTTGCAGTCTCCGATCCCGGTCGTAGAAGGTGGTGGCGTTGTAGGAGACGACGGTCTCCTTGCCATCCCTGGCCCGCGCCGTGAGCTCGTAGTTAGTGAGCTTCCTTTCGTTCAACACCAGCTTGATGCCCGCCTCGGCCAGCTCCGGATCGGTGAAGTAATTCTTGAACGGCGCGCCGATCAGCTCGTCACGCGTACAACCCGTGAGCGCCTCCATCTGCTTGTTGACGTCCGTAATAATCCCGGACGGATCGGTGGTCATCAGCGCGTCGATGTTCGATTCGATGAGAGAGCGCGTGTAGAACTGCTGGTCGCGCAGCCGCTGATCGAGCTTCTTCTGCTCTGCTTCGACCTGCTTGCGCGCGGTGTTGTCCGTGCCGATCAGCAGATAGCCGATGATCGCGTTTTGCGCGTCGCGCAGCGCCGTGACCGATACGATCGCCGGGAACCGGCTCCCATCCTTGCGGATGTAGGTCAGCTCGTAGATATCCTCGATGCCGCGCGAAGCCTTGAAGACCAATGCCTCGAAACCCGGCGTAATCGGCGTGGCCAGCTCGAGGCTCAAGGCCTTGGCGCGCGCGATCACTTCCTCCGGATCGGAGATGTCGGCCGGCGTGATCCTGTCCATCACTTCGGCTGCCGTGTAGCCCAGCATGCGCTCGGCCCCGACGTTGAAGATCTGGATGACGCCCTTGGCGTCGGTGGCGATGCTCGAGAAGTTGGCGCTGTTGAAGATCGCGCTCTGCAGAGCTCCCGCTTTGAGCAGCGCCTCTTCCGCCTGCTTGCGCGCGGTGTTGTCCGTGCCGATCAGCAGATAGCCGATGATGCCCGTCTGGTCGTCGCGCAGCGCCGTGACCGATACGATGGCCGGGAAGCGGCTCCCGTCCTTGCGGATATAGGTCAACTCGTAGATGTCTTCGATGCCGCGCGAGGCCTTGAAGGCCAGGGCGTCGAAACCAGGCGTGATCGTCGTTCCGAGCTCGAGGCTCAGCGCGGCGGCGCGCGCGATCACTTCCTGCGGATCGGAAATGTCGGCCGGGGTGATCTTGTCCAGCACCTCATCGGCCGTGTAGCCCAGCATGCGCTCGGCCCCGACATTGAACAGTTGGATGACCCCCTTCTCGTCAGTGGCGATGCTCGAGAAGTTGGCGCTGTTGAGAATCGCGTTCTGCAGCGCGCCGGTTTTGAGCAGAGCCTTGTTGCGTCTGACCTCGGTGACGGCGGCGTCATTCCGGGCCTTCACCCTCGTCTTGCGCGCGTGCCTCGCGGACGCGGCACGTATTTCCCCTATTGCAGTCATGCCTCTTCCCTCTGCCCCCTTTACCCGAGAAGACGAGCTTCGACCCGCCAGTGGTCGCACCACCAGACGTGCCCAGCGCGCTCTCCTGATGAGGGGGAACAGGATGAGGAGAAGCAACCCCTGTGCCGTCGTCAGGCGACGGGCCTGGAAATGGCCCCGATGCTACGATGACTGCAGGCAACGTGGAGGAGCCATGACTACACGGGAAATGCTGCACGTGATCGTCGACAAGCTTCCGGAGGCGGAACTGACCACGGCTGCGCGCATCCTGATGGCCCTGGATCAGCCAGCCGACCCGATGCAGATCCTGCTCTCGAACGCACCGCTGGACGATGAGCCTGACGACGACGACCTCGACGGCGGCTTAACCGAGGCGCGGAGTGGAGCGCAATCGGGCAAAACGATCTCTCATGAAGAACTGCTGCGGCGTCTCGGGATCGATAAGTGAGCAGCACCGCAGTGCGCTGGTCCGAACCCGCAGAAAAAGATCTTCGGCGTCTCGATCCGGTAAACCAGCGCCGCGTTGCGGGCGTGGTCCTTCGATTCGCGGAAACGAGGGAAGGAGAGATCAAACGATTGCAAGGGCCGCTGGGGTCGGAATTCCGGCTGCGCTCCGGCAATCTGCGTATCCGGTTTCTCATCGACCGGGACGGCACGATTGTCGTCCTCCGAGTACTCCCACGCGATAAGGCCTATCGATAACGAACGCCGCCGTCACGAAGACTCCATGAAGAAGAAAAGTCCCCCTGAACTGCACGACGACCTCCGACCCGAGTACGGCCAGGACTTCTTCAAGGCCATGAAGCCGAATCGCCTCGCGGGTGTAACGTTCGCGCCGCTGATCGATCTCGACAAGGACGTCGCCGCGAGAGAGACCACCATCGTTCTCCTGCCCGGACTCGACCGCACAGGCACCCTGTTTCGCCCTCTCATCGAACATCTGCCCTCGCGGCTGCATCCGGTCGTCGTTGCCTATCCGGGAAAGGAAAAGATCGGGTACGGTGACCTTCTCCCGAGGGTCATGCAATCGCTGCCGACCGGAGAGCCATTCGTCATCCTCGGCGAGTCGTTCTCCGGGCCGCTGGCGTTGATGGCCGCCGCGAGCCGTCCACCCGGTTTGCTTGGGGTCATTCTCTGCGCCACATTCGTGCGTAACCCGGCATGGATCCGCGGTAAATGGCTCCGCCACCTCGTCCCCGACATTGCCTTTCGACTGTATCCCTCGCTCTCCGCCGCCAAGGCGCTGATGGGAGGCTACTCCTCTCCCGTGCTGCGCGAGTCCTTCCGAAACGCCATCGCCGCGGTGGCCCCGGAGGTTCTCGCCTTTCGGGTGCGCGAAGTGATGCAGGTCGACGTTTCGGACGAGCTCCGGCGCTGCCCGGTTCCAATCCTCTATCTCCGAGGCTCGCGGGATCTGGTGGTACCGAAGCACAACGCCAGAGAGATCGCAGCTTTATCCGCAGGCGTTTCGGAGGTCACCATCACCGCTCCGCACATGCTCCTGCAGACACGTCCACGCGAAGCAGCGACGGCGATTGGCCGATTCATCGACGACATCTAAGGACGATTGATCATGATTCGCGGTAGGCACCGCGAGACCTCGCAACGGCGAGACCGCCGCGAGTCAATGTCCGAACTTCAGTTGGCGCCGAACCGGCATCAACATGACATAAATACGGCGGTGTGCCAGATCGTGAACAGCGCCCGCCACTCAGGGAGCCATCGATGCCGAACAGGCGAGCTGAAGCAGTGTCGGCAATCGCGCGCGCGCGAGCGGAACTCGATCGAGCGCAGACTGATCTCGATCGGGCGCATGCACGCATGGAGTCGGTTTCTGCTGATGACCGTCAGCGCTCGGTCTACTCCGCCCACGCATTCAATAACTACCTGTTGCTCGTGAGCTCGATGATCGAGCTGCTTCAGAGAAAAACTCACCCTCGAGGGGATACCGATGTCACGCGATGGCTGGGCCTGCTGAAGCGAGAGACAAATCGGATGACGATCGCCGCGCGAGGCGTTTTGACATCGACACCCGACGCGTTCCCGCCCTTGCTCTCCGAGCCGTCCAGTCTCGCGGACCTCGCCGAAAGCGTGTGCGTCGTCTATCGCGATGTGGCCCGGCAGAAACGAGTCAGTGTCAAATGTAAAGGACCGGCTAAACCGGATCGCGTTCTCACCGATCGGGTGGCCGCTGCCGCCGTGCTCGACAACCTCCTGTCGAACGCCGTGAAGTATTCTCAGGTAGGGACCGCAATCTCTGTGACGACCACGATCCGGCATGGTGAGGTCATCTGTTCCGTCATCGACCATGGCCCGGGCCTCAGCGAAGCCGATCAGGCCCAACTGTTCCAACACGGCGTGCGTTTATCCGCGCAACCGACTGCCGGCGAGTCATCGACAGGGTATGGGCTGGCAATAGCGAACGACCTGGCGAACGCGCTGGGTGGGCGGTTGTCGTGCACGAGTGTATTTGGCCATGGGTCGTGCTTCTCGTTTGCACTACCGCTCGACCAAACCGGCGTTGATTAGTCCGCGAAGAGCGTAACGCCGCGCAACTCCTCGGCCGATTGCAGCGCAGCCAGAACCAACCTTCAGCGTCGCCGTCCACGGCCTGACGCACGTCTACGAACGTCTGCGGCGCGCGGGATTCGATGTCTTCGTGACGCGGCGCTGAGAGAGGAGGTCAGTGCCCAGACGTCAGAAGGCCGAGATAACGGTGGATCCGGTCCGCGTTCTTGCCGGCGTCGCCTCGGCCCACACGTGAGGTGGAGCGGACATCGATGCGGCTGTGCTCTCCCGCGGGACGGATGCGCACCACGATGTCGTCATGGAAGCCGAACCATGCCGTCGTGGCCGTCGCTTCGATGATGCCTTCGGCGGGACGCGTCGAGACGATCTCCCAACCCATTGTCTTTGCCGCTTCGACGGCTTTGGCGAAGGCGGCGTCGCCGCGGAGCGGCAAGTCGAGCGTGACCAGGTCAGGGTAGCCGGCGCGCTGCAAGGCCGCGGTCGCGTCGTCGATGCGGTCGGGTGCGCCGTTCGCGGCGTTGGCGCGCAGAGGAAGGATCGCCGAGAAGCGTGGCGGGTCGGCCAGATCGGTGCTGATGTCGTGGATGCGCGGCTTGCCGCGCGCGCCGGCCACCTGCGTCAGCGGGAGGAGCACGATCAGCGCGCCGGCGATCGTGGCCACCGCCGC
>Ga0307470_10000252_pt1 | contig 33998 bp, 23 predicted proteins | sample atmos_gasesAM3C__FD_204565 | JGI IMG/M metagenome (GOLD analysis project Ga0307470, IMG submission 204565) | Hardwood forest soil microbial communities from Morgan-Monroe State Forest, Indiana, United States - atmos_gasesAM3C_05 | ecosystem: Environmental > Terrestrial > Soil > Temperate forest... | reverse complement strand
AAGCTCTCCCCGCCGCGCTCGAGGCGGACCTCGACCCCATGGATCGCCGCGCCGGCGAGGGCGTCGGCGATCGGCGCGGCGTCGGCGCCCGCCGCCGGCACGAGCGGGAAGGCGGCCGCGAAGCGCTCGAGCAGAGGGCTGCAGCCGCAGAGGCGGTGGGCGGACTCGTTGGCGCGCACGACGAGGCCGGCCTCGTCGCAGACGACGAGCGCCGCCAACGCCTGCTCGAGGATCGAGCTCGCCAGGCTCTCGACCGCCAGGAGCTCCCGGCGGCGGTGCTGCTCGGTCAGGTCGGTCGCGATCAGGCAGAGGCCGGGGAAGCCCTCCGGCGCCAGGCCGTTGAGCGCGAGGTAGGTCGGCACCGGCAGGCCGTCGCCCGCCAGCAGGGCGACCTCCGCCCGCGCGTCGCCGCGCTCGGCGACGCGCAGCAGGGCGTCGAAGAGGGTCCGGCTCTCCTCCGCCACGAAGGCGTGGATGGAGGCCCCGGCGAGCTTCGCGGGGTGGACGCGGAGCATCTCGGCGAGCCGCCGGTTGCAGTAGAGGAGGTCGCCGGCCGGGGTGAGGACGGCCGCCCCCTCCCGCATCTCCTCGACGATCAGCCGGAAGAGGAGGTCGGCCTCCTGGAAGAGGACGACGCGCTCCCCGGCGGGCTGGGCGACGACCAGGGCGTCGACGGCGCCCTCGCGCAGGGCCGCGAGCGTCTCCTCGGGCTCCCGCAGGCGGGCCCGCAGGGAGGCGACCTCGGCGAGGAGCTGCTCGCGGGTCTTCCCGGCGTCGTCGGCGGCGCAGCTCTCCGGGGACGGCGCCGACGTGCCCTGTCGCGACATGGGCCGTTCCATCTCAGCCGGCTGGCTCAGCCGGCTGGCCGGACGTCGAGCCCGAGGAGGACGCGCTCGGTCTGCGAGAGGTCGCCGATGATTTTGCGCGCCGGCGCGGGGAGCTTGCGCACCAGGGTGGGGATGGCGAGGATCTGGTCGCTGCGGGCGAGCTGGGGGTTCTTCAGCAGGTCGACGATCTCGATCCGGTAGCGGCCGGCGAGGTGGTCCTCGCACAGGCGCTTGAGGTTCTGGAGCGCGGTCACCGACCGCGGGGTCTGGCCCGCGACGTAGAGGCGCAGCTCCCAGCAGCCCTCGTCGGCGGGGACGGCGGTCACTTGCGGCGCTCCCTGGCCGCCCGCGGGCCGGGCGTCGGGGTCCCCTCGCGCCCGCCCTCCTGGTGGACGACGCGGGCCGAGCCGGTGAGCACCCCCTCCGGCCCCACGCAGACGTCGACCAGCTCGAGCCCGCGCGTCGAGATGACGAACTCGCGGATCCGGTTCGAGTGCGCCATGCCGCGCGACTTCAAGACGTAGAGGCCGCGGTTGCGCTCGCCCGCCGCCTCGAGGTCGCGCAGCAGGAGCCAGGTGTCGACCAGGGAGGAGACTCCGAAGTCGGTCTGCTCGGAGGGCGCGCCGCCGGCGTTGAGATGGGTGAGCACGGTGGTGACCTGGCGCTCCTTGAGGAGGTCGAGCAGGCGCGTCATCAGCGCCTTGACGTCGACCGGGCTGGCGACCGCGACGAAGCTCCCCACCGGGTCGAGCACGACGGCCTGCGGGTCCCACTCCCGGAGCTCGCGGTGGATGCGCGCGAGGTGCGTCTCGAGGCCGTGGAGGGTGGGGCGCCCGGCGTGGATGCGCAGCAGGCCGCGCTCGATCCACGGCGCGAGGTCGACCCCGATCGAGCGCAGGTTGCGCACCACCTGGTGCTGCGACTCCTCGAAGGTGTAGAAGAGGGTGCGCTCGCCGCGGCGGCAGGCGGCGTCGGCGAAGCAGGCGGCGAGGCTGGTCTTGCCGGTGCCGGCGGTGCCGGAGATGAGGACCGTGCTGCCGCGGAAGTACCCTTCGCCGCCCATCATCTCGTCGAGGCCGGCGACGCCGGTCGAGACGCGCTCGGTCGACACCGCGTAGGCGAGGCCGGCGGAGGTGATGGGGAGCACCTCGATGCCGTCGCTGTCGATCAGGAAGGGGTACTCGTTGGTGCCGTGGGGGGTGCCGCGGTACTTGACGATGCGCAGCCTGCGGGTGGCGATCTGCTCGCTGACCCGGTGGTCGAGCAGGATGACGCAGTCCGAGACGTACTCCTCGAGGCCGTGGCGGGTGAGCGCCCCGGCGCCGCGCTCGGCGGTGATGACGGCGGTGACGCCGCGGTCCTTGAGCCAGCGGAAGAGCCGGCGCAGCTCCGCGCGGAGGACCGCCTCGTTGCCGAGGCTGCCGAAGAGGCTCTCCAGGGTGTCGAGGACGACCCGCTTGGCGCCGATCGAGTCGATCGCGTAGCCGAGGCGCAGGAAGAGGCCCTCGAGGTCGTACTCGCCGGTCTCCTCGATCTCGCTGCGCTCGACGTGGACGTAGTCGACGACCAGCCTGCCCCGCGCCACCAGGTCGTCCAGGTCGAGCCCCAGGGAGCGGACGTTCTGGGCGAGCTCCTCGGGCATCTCCTCGAAGGCCATGAAGACGCCGGGCTCGTCGTGGGAGACCGCCCCGGCGGCGAGGAACTGGAGGGCGAAGAGGGTCTTGCCGCAGCCGGCGCTGCCGCAGACGAGGGTCGGCCGCCCGCGCGGCAGGCCGCCGCCGGTGATCTCGTCGAGCCCCTGGATGCCGCTCGCGGTCTTGGCGAGACCCGGGGCGAGGCCTGGGGGCAGGATACTGCTGGGATCCGAGGACATAGCCGTAATCAGAATGGAACCAGATTCGCTGATGGTTGACGCGGGGAAAGGATAGCACTTCGCCGCGCGAGAGCACGCGAACGGAGCGGCAACGTCGAAGGAGGCAGGAAGGCGGGGGAAGACCGGCGGCAGGAGCTGCGGAGGAGGAGCGGCGCGGCGGCCCCTCCCCCTCTCGCTCGACCGAGCCCTGGACCTACGGCTCGCCGTGCCCCGGGCAGATGGACTGGAGCATGGCGATCTCGTAGAAGCTGGTGATCGACCCGGAGCCGGTGCAGACGCCGGTGCAGCTCGAGGTGAACCGCCCGACGACCGTCGTGTGGCTCGCGTCGCTGAAGTAAATGGTCGTGGTGTGGGTGCCGATGCAGCCCGAGCCGGAGACGGCGGCGAGCGGCGTCGGGGCGAGGGCAAGGCTGCCGAGGGCGAGCAGGACGAGGGCGGCGACCAGCCCCAGCGCGCGGCGAGTGAGGCCCTGGCGGGCGAGAGTGGACATGACGGGCTCCTTTCCTGAGCGCCGCCGAAATGGGGCGCTCCGATCTCTCCTCTAATGTGCTGCGGCGCTCAAGAAGCGAGTCCGGTTGCCAGAGCAAAAATGCTGATGTAACATTAACGCCCGGCGCAGCAGCTCAACCGTCTCATCGCGACGCCTCGGCTTGGACCGAGGTTTCATCGCGCGTCCCGCCCCCGATCTCGCTGGCGGCGACGGCCTGGAAAGGAGTCGAGATCTATGTGGTCAGAGCATTTCCATCCTTCGGTGCTCGCCCGGCTCACCCTGGCGCTCCTCGCCCTGCCGGCGCTCCTCGGCGGCGGCGCGCTCGCGGCCCAGCCGTTGCTCACCACCGTCTCCTGCCCCTTCGTGGGGACCGCGCGCGCCGCGACCTTCCACGGCATCTACGTGACCAGCTACGCCGGCACCAACCTCAGCCTGGTGAAGCTCGAGTACTCGGCGACCGCCGCCGGCCTCTTCTCGATCTCGCTCACCGCCCACCGCGGCGCCTTCGACGGCCCGCGGATCGGCACCACCCAGACCCAGACGGTCAACGTGTCGACCAGCGAGACCGCGGTGATCTTCGACTTCGGCGGCGCCCCGGTCACCCCCGGCGACACCATCGCCTTCACCCAGACCGCGGTCCCCATCGGCGTCGGCGGCTCGCTCCTCTACGACGAGGGGATCGGCCCCTGCAACGGCGTGTTCGAGACGGAGGGCACCACGGCGCCCCTCGACACCGTCCGCAACCACGCCGTCGGCCTCTCGATCAGCCAGCTCGACGCCGGCAGCGCCTGCGTCCCGAGCGACACCGCGCTCTGCCTGGACGGCCGCTTCCTGGTCACCGCGAGCTTCCATACGACCCAGAACGGCGGCCAGTCCGGCGCCGCCCAGGCCATCACGCTCAACCCGCTCGGCGCCATCCATGGCGGCCTCTTCTGGTTCTTCAGCCCCACCAACCCCGAGATGCTGGTCAAGGTGATCGACGGCTGCGCCGTCAACGACCGCTTCTGGGCCTTCCTAGCCGCCGACACCAACGTGGGCTACACGGTGACGATCGCCGACACCCAGACCGGGAAGACCAAGACCTACATCAATCCCGACCTCACGGCGGCGCTGCCGGTCCAGGACACCTCCGCGCTGAGGAGCTGCCCCTGCCGGCACGACAGCGACTGTCCGGCCGGCCTGCTCTGCTGCCAAGGCAATGTGCCCGGCTCGACCCTCTGCCTGGCCCCGACGGCGCAAGGGGTCTGCCCCCTGGTCCCCTGAGCCGGGAGAGCTCTCGATTCGACCGCGAGAGCTCTCTCGGTGAAGGCCACGCGCGGCCGCGGGAGAGAGGATCCCCACCCCGCGACCCCCGAGGCAGCTACCGGCTCGAGCTCACACCCGCCGGATGGCGTGGTAGATGATGAGCACGAGGACGGCGCCGACGATCGCCACCAGGAAGCTGTAGAGATTCAGGCCGGTGACGCCGCTGTGGCCGAACGTCTGGAACAGCCAGCCGCCGACGACGGCGCCGATGATGCCGAGGATGATGTCGAGGAGGATGCCCTCCCCCGTCTTGTTGACGATCTTGCTGGCGACGAAGCCGGAGATGAGGCCGAGGACGATCCACGCGAGGATGGACATAAGGTCTCCTTTGGGTCGAGGAAGAACAGCGTTGACCTACGACGCGATTTGCACGACTCATACCAGCTCATCGGCGCTGCCTCGTTCCAAATCTGCCGGCGATCATACGGCCTAAAAGGGGGCGGGCGCCGGGAAATCGCGGCGCCGGCCTCCGCGCGCCCCGGCCGAGCTCAGCCGCCGCGCGGCCCCAGCGCGGCGGCCGGCCGGGCGGCGGGGCGGCGGGGGCGGGGCGAGGCGCGGCCGAAGGGCTCGGGCCGGCCGACGAAATAGCCTTGGGCGAAATCCACCCGCATCGCCTTGAGCGCCGCGAGGGTCGCCTCGTCCTCGACCCCTTCGGCCACGGTCTTGAGCTGCATGACGTGGCCGATGTGATTGATCGACTCCACCAGGGCGCGGGTGATCGGGTCGCGGACGATGCCGCGGACGAACTGGCCGTCGATCTTGACGAAGTCGATCGGCAGCAGCCGCAGGTAGGCGAAAGAGGAGAGCCCCGAGCCGAAGTCGTCGAGGATGAACCGGCACCCCCTGCCGCGCAGGATCGAGATCAGGCGCATGGCCCGCCCGAGGTCGGAGATCGCGGTGGTCTCGGTGATCTCGAAGTAGAGCCGCTCCGGGGCGACCGGGTGGCGGTCGAGCTCGAAGAGCAGCGACTCCAGGAAGCGCTCCTCGCCGAGCGACTGGCCCGAGAGGTTGAGCGCGAAGCAGGCGTCGCCGGGCGCCGCCCCCGACGCCAGCGTCTCGAGCGTCGCGCGCACTACCCAGCGGTCGATGGCCGAGATCAGGCCGTGGCGCTCGGCCACCGGGATGAAGGTGACCGCCGGGACCAGGTTCCCCTCGCCATCGATCATGCGCACGAAGACCTCGAAGAGCTCCGGCCCGGAGGCTACCAGCCGCTGGAGGGGCTGGCGATAGAGCACGAAGGATCGCTCGTCGAGGGCTTCGCGGATGCCGTTGATCATCATCAGCCGGCCGCTGCGCTCGGCGAGCGAGAGGACGTCGGCCTGGAACTCCTGCGAGCGGTTGCCCCCCTTCTCCTTGGCGAAGTAGCAGGCCTCGTCGGCCGCCCCCAGGACCTGCCCCACGTCGCTGTCCGGCCGGACGAGCACGAAGCCGACGCTCGCCCCGACGCTGAAGACCTTCTCCCCCCAGGAGAAGCGGAAATCGCGGATCTCCTTGCACAGGCCCTCGGCCAGCTCATGCGCCATCTCCGCGCCGCAGTTCTCCAGCAGCACCGCGAACTCGTCGCCGCCCAGCCGCGCGACGGTGTCGCTGCCGCGCAGCCGGCACTTCAAGAGCGACCCGATCCGCTTGAGCATCTCGTCGCCGGCCAGGTGGCCGCAGGAGTCGTTGACCATCTTGAACTGATCGAGGTCGAGGTAGAGGACGGCGTGCTGCAGCCTTTGGCGCGCCCCGCGGGCCAGGGCCTGCCGCAGGCGCCGCTCGAACTCGGTGCGGTTGACCAGGCCGGTGTGGCCATCGTGCGTCGCCAGGTAGCGCAGGTTGCGCTCGACCCCCTCGAGCTCGGAGAGGTCGTGGATCACCAGCACCGCCCCGCGCGGGTGCCCGCCGGTCTCGTAGACCACGGTGGCGGCCACGCGCACCCGCGTCTCGCTGCCGTCCTGGCGCACCAGGAGCCCCTCGGCGGGGCTGGCGGCCGGAGCCCCTCCCTGCAGGCAGATCTCGACCGGGTTGGCGGCCGGCTGGCGCGTCGCCTCGTCGAGGAGCGGGCAGACCGCGGAGAAGTCCCGGCCGCGGGCCTCCTCCGCTCGCCAGCCGGTGAGCCTCTCCGCCGCCGGGTTCAAGTCCTCGACGCGGCCGACGGCGTCAGTGCGGACGACGCCGTCGCCGATCGCCGTCAGCGCCGCCTCGGTGCGCTCCCGCTCGCGGGCGAGCGCGGCCTCCGTCCGCCGCCGCTCGGTGACCTCGGTGGCGACGCCGAACAGGCACGCGGGCTCCCCGGAGCCGCCCCGGCCGGAGCCGCCGGCGCGGCCGCGCAGCCGCAGCCAGCGGACCCGCCCGTCCCCGGGCAACAGCCGCACCTCGAGGGCGAACGCCTTGCCCTGCTCGAGCGCCTGGAGCGCCGCGCCGCGCAGGCCCTCGCGGTCCTCCGGATGGACGAGGTCGCAGAGGTCGGCGGACGTTCTCAGACCCTCGGCGGGCACGAAGTCGAAGACCCCCTTGGGAGCTGGGAAGAGGGAGACCGCGTCGCGCTCCGGGATCCACTCCCAGGTCACCGACCGGCCCGCCCGCCCGAGGACGTGCAGCCGGGTCTCGCGCTCCGCCAGGCCGAGCTCGGCCCGCTCGGCGCGGCCGGCGTCCGTCGCCGTCCACACGACGCCCGTGAGCCCGTCGAGGTCGAGGCGGCGGCAGGTCAGCTCGACGCAGAGCCTCGCCCCGTCCTTGCGCCGGAGGGTGACCGGGCCGGCGGCGGCCGCGCCGCGGCCCGCCAGGCAGTCCGCGCGGAGCCGCTCAACCTCGCTCCGGCAAGCCGGTTCGGCGAGGTCTTCCAGGGGCAGCGCAGCGAGCTCGGCCGCCGGATAACCGGTGAGCGCCTCCGCGGCCGGGTTGACGTGGACCAGCCGGTCGCCGCCGTCCACGAAGACAGGGGCGACGACGACGTCGACGAGCGATCGGAAGTCGGTCTGGAACGCTCCCGTCATGCGGAGACTCTCGCTGCGTGGAAAACTTGACTCTATCCAAGGCAGGAAAGAGCGGCAACCTTATTGGAAAGACGCGATGAAAGGCGATGTGCTTCCTCGCCGAAGCTCCCCGGTGGGCGAGCTCGCCGGGCGTCGCTTCAGGTGAAGGGGAGCGGCGTGGCACGCCGCGCAGGCGGAGGAGGCGGAGGAAGAGCGCCGCGAGCGAGGCGGTGGGCTGCGGCAGGCTCTCGCCTTCGGGCAGCAGCTCCGGGAACTGGCGCAGGGCGGCGAGGACCCCGGCGAGATCGTCCGTCCCGGCGAAGGCCGCTGCCAGCTCGGCGGCCCGCTCCTCGGCCGCCGCACGGTCGTCGCCGCGTTCGGTGTCCAGCCGCGCCAGGTCCAGTGTGGCGACCGCCGCCTCCGGCAACAGCCGGTGCGCCAGGGCATCCCGGCGCAGCGCGTCCAACATCCTGGCGGCGGCGGCGTCCTCGCCGAGGCTCAGCGCGATCTCGCCCTCGAGGCGCAGGGCGAAGAGGTGCGTCGGCGGGTAGTGCGGCAATCCGGTGGGCGCCAGCCGCTCGCTCTCCGCGCGCTGCCTGCGCGCCCGCTCCGCCTGGCCCTGCTCCGCCAGGCCGAGCGCCAGCGCGAGCCCCCCGCAGACGGTCAACACCGGATCGGTCGAGAGCGGCAGGCTGTCGCGCAGGATCCCCACCGCCTCGCGGGCGTGCCCGGCGTCGACCATCAGCAGCGCGCGCAACAGCCGGCAGGCCTCCACCTCGTGCACCACGCCCTCTTCAGCCCAGAGCTCCGCGGCGCGCTCGAGGAGCGCCGCCGCTTCGTCCTGCCGCCCCTGCTCCCAGCGCAGCAGCGCGAGAGCCCGGCAGAGCTCGGCCTGCTCGTCGGCGCCGACGGCGTAGAGGGTGGCCGCGGAGAGGGCCTGCTCGGCTCCCGCCAGGTCCCCGGCGATGCGGCGGGCGTGAGCGATCGAGCAGGCCGCGCGGGCGCGTCCCTCCATCGCTTCGGCGGCGTCGGCGAGCCGCTCGGAGAGCGCGGTCCCCAGGGTGGCGAGCTCCTCGGCCGCGGCGGGGGCCGAGGGCAGCGCGGAGCGGGCGCCGTCGAGCAGGCGGTCGACGAGGGCGAGCCGGTGGAAGCGGGCGTCCGCAAGCGCCGTCCGCCGCTCGGCGGGGCTCGCGGACACCCGCTCGACGAACAGCCTCTCCGTCTCGCGGCGCTCCGTCTCCCGCGCGGCGAGGAGGCGAGGCAGGCTGGCCTCCAGCCGCGACCACAGGGCCTCGTAACCGGGCTCTTCCGGAGGATGGCGAGGCGGGTCGGGCGCGGCGGCGGGTCGGGCCGGCTCCTGCTCGGCCGCGCAGAGCAGGTCGCGGATCGCGGGCTCGATCGAATCGGTCAGCACGCAACCGATGAGGGACCGCAGGCCCGGGGAGATCACCTCGCCCTCCAGGCCGGGCTCGTCGTCGGGCAGCCGGGCGGCGATCGCGTCGAGGCGCCCGCAGACCACCGTCAGGACGGCGGCGAGCGCCCGAAGCTGTTCCTCGACGTCGGCGGTCACCGCGGCCATGCCCCCCAAGCTCAGGGGCCGAGGGTATGGCCCGCCACCGCCGGGAGAGCGCGGAAGGCGCCCGAGGTCAACCGGCGTGACCAGAATGGCTAAAATTTTCTCGCCTGCGCAACCTCCGTTGGCCCTGGCTTGTCCCCTGTGCCGCCCGGCGGTAACCTATATCTACGAAGAACAGAACATGCGGCTGCCGGGTTTTCGGTGCGCGCCCGGGCCACGCATGGTGCCTCGCATGCCCACGACCCAACCTCCGCCGCTCGGCTTCGTCCTCACCCTGCTGCGTGCGGACGCCGGCTGGCGCCAGGGCGAGCTCGCCCAGGCCCTCGGCATTCCGGCGAGCCTCCTGTCCGCCTACGAGAGCGGCGACAAGCCGCTCTCCCGCGAGCGCCTCGACGAGCTGGTCGCTCCCCTCGGGCGCGAGCCCGAGGCGGTCGACCTCGCGCTCTTCCTGGTCAAGACCCTGCGCCAGGAGCCGGCGGAGCCGCCGGGCTCCCCCTTCGAGCTCGACACCGCCGAGCGGCGGACGTTCCGGCGCGCGGCGGCCCTCGGGGGCCGGCTCGCCGCGACCGCCATCCTCGCCGAGCTGGCAGGCGCCCGCCGCCTCGTCCGCCTGCGCGAGGAGCGCGCCCGCGCCGAGCTCCTCCTCCCCCGCCTCCAGCGTCTGCAGCGCGCCGACCAGCTTCTCCTCCTGGACGGGACGGACGAGTACCGGAGCTGGGCGCTCGCCGAGCTCGCCTGCGAGGCGAGCGTCCGCGCGGCGGCGAAGCAGGCGTCCCGCGCGCTGGCGCTCGCCGGCCTCGCGCTCGCGATCGCCGAGCGGGTCGAGGGGAACGCCGCCTGGCGCTCGCGGGTCCAGGGCTACGCCTGGGCCTTCGTCGGCAACGCCCGCCGGGTGGCGAGCGACCTGGACGGCGCCGAGCGGGCCTTCGCCACCGCGCGCCCGCTCTGGGACGCGGGGGCTGCGGCCGACCCGGGCGTCCTCGACCCGTCGCGCCTCCTCGACCTCGAGGCCTCCCTCCCGCCTGGAGGAGCTCCTCCTCGTCCTCCGCGCCGTAGGGTCGCCGAAGGGGGGCTGGCGCACGCCGCCGGGCGAGCCGGTCCCGCCCGCGGCACCTTCGGCTCGAGCGATCGCCGAGGCCGTGGCGGAGGCCCTCCTGCCCGCGCTCGGCGAGGCAGCCCCCGGGCTCGCCCGCTCCCGCGCCACGGATCTGCCGCAGGCGGCGGACCGCAGCGGGGCGGCGCGGCGGCTCGCCCGCCTGCTGAGCTTCGAGCCCCAGGATCGGCGCCGCCTGGTCGAGCTGGCGGACGAGCACCGGAGCTGGGCTGTCGTCGAGCTGGCCGGCGAGGCGAGCGCCCGCGCCGCGGCGGACGACGCTGCGGAAGCCCTCGAGCTCGCCTATTTCGCACTGTTCGTCGCCGAGCGGGTGCCCGGAGGAGACGCCTGGCGCGCCCGCGTCCAGGGCTACGCCTGGGCCTTCGTCGGCAACGCCCGGCGGGTGGGGAGCGACCTCGACGGCGCCGAGGCGGCCTTCGCGACGGCGCGGGAGCTGTGGGCGGCGGGTTCCGCCGGCGACCCCGGTCTCCTCGACCCGTCGCGCCTCCTCGACCTCGAGGCTTCGCTCCGGCGCGCCCGGCGGCGGTTCGCGGAGGCCCTGGACCTCCTCGGCCGCGCGCTCGCCGCCGCTCCGACCTCGGCGCGGGCCGCCAGCATTCTGCTCAACACGGCCTTTACCCACGAGCAGGACGGCGACTGCGAGGCCGCGGCCGCGGCGCTCGCCCGGGCCGCGCCGCTCCTCGCCGGCGGGGGCGAGCGGCGGCTGGTCTGGGTGCACCGGCTCAACCTGGCGGTCAACCTCTGCCACCTGGGCCGCCACGCGGAGGCGGCGCCGCTCGCCGCCGAGGCGCGCGAGCTCGCGGTCGCGCTCGAGAACGAGATCGATCTCCTGCGGGTCCTCTGGCTGGAGTCACGCATCGCGGCGGGCCTCGGCCGCCGGGAGGAGGCCGTCGCGGCGCTCCGCCGGGTGCGGCGGGACTTCGCCAGCAAGGGGATCCCCTACGACGCGGCGCTCGCGACCCTGGAGCTCGCCATCCTCCTCCTCGAGGAGAACGCGAACGCCGAGGTGCGGGCCCTCGCCGGGGAGATGGTCGCCATCTTCGAGAGCCTGGAGGTCCACCGCGAGGCGCTCGCCGCGGCGCAGGTCTTCTGGCCCGCGGTCGAGCAGGAGGCAGCGACCGCCGAACTCGGCCGCCGCCTGCTCTGCTACCTGGAGCGCGCCCGCCACGACCCGGAGCTGCGCTTCGAGGCGTAGCGCTCCGGCCGCCCTATTGCGGATACTTCCGCGGGCCAAACCGGATGACGTTCGGGTGGCGCGTCAGGGTCTTGCAATGATCTTCGTCAGAGAGTGGATGACCCAATCTCCCCCATCGGCCTGGTCTTCCGTCTGCCACAGGAAGGAGCACTCGAGGTGCCATTTGTCGAAGAGGAGGACTACTTCTTCCTCAAAACGATCATCCCGAGCCGCAGGGCAACGCGCGACTATTTGAATCTGGGTGAAGCAGATGCCGAACATTGACGACTACGAGCTCGAAGTTCTCAGCGCCTATGAGAAGGGTAAGCTGAAATCCGTCGCGACCAAGGGTGAGCTCGCCAGATTGAAGGAGGCTGCCCGCGCCACGGCAATCAAAGATCGGCGCGTCAACATCCGCTTGTCCTCCGGTGATCTGAGCGACATTCAGGTCAAGGCCCTCGAGGAGGGCGTGCCGTACCAAACCCTCATTGCAAGCGTGCTTCACAAGTACGTCACCGGCCGCCTCGCCGAACAACCCGAGCGCGTCACCAAGCAGCCGCGCAGCCGCGTACCCAAGCGGCGAGCCACTTCTGCAAGCTGATTCGCGCGTCGACGCAGACGCCCATCGAGCGGACGGACCACGGCAGGAACACGCGCATGGAGCCATGGTAAGTATCCCCCGGCAGACTCGAACCTCTCCAGAGAGGATAGGGGCACGCCGCCGTCAGGCGGCGGGTTCCCATTGGATCGACAGCTTCTTCCGGTGAGCCGCGCAATCCCGTAGATACAGGTTGATCAGGGTCTGGTAGGGAATGCCCATCTCGCTCGCCAGAGCATGGAAGTACTCCAGGGTCGATTCGTCGAGCCGAATCGTGACCTGCTTCTTGAGCCGTTTCGCGTAGGGGTTCTTCTGCGCCTTGGAAAAGTCGTAGTGCTCTCTCATCGTGTCCACCTGTGGTTGTACAGAGCTCGTTCCTCCGGGTTGGCTCTGCGAGCCGAGATGATGCGGATCAGATCTTCCCGATCTCGATAGCAGTGGCAGACCACCAGAGTCCGCAGCAGGGAGCTGAGGCCGAGCAGCAGGAACCGGTCCTCGCTTTCCGAGTGCTCGGGATCCGCCATGAAGAGAGCGTGGTCGTCTGAGAAGACGGTCTACGCCTCCTCGAAAGACACACCATGCTTGCGCTGGTCGCCCTTGCTCTTGGTTGGGTCCCAGTCGAAGCGAAGGTCGCTCACTCCCACCGTGTAACTACAACGTAGGGGCGAAGAGAAGATCTGCTCGATGGCGGGTGTCGAGCTGATCGCCGAGGGGGGAGGGACACGGGATCCGCTCCCCCTCTCGGCGCTCGGAGACTTCGCTAGTGGGCTACGGTCAGGCGGCGCCCGGTGAAGGTGTCGGTGATGGGCGTTCCGGTGTCGCTCGCGGGATTGAGCGGATCCTCGCCGGCCTCGAAGAAGCGCAGCGAGAACGAGCCCGCGATCTTCGCGCAGTCATGGCCCACCCGGTGGAAGACGACGTCCACGCGGCCGATGTTGAGGAGCGCGCCGCTGGCGTCGAACGAGAAGTCGAGGAAGACGCCCTTGGCGCCCGAAGAGCCATCGCTCTCCCACGTCCCCTGCTGGCCGCTGAAGTTGAAGACCTCCTGGGTCGAGCTCTCGCCGAGGAACGAGCCGTCGGCTCCCAGGGTCCAGATGCTCTGGGCGCCGCTGCCCTCCTGGTTCAGGTAGGTCCCGGCACAGTCTTTCGGGAAGCCATCGGCGAGCAGGGCCGCCGACGAGCCGACGAACAGCACGACGAAGCACAGGGCGAATGTGGGCTTGGATCGCATGGCTGATCTCCTTTAGAGATTGCGTCGTTGCGACCTCTATCCTAGCCCTCATGATCTCGCCGATCAATCCGCTTCCTCTCTCGATCTCCTGTGTCGGCGCCGGCCGTGGCGGCCGGCGCGGGTCCGTCCTCTGCCGCTAGCCGAGCGGCATCCGCTGGTAGGGGTGCCCGCTCAGGTAGCTGCAGTCGAACTCGACGACGGGGATCGAGCGCGGATCGAACGGGTCCGCCCCCGGCGGGAAGATGCGGCCCCGGCAGCTCGCGGCGATGGTGCGGAGGTTCGCCGAGAACTGGTAGGTGTAGTCGACGACCGCGGTGCCCGAGAACGTCGCCGCCGGCTGCGTCACGTCGAAGTTGAGGTTGAGGAAGCGCGCCGTCAGCCGCCGCGGCCCAGCGACCTTCCAGGAGCCGAAGCTGTCGCTGAAGGTGAACCCCCCGGCGCCCGCCGTGACCTCGTCGGAGAGGGTGATCGACGCCGTGCCGTCGGCGTGGAGCTGGAGGATCTCCGCCCGCGTCGGGAGCGACGCGAGATAGGTGCCGGCGAAGTCGTCGGCGCCGCCGGCGGGCGCGTCGGCCGCGGCCGGCAGGAGGCTCGCTCCGAGAGCGAACGCGATCAGCGCGGGGAGCAAGTGCATGATCTTCATGTGGGTTCTCCTTTCTGTTGGGTCTTGTGGAACGCTCATCTGGCCGATCTACGCGAACCGTTCCAGGGCCGCGCCGGCCTCGGTGGCGAGCTTCGCCACGAGATCGGCGGCGGAACCGAGAGCCGCCAGGGGCGCCGACTGGCCGCCGTAGAACGCCAGGAGGTCTTCGCGGCCGGCGCGGGCCGCCGCGTAGCGGAGCTCGCGGGTGGCCTCGTTCTGGAGGGGATAGGGAAGGAGCTCGGTTGGGGGCTGGGCCATCTCCTCGGTGAAGCGGTTGGCGAGCAGGCGCGCCAGCCGCCCGGTGTAGGCCCGCGAGAGGACCGTGCGCCGGGCCCGCGAGCGGTCGGCCAGGGCCGCGCGATGGAGATCGCTCGCCCCGGACTCCCGGCACATCAGGAAGGCGGTGCCGATCTGCGCCGCCGCGGCGCCGAGCACCAGGGCCGCCGCGACGCCGCGGCCGTCGGCGATGCCGCCCGCCGCCAGGACCGGCACCCGCACGGAGCTCGCGACCTGGGGGACGAGCGCCAGCGTCCCGGTGAGCGACCGCTCCGCGGGGCGCAGGAAGCTCCCGCGGTGCCCCCCGGCCTCGAAGCCGGAGGCGCAGACGAGGTCGACGCCGCTCGCCTCCAGGGCCTCCGCCTCCTCGACCGTGGTCGCGGTGCCGACGAGCGCGATCCCTCGCCGGCGCGCCTCCGCCGCGAGAGGCGCGGGCAGCAACCCGAAGATGAAGCTGAAGACCGCCGGCCGCGCCTCGAGCACGGCCTCGAACTGCCGCTCGAAGTCCTGGACCGTGGGCGCCGGCGGCTCCGCGAGGGGCGGCAGCCCGAGCTCGTCACGGTACGGCTGGAGGCGCGCCAGGGCGCGGGCCGCCGCGGGCGCGTCCGGGCTCTCGCCGTCCTCCCGCTCGCGGGGGATCCAGAGGTTCAAGGCGAACGGCTCGGCGGTCAGGCGCCGGATGTCGGCCGCGGCGCGCAGGATCGCGGCGGGCTCCAGGTGATAGCAGCCGAGCGAGCCCAGCCCGCCGGCGCCGGAGACCGCCGCCACCAGCTCGGGCGTCGAGGCGCCGCCCCCCATCGGCCCTTGCACGATCGGATAGCGGCAACCGAAGCGCTCCGTGAACCGGGTCGACGTCCACATCCGGCAGCTCCTTTCTCGCGGGCGCCTTGCCGCCGGCCAACCTTACACTCCTTCGGCGGCGATAGACTCCGCCGATCATGTCCGATCGCCCGCTCCTGATGATTCCCGGCCCCGTCGAGGTCTCGCCGCGCGTGCTCGCGGCCTTCTCGACCCCGCCACCCGGCCACCTCGAGCCGCGCTTCGTCGCGGCCTTCGCCGCCGCCCTCGAGCGGATGCGCCGGGTCTGGTCGGCTCCGCCCGAATCGCAGCCCTTCGTGGTGCCGGGAAGCGGCACGCTGGCGATGGAGATGGCGGCGGCGAACCTGCTGGAGCCGGGCGACCGCGCCCTCCTCGTCAACACCGGCGTCTTCTCCGATCGCATGGCCGAGATGCTACGCCGCCTGGGAGCGGCGGTACGGGAGGTGCGCGCGCCGGTGGGCGACGCGCCGTCCCCGGAGGCGGTGCGAGAAGCTCTCACCGCGGAGCGGGAGGGTCCGGTCAAGGCCCTCTTCGCGACCCACGTCGACACCTCGACGGGGGTCCGCCTGGACCCCCGGCCCCTCGCGGAGATCGCGGCGGAGCACGGCCTGCTCGCGGTCTTCGACGGCGTCTGCGCCGCCGGCGGCGAGCCGTTCGACATGGCCGGCCTCGGCGCCGACGTCTATCTGACCGCCTCGCAGAAGGCGCTCGGCCTGCCGCCGGGCCTCGCCCTGCTGGTCGCCTCCGAGCGCGCCCTGGCGGTCCGCGCCGCCCGCCGCTCGGCGCCGCCGCCGCTCTACCTCGATTGGGCCTCCTGGCTCCCCGTCCACCAGGCCTACGAGCAGGGGAAGCCGGCCTATTTCGCGACCCCCGCCACCAACCTCGTCCTCGCCCTCGAGGCGGGGCTGGGGGAGATCCTGGACGCCGGCCTCGCCGAGTGTTTGGAAGCCCAAGCGCGCACCGGCCGGGCCCTGCGGGCCGCCTGGAGCGCCCTCGGCCTCGCGCCCGTCCCGGTGCGGCCCGACCTCGAAGCGGCGACGATCTCCGCCCTCCGCTTCCCCGCCGGCGTCGACTCGACGCTCGTCGCCCGCATCGCCGCGCGCGGCGTCGCCGTCGCCGGCGGCCTCCACCCGGAGATCCGCAGCCAGTGCTTCCGCATCGGCCACATGGGCTACGTCGTCCATCGCCCCGACCTCCTGCGCCGCACCGTCGAGGCGGTCGCCGGCGGCCTCGCCGACGGCGGGATCGAAGCCGACGCAGAGCGGGCGTGGGCGGCGGCCGCAGCGGTGCTCGAGAGCGCGGGCTAGACCGGACGACCTAGGCGTTGCGTCGTCTGCTCGCTCGGAGCCACGCCAGGCCCGCGAGCGACGCGATCAAGACCGCCGCGAGCCCGATCAAGATCGACCACAGGGGTCCCCAGAACCTCGTCGGGAAGCGGGCGCCGAAGCGCGCGTTGGGCTTGAAATAGGCCTCGTACCGCGAGTAGTCTCCCGCCCCGGCAGGCGGCTCGGGCGGAGCTCCGATCGCATCAATCTCCGCCGACCGGCACGCGGGCGAGGATGAGCGGCATGGCGGCGAACAGCCCGAGCGCCGCGAGATAGACGCTGCCGGAGACTGGATCTCGGCTGGCGATGTATCCGCCAGGAGACTGACCCTGCAGGACTACGGCGAGCGCGAGCTCTGCAGCAACCAGCAGTGCCAAGGCGATGAAGCCGGTGGACAGGCGCGTTCGAGCGGACGGCGGCAACGCGAAGCGGTTGACGGCGAAGCGTGCGGAAAGCACGATGACCAGGAGCATGATGGGCATCTCGATCAGCTCGGCAACGCGAACGCCGACGCGTGGCACCAGGAAGGGCACGCGGACCGAACCCATGAGGAAGCCCGCGCCGAACACCAGGGCAAAGTAGACGACGCCGGCTTTGACGGCTTGCATATCGATTGGAAAATATTACACCGAAGGGCAGGATAGGCAGCGCCTTCCGGGGCCGCCGCGGAGAGGCTCCGGGCGGGATCCGTCGGCGCGGGTCTTGCAACCTTTTCGAAGCGTGGTTGCCGCCAGCCCCGAAACACAGCTCGCCTTCACTCACCGATCGGGGTTTGCTCGAGCGACCACGACCAGGAGGTACATCATGTCCAACACCACCGTGGAGACCCACCCCAACGTCCTCGCGACCACCGCGCTCATCGGTGACAGCGTCGTCAACCGCGCGGGAGAGAAGCTCGGCAAGATCGAGGAGCTCATGCTCGACCTCGAGAAGGGGCGCGTCGCCTATGCCGTCCTCTCTTTCGGCGGCTTCATGGGAATGGGCGAGAAGCTGTTCGCCATTCCGTTCGAGGCCCTGAAGCTCGACGCCAGCCGCGAGCACTTCACGCTCGACGTCGACAAGGACAAGCTGAAGAACGCCCCCGGCTTCGACAAGAACCACCCCCCGAAGGCGTCGGACCGCACCTGGGGCGCCGAGGTCTACAAATTCTACGGGTACAAGCCCTACTGGCAGTAGGACCGGTACAGTAGAGCCAGGACCGAGGGCGGCCGTACGGCCGCCCTCTTTGTTGCGGGTGGTCCCTTCGCCCGCCCCTCAGGTTGACTGCTTCGGCTTGTTCAGATGGGGTGCGAAGATCCCCCACGACGATCTGGGAGCCCAGCGGGTCATTGGTCATCGCCGGCCTGAGCGGCCTGCCACAACTCGCGGAACTTCTCCCGCACATAGGGATGGAGCGACTCCGAAAAGCTCTCCTCGACCGCGTTCTCGCGGATCAGCTCGATGACGTCGGCCAGATCCCGGAGCCTGTGAGGCGCGGTCATTCCGGACGCCAGCTTGAGCTCGATCAGGGTCGAGAGCGGCAGGAGCGCGAAGCGTTCACCGCGCACTGCCGCACTTGCCGGATCGGGAAATGCGACGGGCTTCTCCTTGCCGTCGCCCGGATAGTCACCCGTGAGGAGCACGTCGATGTCGACGTTCTGGGTTGCATCCCGCAGGCCTTTGCCGCCGGGCAATTTTTCGACGTACCCGCGTCCGAGATACGCCTTTTTAAAGGACTCTAGGTCCTCTCGGCGAAGGAGGACGTCAACGTCGCTGGTCGTCCGCTGATAGCCATAGGCATTGAGTGACAAGGCGCCGACGATCGCGTAGGGGATCTTCAGCTCCGTCAGACGATCCACCAGACGCTCCAGCGCCCGATGCACGTTGGACTTGCTCATGAAGAACCTGGCCGCTGCGCGGGCTCCGTAGAGAAACCGCTTCTCCGCCTGGGGATCGAGCCGACCGGCTCGGGATGGTGAGTGACCCACGGCACACCTCTCGCTGGCATTCTAGTCCAAGCCACGACGGCAGCTCGATCCGCAGCATCGCCAGATCGGCGCGGACCCGCGAGTCGCACAAGGTTCTGACCTCGTCCTCGCATCCTCGATAGGAGGCACCCTTGGCCAGGAGCCCGCCCGATCGGGGAGATCCGGATCCGCCCTGTGATACCTTCCCGCCCCATCCCGCGAGGAATCCCTCCGATGTCCGACACCGCTCTCGCCACCCCCGGACGCGACTTCATCCGCGACGTCGTCGACCGCGACCGCACCGCCGGCAGACATGGCGGCAGGGTGATCACCCGCTTCCCCCCGGAGCCCAACGGCTATCTCCACATCGGCCACGCCAAGTCGATCTGCCTCAACTTCGGCCTCGCGCTGGAGTACGGCGGCACCTGCCACCTCCGTCTCGACGACACCAACCCCGAGACCGAGTCGGAGGAGTACGTCGAGGCGATCCGGGAGGGCGTGCGCTGGCTGGGCTTCGACTGGGGCAGCAACTTCTTCCATACGTCGGACTACTTCGAGCGGCTCTACGGCTTCGCCGTCGAGCTGATCCGCCGCGGCAAGGCCTACGTCTGCAGCCTCTCCGAGGACAAGATCCGCGCCTACCGCGGCACCGTCACCGAGCCCGGCCGCAACAGCCCGTACCGCGACCGCACCGTCGAGGAGAACCTCGACCTCTTCGCCCGCATGCGCGCCGGCGAATTCGCCGACGGCGCCTCCGTGCTGCGCGGCAAGATCGACATGGCAGCGCCCAACATGAAGCTGCGCGACCCGCTGCTCTACCGCATCAAGCGCGCCACCCACTACCACCGCGGCGACGCCTGGTGCATCTACCCGATGTACGACTTCGCCCATCCGCTCTCGGACGCCATCGAAGGCATCACCCACTCGCTCTGCACGCTCGAGTTCGAGAACAACCGGGACGTCTACGACTGGCTGATGGCGAGCCTCTCCATCCCGGACCCGCCGCAGCAGATCGAGTTCGCCCGCTTGAACCTCACCTACACCGTGATGAGCAAGCGCAAGCTCCTCGAGCTCGTCGAGCGCCGGCTGGTGGCGGGCTGGGACGATCCGCGCCTGCCGACGCTCGCCGGCCTGCGCCGGCGCGGCTTCACCCCGGACGCGCTGCGCGACTTCTGCGAGCGGATCGGCGTCGCCAAGGCGAACAGCGTGGTCGACGTGACGCTCCTCGAGCACTGTCAGCGCGAGGCCCTCAACCCCGAGGTCCCCCGCGTGCTCTGCGTGCTGCGGCCGCTCAAGGTGGTGATCGAGAACTATCCCGCGGGCGAGGTCGAGGAGCTGGAGGCGCCGCTCTACCCGCACGACGTGCCCAGGGAGGGCGCCCGCAAGATGCCCTTCTCGCGCGTCCTCTACATCGAGCGCGACGACTTCGCGGAGGTGCCGCCGAAGGGCTTCCATCGGCTCTCGCCCGGCCGCGAGGTGCGGCTGCGCTACGCCTACCTCGTCCGCTGCCAGAGCGTCGTCAAAGACCCCGCGAGCGGCGAGGTCGTCGAGGTGCGCTGTACCTACGACCCCGCCACCCGCGGCGGCGCGGCGCCGGACGGCCGCAAGGTGCCGGGCACCCTGCACTGGGTGTCCGCGGACCGCTCGCTGCCGGTCGAGGTGCGGATCTACGACCGGCTGTTCCGGGTCGAGCGGCCGGACCTGGAGGAAGGGGGCTTCGAGACCTGCTTGAACCCGCGGTCGCTCGAGACGCTCGCCGGCAGCCGCATCGAGCCGGCGGCGGTGGATCCGGCGCTGGGCGAGCGGCTGCAGTTCGAGCGGCAGGGCTACTTCTTCCGCGACCCCGTCGATTCGCGGCCCGGCCGTCCCGTCTTCAACCGCATCGTGCCGCTGCGGGACTCGTGGGCGCAGGAGGTCCAGAAACAGGCCCCCGCCGCGCAGAAGGCGCCCGAGCCGAAGGCGAAGGTGCCCAAGGAGCCCGAGGCGAAAGTCCCCGCTCCGCTCTCGGCGGACGAGCTGGCGACTCTGGAGCGGATGCGCCCCGCGCTCCTACCCATCGTCCAGACCGTGCTCGCCGCGCATCCTGCCGAGGTGGAGCGCTATCGCAACGGCAAGGCCGGCCTGCTAGGTTTCCTCGTCGCCCAGGTGATGAAGCGGGTGGCCGAGGCCGGCGGCACGGCCAACCCGAAGCTGGTCAACGCGATGCTTAGAGAGGCGCTCGAGCCCTCGTAGCCCACCCGCCAGGAACTACCCTTCACCAAGACAAGCCGACTTGACATCTCCGGGTCTCGGCCGCCTGGTCGATGAGCGTTTCCTCGACCACCGCCGCCGGTCCACGAGTCTCGGCGGGGTGATGGACGGCGCCGTGGCGGTCTGCCTCTTCGCCTACCGCTACTACGTCGACCACCTGTGGAGCTGGGACCTGCTCGCCGTCGGCCTGACCTTCGTGGGGGTCAAGCTGGCCGTGCTGCTCTGGTATCGCCTCACCGATTGAATCGAATAGGAGACTGAAGAGATGACCCTGCGAGATCGCCTGCAAAGCCCCAAGGCCCTGGTCCGCGTCGGCATGCTGTGCCTGCTGGTCGGCATCGTCGCGCCGCGCCTCCTCCACCCCGCCACCGCGCTCGGGAGCGACTGGCTCGACGCCGCGCGCGGCGTCCTCTACGGCGCCTCGATCGCGCTCAACCTCTTCGCGGCCAGGCGCTCGGGTCGCCGGCACTGCGGCGAGGAGGGTTAGGCACGGAACGCCTCGAGCATCTCGCCTTCGGATGGGGGTTGGAGGATGTTCTTGGCTGCAAAGTCCAGCGCTTGGGGATAGTCCGTGCCCCGGATGCGCTCGGCCGCTCGCGTGAGGTCATAGCGCGTATGCTGTAGCTGAACGTCGGGTCCAAGCAGGAGCCAATAGGCGCCCGGCTCCCCGAACGGCATGCCCACGCTGCCGGCGTTCACGACCCGCACCTTGCCGATCGCGCGGTCGAACGCCATGTGGGTATGACCGCAGACGACCGTCGAGACGCCGAGCCCTGCGAAGAGTGGTACCAGCCGGTCCTCCGGCGTCAGGCGGGTGAAGACCTCGGTGTCGCTCCGCGGCGTCGCGTGGCAGAACAGCACCGCGCCCAATCCGGTGACCTCGACCCGGACCGTCTTGGGCCAGCTCGCGATCCAGCGCTCGTGCTCAGGATCGACCTGTCGAGCCACCCAGCGCATGACCTCGCGAAACGGTTCTGGGATGATCGCCGACTCGATGCCGGCGATCTGCGCCAGCACCTCGCGGTCGCCGTTGCCTTGGAGGAGCTGCGTTGGAATGCCCAGGTCCCGCAGGCAGGCGAGCGTCTCGCGCGGCATCGGGCCGGGGAGCACGTCTCCCCCGACGACCACCTGGTCGACCTCGGCGCGACGGATCTCGTCGAGCACGGCCTCGAGCGCGGGAAGGTTCCCGTGGATGTCGTAGATCGCGGCGACCCGCATGGCAGAGTCCTGGCATGGGACCCTAACACGCGCTGTCCGCCCCTGCGTGGAATGCGACTGCATTTGACGGACGAGCAGCACCTGCGAAGCTAGACGCGCTCGCGGCCCGCGGCTGCGGCCCGTCCGATCTCGATCTCTCGCCGGCCGGGGCGTTCGAAGGGCCGTCGTCGAGTCGCGAGCGCCGCGATCCGCCGAGCTCCGCCGATCTCCGGCCCCGACGAGCCGCCGTCGGAGGCGAGTTGATTCCAAATAGGAGGCTCGGTCCGGCTCGTTGAGCCGCGCGTAGTGGCGCCGCGGCTCTCTCGCGCAGGAATCTCCGCCGACTGCAAACTCTTTCATTCACCTTGACTCGAGTGGTCGACTCATCGAAGATGCGGCACAGCTTTCTGATCAAGCCACTCTGGTTTGGATCGGGCCTTGGCGTCGTCTGCCCAGGAGTGAACCGTGAGGCATTCCTCCCTCGTTCCTGCCCACCTTTCCGCCATCCTCCTCCTTCTCTTTACACCGCCAGCTTTCGCGCAAGCGCCGCCGGAAATCACCGTCGACGCCGACCTGGCCAAGGATGCGGGTCGGCTCGACGACGGACGGCTGCAGGTGCTCGTCGAGCTCGCCGATACGCCGGCGGCGGTGTCGTACGGCCTCGCCCTGCGGAGCGCCGCCGGGTCGCGGACGCCGGCGCTCGACCTCGCCCGCGCCGCCGGCCGGTCGCAGCTCCGCATCGTGAGGAGCGCCCAGGAGCGGGTCGCCGCGAGGATCCACGCCGAGGCGCCTTCGGCGACCGAGATCTATCGCGTCTCCCGCGCCTACGACGGCATTGCGCTGGCCGTCGCCAAGGCGGAGCTGCCACGCCTGGCGCGGATCGCGGGGGTGCGGGCGATCCATCCGCTCGTCCCCGAGTATCCGACCCTCACGACCTCGGTTCCCTTCCTCGGCGTGCCCCCGCTGTGGAGCGACGCGGTGGGCCTCGGCACCCGGCTCACCGGCGCCGGCGTCTCGATCGGCATCCTTGACACCGGCATCGACTACCTGCACGCCGACTTCGGCGGCAGCGGCCTGCTGGCCGACTACCAGGCCAACGACAGCACGAGCCTCGCCGACGGCTTCTTCCCCACCCCCAAGGTCGTCGGCGGCACCGACTTCTGCGGCGACGCTTACAGCGGCACCAACCTGCCGGTGCCGGATCCCGATCCCATGGACTGCGGCGGCCACGGCTCGCACGTGGCGGGGATCGCGGCCGGCCTGGGCGTCGACGCCTCTGGCGCCACCTACACCGGACCCTACGGGCCGACGGCGCCGTTCGCCTCGCTGCGCATCGGCCCGGGCGTCGCCCCGCAGGCCAAGCTCTACGCCCTCCGCATCTTCGGCTGCACCGGCGGCGGCACGACCCTCGTCGCACAGGCGATCGACTGGGCGATCGATCCCAACGGCGACGACGACTTCTCCGACCACCTGGACGTCATCAACATCTCGACCGGCACGAACTTCGGCACCCTCTCGACGACCACCACCGTCGCCGCCCAGAACGCCGCCCTCGCCGGCGTCATCGTGGCCGCCGCGGCGGGCAACTCCAGCCAGACGTCCTACATCGTCCTCGCTCCCAGCAACGCGCCGCGCGCCATCTCGGTCGCCGCCTCGTCCGACTCCGGGCTGCCGGGCACCACACTGCAGATCAACTCGCCGCCGGCGCTCGCCGGCAAGATCGCCGCCCTCGGCGCCAGCTTCATCCCGGCGTCACCCGACCCCGCGGGCGAGACCGGCGCCATCGTCCGGGCGCTCGACGCCGCCAACGCCAGCGGCCCGTCGACCACCGACGGCTGCACGGCGCTCACCAACGCCGCGGCCGTCGCCGGCAACATCGCGCTCATCGACCGCGGCGCCTGCGGATTCATCATCAAGGCCCAGAACGCCCAGGCGGCAGGGGCGATCGGCGTCATCGTCGCCGGCCTCGTGCGCGGCGATCCCAGCCTCGTCGCGATGGGCGGCACCGCCCCGCCCGGCCCGGCGGTCACCATCCCCGCGGTCTTCATCTCGTTCGACGACGGCGCCAGGATCAAGGCCCAGTTGGGCGGCGGCGTCAACGGGACTCTCGCGGGCCTGAGCGCCGCCGACGTCCTCGCCCTCTTCACCTCGCGGGGGCCGGCGATCAGCGGCCCCGCCATGCTGAAGCCCGACCTCACCGCGCCGGGCGTCTCGATCATCTCGGTGCAGACCGGCAACACCTGCGTCACCGGCGGCGGCTGCCTGGTGCCCTCCCCCACCGGCTTCATCCCCGGCAGCCAGTCGCTCATCATGAGCGGCACCTCGATGGCGACGCCGCACGTGGCGGGCCTGATGGCCCTGCTGCGCCAGCTCCATCCCGACTGGACGGTCGAGGAGCTCAAGGCGCTGGCGATGAACGGCTCCGTCCACGACCTCAGCCTGGGGGCCGGCGGCATGCCGCCGGTCTACGGCCCGAGCCTCACCGGCACCGGCCGGATCGATCCCATAGACTCGGCGATCTCGCCCGTCACCGCCTTCAACGCCGACGCGTCGGGCACCGTCTCGGTCACCTTCGATACGCCCGTCGTCGGCACCGCCACCCAGGTCCAGCATGTGCGGGTGGTCAACCACGGCGCCACGGCGGCGACCTACGATCTCGCGATCGGCCTCGCCAAGGACGCGCCGGGGATCGCCTTCTCGCTCCCCGGCGGCAGCAGCCTGACCGTGCCGGCGGGCGGCACGACCGAGGTCGACGTCCGCATGGACGCCACCGCGAGCCAGATGCGGCACGTCCGCGATCCGGTCCTGCCGCCCGTCCAGGCGTCGGTCGGGCTCTACGCCGGCTTCGGGAACCTCGCCCGCAACTGGGAGACCGAGGAGCAGGGATACCTGACCTTCTCGCGCGGCGGACAGGTCGCGCTCCGCGTGCCCCTCTACATGGCGGCGCGCCCGGCCTCCGCCATGTCGGCGGCCGACGTCATCGCGACCGGCGGCGCCAACGCCGGCACGACGGCGATCGCCCTCGCCGGAACCGACGTCTGCACCGGCACCCTGGGCGCCGGACCGGCCTGCGCCGCCACCACCGCGTCGCCGACCTTCGACGAGGTCTCGCTGGTCTCGCCGTTCGAGCTCCAGGCGGTGTCGCCGCGCGATCCGGCCAACCCGCCGTTCGCCGACATCCAGTACGCCGGGGTCGCCTACGATCCGGCGACCGACCTCATCCTCTTCGGCGTCTCGACCTGGGGCGACTGGTCGACGCCGACCCAGGTGGCGTTCAACGTCTACGTCGACATCGACGGCGACGGCACCTACGACCGCGTCCTCTTCAACAGCAACGTGGTCTCGGCCGCCATCGCCTTCGGCCTCAACCCCGCCGCCGCCAATCCGACGGACGTCTTCATCGACTCCGTCTACGACATCGCCGGCGGCGCCGTCTCGGCGGGCGGCGCCGGCCTCTTCGTCAACGGCCAGAGCCCGGCCGCGATCGACAGCGCGCTCTTCCGCAACAACGTCCTCATCCTCGCCGCCACCCCGGCTCAGCTCGGCCTCCCCCCCGGCACCACCAGCTTCCAATGGATGATCGAGTCCTGCCCGGGCGATCAGCCGCTCTGCGGCCTGCAGACCGGCTCCCATCTCGACCAGGCGGCGGGGCCGTTCCGCTGGGACTACGCCGCAGCGGCGCAGGGTCTCAACTTCGGCGGCAAGCACCTCGCCCAGGATCTCAACGGCGCCGCGCTGCCGGTGACCTGGAACCTCGCCAACCTGGCGAGCCACGGCTCGCTCGGCGCCCTGCTCCTCCACCACCACAACGCCGCCGGCAGCCGCGCCGAGGTGGTCACCGTCGAGGGCTCACCGGCGGCGGACCTCGCCATCGCCAAGTCGATGGCGCCGCCCGCTCCGACGCTCGGCCAGAGCGCCACCTTCACCCTCACGCTCAGCAATGCCGGCCCCGCCGCCGCCACCGGCGTCACCGTCTCGGATGCCCTGCCGGCCGGCTTGACCTACGTCTCGGACGACGGCGGCGGCGCCTACGACGCCGCGACCGGCCAGTGGACCGTCGGCGCGGTCGCCGTCGCCGGCAGCGCCACGCTCCACGTCGTCGCCACCGTCGACACCAGCGACCCGGTCGCCAACACGGCGCGGATCAGCGCCTCGACGCCGCTCGATCCCAATCCGGCCAACGACCTCGCGACCGTGCGGGTGATGGCCCCGCGCGCCGCCGACCTGGCGCTCGCGATGAGCGTCGGCAGCCCGACGGTCCTCGCCGGCAACCCCGTGACCTACACGCTGACGGTCACCAACCTGGGAGGGGACCCGGCCTTCGGCCTCGACGTCCACGCGGCGTTTCCCGGCTTCCCGCTGCTCAGCCCGGCGAGCTTCTCCGCGTCGCAGGGCGTCTACGACCCGGCGACCGGCCGGTGGAACCTGGCGAGCCTCGGCAAGGGGATCTCGGCGGCCCTCGCCATCACCGTGAACGCGCCGAACATCGCCGGCCCGCTGACCGGCCAGGGCACCGCCTCCGCGTCGACCAGCGATCCGGTCGCCGCCAACAACACTGCGAGCGCGACCGCGGCGGTGCTCTCGCCGGCCGCCGTCACCGCCACCAAGACGGTCGCCGGCAGCTTCGTTCCGGGCGGCAGCGTCACCTACACCGTGGTGCTCTCGAACCACGCCGCCTTCGACCAGCAGGACAATCCCGGCGACGAGTTCGACGACGTGCTGCCGGCGAGCCTCGTGCTGACCGGCGCCAGCGCCAGCGCCGGCACCGCGACCGCCGTGGCCGCCACCAACACGGTGACCTGGAACGGCTCGATCCCCGCCGGCGGGTCAGTGGTGATCACCATCCATGCGGCGCTCGCCGAGGGGGCCGGCGGTCACACCGTCAGCAACCAGGGCACGGTCCACTTCGATGCCGACGGCAACGGCACCAACGAGTCGTCGGGGCTGACCGACGATCCCGCCGTCGGCGGCGCCGCCGACCCGACGACCTTCGCCGCGGAATCGATCGCTCAGGTCCCGGCGCTCTCGACGGCCGGCCTCGCCGCCTTCGCCGTGCTCCTCGCGGCCGGCGCGCTAGCCGCCTTCCGCCGCCGCTGCGCCGCGTAGCTCGACCTGCAGCGCGAGCTCCGGGCCGGCTGGCGCCGCTCCCTCCGCGCGCTCGAGGGCGGCCCGGAGGTGCGCTCCCACGATCGCCACCTGCGGCGGCCGGAGGACGGAGAAGTGGTCGCCGGGCACCGTGTGGATCTCGGCGCGGCCGCCAGTGAGCTCGTCCCAGACCCGCTCCGGCCTCTCGGTGGGACGGTTGTCGAGGGCACGGAAGTAGATCAGCGGCCGGGCGCACGGCCGCGGACGGTAGGCGCGGAGAGCCCGTCCGTTCTCGACGAAGACCCGGCACAGGCGGTCGAGCTCGCGCCGACCGAAGGCGGCAGGCGTGCCGTCGCCCGCCCGCCGGTTGCCGAGGACGGCGGCGAGCCGCTCCTCGCGCGGCAGGCGGCGGAGATCGGGGCCGGGGCCGGCAGCGATCGGGTCGGCGCCGGCGCCGGCGCCCGCAGCCGCCAGATAGGCGAGGATCGCGAGCTCCGCTTCCTCGTCGCCGAGCTCCGGCACGTCGCCGTCGAGGAGCCAGGAGTCGATGAGGCCGAGGAGCGCGACCTCGGCGCCGGCCTCGCCCAACTGCTGCGCCATCTCGTAGGCGATCACCCCGCCCAGCGAGGCGCCCGCGAGCAGGTAGGGACCCGCCGGCTGCAGGCCGCGGAGGGCGTCGCAGTAGGCGGCGGCCATGTCCTCGACGCGCCGCAGCGGCTCCTCGTCGCCCTGGAGGCCGATCGCCTGGAAGGCATAGACCGGCCTCTCCGGGTCGAGCAGGCGAGCCAGGTGGCGGTAGAAGCTCACGTCGCCGAAGACCGGATGGACGAGGAACAGCGGGCGCTTCGCGCCGCCGCGCTGGAGCCCGACCAGGCAGCCCGGCAGGGCGCGCCTGGCGTCCTTCGCGGCGCTCTCGTCGCTGGATGACGGGAGGGAAGAGGGAGCGGACGAGGGGGGCCCGAGGTCGGCGTAGACCCGGCGGGTGAGGTCGCTCAGCTCGTCCTCGCGCGAGCTCTCGCGCCAACGGTCCGCCACCGCCCCATCGAGGCCCGAATGGGAGTGGAACTTGACGTCTCCCAGCATGCGCGACGCGGCGTGCAGGCCGTCGGTCATGCGCCCCTGCGGCCGGCCGTAGGGGTCGAGCATCGCCGGGTGGAAGGCCACCCCGAGGAACTCGCAGACGCCGCGGAGCACCTCCTCCGGCCGCGCCAGAAGCGCCTCGAAGTGCAGCGTGTGGCGGCGGCGGGCAGGAACGCGCTCGAGGAGCTCCCGGATGTTGAGATGCCCGACGGTCCAGGAGAGCTCCGCCAACTCCCGGCGCGAGAATTGGCTCGCCCGCGGGAAGAAGATCTGCTCGAGCTTCGCCTCCTCGAACGAGCGGATCGCGCCCAGGGGATGGCGCACGAGATGGAGATAGAGGGGCTCGTCGAAGCCGGCCTCCGCCCGATCGAGGGCCGCCGGGCTCCAACTGTAGCTCGGGGTCTTGTCGACCAGCAGGCGCTCGCCGATCGCCCGCTGCAGCCAGGCATAGAAGCGCAGCGTCGACCAGCCCGCGGCGGTGAAGCCCGCGACGAGCTCGGCGGCCGCCTCGACGCCGCACCCCGCCGCCTCGACCACCGCGCGCACCGCGCCTTCCAGCCGGAAGGCGTCGCGGCCGGCGAGCGCCTCCCGCCGCGCTTCCAGAGTGGGGAAGTTGAGCAGCTCGAGCTCCGGCGGCGCGAAGAGCCGCGGGTTGCCGCCGAGGATCACGCGCAGCAGCGTCGAGCCGGAGCGCGGCGGCGCGAGGACGAAGACGGCGCGCGGGTTCCGCGGCTCGGCCGCCGCCGGCGCCGCGGCGCCGGAGATCGCCGCCAGCTCGCGGAAGGCCGCGAGGCGTGCGGCGTCGATCCTCGCCCGGCCGGCGTCCGGCAGGGGGACGGACCGCACCGCCCAGGCGCGCGCCACCGCCGCCGCGTGCTCGCCACCCAGGTATTCGGCGAGGCCGGCGACCGTCGGATAATCGAAGAGCGCCACGACGTGGACGATCTCGCCCAGCGTCTCCTGGAGCTGGGCGATGAGGATCGCGCCGCTGATCGAGTTGCCGCCCAGCGCGAAGTACGAGTCGTGGATGCCGAAGCGATCGTGGCCGAGCGAGCGGGCGAAGAGCGCCGCGACCTCGCGCTCGAGGCCGGTGCGCGGGCGCTCGGCACCGGCGGCGGGAACGGCATCGACCGGCGCGCGAGAGAGGACCCCGCGGTCGACCTTGCCGTTGGGCAGCAGGGGGAGCTCGGCGAGGCTCACGAAGGCCGACGGCACCATATGCTCGGGCAGCCGGCGCGCCAGGGCCGCGCGCAGCTCAGACCCGTCGGCCTGGCCCGCGACGAAGGCGACGAGGCGCACCCCCGCGGCACCGCCCTCCTGCCGCGCCACGATCGCCGCGGCGCGCACGCCCGCACAGGCGAGGAGGACCGACTCGATCTCCCCCAGCTCGATGCGGAACCCCCTCACCTTGACCTGATGATCGGTGCGGCCGAGGAACTCGATGGCGCCGCTCGGCTGCCAGCGGGCGAGGTCGCCGCTGCGGTAGAGGCGAGCTCCCGGCTCCTCACCCCACGGGTCCGGCACGAAGCGCTCCGCGGTCAGCGCCGGCCGGCCCCGATAGCCGCGCGCCACCTGCACGCCGCCGATGTAGAGCTCGCCGGGAGAGCCGATGGGCACCGGCTCGAGCTCGCGGTCGAGGAGATGGATCCGGGTGTTGGCGATCGGCCGTCCGATGGGCACCGGGCTCCGCCCGCCGGCCGGCTCGCAGGTCCAATGGGTGACGTCGACGGCCGCCTCGGTCGGTCCATAGAGGTTGTAGAGGGGAGCCGCGAGGCGCGAGGCGTAGCGCTGCTCGACCTCGCGGGGCAGCGCCTCGCCGCTCGCGAAGACCCGGGCCAGTGAGACGCAGCGCTCGATGCCCGGCGTCTCGAGAAACGCCCGCAGCATGGAGGGCACGAAGTGGAGGGTGGTGATCCCGTCCTCGACGATCCGCCGTGCGAGATAGGCGGGGTCCCGATGGCCGTCCGGGCGCGCGACGACCAACTGGGCGCCGACGAGGAGCGGCCAGAAAAACTCCCAGACCGAGACATCGAAGCCCATCGGGGTCTTCTGCAGCACCCGGTCCGCCGGCCCGAGGCCGTACTGGGCCTGCATCCAGAGCAGCCGGTTGACGATCCCCCGGTGGGTGTTCATCACCCCCTTGGGCCGCCCGGTCGAGCCGGAGGTGTAGAGCACGTAGGCGAGGTGGTCCGGGTGGGCCGGGTGGACCGGCTGGGCCCGCCGGAGCTCGGCCGGCGGCTCCTCGAGACCCGGTCGCCCCTCGAGCGGCACCACCCGCGCTCCGTCGACGGCGAGCGAAGCCATGAGGTGAGGCTGCACCAGCAGCACCCCCGCCTCGGCGTCGGCGAGCATGTAGGCGAGACGCTCGGCGGGATAGCCGGGATCGAGGGGGAGATAGGCGCCGCCCGCCTTGAGGATGCCGAGCAGCCCGATCACCAGCTCGAGCGAGCGCTCGGCGGCGATCCCGACGCAGGCCTCCGGCCCCACTCCCAGGTCGCGCAGCCGGCGCGCCAGCGCCTCGGCCTGCCGGTCGAGCTCCCGGTAGGTCAACAGCTCGTCCGCGAAGCGCAGGGCCGTCGCCTCCGGCGTCCGCGCCGCCTGCGCCGCCAGCAGCTCGTCGAGGCAGCGCTCCGCCGGCTCGTAGGCCACGCGCGTCGAGTTCCACTCGCGGAGCTGGTGCTCCTCCGCCGGGGACAGCAGCGAGAGCGCATGGACGGGGCGGTCCGTCCCGTCGAATGCCGACCCGAGAAGGGTCTGCAGCCGAGCCGCCAGGCGGTCGATCGTCGAGGCGTCGAAGAGGTCGCGGTTGTAGATCCAGATGCCGTCGAGCCGGCCGCCGACATCGCGGAGGTTCAGGGTGACGTCGAACTTCGCCGTGTCGCTGGTGACCGCCTCCGACCGCAGCTTCAACCCCGGCAGGCTCACCGTGGCGGTGGGCGCATTCTGCAGCACCAGGAGGACCTGGAACAGCGGCGCCTGGGCGAGGTTCCGTTCCGCCGCCATCTCCTCGACGATGCGCTCGAACGGCAGGTCCTGGTGGGCATACGCCTCGAGCGTCCGCTCGCGGACCAGCGTCAGGAGAGCGTCGAAGGGGAGCCGGCCCACCACCTCCGTCCGTAGCGCCAGGGTGTTGAGGAAGAGCCCGATCAGCGGCTCGAGCTCTCGCCGGGTGCGTCCGGCGATGGGCGAGCCCACGACTACGTCCTCCTGGCCGGTCGTCCGCATCAGGAGGGCCGTGAGGCCGGCCAAGAGGACCATGAACTCGGTGGCGCCATGCCGGCGGGAGCTGGCGCGGAGAGCTGCCGCGAGCGCCATGCTACAGGTGGTTCTCCGCTGGGCTCCCCGGAAGCGTTGCACGGCCGGGCGTGATCGATCCGCGGGGAAGGTCGAGGCAGCGGGCGCGCCGGCGAGCCGTAGTCGCCAGTGTGCGAGCTGCCGGGCGAGGAGATCGCCGGTCAGCCAGCTCCGCTGCCAAGCGGCGAAGTCGACGTATTGCACCGGCAGCTCGGGGAGCGGCGACGGCCGGCCCTCGACGAAGGCCCCGTAAAGGGTCTGCAGCTCGCGCGTCAGGACGCCCATCGACCAGGCGTCGGCCACGCTGTGGTGCGCGGTGAAGAGGCTCCAGTGCTCGCGCGGCGCGAGGCGGAGGAGGACGATGCGGAGCAGCGGGCCGCGCGCGAGGTCGAAGGGCTGCGCGGCCTCCTCCCGGCCGAGCCGCGACGCCTCGCGCTCTCGCACCTCCGCCGGTAGGCCGCCGAGGTCGACGAGCGGCAGGGCCACCGCCGCCGCGGGCGCGATCCGCTGCACCGGCCGGCCGCCGACGAGGGCAAAGGTCGTGCGCAGCGCGGAGTGACGGCGGACAATCTCGTCGAAGGTCCTCCCGAAGGCCGAGAGCCGCAGATCGCCAAGGAGGCGCTGGATGGAGGCGAGGTTGTAGAGCGCCGAGGCCGGGTTGAGCTGATCCAGGAACCACAGCCGTTCCTGCGCGAAGGAGAGCGGCGATCCCTCGCGCTCGCCGTGGCCGGCGACGAGCGGCGGGATGCGGTCGGCCACGTCCCGCCTCCCCTCGGCCGCCAGGCGGGCGGCGAGCCCAGTGACCGTCGGCGTCTCGAAGACCGCCTTCACCGGCAGCTCGACGCCGAGCTGGGCGCGCACGCGGGTGACCAGCTGCGTGGCGAGCAGCGAGTGCCCGCCGAGAGCAAAAAAATCGCCCTGCCGTCCCACGCGCTCCTCGCCCAGCAGGCCGCCGAAGAGGTCGGCCAGCAGCTCCTCGACCGGACCTTCCGGCGGCTCGTAACCCGCCGCCTCCATCCACTCCGGCGCCGGCAGGGCCCGGCGGTCCACCTTGCCGTTCGGGTTGAGCGGCAGGGCGGCCAGCTCGAGGTAGTCGGCCGGGACCATGTAATCGGGGAGCCGCTGCTGCAGGAAGCTGCGCAGCGACTCGGCGATGCCGGCGGCCCCGGTCGTCCCGCTGGCGCCGCTCGCCGGCGGATCTCCAGCTGCGACGACATAGGCCACCAGCCGCCGGTCCCCGGGCCGGTCCTCGCGCACTGCGACCGCCGCCTCGCGCACCGCCGGATTCTCCCGCAGCGCCGCCTCGATCTCCCCCAGCTCGATCCGGAAGCCGCGGAGCTTGACCTGGTGGTCGGTCCTCCCCAGGTAGCCGATCTCGCCGCCCGGCAGATGGCGTGCCAGGTCCCCCGTCCGGTAGAGCCGCGCCCCCGGCGCGGTCGAGAAGGGATCGGGCACGAACCGCGCCGCGGTCAGCTCCGGGCGGCCGAGATAGCCGCGCGACACCGGCTCCCCGCCGATGAAGAGCTCTCCCGCCACCCCCAGCGGCACCTGCCGCAGGCCGGCGTCGAGGAGATGCACGCGGGCGTTCGCGATCGGCAGGCCGATCGGCACCGGGCCGGTCGCCCCGTCCCGCGAGGCTTCCCACCAGGTCATCCCCACTGCCGCCTCCGTCGGGCCGTAGATGTTCACCACGGCAGCCCGGAGACGCGACGCGAACCGCCGCTCGAGCTCGCGAGGCAGTGTCTCGCCGGCAGCGACCACCCGCGCCAGGGCGCTCGCCGGCTCCAGCTCCCGTCCCGTCGCCAGGGCCTCGAGCATCGACGGCACGAAGAGGGCGAGAGTGATCCGCTCCCGCTCGATGAGCTCGAGCAGGTAGTCGCGGTCCTGCTGCCCCCCCGGCCTCGCGACCACCAGCGCCGCCCCCGCCGACAGCGGCCAGAAGAGCTCCCACACCGAGACGTCGAAGCTCATCGCCGTCTTGAGCAGCACGCGGTCCGCGGCGGTGATGCCGAGCGCCCGCCGGCTCCAGAGGACGGAGTTGACGATCGCCCGGTGGCTGTTCATGACCCCCTTGGGCCGGCCGGTCGAGCCCGAGGTGTAGATGACATAGGCCAGGCGGCTCGGCTCAAGGTCGGCCGCGGGCGCCGGGCCGGCGGCGCGCGCCGCGCTTTCGGCAGGCCCGTCGAGAAGAAGCGTCGTCGGGCCGCCGGCCGGCAGCAGGCCCGCCAGGCGCTCCTGGACCAGCAGCACCGGCGCGCGCGAGTCCTCCAGCATGAAGGCCAGGCGGTCGCGCGGATAGGCGGGGTCTAAGGGCACGTAGGCGCCGCCGGCGCGGAGGATCGCCAGCACCCCGACGACCAGCTCGGGCGATCGCTCGGCGCAGATGGCGACCGGCACGTCCGCAGCCACTCCGAGCCCCAGCCCCAGCTCGGCCAGCCGGCGCGCCAGCCGGTCCGAGCGCCGCTCGAGCTCGCCGTAGGTGAGCGTCCCCTCGGCCGCCACCAGCGCCACCGCCTCCGGCCGCGCCGCCGCCGACGCCGTGAACAGGTCGTGGAGGCAGGGGGCCCCGTGGTCCCCGTCCCAGGCGGTCGCCGTGTCGTTCCACTCGCGCAGGAGCTGCTGCGCCTCGCCGGGCGACAGCGGCCCGAGCTCGGAGAGCCGCCGCTCCGGCTCGCGGCCCGCCGCCTCCAGCAGGTTGCCGAGGTGCTCGAGCAGGCGCGCGATCGTCGAGCGGTCGAAGAGGGCGACGGCGTATTCGAGCGTGCCGTACAAGCCTGCCTCCGACTCGACCAACGAGAGCGTCAGATCGAACTTCGCCGTCGGGCTCGGCGTCGGCACCAGGGACAGCCGCAGGCCCGGCAGCTCGAGCGCCCCCATCGGAGCGTTCTGCAGCACCAGCATCGTCTGGAAGAGCGGCGAGTAGGCCAGGCTGCGCTCC
>Ga0307470_10000250_pt1 | contig 34028 bp, 30 predicted proteins | sample atmos_gasesAM3C__FD_204565 | JGI IMG/M metagenome (GOLD analysis project Ga0307470, IMG submission 204565) | Hardwood forest soil microbial communities from Morgan-Monroe State Forest, Indiana, United States - atmos_gasesAM3C_05 | ecosystem: Environmental > Terrestrial > Soil > Temperate forest... | reverse complement strand
CCGCAATCAATCCCAGTGACGTGAAAATTGTCGCAGGCCGGTTTTCAGGAACAACATTGCCGCGAACTCCGGGCCGCGATTTCTCCGGCATTGTCATAGCTGGAACAAAATATGAAAACGCGGAAGTGTGGAGTAGCGGTCCTGGTCTCGGCATCACTCGTGACGGGGCCCAGGCAGAATACGTGACCGTGCCGGAGGAAGCACTGTCGTTAAAGCCACAGACACTCAGCTTCGAGCAAGCGGCATCTATCGGTGTGCCTTTTATCACCGCTTGGTTCGCGCTGGTGCGTGCCGCGCAACTTGAGCCTGGAGAGACGATTCTGATTATCGGTATCGGCGGCGCAGTTGGGCAGGCGGCAATGCAGATTGCCAGTTGGCGGAAGTCACGCGTGCTCGGCGCCGCGCGCAGCTCGGATCCTATTCCGGGCGCTGTTGCCGTCATCAACACCAGGACTGACGATTTGCGCAAACGCGTTCTTGAATTGACTGGAGGCAAAGGTGTTGACGCCGTTCTGGATGCGGTCGGCGGGCCGATGTTCGAGCAGGCGCTCGGTTGTTTACGGATGGGTGGCCGGCAAGTTGCGATCACTAGTACGGGCGACAGGCGAGTAAGTCTCGACCTTATCGATTTTTATCATAATCAGTCCCGGTTGATCGGCGTGGACAGCATGAAGTTTAGTCCGCACGACGTATCCGTCATTGCCGACGAACTGCGCCAGGGCTTTGAGGCCAATATTCTAAAGGTGCCGGCTGTAGACTCGGTTCCGTTCGAAAATGCCGTCGAAGCCTACGAAGGAGTCGCCAGCGGGAAGACACGCGCAAAGCAGGTGCTCACCTTTTCCTAATTTCCGAGCGCCTCGTCTCGGTCGCTTTGATTGAATCGTCGTACAAATTGGCAGACGAGATGTCAGAGTTCTGAAATTTCGATCTTCGAAAACTTGAGAAAGAAATAACAGGTCACCGGTGAAATGGGTGGCGTGAAATTGAGCGTGCAAACGACGCAATCGAAAAATGATCATCACCAGCAAGATTCCGGGACTGCATCACGTCACTGCGATCGCGAGCGATCCGCAGCGGAACCTCGATTTTTATGTAGGACTTCTCGGACTGCGTTTCGTTAAACGCACTGTTAATTTTGACGACCCCGGAACTTACCATTTTTATTTCGGCGACGGCCGTGGGACGCCGGGAACAATTCTGACTTTCTTTCCGTGGCCGGGAGCAGGCCGCGGAAGGCGCGGCACGGGTCAAGTCGAATCGACGGCGTTCGCAATTTCACCAGACTCGATTGATTACTGGTTGAAACGATTCAAACAACAACATGTCGCTGCCGAGAAAATCTCTCGATTTGGCGAAGATGTGATTCGATTTGTCGATCCTGATGGGCTCTTGCTCGAACTGGCCGCCTCGAGGACGCCTGCTCCAGTTGAGGCGTGGCCGGACAATCCGATTCCACTGGAGCATGCACTTCACGGATTCCACAGTGTATCGGTCGCGTTGGACGGTTACGAAAAGACAGCACGATTACTCACGAACAGTTTTGGCTATCGTTTGATCGAACAATCAGGGAACCGTTTTCGATTCGCATCTGCCGGCGAGACGGCGCCGGGCAGAATTGTCGATCTGCTTTGCATGCCCGCTGCAGGGATCGGCCGTGTCGCGGCCGGCTCGGTGCATCACATTGCTTTTCGCGCGAAGGATGAGGCCGAGCAACTCAAGTGGCGCGAACATCTCGTGGAACTCGACTACAACGTCACGCCGGTGATCGATCGCACCTATTTTCATTCGATTTATTTTCGCGAGCCTGGTGGAATCCTCTTCGAGATCGCAACGGAACCTCCCGGTTTCACTTTGGACGAAAACCTGGGAGAGCTCGGCATGCATTTGCGGCTTCCAGCGTGGTTTGAGCCTTCGCGCTGCGAGATCGAAGAGATTCTTCCGCCGATTCAAGTGCCGGGTAAATCATGAGGCCGCAGCCGGATTTCATTCACGAGTTCGTTCCCGGTCCTTCGAACCGAACATTGTTGCTATTGCATGGCACCGGTGGAAACGAACGCGATCTCATCGCGCTCGGACGCGAGCTCGATCCGAATGCTGCGTTGCTCAGCCCGCGCGGTAAGGTGCTCGAAAACGGAATGCCGCGGTTCTTTCGACGACTCGCCGAGGGCGTGTTCGATTTGGAAGATTTAAGACATCGCACAAACGAGCTGGCGGACTTTGTCACAGCAGCCGCTCAACATTACGGATTTGCCACTGATCAACTAGTTGCCGTTGGTTATTCTAACGGCGCTAACATCGCGGCGAGCATGCTATTGCTGCGGCCGGAAATACTGTCGGCCGCTATTCTATTTCGGGCGATGGTTCCGCTCGATCCGGAAACGCAACCAAATCTGTCGTCGGTTCGCGTTTGGATGGGAGCGGGAACAAATGATCCAATTATCCCGATGTCTGAGCCAAAGGCCCTTGATGAACTTTTGCGCAAGTCCGGTGCAGATGTCACGATTCGCTATTTTCAAGCTGGCCACGAACTGACGACGGCGGATGTCGAGAGTGCGCGAGAATGGCTATCGGCGTGATGAAGGATTTCGCAAGCGATGTTAAGGCTACGCAACTGCTGGTGCGTGAATGATAAGCCTGCTTTGGGAGCTGGTTTAGCTCCGCGCAAGCAGCAATACATAAAAGTACGGAGATAGGATCGCTAGCCGATAACAGCTCGTCATCGCACGGATTACTCGAGCTTCGCTCCAGGCATATCGAAAGAATTTCACCTTTTGTGAAATGTCGGTCTTCGAAGGCTTGAGAGAAGAATGATGATCATTCGAAATGACAGGGCGCCGGGTGCCACGACGCTGGGACGGAAGAGAATCTTCGTGGTCGTGTCGAGACCGGTCACCGAGAGCGAGAAAACGAGCCGACATATCGTGATCTTCGACAATCATCCTGCCTCGCTTCGGTTGCTGTTTAGTAGTGATCTCAGGCTGCGACGGCGGAATGAGATTCTCTGAAAGGTCCGCCCAGCCTGTAACCCAGATCCGCCAAGCAAAGACTTAGGATCGCTTCTGGCGCCATCCGGTCAGCGCCAGGTCTTTGCCCTTAGAGACCGGGCACAAACAAACCTCACGTTTTCTGAAATGGCGGCCCTCAAACGCTTGAGGATATAGAGTGAAGACCGGTCGAAATCCTCAAGACTCAGGTTTGGACATTTCATTTTGGTTTGTCGTCTCGAGTCCGTTGCTCGGTGTTCTGTGTGCCCTCCTGGCCCTGGCGATTTTTTGTCGTTGATCGAAACAGCGGCGGCAGGGACCGGGAAGAGAATCTGACGTTTTTCTGAAATGTCGATCTTCGAAAGCTTGAGAAAGGAATGGACAAACCAAATCCACGACATGAAACCGGCCGAAGATTACATTTCCGAGACGAGCCAAAAAGAGTTGGCCTCCGGAATTCTCAAGCAGGCCGCAGAGGACTTGCGACGCTTCCATGGCGCGAAGAGCGAGGTGGAGCGGGAACTCTACGAGGATGCTTATCGCTGGGTTATGTCCGATGATTGTTCCTGGCCATTTTCATTCCTTAACATCTGCCAGTTGTTGCAGCTCGCGCCGGACATTCTGCGTCAGGAGCTATTGACCGATTCGTCGCTTGGTTTGTTCGGCTACCTGGCTCGACGGGGCGGGCGTGCTGCGCGTTCGTTTCAACTTTTCCTCAATCGCGTTTTTGCAGCTAGCCCTCGCCCAGTCGCAATCGATCCAGTTCCTCTAACTCACGTGCCCCATTAAACATGAAAAACCGTTGCCTGAGCCTTGTTCACCAGCTGCGCCGCATCTTGCGGTCTGTTGTTAGGGAGTCCGCCTACAAACACAATCCGCTGCTTATCAACAGACTGGCCGTATTCAATTCTCGCCCACCGCTAATTTTCGCCAGCCATGAACTTGCGCGTTCCAGCGCCTTTCGAGGATGAACGTTACCACGATTTTCCTCATCAACGGCCTTTGGATGACCGCGCTGAGTTGGGAGCTTTGGATCAAACACTACAGTCAGAAAGGTTATAACGTCATAGCCGCAAACTGGCCCGGCATGGAGGGCAATATCGAACAGCTTCGCCGTGATCCGAGCACCTTCGCATCGCTCGGACTAAGAGATGTTGTCGACCATTACGAGCACATCATTCGAAGGCTCGAATCTCCCCCCGTCATCATCGGTCACGGGTTCGGCGGTTTGGTAACGCAAATTCTACTCGATCGTGGATGGGGCGCGGCCGGCGTTGCCATCGCCAGCGCTCCACCCAAAGGCGTTTCCTGGCTGCCGTTATCGATCCTGAAGCTGGCGTTTTCAGTTCTCGGCAATTTCAAAAGCAAAATAACTTCTCTGACCGCGGAACAATTTCATCGTGTATTTTCGAACACGGTGTGGGAGCCGGCATCGGTCGCCGCATTTGAGCGTTACGCTGTGCCGGCTCCCAATCGCGTTCTGTTGCAAACGGCGTTCGCCAATTTCACTCAGCACACCGCAAGCACAGTCAATTTTCGGAACAACACGCGCGCGCCCCTGCTCCTGGTAGCAGGCGGCGAGGACCGCGTGGTGCCGACCTCGCTCGTTAAGGCGAATTTGGACAGTTATCGAGAATCGAAAGCCGACACCGATCACAAAGAGTTCCCGGACGACACTCATTTTTCGCTGCTTCGGGAGATGAAGGTCGCTGACTACGTGCTCGGTTGGGCGCTCTGTCGCGCCAATGGCTCAAAGCTCAAGACAGTTTCAAGTCAGACCGACACCTGGTCGGTCCAGCTCTCAACCTAACGAAAAGGAGATTCAATATGACAACTACAATGACCGCACCTAGTGCCACAACAACTACAGCGCCATCGCCGGCAGCAAAGAGCGCCAAGCCGCGCAAACCACTGCCCGCGCCTAACAGTGACTTCTACTATCTCTACGAGACCTTGCCGGCGGAGGAACTGGCGGTCGTCAAGCGCGTCCGCGAATTCGTGGAAACAAAGGTCGCGCCTGTTATCACCGACTATTGGGTTAAAGATCAGTTCCCGTTCGACCTGCTGCCGGCAGTGAAGGAGCTGGGGATCGGCGGCCTAGCCATGAAGGGTTATGGCTGCGCCGGCGGCAGCCTGGCGCTGTTGGGCTTCGTCCAAATGGAGCTGGCGCGCATCGACCCGTCGTTCTCGACCTTCCTCGGTGTCCACAACGGACTGGCGATGGGCTCTATCTATATAGATGGATCAGAAGAGCAGAAGCAGAAGTGGCTTCCGCCAATGGCACGTTTCGACAAGGTCGGCTGCTTCGGTCTAACCGAACCGCTGGTAGGTTCCGGCGCCTCGGGTGGTTTACTAACCACTGCGAAACGCGATGGCGATACCTGGATTCTTAACGGCGAAAAGCGCTGGATCGGGAACGCGCCTTGGTGCGACATCTCGATCATCTGGGCCCGCGATGTCGCGGATAACCAGGTCAAGGGTTTCATTGTCGAGAACAAGACGACACCCGGCTTCAGCGTTGACAAGATTGAGAACAAAGTCGCGCTCAAGGTCGTGCAGAACGGCCATATCACGTTGAAGGACGTGCGGGTGCCCGAAGAAAACCGCCTTCAAGGCGGTAACTCTTTCCGTGACACCGCGAAAGTCTTGAAGATGACCCGCTACGCAGTCGGCTGGATGTCCACTGGGTGCGCGATGGGTGCGTACGAAGCCGCCCTCAAGTATTCCCAGGAGCGCCTCCAGTTTGGAAAGCCGATCGGTTCGTTCCAACTAATCCAGGATCTTCTCGCGCGGATGATTGAAAACATCACCGCCTCACAATGCCTGCTCGTGCGCCAGGCGCAATTGTTTGATGAAGGCAAGCTCAGCGACGCACATGCGGCCTTATCGAAGGCATTCTGCACGTCCAAGTGTCGCGAGACAGTTGCGTGGGCCAGGGAAATACTCGGCGGCAACGGCATAGTAGCCGATTACAAGGTCGCCCGTTTCTTCAACGATTGCGAAGCGCTCTACACCTACGAGGGCACCTTCCAGATGCAAAACCTCATCGTCGGCAAAGCGGTCACCGGCTTGAGCGCCTTTCTGTAAAACAATGCCTAACGAATAACCGTAACTTCAAAACAAGAACTACTTATGAGCACAACAGCGACAGAACTAAGTCTCGAAACCGTCTCGTATGCCAAGAAAGGCGCGATATCCTATGTCACTCTCAATCGGCCGAAAGTCCTCAACGCTCTGAACAAGAGAACATGGGAGGATCTTAAGGCCGCGTTCGAGGATGCACAGGATGACGCCGCCGTCCGCGGCGTCATCCTGACTGGAGCCGGCGACAAAGCATTCATTGCGGGAGCCGATATCAGCGAGCTGGCACAGATCAGCGCCGTCGAAGGGGAGAAGTCGAGCACGTTTGGGCAGGATGTCCTCAATCTGATCGAGAACCTCGGCAAGCCGGTGATCGCAGCCGTGAACGGCTTCGCCCTCGGCGGCGGATGCGAAACGGCCATGGCTTGCACCATTCGAATCGCTGCGGAGAGCGCGAAGTTCGGCCAGCCGGAAGTGAAACTGGGAGTAATCCCGGGCGGCGGCGGAACGCAACGTCTCCCGCGGCTTGTCGGCCGAGGCCGAGCGCTGCAGCTCATTCTCTCCGGAGAGATTATCAGCGCTCAAGAAGCGTACCGCATCGGACTCGTTAATGAAGTCGTGCCAGCCGCGGAACTCATCACGCGTGCGGAAGCAATTCTGAAACAGATTTTCGCCAATGCGCCGCTCGCCGTGAAGTACTCACTCGAAGCGGTGAACAAAGGCCTGGAGACAAGCCAGACTGAAGGTCTGTCACTCGAAGCTTCACTCTTCGGACTCTGCGCCGGAACAGAAGACAAAAAAGAAGGCACGCAGGCTTTTCTGCAAAAACGCGCCGCCCAATTCCGAGGACGCTAAACCAAGAAAGAAAACACTTATGACAACTCAAAACACAAATCCAACTGACAACATCTTCTCCGGACTGAAGGTCGTCGATTTTGCGAGCTTCGTCGCTGGTCCCGGAGCGGCGGTGATTCTATCCGACTTCGGTGCCGACGTAATCAAGGTCGAGCCGCCCAAAGGCGAGTTGTGGAGAATCGGGAACAAGATTCCGCCGCAACCACAATCCAAGTATCCCTACATGTGGCACCTGAACAATCGCAACAAGCGGGGCGTAGCGATTGATCTCAAATCGCCGGACGCGGCAAAAATCGTCGAGCGCCTGGCCAAGTGGGCGGACGTGTTCATCGTCAACACGCCGCATCCCGCGCGCGAGAAACTCAAGCTCGACTATGACCATGTCGCGCAGTTCAATTCGCGGCTGATTTACGCCGACATCACCGGCTACGGAGACACCGGACCGGACGCGGCTCTTCCCGGATTCGACCTCACGGCCTACTGGTCGCGAACCGGTTTGCTTTCCCTCTTGCGCGACGCGGGCGCACCGCCGACCTGGCCATTCGCTGGGACGGGCGATGCTCCGTCGGGCGTGGGATTGTTTGCAGTGATTGTAACAGCGCTTTATCGGCGCGAGCGCACTGGCAAAGGTTCTTCCGTTACCACCTCGCTTTTGGCCGAAGGCGTTTGGTCCGCCGGTGTCGCGATTCAAGCGGCGCTTGCCGGCGCGAAGTTCGCACCGCAGCACGACCGAAAAAATCCGGCCAACGCCGCGATGAATGTCTACAAGAGTTCCGACAACATCTGGTTCGTGATCGTCACCACACCAGACAAATTACCGGCTCTCGCAACAGGTATCGGCCGTGCCGATCTTTTGAAGGATCCGCGATTCGCTGATCCGGCAAAGCTGGCCGCGAACATGAGCGTGCTGACTGCGATCATCGACGAGACTTTTAGTTCACAACCAATTGAGCACTGGCGCGAAGTCCTGGACAAGGCGCACATCCCTTACGGTTTGGTGCGCGATCCGCAGGACGTGATCAAGGATCCGCAGTTACAGGCTAACAACATCGTCGTTCCGCTCGAGGGCGCCGGAGAGAACCTGAAGCTTACGATTAGTAGTCCGATTCAAGTGCATGGCGTGACGAAAGTTTCGGCAAAGCGCGCGCCCGATCTCGGCGAGCACAACGACGAAGTTCTCAAGGAACTTGGGTTTGCCGCGAACGAAATCGAACAGCTACACGCGAGCGGCGTGTTCGGAAAGCCAACGACAAGCGCAAAGGCAGCCTAGGAGGTCGCACTCCCTGGTAGGACCAATATGAAAGCAACCGCCTACATCGGAACCGTTCGACGAGTTGCTTCCGCCCGAATGCCTACGAGATGGGGGATGTTTCGAGCATTGGGGTTCGAGCGCGATATAGTCAACGGCGTCCACCAAGTTGACACCGCGCTGGCGCTTGTTCTGGGCGATATGACCGCGGGCGTTCCGCTGGTGCGCATCCATTCCCAATGCTCCACGGGCGAGATGCTCGGCTCGCTGCGGTGTGACTGTCGGGACCAGTTGGAGATGGCGATGCAAGCCGTCGCTGAGGAGGGCCGCGGGCTTTTGATCTACGAATATCAGGAGGGCCGTGGCATTGGCCTGTCGGCGAAATTGCAAGCTTACGCGCTGCAGGACGCCGGTCTGGACACGGTCGAAGCAAATCATGCGTTGGGATTCAAAGCTGATTGCCGCGATTTCAGTTTGCCAGCCGCGATCTTGCACGACCTGGGTGTCAGTCGAATCCGACTTCTCACCAATAACGGCCACAAAACCCGCGCGTTGGTTGAGTCCGGCATCGAGGTCGTCGCCCAAGTCCCTTGCGAAGCCGCGCCAACACTGCACTCCCTTGCTTACCTGCGGACCAAAAAGGAAAGAATGGGGCACGCCCTAAGTCTCGGCCGCCAGGAATGCACGGAGTGTGACGCGGATTTCGAGTTCGCAAGCATTGAGGAGGCACTTGGCGAGCTTCAGGCGGGACGCATGATCGTCGTGGTCGATGATGAAGACCGCGAGAACGAAGGCGACCTGACGATGGCGGCGGAAATGATCACGCCCGAGGCCGTCAACTTCATGGCTATGCACGGGCGGGGACTTATCTGCCTGGCTATGACCGGCGAGAGACTCGATGAGCTGGACCTTGCGACGATGTCGCCAGACAACACCGCGTTAGGCGGCACAGCGTTCACGGTTTCGATTGACGTGAAAGGACCTGATGTGACAACAGGCATTTCGGCCGGCGATCGGGCGCAAACCATCCTGGCCGTCACTGAGGCAAGCAGTCGTCCGGATGACTTCGCCCGACCTGGACACGTCTTCCCGCTTCGCGCCCGGGACGGCGGCGTCCTGGAGCGCCGCGGCCAAACGGAAGCCGCGGTTGATCTCGCCAGTCTCGCGGGACTCCATCCCGCCGGCGTGATCTGCGAAATCGTGAATGACGACGGCACGATGGCGCGCGTGCCGGACCTCATCCGATTCTGCAAGAAGCACAAGCTGGTGATGATCACGGTTTCGGAACTGGCCCGTTACCGAATGGATTTGGATGACGGAGCGACCCTGGAAGCGCTCGAAGGATTCATTCCGGTGTGCCCAAGATTTTCTACCCAAGGAGCGCGGCGATTTGAGCCGGCCGATCTAGTCGCGCGCCCAACCTCGCCAGCATCGCAACCAACCGCCGTCGCGGCCTAGGAGAGCAAAATTATGAGTGACATCATTACTGAGCGTTCGGGACACATCTTGCGGATTCAACTGAATCGGCCGGAAAAGAAAAACGCAATGACGGTGGCCATGTACCTCACGTTGGCCGACCTGTTGAATGCCGCCGCGAAAGACGATCAGATTCGCGTCGTGCTTTGGCATGGCGCTGGAGATTCGTTTAGCGCCGGCAACGACATCCAAGACTTCCTAAAGAACCCGCCTGGTTCAGGTGAGAGTCCCCAAGCTCGCTTGATCGAAGCGCTGATTAACTTCGACAAGCCAATCGTCGTTGCGGTGCAGGGCGCGGCAATCGGAGGTGGAACCACGATGTTAACTCACTGCGACTTTGTGTTCGCGGGTGAGGGCGCAAAGTTTCGAATGCCTTTCATCGATCTGGCAGTAGTTCCAGAGTTCGGAACGAGCTACTCGGTCCCCGCGCGCATAGGATACCTGCGCGCCGCCGAGCTGGTTCTACTAGGACTACCGTTCGATGCGAAGCGAGCCGCAGAGCTAGGTCTAGTTACTCGGGTTGTAGCCGATCAGCAGTTGTTACCTACTGCTACAGAGGTCGCGCAACAGCTGGCCGTTAAACCGCCTGCCGCACTGCAAGCAAGCAAGCGACTGATGAGATCGTCAACGCGCGACCAACTTGAGCAGGCGGTAAAACTCGAGAACCAGGAATTCTCCGTTCGAGTCCGCTCGGCTGAAGCGAAAGAAGCGTTCACGGCCTTCACTGAGAAACGTAAGCCGAACTTCGACGCTATCTCGGAATCAAAAACGCGTGCGGCTTAACAAATTCTGAAATGTCGATCTTCGAAAACTTGAGAAACAAATAAGAAAATATGAGTGCAACTGAAACTTTAAAAGCAACGCGTCCAACCAGCGGCAAAGCAGCGACCGGCCGACTGTATTTCCTCGAAGCAAGCGGCGGCAGGATTCATTCGGCTAATGCCGATGGGTCGGACCGAAAAGTCATCGTCAGCGGAGCTCGAATCCCCGATGGCGTCGTCGTCGATCTCGAGGCCGGACACATTTACTGGACCAACATGGGTGTGCCGAACCAAAACGATGGTTCGATCGAACGCGCCGATCTCGATGGTCAGAATCGCGCAACGATTATTGGCGAAGGCAAGACATTCACGCCGAAACAGCTTCATCTCGAGAAGAAGACCGGCAAACTTTACTGGTGCGATCGCGAGGGTATGCGCGTGATGCGCGCGAACCTGGACGGCTCGAATATCGAAACTCTGGTCGACACCAGCAAAGGCGACGCGCATCCAGGCACTGACCTGACGAAATGGTGCGTAGGGATCACGGTCGATCCGGATCGTGGACAAATCTATTGGGGACAAAAAGGTCCGGACGACGCGGGCAAGGGCCGCATCTTCCGAGCAAGCATCGACATCCCGAAAGGCGAGACGGCGGTGAACCGCACCGACATCGAACTCTTGTTCGACGGTCTGCCCGAACCGATCGATCTCGAGCTCGATCTGAAGAATCGATTCATTTATTGGACGGACCGCGGAGATCCCCCGCGCGGAAACACAGTTAGTCGCGCGTCGCTGGATGCCGATTTCAAAAAACATCCCGTGCCTGACATTTTGCTCACGCACTTGATGGAGGGAATCGGGATCGCGCTCGATTTCAAAGGGAACCGGATGTTCGTCACCGACTTAGCCGGCAACATTTTCTCCGCCAAACTCGACGGCTCGGAAAAGAAGCCGCTGCTCGTCGCCCAGGGAAATCTCACCGGAATCGCTTACGCAGAGGTTTCTTAACTAACGAAACTATCAACCATCAACAATTAACTAACATGTCATACAACAAACCAATTCGTCGGATCGCAATTGTTGGCGCCGGAGTCATCGGAGCCAGCTGGGCTGCGGAATACCTCGCACGCGGCTTCGATGTCGTCGTGACCGATCCGGGACCGAATGCGGAAGCGAATCTCCGCAAATACATCGACGAAGCCTGGAAAGACCTGACGAACATCGGTCTTTCGAAAGGAGCATCGCGCGATCGCCTAACCTTCACGACCGATATGAAGAAGGCGCTGTCGCAAGCCGACTTCGTTCAGGAAAACGGACCGGAGCGTCCGGATTTCAAGATGAAGTTGTTCGCGGACATGGATGATGCCGCTCCTGTCGATTCAATCATCGCGTCGAGTTCGTCCGGAATCACGCCGAGCGTGATGCAGTCAAAATCCAAGCGCCCGGAGCGGATTCTCGTCGGACATCCGTTTAATCCTCCGCACATCATTCCTCTGGTTGAAGTTGTCGGCGGAGCGAAGACTTCGCCGGAAGCGATCCAACAAGCGATCGCGTTTTACGCATCGATCGGGAAGAAGCCGATCCATTTGAAGAAGGAGCTTCCTGGTCACGTTGGTAACCGGCTGCAAGCCGCGCTCTACAAAGAGATCATGTATCTGATTCAACACGATGTGCTGAGCGTCGAGGATGCAGACGTAGCTGTTAGTTACGGGCCTGGTCCTCGATGGGGAGTAATGGGACCTAGCTTGCAATGGCATCTAGGCGGCGGCGCCGGCGGCATCAAACACTTCATGGATCATCTCATGGATCCGTTGGTAGGGATGATCAAAACTCTCGGTACACCTGACGTCACGCCGAAACTGAAGCAAACGATTGTCGACGGAGTCCTGCGCGAAGCGGGCAATCGTTCCGTGGACGAACTCGCACAGAGCGAAAACGAGGTAATCATCGGGCTGTTGCGTTCCCGTGCACAATCGGAAAACGGCGCGACAAAGAAGACAGCACGAGTGGCCGCCTGACGAGCCGCCATGAACTCGATCTTTAACGATCCGGGCTTTTGGCACCGGTTACAGTTCGGGTTCACGATCGTCTATCACTACCTGTTTCCACAGCTCACCATGGGGCTCGCGTTGTTTCTAGTTTACTGGAAATGGCGCGCGCTCCGAAGTGGTGACGAGAAGTACAACCAGGCTGTCCGGTTTTGGGCTAAGATTTTCGGACTCAATTTCGCAGTCGGCGTCGTCACCGGTATTCCGATGGAATTTCAATTCGGAACCAACTGGGCGGACTTTTCCAAATACGCCGGTGGCGTCATCGGACAAACGCTGGCGATGGAAGGCATGTTCGCGTTCTTCCTGGAGAGCGCGTTCGTCGGCGCGCTCATCTGGGGCGAGAAACGATTGGGACCGCGTGGGCATTTCGCTGCTGCAATCGCGGTCGCGCTCGGGAGTTGGCTCTCCGGCTACTTCATTCTGGTCACGAATTCGTTCATGCAGCACCCGGTTGGTTATCAGCTCGAAGCGAACGGCTCGTTAGGCATCTCCAGTATGAGCACCTACCTGTTGAATCCGTGGGCCTTTGTGCAGTTCGCACATAATCAATTAGCGGCGGTTGTGACCGGCTCGTTTGTCGTTACTGCAATCGGAGCGTTTTACGCCTTGCGTCGCGTTCATCCCGTCCAGGCGAAACTCTATCTGCGCGCTGGAACATTCGTGGGCCTGATCGCATCGATGCTGGTTGCCTTTCCCACCGGCGATGCCCAAGCCAAGATGGTCGGCAATCATCAACCGATCACGCTCGCGGCGATGGAGGGCAAGTTCGAGGGCGGATCGGAGGCGAGTGTGTCGTTGATCGGTCAACCGAACGTCGCGGCACAACGACTCGACAATCCGATCGAAGTTCCGGGTGCGCTCAGTTTTCTCGCTTACGGACACTTCGGAAGTTTTGTTCGCGGATTGAACGAATTCCCAAAGGATCAGTGGCCGGACAACCTCGAGCTTCTCTACTATTCGTTTCACATCATGATCACGCTTGGGACGCTGTTCATAGCTCTCATGGGTTTCGCCACATTGCAGAATTGGCGGGGAAAACTCGAATCAAGTCGCTTGTTGCTTTGGGGGTTGATGCTGGCGTTTCCGTATCCCTACATCGCCAACACACTCGGCTGGATGACGGCCGAACTCGGACGGCAGCCATGGTTGATCTACGGACTTTTCCACACCCGCGAAGGCTACAGCAAAGTAGTTAGCAACGGTGACGCTATCTTCACCCTGATTGGGTTCACCGGGTTATATTTTGTAATCGGTCTGCTCTTCCTCGGCCTAACCGGTCGCGAAATCGGGAAAGGTCCGAAAGAACCAACTGTTGCCACAATTATCTCCGAACCTGAGCGAGAGGTGGTGTTGGTATGATTCCGTTTTGGTACGCGGTCGTCAGCTTCATGCTGATCATCTACGTGGTCCTGGACGGACGTAACTTCGGCGCCGGAATGCTGCAGTGGGTTGTCGCCAAAACTCCCGAAGAACGACGACAAGTCATCGCTGCGATCGGGCCATTATGGACATGGCATGAGGTATGGCTCGTCGGCTTCGGCGGGACATTGATCGCCATTTTCCCGCGCCTGATGGCGTCGGCCTTTGCCGGTTACTATCTCGCCCTCTTTCTGATTTTGTGGTGCCTGATCCTGCGCGGAATTTCAGTCGAAGTCGGCGGACACATCAACGATCGACTCTGGCAGGGATACTGGGACTTCAATTTCGTTCTTTCCAATTTTCTTCTCGCGATTCTTTTCGGCGCAGCGGCCGGCAACGTAGCGCGCGGAGTGCCGCTGAACGCGGACGGCGATTTCTCGATGGCGTTTTTTACCGACTTCAACGTTCGCGGCCACGTCGGATTGCTCGATTGGTACACAGTCTCGATCGCGATTCTCGCCGCCGTGGTTCTGGCCGCTCACGGCGCGACCTATCTCACGTTGAAGACGGAAGGACCGGTGCACGACCGTTCCGAGAAATATGCGAAGCGTCTTTGGATCGCGGTTACGCCGCTCAGTCTCGCAGTCTTAGTCGAATCGAGAATTGTCCGACCGGATCTGCCCGGACGCGCGTGGTCCAATCCACTTTGGTGGCTGGGATTGGTCGTAACAGTTATTTCAATCATAGCGCTAGTTTCTGGCCTGGCTGGTCGCCGCGAACAGCGAGCGTTTCTCGCTTCGAATTTTCTAATCGTTGGTTTGTTGGCAACGGGAGCGGCCGCCATTTTTCCAGTGATGCTTCACTCCACGCTCGCGCCTGAGAACTCACTCACAGCCTACGCCGTCGCCGTCCGTCCGAGCACTTTGCGAATTGCCACTATCTGGTGGCCAATGGGTTTCGCGCTGGCCGTGTTCTATTCCGTCTTCATCTCGCGACGCTACGCGGGGAAAGTGAGCGTCCAGCGCGACACTCAAGGCTTCTACTAAAACGCCGCCATGATCTGCATCCACTCGTTAGGCCGAGCCGTCCGATATTTCCCGGAACGGACCGCACTTGGCGCAAACGGAACGCGCTCAACTTTTCGCGAACTGCACGCTCGGGCCGGGCGGATTGCTGCGGCGTTGAGGCAACATGGTTTCAAAGCCGGAGATCGACTGGCGCTTCTTCTTCCCAATGAACCCGATTACATCGAGCTCGTCTATGCCTGTGCCTGGCTTGGCATCATTGCGGTTCCGTTAAACACCCGGCTATCAGTGAAAGAAATCGACGGCATCCTCGACGATGCCGAACCGCGCGGCTTGATTCGCCATTCGTCGCTGCCGGCCCCAACCGTGCAGGTTGCGTGGCAGGTGGTTCTTGACCAAGATCCTTTGGACATTCAAAGCGACTCGATCCCGGATCCAATTTACGATCCGAACGCCATTCTTGCCCTCATTTACACCAGCGGCACAACGGGCCGGCCGAAAGGCGTCGAGATCAGGCACGCAAATATTCTGGAGAACGTCTATCACACCAACTTCTGGTTCCCGTTGAAAGAAGGTGCGGTGCATTTGCATGCTGCGCCGATTTTTCACATCGCGGATTTTCCTTTCATGTTCGCCGCGCCGGCTTTCGGTGCGTGTCAGGTCACGATTCCAAAGTTCAATCCGCAAACGTTCTGCGAGGCGGTCGCACGCGAACGCGTCACGCACACAGTCCTGGTGCCGACGATGATCAACATGCTGACGCAATCGCCGGAGCTACAAAGGTATGACCTATCGACTCTTCGGCATTTGGGATACGGCGGATCTCCAATGGCTCCGGAACTCGTCCATCGCACCAGACAGGTTCTACCAAAGGTAAAACTAGTTCAGGTCTATGGACTCAGTGAAGCCGGATTCCTCACTGGCCTAAACGACGACGAGCACACAGAAGACAAACTCACCTCTTGTGGTCGACCTTGTCTCGGAGTCGACGTGCGCGTTGTCGATCCAACAGGAAAGGAAGTCGAAACCGGGCAAACGGGCGAGCTGGTCGCGCGCGGCGCGAATATCATGCGCAGTTATTGGAACCAGCCGGAAGAAACGAAACTCGCGTTCCGGCACGGTTTCTTTCGCACCGGCGACATTGGTTATCAAGATGCCAACGGTTACTTCTACATACTTGATCGTTTGAAGGACATGATCGTCACCGGCGGCGAGAATGTTTACTCCGGTGAAGTAGAAGCTGTCATCTACACGCATCCGGCGGTACTTGAGGTGGCTGTTTTCGGAATACCGGATCCGAGGTGGGGCGAAATGGTAAAAGCCTGCGTTGTTCTCAAACCGGGGAAAACACTGACCGTAGAAGATTTGACTACCTACTGCCGCCGATCGCTCGCTAACTACAAGGTCCCTCGCAGCATCGAGTTTTCTCAGAGCGAGCTGCCGAAGAGCGGCTCCGGCAAAATCCTCAAAAGAGTTCTACGTGACGCTGCCTGGGCCCGCCAGGAACGAGCCGTCGCCTGACGCCTTATTTATAATCTCAAAGTTTTCTGAAATGTGCGGTCCTGGAAACTTGAGAAAAAGATAGGACAACCAATGAGCACCGCGACGATGGCCGACCGATCGAGTGAGACAAGCGCAACATGATCGTGCGCATACATAATATGCTCGCCCTGCTCGATCCCACGGCTCTTCCCGCTCTGCGAATCGCCGCGACATTCTTCTTCTTCGTCTACCTGGCGGCAGGCGCATACTTCTTTCGCAATCGTCGCCGATTCTTTGGACCCGACGCGAACGTCGACAACGATTTTCCGGCGACGCGCCACGCGAGAGTCGAGCTGATTCTCATACCGTGGTCTGTCATCACCACGCTTATCCTGATTCTTCTTATCCGTTTCTGGCTCGCTTGATAGAGCCGCCGTCGGTTCACCGCTGACCACACGATCGCGGTCTGCGAGAAAAGGCAAGATTCTCTGAAATCTCAGGCCTTGGAAGCTTGAGAAAGGGATGGATGAACGATGCTAATCTCAATTCTATCAATAGCACGGATCAGCGGACGTCGAAGACGCCGCGGGTAGTGATCGTAGGCGGCGGTTTTGGCGGTCTGGCTGCGGCCAAGGCTCTTGGCAAAGCGCCGGTCGAAGTCATTCTCATCGATCGAACGAACCACTCTGTTTTTGCGCCGCTTCTTTATCAGGTAGCGACCTCAGTCCTCGCGCCGTCGCAGATGAGTTCGCCACTCCGCGAGGTATTGCGAAGACACAAGAATACGACGGTGATCATGGGCGAGGTCACCGGCGTGGATAAGGCCCAGCGCTGCGTTTTTGTAAAGGACGCAGATCGTGAGCATGTGCCGGTGCCTTACGACTACCTTATTCTCGCGACCGGTGTTCGCCCCAGTTATTTCGGACACGACGAATTTGAAAAGTTTGCTCCGAGCTTGAAGACCCTGGCCGATGCCGTCGGGATTCGAAACAAAATCCTCAGCGCCTTCGAGCAGGCCGAGGCGGAAGAAGATGTCGATCTTCACCGCGAATTGTTGACGTTCGTTTTGGTTGGCGCCGGACCCACCGGCGTCGAGCTGGCAGCGGCGCTCGCTATTTTCGTTCGAACGTCATTACGTTCCGAATTCCGCCGGATCGATCCGACTGCAGCACGAATTGTTTTACTCGACGGCTCTCGAAAGGTTCTTGGCACTTTTGCCCCGGGTCTGTCTGAGGCAGCGGAGTTCCATCTGGAAAAGCTCGGAGTCGAAATCCATTTGGGCCACAACGTCGAGAAGATCGACAGCGAAGGAGTCATTGTCGCCGGGGAGCGAATTGCGAGCAAGACAGTCATCTGGACGGCCGGTGTCACGGCTTCCCTCGCTGGAAAATGGTTAGGGGCGGAAACGGATCGCGCTGGTCGCGTCCGCATCAACAGTGATCTGAGCGTTCCCGGTAATCCGGAAATTTTCGTGGTCGGAGATACCGCATCGCTCGATCAAGACGGCAAGCCTTTAGGTGGCGTCGCCCAGGTCGCGATGCAACAGGGACACTATGCCGGGAAATTAATTCGTCGCCGCGTCGCCGGAAAGAAAAGTCCGAAGCCGTTTCGCTATTTCGACAAAGGCAACATGGCTGTGGTCGGCAAAGGCTGGGCTGTCCTGCAAAGCGGGAAAGTACAAATCCACGGTCTTTTCGCGTGGCTGGCGTGGGCTTTCATTCACACGCTTTATTTGGCTCAACTCAGTCTTCGGATCAGCGTGTTCCTGCAATGGGCCTGGTTGTTCCTGACCGGACAGCGCGGCTCGCGGTTGATCGTGAACTATCAGCAATCCGAAGCGAATCCGGCAACGCCACCAGCCGTAGTCGCGATTGATCGAGCGCCGAAGCCGCTTATCTCCGCCCCGGTTGCGAGGAATTGAGATGAAACTCTTCGTCGCCGGAGTCAGTTATAAGACCGCGCCGGTGGAAATTCGCGAGCAACTGGCGGTGCAGCGCAACGAACTTGTGGATCTTGCGCTCTATCTGAAGTGGTTTGGCCATTTCGATGAAGTCGTTCTGCTTTCAACCTGCAATCGCGTTGAAATTTACGGAGCCACGCGACAGTCGATCGATCGCATCAAATCGGCTCTGCAACTCCTGGCCTCCGAGCCGCTCGATCTAGATCCATACATTTACATTCGGGAGGACGCCGAGGCCGCGCGTCATTTATTTAAAGTCACCGCCGGATTGGATTCGATGATGCTCGGTGAAACCGAGATCACCGGCCAAATCAAAAACGCTTACGAGATCGCTCGTAACGCCGGACTAACCGGCCGCGTTTTGAATCGGCTGTTTCAAAGGGCGTTTCAGGCGACGAAAGAAATTCGGACGCGCACCCGGATCGGGCGCGGCACCGTTTCAATCAAAAGGACAGCCGTGGAATTGATTGGAAAGACCGAACTGTCTCGGCAATCGATCATGGTCCTCGGCGCCGGAGAGATGGCGGAGAAGTGTGTCCGACTTCTAGTAGAAAAACGCGCGCAATCGATCTTCATCTCGAATCGTTCGTTTGACCGCGCGCTCGATCTCGCGACGCGTTACGGCGGCAAAGCGGTCTGCGTTGGTGATTCGCTTTTTGAAATGCGCGATGTCGACGTTGTCATCGCCGCGACGAGCAGCTCGGAAATGCTACTGAGTCGCGACGACGTAGACAATTTAATAACGGCGCGGCGTCATCGACCGCTTTTGCTCATCGATCTAGCTGTGCCGCGCAACATCGATCCGGCCGTGCGCGGGCTCGAGCATGTAGCTCTATATAATATCGATGACTTGGAAGCTGTGGCTCACCGCGGCGTTCAGGCTCGCGAGCGAGAGTTGGCGGCATGTCATCGAATTATCGAGGCGCACGTCGCGCCGCTAATCGAAAAACTCGAGGCCGAAGACGAACGGTTTTCGGTCGAACAACGCAAGGACAGGTGGATGCCGGACTACTTCGCGACTTCTCCAAATTTTCTGCCAACAGCGGCCTAGGAGGTATGAACTGTGTCCAGGCGTTTCATAACTCTGCAGTTACTCCTAGCAATCACGGTTGCCAGTGCGCGTAATGACCCGCCGCCGAGTGCTGATCGAACTTGGTCGCCGCCAAACCTGTCGAAATATGAAGGTGAGCTAGCCGACCAACGTTTCAGAAACGGCGAAGGATCCTCGCGAATGTCGATTAATCCCCGAAAGGTCTATAACCTCGCTGAACTGATCGACATCGCGGAACGGAACAATCCCGAGACTCGGGTCGCCTGGGAACGCGCGCGACACGCGGCCGCGGCGATTGGCTTGAGTGAAAGCGCCTACTACCCATTCATCGCCGCGTCTGCTGCCGCAGGTTATGATCGCGCTTTCATTCCGTTCCCTACCCTGGCGCTGGATCAAAAGAAACTCCCGAGTCTCGGGGCAGTATCGGTTACCGGCGGCGGTTCGCTTGTCACCGAGTCTCAGGTTTACCGCGGAGAGTTAAGCGCGAAATGGTTGTTGCTCGATTTCGGCGAGCGAAGCGCGGTGGTCGCGTCGGCCCGGGAACAGTTGATGATCGCCAATGTCGGATTCAACGCTACCCATCAGAAAATCGTCTTCCAGGTAACGGAGCGTTTTTATCAACTGGGAACCGCTCGCCAAAAAGTTATCGTAGCGCGGAAGGCGCTGGAAGCCGCGCAAACCGTCGAGCAGGCAGTGCAGGCGCGCATCGACAATGGGCTCGCGACCAGTCCCGAGCTACTTCAGGCGCAACAGCAAAACGCGCAATCCGCATTCGACGTTGAAGCAGCGACCGGCCTGGAGAGTGACGCGCGGGTGGCGCTAGTGGAGAGCATCGGAGTGTTGCCGACCGTGCCGCTTAACGTGGCCGACCTCGGACAAAGATCGGCCTCGGAGCAAACAAGCGGTTCGGTCGATGAACTGATCGCGCGCGCCTTGTCGCAGCGGCCCGACCTGGTGGCAAAGCTCGCAAACGTGCATGCGAGGCAGAACGACATTCAACGAGTGCGCGCCGAGTATTATCCGAAAGTCGCCATCGACGCTCATGTGAGCGAGACCGAGCTGGATGTGAGCGTCGCCGGCTCGAAGTATTTCGGCGATCGCAAGCCAACCTTCGGTGCCTTCCTCACTGTTAACGTGCCGATTTTTGATGGTTTCGGTCGCCGCCACAAAATGGAAATGGCCGAGGCCGAGTTGCGCGGCGCCGAGAGCGAACTCTCCGGAGCGCGTGACTCCGCCGTGCGCGAGGTTTGGAAGGCTTACACGGATTTCAAGACCGCGCTCCGCAAACAGGATTCCGCCGCCAAGCTGGTGACGGCATCGCAAAACGCGTTCGAGGCGGTCCTCGAGTCTTACAAGAATGGGCTCGGCACTTACCCCGAGATCGTTAGCGCGCAGCGAAACCTGTCGTCGGCGCGAAGTGTGGGACACGACACGCAGTCCGCGATCTTTACCAGCGCCGCCGCACTCGCTTTGAGCACCGGCGACCTGGCGCGGCCATCGGTGCGGCCATTGCGACCCGGGGTCGTCAGACCATTGGAAAAATGAAAGCTGTAGTTGCGAAACTCATCGGCGGTGGGCTCGTGTTGCTCGTCCTCTTTTTCGTCGCGTCGCGCCTGGTAACTCACCATTCGTTAACGATCGATGTTCTCGGCTCTTATTTTCCGGCCTGGATGGTTTGTATCCTAAGCGGTCTGGCGCTGACTCTCATTGCGCATTGGATTGTTCAGGTGAGCAACCTGAAACCGTACCTTGGTCCGGCGCCGCTCATCTATTCCTCTCTGATGATCATCTTCACATTCGCGACCTGGATTTTGTTCTACCAGAATTGACATGCATCAAGCCGGCACACCTTTAAACGAAGAGAGCGTCGCGACCTCAGCGAAGGCTGTCATCGAACCACACAAGTTCATTCGCAGGATTGTAAGTCTGATCCTCGTTGCCAGCGCGGTTATCATTACTCTTTACGTCTGGGGAGTCGTCGAACGGCATCCCCGGACTGATGATGCGACCGCGCGCGCCAACGTGGTGGGCCTGGCGCCGCGGGTGAGCGGTCAAATCCTCAGACTGAATGTGCAGGACAACCAGGCGGTAAAAGAAGGCGACGTCCTCTTCGAAATCGACCCGGAGGATTACAGGCTCATCTTGGAAAAGGCGAAAGCTGAGTTGGCCGCTCTGGATCAACAGATCGCACAAGCCCATGACACTTTGCGACGCCTTGAGCCACTCCTGCCAAAAGGCTTTACGACTGCCGAAATCGTCGATAAAGCCCGAACTGCCGAGACAACCCTGCAAGCTCAACGCCAAGGCGCGGTGGCAGCCATCAACCTCGAAGAACTCCATCTCTCCTACTGCAAGGTCATCGCGCCTTTTTCCGGACGAGTCATCAATCTCAACATTTCGGGGGGCGCTCATGTTACCGCCGGTATTCCCGTCTTCTCGTTGCTCGACACGAGCAAATGGTATGTCGTCGCAAATTTTCGCGAAGCGGAGATTCGATATATGGCTCCGGGCAGCGAAGCGATTGTTTACCTCTCGTCCGCGCCTAACCAACGCTTTCGCGGAAAAGTGCAGGGAATCGGATGGGCCGTGAAACCGGAAGGCGAGATCGATTTGCCGCCTTCTGGTGTCCCTTATGTGAAGCGCGAACTGAACTGGGTGCGGGTGGCGCAACGCTTTCCCGTCCGCATCGAAGTCGAAAATCCCGACGAAGATCTTTTCCGGATGGGCGCTTCCGCCGTCGCGATCATCAAAGGTCCGCCGCCGCCGAAATAATTCCATGAGCGCGACCCTTCTCGAGGCACGCCCGCTCGATTCCAATTGGCTTGGGTGGCTCAAAGGCGAGCTCGCGCCGACGAGGGCGCGCAAGGTTAGAACAGCCATTATCGTCGCGGGCGCCGTTTTGTGCGTCATCGTTTCGATGTCGCTCCAAGTGCCGCAGCTGGCTACCAGTGCCTATATGGTTTTCTTCGCTTCGAAGGAGACCAAGCTGCTCACGAAAAATACCTGCGCCGGTGGCGTTCTCATGCTGACCATCGGCATAGGAGTCACCCTCCTGCTTTATAAATTCACCTACGGTCATCCGGAACTGCGTATTCCCGGAATGGCAATCGCGCTCTTTCTCGGAATGTGGTTGTCCCGCATTCTCGTGATGGGGCCGCTTGGATTCCTTCTCGGCTTTGTCATCGCTGTCTCGCAATCCGTTGGTGAAGCCGCGCCTTCACCCGAGTATTTGGTTCACGGCCTTCTGTGGCTATGGGTGGCGCTGGCCTATGCCATCGCGGTGACCCTGGTTCTGAACTTGTTGTTTTTGCCAGATGCACAGAAGGCCGCCGCAGATCGACCGCAACCGAAAGGGTCCGAGCCGGACGGGCATCGTTTATTGGTGGCCGACGCGTTGACCAATCCCGCGCACGTGCACTTTGCCCTCAAAGTCACTTTCGCCGCGATGTTTTGTTACATCGTTTATGAGGCAATCGATTGGTCAGGAATCCACACGGCGTTCATCACTTGCACGTTCATCGCCCTGGAGAGCACTGAGGCAACCCTATATAAAGGAACGCTGAGGACCGTCGGTTGCGTCATCGGCGGAGCGCTCGCGCTTTTTTCCATCGTATTTCTCATGCCGCACATGGAAACGATCGCATCGCTCGTCGTGCTCGTCGCTGGGGCTTCGGCCATCGCGGGCTGGGTCGCGGCCGGAAGCCAACGAATCAGTTATGCCGGGCTGCAACTCGCGTTCGCCTTCTTCTACGGCGTCTTTCAAGGTTATGTGCCCGACACCGATCTGGATAACGTCCGCAACCGGGTGGTCGGAATCCTCTTTGGTCTCGTCGTCACCGCCTTCATCTTCCATTACATCTGGCCAGAGCGTGAGACTGATCGAATCAAGAATTCAAAGGCCGTAAGCTAATTGCTGGACCATCGACTTCACGCCAGTGGCGAAGTTAGCAAGTAACGGGGAACTATTATCCTTCCGCCACACTAGCGCGAAAGGCAGCGGGACATTCAAATCTGTCACGGGCATCAGCTCCACGCCTGGAGGAAGTCGCCCTCGCGAAGCGCTGCTGACGAATGCCACACCAACCCGGCACGCTACCAGGCTAAGGATAACGACTTCGTCCGACGCTTCTTGAACAACACGGGGTGCCTTGAGGCCGCCGCGCGCACATTTGGCCATTAACTGATCAAAAAAGATTGGGCTTACCCGTCGCGGAAACCAGACGAAAGGCGCCTCAATTAAATCTTTTAATCGAAGTTTCTTTAGTTTCGTGAGTGCGTGTCCGGTGGGAATCGCCAAGACCACATTCAGGAAGCCGATTTGGAACTGCGCCAGCTCGCGGGCGGTGTTTGATGGGGCAAAAACAAAGCCTGCATCCAACGAACCCGATTGAATAGCGAGAAGCTGTTCCGAAGAGCTTGATGGCTTTAATTGTAGTTCCGCGTCTGGCTGGTGTTCCCGGAAGTGCCGGAATGAATCCGGAACGATCCCTTGCCAGGACATACTTTGGACAAACCCGATCCTTAAAGTGCCCGATTGGCCGGAAGCGATTCGTTTTGCGCGCGCCGTTGCGTCATTGACTTCCTGAAGAATGCGGCGCGCGTCGTTGAGAAATAACTTTCCTGCCTCACTTATTTTCACTCCGCGCGGAAGACGGTCAAAGAGTCGAAAACCAATTTCCTGCTCTAGGTCCTGGATTTGACGCGAGAGCGCGGGCTGAGCCAGGCGCAGGCGTCTCGCTGCCCGCCCATAATGTTGTTCCTCGCCGACCGCCACGAAATATCTGAGATGCCGCAGTTCCATACCGATACCCTGTCGGTATCAGTCTGATAGTAAAGATGTTTTAGACGCATCGTAAACAACTTAGCAAGCTGGTTCTGTGAAAAATCAGCCGACTGAAGTCGGAGCTGACTCAGACATCCTCGCCGAAGGAGAAGCACCATGAAAACAGCAGCAAAAAATACGATCAAGACGATCACAACGCACTACATCGACGGGGCGTTCGTGGAATCACATAGCCGCGAGGTGATAAACATTATCAGACCCACCGACGGTCAAGTCATCGCGCGCGTCACCTTAGGTGACGAAGAGGATACGCGACGCGCCATATCCGCCGCCAAGCGCGCGTTCGCGACTTACGGCCAGTCTACCAAAGAAGAACGCGCGCAGATTTTGCGCCGGCTGCATGAAGCCGCTTCGGCGCGACTCGACGATCTGACCGCCGCGATGGTGGAAGAGTACGGCGGAGTTGTTCGGTTCGCCGAACTCATCGTGCAATCGGGCGTCAACTCGTTTCTCGCCGCTGAAAAGGCGCTTCAGGAAATGACTTGGACGCGCCATTGGAACAAAACGACGGTCACGTTGGAGCCGGTAGGCGTTGCCGGTTTGATCACTGCGTGGAATGCGAACGCGTTGTTCATTTGCCTAAAGCTAGCTTCAGCCGTTGCCGCTGGTTGTACTGTCGTTATTAAGCCAAGTGAATTGAGTTCGCTGCAGACCCGCGTTTTGGTCGAGGCTTTGCACGAAGCCGACCTGCCGAAAGGTCTCATGAACGTCGTTACGGGCCTTGGCAAGACCGTCGGCGCGGAGCTCGTGCGCAACCCGGATGTCGACAAAATTTCCTTCACCGGCTCGGTGGCTGTCGGTGAAGGAATCATGCGCGACGGTGCCGCGACGATGAAGCGCATCACACTCGAGCTCGGAGGAAAGTCGCCCACGATCCTGCTCGATGACGCTAGCCTTGACGAAGCTATACCGGCAGCTCTCACCATGGCCTTTTTGAACAGCGGTCAAGCCTGCGCAGCGGGAACACGTCTTCTGGTACCCAAGAGAGAGCTAGATTCCGTGAAGACGGCCATACAGGACGCGATGAGATCCTTTTCCGTCGGCGATCCGGCCGATCCGAAGATCGCTCTTGGACCGATGGTCTCGCAAAATCAGTACGCCCGCGTGCAGTCCTACATCCGAAAAGGTATCGAGGAAGGGGCTGAGGTGCTGGTTGGGGGCGAGGGTCATCCAGAAGGTCTCGAAGCCGGCTACTTCGTGAAACCCACGGTGTTCGTAAACGTGAAGAACGACATGGCAATCGCTCAGGAAGAGATTTTTGGCCCCGTGCTTAGCGTTATCGCGTACGACTCCGAGGAGGACGCAATCCGGATCGCCAACGACTCGAAGTATGGTCTTCACGCAGCCGTTCTCGGTAGAGACGTCCAGAGAGCACGCCACGTAGCCTCTCAGTTGCGGGCGGGCCGCGTCGTGATCAACGGCATGACGGATGATCCGCAAGCGCCTTGGGGTGGATTCAAATACTCCGGCATCGGCCGCGAATACGGAAAGGTACGGGATCGAGGCATTTCTCGAGACAAAGGCAATTCTCGAATCCTAATTCCCATGAGCAAGCACGCTACCATCTCGCCTAACGAAGGGGCGGATCGTCTAGCCATTCGCGAGCTGGTCGAGGCCTACGCGCATTGCGCGGATCGTCGCGACGCAGGAGGTCAGATGGCGCTCTTCACCGAAGACACCCATTTCGTTGTCTACATGAATGCGAAGGATCCTGCGCCTTCACAGGAACTGCACGCGCGGGAGGCACTCGCTCCAGTGTTCGCAGAGTTAAACCAGTATGACGCCACGACGCACTTTGTCGGACAGAGCACGATCTTCACATTGACACCTGATCGAGCCACCGGCGAAGCCTACTGTCTGGCACATCACGTCACAGTCGATGGTGGTAAGCGGCGATTGATGGTCGCCTCGCTCCGTTACCTCGACACCTTCGTGAAAATTGACGGCGCCTGGTTGTTTTCGGCGCGCCGCCTTTACGTCGACTGGATGGAGGAACGGGCAATGTCGTGACCACGCCTGGCGAAATTAGTTTCTTAAGATTCCCTGAAATCTCGGCCCTCAAACGCTTGAGAAGAAATGGACGATGAATCAATCTCGACCGCCCATCGGATCTCAATGAAATCATGGCACCCAGTGCTCAAAACGTCCCACCGAGTCCAAGTAGTTCTTGCGAGCGGGTTGGTTTTCGCGAGCTGTGGATGCGCACATCTCGCGACGGTAAAGGAAACGCGACCGCGCGTTCCGACTGCAACTGCTGGCGAAGAACAACTGCGGACCGCAACCGAATACTTGTCCCGCGCACAAGGAGAACAACCCCTTCTTTCGTTAGGGGACAACCTCACGGCCGCCAAACTTTCACTAAGTGTCCTGGAGCGGCAGCCGAACGATTCGTCAGCACAAAGCATTTATAACTTCTCGGTTGCACGCGCAGTCGAGAGTGTCGGACGCGCGAACATTCAACCGTGGCAGAAATCGATAACAATCACCCTGGGCGCGGGGAACCACTACACGCTCACCAGTCCGAAGCCGGCCGATCCTGATCATGATCCGAGCCGATACGATCTCTTCCCAACCGACAGTTTGAAGATTAGTGGAAAGTTTTTCGAAGCTCGTTCATCGGTCAACGGCCTCGGTGCGCCCTTGGTGGCAGTTGCTCGCTCTCAAAATCCCGGGTTTCGCAAACAGTACCGACTCCCGCGAATTTACGCTCCCGTCACAGCCGCGATCCGATTCTCCGATCACAACGCGCGTTTGGAATTCATCGATCCATTGCAGTCGGATCAGGTCACGGTGGGTAAGCGCGTTTTTCCGTTGGCGGCCGATCTGAGCGCGTCAACCGCAATGCTGATTGCGCGCGAGCGACCGGAACGGCTCGGGCTATCGAGGGTGATAGACCCGGAGAAATTCGCGAACACGGCGCGGTTGACTCAATTGCAGCCCTTCGATCCGGACCGCACGCCAGTAATTTTCGTGCATGGATTGCAAGAGACGCCAGCGAGTTGGACGCCGATGATCGACACGCTCCGCAATGATCCGAAGATCAGAAAGCGTTATCAGTTCTGGTTCTACAGCTACCCAAGCGGTTATCCTTACCCCTACTCGGCCGCGCTCTTCCGGCGCGAGCTCGATGGAGTGAAGCGCGCGTTCCCCAATCACAAGCGCGTCATTCTCATCGGCCACAGCATGGGCGGAATGATTTGCCGGCTAATGCTTACCGACGCCGGCGACAGGATCTGGCGCGATTTCTTCTCAACGCCGCCTGCGAAAACGCCCCTCGCGAGCGACACGCGCAAACTTGTCGAAGAGACGCTTGTGTTTAATCATCGCCCGGACGTCGAAAAAGCGATCTTCATCTCGACCCCGCATCGCGGGAGCAAGATGGCCTCGGGCTGGATTGGCCGCGTCGGCGCTGCTCTCGTCCACACGCCGCGTCTCTTCACGCCGATCTATGCATCAGTGAGGCCGCTTCTCGTGACCGATCCGGCGGCCCGGCCGCTGAACCGGATGCCGAATAGCGTCGATACGCTTGAACCCAACGATCGGTTCGTGCAAGCGGTCAACAAGCTGCCGATTACACCGGGTATTCCATATCATTCGATCATGGGAGACCGCGGCCGGGGCGACACCCCCAACAGTTCCGACGGAATAGTTCCCTACTGGAGTTCTCACCTCGAGGGGGCGCGCTCGGAGTTGATCGTTAATTCAGATCACGGAGCGCAATACAATCCGCAGGCAATTCGGGAGGTGGCGCGAATCTTGAAAAGGAATCTCGGTCATTCCAATGAGTAAGAGGCACTCCTCCGCATTGCTCGTTAGCATTCTCGTAAGGTCGATCCAACTGGCGAGCGGCGCGGAAATACCTCCGCTAATTGATCGACCAAACGCCGACTCCGGCCCAACCGAAATCTCGGTCGGAATGTGGATGACTGATATCAGTAGTATCGACAGCGCCCAAGAGACGTTCACCGCTGAGATCGCTGTCGTGTTGCGCTGGAAAGATCCTCGTTTGGTTCACACTGGCAACGGAGTTGTGCGCTACCCGCTCGAGCAGATTTGGCATCCGCGCGTTGGCATTGTGAATGAGACAAATTCCGTCAGCCGCAAAATGCCGGACTCTATCGAAGTGGAGCCTGATGGCATGATAACTTATCGACAGCGTTACGTCGGAGCCTTCACCCAGCCGTTGCGATTGCAATCATTTCCGTTCGATCGGCAAACTTTTCGCGTCCAATTAGTCGCGGTTCGTTATCAGTCCACCGAGGTAATTTTCGTTCCGGATCAGGTTTGGGTCCGCGATGGGATCAAAGGCGCCGGCGGGATCTCGCCGTCTGTTACCCTGCCAGATTGGACCATAGAGAAATGGGAGCTGAAGCCGCTCGTTTACGCGCTGGCGCCGCACCATCAGTATTCGAGTTACGCCTTTGAATTCACCGCGGCCCGGAATGTATCGCATTACATTCTAAAAGTAATGTTCCCGCTTGTTTTGATCGTGATCATGTCATGGGCGGTCTTCTGGATGGACCCAATCCATTCCAACTCGCAGATCAGCATAGCGATCACTTCAATGCTTACCCTGATCGCTTATCGTTTCTCAACCGATAACCAGTTACCTCGTCTGCCTTACATGACGCGGCTGGACACGTTCATTCTTATGGGGACTGTCCTCATTTTCTTTTCTCTCATCGAGGTGATAACGACGACGGTTCTGGAGACAAACCATCGCGCGCCGCTGGCGAAAACAATCGACCGTTGCTGCCGGCTGATCTTCCCCGCGATTTTCGTGTCGGCCACGTTTGCGATCTTCGCCCACCCGCGAGGCTGATCAGAGTGAACGCGCCAAGTTTATAAATTCCGGTAGGTCGCCGGGGCAAGTGTAAGTCTGGCGCGTCCCGGCCCTCGATCCCGTTGGTTTTCCAGCACAAATCCTAGCACACAGAACGGCGAAGAGTGGCTCTCGCGCAGCAGCCTTGCCACAAAAGAAGCATCTAGATCGCTTCGCAGCGACTTTGGCGAACCCGCCCGTATCGTCAATCCGCCAGCGGAAAACGAAACTGGCTTTCCAAGCGCCAGCGCACAAGGTCGCGAATGCGGGTGGCGACTCGAAGGAAATCGGCGGGCTCCGATGACCGGGAATCTTCGACATTGCCGAGTGGATCGAGGCGCTGAAGCTTCCAAGTCGCGGCGGGAAAACGGACAGCGAGGTCGCGGCATTGCTCGTCGGTCATGCAATAAATGGCATCGGCGCGGTCGACGAGGTCTGGAGTGATTTGCCGCGAGACATGCGGCTGAGGGGCGCATCTCAGCTCGCGCAAGGCACTGATTGCTTTCGCCGACATGGGTCGGCCCGCGGAGGCGGAGAGCCCGGCACTTAGCGCCTCGAACTTTAGCTTGCCTCCGTCCGGTGGAAGTTTCAAAAGGCGCGCGACTTCGCTGTTACAGATGGCCTGGGCAACTGGAGACCGGCTCGTATTCTCGCCGCAGACGAAGAGATAGACGCGTTGTAACAGACGCAGACCGAAATGGCTTCCGGGGACAGCGCTTTCCAGATTGTCCGCTGCGGCGGAATCCGGGCCGCTTGCCGGCGCGGGCTCGCGTCCCGCGCGGCCGGTGCGCACGAATTCCTGGACCGCGATCTCGGCTGGATCGCGCAGCACTTTTGCGGCGGGTCCCGCTTCGAAAATACGAGCGCCGCCGCGCTGGCGAAACATGAACGCGGCGAAATCGGCCAGACGCTCGGCGAGATGAACTTCGTGCGTCACGATCACAATCAGCCGGGTGCTCGCCTGGACGCGAATGATCTCCTCCACCTGCTGTCTCTTGAGGGGATCGAGTGCCGAAGTGGGTTCATCCATCAGGAGAACATCCGGCTGCAAGGCGATGGCCCGCGCGATGGCTAGGCGCTGCGCCTGGCCGCCGGAAAGTTTCCACGCGGCGAGCTCGAGAGTGGCCAGTTCCCAAGTGAGCCCGACCTGCTCGAGCGCTTCCTCGGCGAGGCGGCGAATTGCGTTGCGCTTCAGCGTCGTGGTGTGCTTTAGCGCGAACTCTACATTCGCCAGCACCGAGCCGGCGAGCATGCGCGGCTTTTGATGAATGAAACCGATGCGGCGAGCGAGCTGCTGTTTCGAGAACGCGGGGCCGAAGACAGTCTCGCCGTTGAAGAGGACGTCGCCGGAACAGGTCCATCCATCGCGGCCATGTTCGATCAGGCGTTGGGTGGCGCGGAGCAGCGAGCTTTTCCCGACGCCCGAAGGACCGAGCAGCGCGATTACTCCAGGTCCCACCACATCGAGATCGATGCCATCCAGGATCTGAGTTTTGCCGACGGAAAGGCGGAAATTTCGGTAGCTAAGAGTAATCACTGGGCGAAGCGTTCCTCGCGCGTGAGCGTCGTAATGCCTAATTGAATAACGAGCGTGATGGCGAACAAAATGGCGGCCGCGGAATAGGCGGCGTTTTGACCGCCGGGGACCGTGGCGAGGAGATGGAAGACGAAAACTGAGAGCGTGGCGCCGGAGTCGAAGAGTGATGAAGGCATTTGCATCGCCACGCCAGCAGTAAAAAGCAGCGCGGCGGCATCGCCGCAGCCGCGCCCGGCCGCGAGTGCGAGCGGCGCTGTCAGACCGGGAAGCGCGAGAGGCACCACCTGTCGCCACGCTGTTTTCCAGCTATCGACACCGAGCGCCGCGCATTGCTCACGCACGTCGTTCTCCACCATCTCTAGACTGGCGATAAAGCCGGTCGTCATAATTGGCGCGAGCAAGCAGGCCAAAGTAAGAATGCCCGAGAGAAGTGAAAAACCGAAACCGCAATACCCTCCGAAAAATGCGCCACCGAAAAGTCCCCAGACAATCCGCGGTACGCCGACGCCGATATCGAGGGCCGAGCGAACAATCTTACAGAGGCCACGTGGCGCGGGCAATTCGGTGTAAGCCACCGCCAAAGGCAAGCTCACCAAAGCTGCCAACAGAGTTCCCAACCCGACGATGATGCCGGTGTTGGCGAGCATCGGTCCGATCCCGCCGGAGCGTCCAAGGTTTCGCGGTGTCTCGAAAAAATAGCCGATATGCAAACCAGCCGCGCCGCGATAAAAGAGATCGCACCCCATCCAGACGACCAAGGCGGTCAGGAGCAACGTCGCGACAATTCCAGGAATCTTGATCATATTCCGGCTTTGCGTTGCGCGGCCCGCCCAAAAACGCTCAGCGTGCTGATGGCCATGAGAACGATGCAGGCGAGAAGATAGAGCGCATCACGGTGTGAGCCCGCCGCGCTATCGAGCTCGACGATCAAAGTGGTCGTCAAGGTAGCTATTGGACGCATGAGGTTGGGCCAGGAAACAACGTTCCCCGCCACCATGCTCACGGCGACCGCCTCGCCCAGAGCGCGGCTCGTTCCCAAAACCACGGCGCCGAGAATGCCCCAGCGCGCATGATGAAACGCGACGCGCGCGACGATGGCTTCGCTCACGCCGAGGGCCCGGCTGGCTTCAAGCAAATCAGCCGGAACGAGGCGAAGTGCCGCGCCAGACAAGAGGGTGATGGTTGGGGTGATCATCAAGGCGAGCACGAGCGAAGCGGAGATCCACGAGTTGCCAAACAGCGGTACGATCCACGTCATGCCCCAAAGCCCGATTACGACTGACGGAATGCCGCCGAGAAGCCCCATGGCGGCGTTCGCAGCCGCGCGGACTTTCCGCCCGGCGTAAAGCGAGAGATAACCCGCCGCGGAAAGTCCGAACGGAACCGCCATGCCCAAGGCGAGTGCCGTGACCGCCAAAGTGCCTATGAGGAGCCGGGCCACGCCGTACCGGCCTTGCTGGGGCAGCCATTCCGTGGTCGCCAACTCCCGCATCCCAATCTGCGCCGCGGCGCCGGCGGCATTCCAAAAAAGAAAAATGGCAAGGGCAAAAGTAGCGAGAATCGGCAGCAGGCCGAGCCCGATCGCGCCCATCCAAAACCAGCGCTCTCTATTCCAGCGGAACATAATTCCCCTGGCGAATGATTGCCTTGCCCTCAGAGCTGCGCAGAAAATCGAGGAGCACACGGCTTCCACCTTTCGGTTCACCTTTTGAGATCAGATAAAGCGGATGAAAAAGGGGATAGGTTTTGTTCGTCACGTTCTCCATCACCGGCTCGATGCCGTTGAATTTGACCAGACGAACGGGCTGGCCGGCTTCGGCTGCCTTGATCACTTCGCCGAGACTCACATAGCCAATGGCGTTGGGGGTATTGGCGATCACGCGGATGACCTGGGCGTTGTCGCCTGCGGTCACGTCCGTAAACCTTGTCATCTCGTCCGGCGTCAGGCCGGTGTATTTCATGAAGACCTCGCGAGTCGCGTGACCCTCGGCTTTGTGAACGACGACGATGCGATCATTTCGGCCGCCGAAGCTGGACCAATTCGTGGTTTGTTTGCGATAGATCTGGCGCAGTTGCTCGGTCGTTAGGCCGGCGATCTGATTGGAAGCATGCACGACGATGCCTACCCCGTCGTAGGCGATTGGGAACACAATTACCTGCGCCTTTTCCTCCGGGGCAAGCTCACGCGCCATCGCTCCCAGGCTGTTGCGTCCCGCGATGCAATCTTCAAAGCCCCGGGTGCTTCCTCCCCCTTGGCCCATCACGTCAAGTCCCTTCGTCCGGCGCAATTCCTCGGCCGCCATCTGCACGATCGGGTACAGAGTGCTGGCGCCGGTCACGACGACTTGCTCCGTCTGCCGCCGGTGGCACCCGTTCGTCAAGAACGCAGTAGGAGCGATGAGACTCGCTACGAGAGCAACGCGGAGCCGGATCATATGATTGAGCGGGTTAGATTGGAGAGCGCCTAGTTTTTGGAACCGGAGAGCCGCGTCATCAATTGAGCAGCACCCAGGTGGAAGGCAGAACAACCGATTTTCGCTCGAGATCAATGCCGACCACGTGGGCGCCACCCGCGCCGATCCGCCGATTCTGAGTGAAGGTAACGGCGGGCGTCTGCCCGGTGTTGTAGTCATAGAGAGTCTCCAGGATTTCGACCAGCTTTTCCCGGCTCACTTCCTTTCCCGCCTGCTGCAACCCATGCACAAGCAACTTCGCGGAGGCGAGCGCCAGGCGGGAGAAACCGCCGTCGGACGCGGGCACTTCGCCGGCCAGCCTCAAAAGCTCGCTTCTGCCAGCGGACGTTTGATCGGAAGGAAGGGTGGAGAATGAGCAAAAAATACGACCTGCGAAGCCAGGCGGTGCGGAGAGGAGCTCCGGGCCCGCGAGCGCATTGGGCGCGAAGAGAAACGGATGCGAGCCGGCGTTGGTGGCGGCGCGGTAAAGTTGATCCAAGCCGGGCGCGGGCGCGAACCAGAAGACCGCCTCGACGTTGCCGCCGCGCAAAAGCGTGTTCCAATCCGGCGTGGAATTTTCCGTGAGGATGACGTCGCGCGGAGCAGACCAACCAGCGGCAACAAGACGTTTGCCGATCGTGTCCTTCGCGATGGTGATCGCGTCGTCGCCATCACGATGCACTACGAGTGCGCTGGAATGTTTTAACTCCGGGAGCTGGGTCGCGAAGCGGGCAAGCGCTTCGCCCTGGCCTGCCAATCCAGCGAGCAAATGGAACACGTAGCGGTGTCGCGCAGGTCCATCTGCCGCATTGAGCGCGATCGGCCCGATCAGTGGCACTTTATTCTCGTCGAGATAACGGCCGATCTCCTCTTCACAGCCGGTGAGATAACTCGAGATCAAGACAAACGGTTGCTCGGTCTCGACGAAATCGCGGATGGCGCCGGCGCGTGCTGCGACTTCGGCGGGAGCGCTGAGGAAAGCGAACTGAAGTTGCCGGCCATAAAGACCGCCCTGCTCGTTAACTCGAAGAGCAAAGGC
>Ga0307470_10000249_pt1 | contig 34151 bp, 26 predicted proteins | sample atmos_gasesAM3C__FD_204565 | JGI IMG/M metagenome (GOLD analysis project Ga0307470, IMG submission 204565) | Hardwood forest soil microbial communities from Morgan-Monroe State Forest, Indiana, United States - atmos_gasesAM3C_05 | ecosystem: Environmental > Terrestrial > Soil > Temperate forest... | reverse complement strand
AGAGTGCGCGGGGATGCGAATTCAGTTGGCGTTCATGCATCGCGAAATCAACCACCGGGGCGAGGACGCCCCGCTGGCCGCGTGCGAGACGCACGCACTCCTATCGCACGATTGTTTCTTCGCGCCTTGGTCCGGTCGAAATGATCGTGGCGGGGCACTCCGTCTCGTCCTCGATGAAGCGGACGTAATCCTTCGCTGCCTGCGGCAGCTCGTCGTACGACGTCATGCCGACGGTGGGCGACTTCCAGCCTTTGAACGTGCGGTAGACCGGCTTGTAGTCGTTGTGGGCGACGGCGAAGGCGGGGAACGTTTTCCAGTTCTCGCCGCGCACGGCGTAGCCGGTGCAGACGGGGATCTCGTCGAACTCGTCGAGGACGTCGAGCTTGGTCAGGGCGATGGCGTCGAGGCCGCTCAGCATGGCCGAGGTGCGGAGGACGGGGAGGTCGAGCCAGCCCGTGCGGCGGGGGCGGCCGGTGACGGTGCCGAACTCGTTGCCGCGCGCGCGGAGATGCTCACCCGAGGCGTCGTTGAGCTCCGTTGGGAACGCGCCGCCGCCGACGCGCGTCGTGTAGGCCTTGGCCACGCCGATGACGCGATGAATGTGCTTCGGCGCGACGCCGAGTCCGGTGCAGACGCCGCCGACGACCGTGCTCGATGACGTCACGTACGGATACGTGCCGTGATCGATGTCGAGCATCGCACCCTGCGCGCCTTCGAACATCACCTTCTTCCCAGCGCGGATCTGCTCGTTGATCAGAATCGTGCCGTTGGTGATGCGGTCGGCCAGCACTTCGCCGTAGCGCGTGTAGTCGTCGTACAGCTTCTGCGGATCGAACGGCTCTTTCCCGTAGACCTTGAGCACCGGATTCTTCTCGGCGCAGGCGAAGGTGATGCGGTCGCGCAGAACATAGGGATCGAGGAGATCGGCCACGCGGATGCCGTAGCGGCTCACCTTCGTCTCGTAGGCGGGGCCGATGCCGCGGCCGGTCGTGCCGATCTTTCCGGCGCCGGCCGCTTCCTCGCGGGCCAGATCGAGGGCTTTGTGAAACGGAAGGATGACGTGAGCGGAGTCGCTGATCTTGAGGTTCGACTCGATCACGATCCCGAGGGCGCGCAGTTTCTCGATCTCGTCGAGCAGCGCCTCGGGATCGATGACCATCCCGTTGCCGAGGATGCAGAGTTTGTCAGGATGGAGGATGCCGGAAGGGATGAGCCGCAGCGCGAAATGTTTGTCGCCGAACTTCACCGTGTGCCCGGCATTGTGTCCGCCCTGGTAGCGGGCCACGACGTCGAAGGATTCGCAGAGAAGATCGACGATCTTTCCCTTCCCCTCGTCGCCCCACTGGGCGCCAATGACTGCAAGGTTTTTCATGCGGCGGGGAGACTAGCATGGAGCCCGGGTGTCGGGGGTCGGGAGTCGGGGGTCGTAGAGAGCGCTGCCAGTCAGATTTTGGAAGCCTGGCTCACGGGCGGCTGTTCTTCACCACAGGATGTAGAGTCTGTCTCCGACACCCGACTCCCGACAGACGACACCCGCGTATATAGTTGCCACCCGAGGAACCCGCATGGACCTGCACAACAGCCCCGCCACTTCTGCTCAGCCGGTTTACTCGCCGGCGCCGGTTCCGGTCGAACAGTTCATCGACAGCATCCGCGAGCTGTCGATGGGCGTCATCACCAAGCAGAAGATCTACGACTTTCTGGCAACCTACCAGATCCGCGACGAGGATCTCGAGCGCTACAAGATGTGGCTGCCCGAGCGGCATACACGCAACAAAGTCTTCCGCAACGACATGATCGAGGCGATGGTGATCTGCTGGCCCGTCGGTACGATCACTCCCCTGCATACGCACAACGGCCAGCTCGGCTGGATGACGATGATCGAAGGGAAGCTCGTCGTCGAGAATTACAAGAAGGTCGACTGCAACCGCCCGGAGAATCAGCAGGTGGTGGGCATGGACTGTCTGGCCGGAGCCACCCGCATCGAAATGCAAGCCCTCGGCACCGAGCTTTGCGTCCCGGGCGGTCCGCTAAACACGGTCGACAAGACGCAGACGATTCACCGCATCAAGAACCTCGCGGAGTGGAACGAGCGCGCTGTCAGCGTGCACGTCTACTCGCGTCCCATCGACTCGTGCGTCGTCTTCGATGTCGAAGGCGGTACGTGTTTTCGACGCGATCTGAAGTACGACAACGAGTAATCCGCGTGCCCGCCATTGCTCTTCACCACGTTCAGGTGGCCATTCCGCGGGGCGAAGAGGATCGAGCCCGCTCGTTCTACGGCGGCGTGCTCGGCCTGATCGAGATTCCGAAACCGGCGAATCAGCGCGAGCGCGGAGGGCTTTGGTATCGCGTCGGCGCACTCGAGCTGCACATCGGCGTCGAGGACGATTTCCGCCCGGCGAAGAAAGCGCACCCTGCGCTACTCGTCGATGACCTCGCGGCCGTCGTCGCGCTGGCCGAGGCAGCAGGCCATCCATCGAAGCCGGATACGCTCGTCATCGAAGGGTACGACCGCGTGTTCGTCAGCGATCCCTTCGGAAATCGGGTGGAGCTGCTGCAGAGATTGGCGTAGCGATGGTTTAGCGACCAGGATCAGTCGATTTCGGACCATCGACGATGCTTTTTGAACCATCGACGCTAGGTTTTCTAGCATCGACGATGCTTTTTGAACCGTCGACGCTAGGCTTTGTAGCATCGACGGTGCTTTTTGAGCCATCGACACTAGGTTTTGTAGCATCGACGGTGCTTTTTGATCCGTCAACGCTAGGTTTTGTAGCATCGACGGTGCTTTTGAACCATCGACGCTAGGTTTTCTAGCATCGACGGTGCTTTTTGAACCATCGACGCTAGGTTTTCTAGCATCGGCGGTGCTTTTTGAGCCATCGACGCTAGGTTTTCTAGCATCGACGGTGCTTTTTGAGTCATCGACGCTAGGTTTTATAGCATCGACGGTGCTTTTTGAACCATCGGCGCTAGGTTTTGTAGCATCGACGGTGCTTTTTGAGCCATCGGCGCTAGGTTTTGTAGCATCGACGGTGCTTCTTGAACCATCGGCGCTAGGTTTTGTAGCATCGACGGTGCTTTTTGAGCCATCGACGCTAGATCTTTACCTCAAGATTCTCGGGGTCAACCTCTAGAGTCTCAGAGATTCACCTAGAGATTCTCGCGATCAACAGCGATATCGACAACTGGGCTCTTGGATATCTCGACCCAGTTATGGCCGTTGCGACAAACCAGGCGTCACCCAAGCCACCCACCGCCCCGCTGATACAATCCGCCGCCGCAATTCCAACCCGCCGAGGTGACGCAATGTCGCTGATGTCCACGCTGCAAACCGAGCTCGATCAGATGGCTGCCGCAGGCACGCTCAAACGCGAGCTGCTGATGAAATCGCCGCAGGGCCCGATCGTCGACGTCGAAGGATTCGGCGAAGTCATCATGCTCACATCCAACAACTACCTCGGCCTGGCCGACCATCCGGCGATCGGCGAAGCGGCCGCGAAGGCGGAGCACGACTACGGCTACGGCCTGGCCTCGGTGCGCTTCATCTGCGGCACGCAGACGATTCACCGCCAGCTCGAACAGCGCATCGCCGCGTTCTTCGGGACGGAAGACACGATCCTTTACGGCTCCTGCTGGAACGCGAACGAAGGACTATTTCAGACCGTGGCGCAGGAGCAGGACGCGATCATCTCCGACGAGCTCAATCACGCCTCGATCATCGACGGCGTGCGTCTGGCGAAGGCGAAGAAGGAACGCTACAAGAACCGCGACATGGCCGACCTGCGCCGCGCGCTCGAAGCGACGCGTGAGTCGCGGAACAAACTGATCATGACTGACGGAGTGTTCTCGATGGAAGGGTCGCTGGCGCCGCTGCCGGAGATGGCCGCGCTGGCCGCAGAGTACGACGCCTTTCTCGTCGTCGATGATTCCCACGGCACCGGTGTCCTCGGCAGGACAGGCCGCGGGACGGCCGAGGAGCTGGGAGTGCTCGATAAGATCGACGCGCATACCTCGACCCTCGGCAAAGCGCTCGGCGGATCGCACGGCGGATTCACGACCGGGCCGAAAACGCTGGTCGACTACCTTCGCCAGAAATCGCGGCCGTACCTGTTCTCCAACACGCTGCCGCCGGCGGTGGTCATGGGCTCGCTGGCCGCGCTCGATCTACTCGAAAACGATCCGAGCTTCGTGACGCGCCTGCGCGAGAACACGACCTACTTTCGCCAGCAACTAACAGCAAAGGGCGTGGCCGTGCGCGAAGGGATCCATCCCATCGTCCCGATCATCATCGGCGACACCGCGAAAGCGATCGCCATCTCCGCCGAACTTCTGAAGCGCGGCGTCTACGTCTCCGGCTTCGGCTTCCCGGTCGTGCCCCAGGGCGCGGCCCGCCTGCGCTGCCAGATCAGCGCCGCGCACACACGGGAGCACCTCGATCGGGCCATCGAGGCGATCGTTGAGGTGGGCAGGAAGTTCGAGGTCGTTCAGTAACTGCTGTGCGTCACTTCTCCGCCGGAATCGCAAAGGCCACCTTCGCGAAGCCGATCGACTTGTCGATGCGCAGCAGCGCCTTTGCCACGTAGCTGCCGGGCGGCATGATCAGTTTCTGGCGGACGGCTATGTCGGAAGAAGGCACCGCGGGGATCGAGATCTTCTTCTCGCGGTATTCGACCGCGTTTCCCCCTGCGTCGAAAATGTAGAACATGAGCGTGGCCTCTGTGATCCCGCCGCGCTCCCGGGCCAGTTGCCGCGCCGGAATGATGATGTCGATGTACGGACGCGTCGTGAATGAGAATATCGGAGCCGTTCCCGTCTGCGGAATGTCGTTCTGGATGATGTCGGCGAGGAGAAGCGCGTCGCCCGTGTTGCGAACGTCCGGAGTCGTCGAGAATCCCTTGCGGAACGAAACCGTCGTGCCCGACGGGACGTTCTTCACCTTCACGTCGATCGTGTTCTCGCCCTTCTTCGGATTTTCAGGCCGGAATCCGAGCCGGTAGCCGGTGCTCACCGTCGTGGAAAGATCCTCCAGGGCGCCCGCGAAGTCATTCGTGTAGTGAATGAACTGGCCTCCTGTCTGCGCCGCGAACTGATAGAGCACGTCGTTCGACAGCGGATCGAAGCGCTGGGTGCTTACTGGTCTCGTTCCCGCGCCTACTCCCACGTACACGGGTGTGGGTTGAGGCGGACCATTCTTTTCGTTGAGGTTCATCGAGTCGGCGTTCCTCAGATCAACCGTATGCAGATGGGCGCCGGCGGCGTGGAATGCGCGATAGAGCTTCTGGAGTGCCTGCAACATCCGGGAATCGGTCTCGGGAGGGGCGCCGCTGACAACGTTCGTGACACCCGTGACCAACTCCGAATCGAAACCCTCCGAGAAGAGAATGACGTGTTTGTAGCCCTCGAGATCCGTGAGCCGGGCCGCGATTGCGGAGAGACCTTCGAGCTCTGTTTCGGCGGCATTCTTCGCGCGCTGCCGCTCTTCCGGTTTGAAGCCAGCCATGATGTCGGCCATCGGATCTTCGCCGCCGCCACCGCCGGCGCCGGTCATGTTCGGGTTCCACGCCGCCGCTGTTTCGCGCTCCGCGTTCGTGATCGAGAGCGCCAGTGCGTCATGCGCGCTGCTGGGAGCCAGTTTGAGAACGGCCCGCCGGATGACATCGTGGGAGCGCGTGAAGGGGATGACGAAGTTCGCCCCACTCGAACCGTAGGTCGCAACCGCGAACAGGTCCTGCGGCATTGCGTGATCGACCATGATCGCTGCCGCCTTTTGCGCACGGGCAAGGGCGGCCGGGCGGTTGTAGGCGAGATCGAACAGGAGGAGAAACAGGCGGCGAGCCCGCGGATCTGCGGCGGCCGCCGCTGCCACTGGCTTCTTCGCTTGCGGCGCAGAGCCGGCCGTAGCGAGATCGATCGTGTCGAAATAGTCGATTGCCTGCCGCTTTCCGTTGACGAAGAGCTCGAAATCGTTCTTCGTCAGATCGCGAATCGGTTTGCCGTGGCTGAAGACGTACACCGGCACATCGACGACCTGGACGGTGATCGACTCGTGCGTTTGAGCTGCGGCGGTTGCTGCGACGATCGCAAGGACTGCAAAGAACAGGGACGTGCACTGCTTTTTCATTCTTGATCTCCGGGACCCGTGCGGCGGACCGCAGTCTAACCGGCATCAAAGTACCGGAAACCGGCAGACGTCGCGCAGCAGGCAAACGTCACAGTTTGCTTTTCTCCGCTTGCGGCTGCAGAGATCGAGGATGCCGAGGCGGCAGATGGCGAAGTCGTAGCGGACGGGATCGGCGGAATCGAACTTCGCCAGACGATCGGTGAGCGCGCGAGCTGCTTTCCAGTCCGGCGTCTTGCGGCCGTTCAGCCCGAGGAACGTGGCGATGCGATGGACGTGTGTGTCGACCGGCATCACGAGCTTCGCGGGATCGACGAAGTCCCAGATGCCGAGGTCGGGCTCGGTGCGGCGGACCATCCAGCGGAGAAAGAGATTCATCCGTTTGCAGGCGGAGCCGTTGGCGGGCGACGTGAGCAGGTAGTCGAGGGCCTTCGTCCTCCTAGAGCCGATCAGCGCTTCGACGAATCGCGTCAGCGATGGGCCGATGTCACGGTCGTCATCGTCGTAGCAGATCCGAAAAAGCTCGCCGAGCGTGCCGTGCTCGCGAATGGCGGCGGCGATGCGCGTGAGCAGATCGACGAGCTCCGGCGTTTTGTGGAAGCGATGGGCAAATCCTGCGAACCGCCGCTTCGCTTCGGCGCGGTCGAACTTCACGAGATATTCATAAGGAGAAGGGAGCATGCGGTCGAGCACGCGGCCGGCGTTGGCAACGACGATGTCCGCGCGGCCATACGCAAATGCGGCAGCGAGAAGACCGGCCACTTCCTGATCGGGAGGATTGGTGTAGCGGAGGACGAGTTGCAGCGGATCGGGAGCGATCGTCGAGACGTCGAACGTCTCCACGAGCGTGTCCAGCCGCTGACGCAGCTTCTCTCCACGAACCGGCATTCTCGGCATGTGAGGCCAAACGCCGAAACCGTGTTCAGCATTCTTCGTCTACAGTTCGTACATCCGTTCGAAAACCTCGGGAGGAAACCCATGCTCGCAATCCGGCGCCTGCTCTGCATCTCGTTCGTACTGTCGTCTCTGGCCGTGCCGCTTCACGCGGCCGTGACCGGTACCGTCATCAACATCGACGGCAAGGCGGTCACGGGAGCGAAGGTTTCTCTCTTCGCGCCGGAGCTGATCGCCGCGCAGGGGCCGCGCCTGCAGTCAGCGGATCCGCAGCGAACGCCGCTGGCAACCGTGACGACGGATTCCGGCGGCAAGTTCACACTTGACGTTCCGAAAGATCAGATCATCGTCGATGTCCGCGTCGAAGCGGCCGGTTACGCACCGTCCGGCAACCGCTACGCCGCAGATGACGAAGCCGGCGCGATTCTCCTCGCCCAGGCGGCGCCAGTTCGCGGAACGATTACGGCGAACGGCAAACCGGTCCCGAACGCTACGGTGGCCATCTACAGCCTGACCAGCGAGTACACGACGAAAACCGACGCCGACGGTCACTACACCGCCCCCGATCCTTCCAAATGGGCGCTCCGCGTCATCGTGCTGCATCCGGATTACGCGGTTGTCGACGAGCTCATCGGTCCGAATGGGACGAAGAAAGGTCCCAACTTCTCGATGACCGCTGGCGTCGCAGTTACTGGCCGCGTCGTCGCTGAAGATGGCCAGACGCCGGCGGGAGACGCGCAACTCCTGATCGATGGCTGGCCGGCCGGCAAGTCAGCGGCCGACGGAACCTTCACGATCGCGCACGCGAAAAAGGAGTGGGACACGATCGAAGCACGGAGTGGCAACAGCGTTGCCCTGCGCGCGCGCAAAGCCACCGGCTCCCCGACGCTCAAACTGGCAAAAGGCGGGATCGTCAGCGGCAATGTGCGCGACATTGCATCGCAACTGCCGGTGGCCGGCGCTCGGGTGGCCATCGCGCCCGCGGGTGGTTTCGGAGCGCGGGAAGCGACGCACGACACCATCACAGACGCGAAGGGCAATTTCACGATCTCGCAGATTGTCCCAGGCAGGTACGACATCCGGTCCTCGCGTCCCGGTTTCGGAATCAACACGGCGCAGGCAATTCCGGTCAAGGGTGCCGACTCTGTCCAGAAGACACTCTACGCAACTGCGCGCGGCCGGATCACCGGCCTGGTTGTCAATGAGGACAAGCAGGCAGTTCCCGCTGCGCACCTTGCAGCACGCCCCGCCGCGCGTGACGACCGGTTCGCGTTCATGCCACGAATGGGCGGCGGCGGGAGCGACGCCTACAGCGCACCCGACGGGCAGTTCGTCCTTCGCAATGTGGAGACCGAAGCAAAACTCCAGATCGATGCCACAAAGCGGGGTTTCCCTGATGCGAAATCGGCGTCGATCAAACTTGCTCCCGCGGAACGGAAGACCGGTGTGGTCCTCACGATCCCACGCGGCATCGCCGTCACCGGGAAAGTGACCGACAAGGATCACAAACCGTTGTCTGGCGTCGGCGTGGAGGCGTCTGAATCGGAGAATGACGGCAGAGGCGGCGGCGGGGTCCGGCGCGTCGTCATGAACTTGCGGGGCGGCGGGCGAACCGATGAGGTCATCCGCACGGGAAGCGACGGCACGTTCTCGATTCGCGTGAAAGAGGGAACGTACGACCTTTCGTTCAAGCGTGAGGGGTTCTCCGAGAAGACGGTGCGGGGCACGAAGGTTGACGCCACAACCAAGCCTCTCGAGGTCGCTCTCGACCCGGGCGTAGAGATCACCGGGCGTGTTACGCGCAGCGGCGCGGGCGTGGAAGGGGTGGACGTTCGGGCGATGTCGCAGGCTGGAATGGCCGGCGGGGTCACTGGCGCTGACGGCTCTTTCACCATCAGCGATCTCACACCCGGGACGATGATGCTGATCGTCAATAAGCAGGATTCGTTCATTCAGGAGATGCGTTCGGTCACCGCTCCGGCAAAGGATGTCGTCATCGACCTGCCTGCTGGCGGGCGCATCACCGGACACGTCATCGACAAGACCAGCCATCAGCCAGTGACGTCGTTCATGGCGGGAGTGACGACCTCGCGCGGCGGTGGTGGCATGGTGATGATGATGCCGCCGATGCAGAAGCAGTTTACGAGCGATGACGGCACGTTCGCTCTGGAGGGGATCAAGCCCGGATCGACGCAAGTCGTCGTTAATGCTCCAGGCTATGCGACCGCGCGAGTACCAAACATCGAGGTGGAGGACGGCAAGACGGCGCCGGAGGTCGAGGTCGATGTGGAGACCGGGGCAAAGCTTACCGGTCACGTGACAGGTCCCGACGGCAGTCCGGTGTCGGGCGTTTCCGTGGCCCTGGATCCGATCGCCGGCGGCGGGCGCGTCATGCGCTTCGACAGCAACAATTCGACTACCGCGACCGACCCCAACGGTGACTACACGCTCGATTCGCTGGAGCCCGGCAACAGCACCTTCACCTTTTCACGCAGCGGCTTCATCGCACAGCAGAAGAGCGTCACACTCGCCGGATCGACCCGCCTCGACGTGACTCTCTCGAGCGGGATCAACGCTACCGGCACGGTCGTCTCCGACGGCGGTACTCCGATTTCCGGCGCGATGGTGCGCGCAGTGTCGGCCAGTGAGATGGACGGCGGACGGCAGGCAGGCACGGACGCTAACGGCGCTTTTACCATCGAGGGGCTGACACCGGGTCATTACACATTTACAGCGACGAAGGCGGGTTATGCGCCCGGTGTGTTGCGCGACGTGGACATCGCCTCTTCCGGCCCAGTGCACGTGACTCTGCTGAGCGGTGGCGTGATTACGGGACATATCAATGGTCTGACAGCTCAGGAGCTCGAACAGACCACAGTCTCAGCCAGTGTTTCCGGGGCCGGTGGCGGCGGCTTTGGCGGAGGCCCGCAAGGCGGCGGGAACCTGTCGGCTCCCGCGGATAGCGGAGGAAATTACCGCATCGAAGGAGCGCCGTCGGGAACCGTGCGCCTCACCGCGCGGACCGGGGGCGCGTTCGGCGGGCCGAGCAAGTCGGCAGCCCCAGTAACAGTGCAACTCGACGCGGGCGGCACCGCACAGGCCGACATCGTATTCAAGACGGACACGGTGATCAGCGGCCGCATCCTGCGCAATGGCGTCGCAATGGCAAACGTGCAGGTGATCTTCTCTCCCAGGGCCGCAACAAGCCAGACCTCGGCGAGCACCAGTACTGACGCCAACGGCCACTACGAACTGAGCAGCCTCGACGACGGGACGTACGCCGTCCAGGTCCTGGACATGAGCCGGCTCAGCTTGTTCTCCACACAGCACGATGTACACGGTTCCGATACGTTCGACATCACGATTACCACGGTGACGTTGCATGGTCGCGTGATCGACGCAACCGATTCGCATCCTCTGAATGGTGCAACCGTCGATCTTCGCCCGGCGGCCGGGCAGCCAGTGGGCGGCGGATCGAGCGCGTCGACAGACGCGAACGGGGGCTTCACTCTCGAGAATATCGCTGCCGGAACGTACCAGCTCACGGCCGACAAAGCCGGCTACGGGCACGATGCACGGCAGCTCACGATCGGCACTTCCGCTCCCGATGATGTGCAGTTCCAGCTCTCTGCGAGCGACGGCATCACCATTCAGGCAGTCGACGCCCGCGACAACACACCCCTGACAGTGAACGTGGTGCGCGTCGTCGATTCGCAGGGCAACGTGCTTCCGTCACAGTCAGGCCTCTTTAGCAGCAACGAGACCGTGAAACTGGCCCTCTCTCCGGGCGTGTATACAGTGACGGTGATGGCACGCAACTATGCATCGCAAACAATAAGCATGACGTCCCCTTCGAATCAGACAGTCCGTTTCTCTCCGGGCGGAACAATCATTCTTCACTCGAAGGATTCGTCGACTCGCCGCGCGCAACTCCTCGATGCCGCCGGCGTTGTGCACGGGGTCAACGCGTTCTCGCAGGGGATCTTCTCGCTTCCTACCGGCGCGACACCGATCAACAATTTGCTCGCAGGCCATTACACCCTTCAGATTCTCGATAACGCCAACCGGGTTACGAAGACGGTGCAAATCGATGTCATCGACGGGCAGCAGAGTGATTACGACGTGTAGGTTGCTCTCTTGCGATGTCATGAGCGAGGATTGGAAGACTTGGCGTGAACGGACTCGCTGCATTGCCGATGAAATCCGGCAAAGTGGCCAGAAGTTTCCCTGACACGACCGAGCTGCTTCGCAGGAACGGGACACAGCTGCGGATTGGCAACGAACATGGGACGCCGCCGATCGCATTTCTGATGAGCTTCGTGCCACCGGGCGAAAGTTCTCCGATACCACGGAGTTGCTGCGCCAGGATCGCGAGCGCTGACCTCGCTATCCTTTTGATCAGGCCGTATCCAACCATCGCGGCGGGACGCCCCGATGGCCGCGGGCGAGACGCCCGCACTCCTCGTAACGCTCACTGCTCGTCGTGTTCGTCGTGCTCGTCGAGGAGCGGGGGCTCGGGGACATCGGCTACGACGTCGTGCGGGACGTTCTCGAGCCGCGGCACCGCGGGACCGCCGAAGTTCTTGCGGTATTTCTCGAGGCGCTTGAAGAGGTGGTGCAGGTCGTAGGTCAGTCGCAGGACTGTGCGGCGGAGCTTGTACTTCACGCGCTTGAACGCTTCCAGGTCGTCGCCGCGTAGCGTGGGCAGGAATGACTGGATCTCCGAGATCCGCTTGCGCACCTTCTCGAGGTCTTTGTCCTGGACGTTGACGAAGACCTCCTGGCCGGCGATGAGCATCGGCTCGGTTCCGGTCATCTGGTCGTCGAACCAGTGCCAGAGCTGGATCAGGTCGATGCGGCGGCCTTTAGAGAGAAAGCGCGTCTCCAGGAGGTCCTGCCGGAAATAGCCGAGGAGCTTGCGGTCGTCGGCGTGGTTGAACTCGTCGTCGGTCAGGTTGCGGGTGTTCCAGACGGCGTAGCGAATGATGTCGTTGCGCGTTCCGCGAAGCTGGCGGAGCGTCTCATCGAGGACTTTGAAAGGTACCTGGGCGAGCGTTTGCGGCTCGGGCTGGGTCACGGGCATGGGCCTGAAGAATACATCACTGAATCGAAGAGCGGCTTCGTCACTGTACCGGAACGAAGATCGGATCGCCGGTGACGTTGTCGATGACTGAGGCCCAGGCGACGGCGCCTCTGCTCCCGGAAAGCATTTGAACTTCCAGGCGGCCATCCACGAATGCTGAGGATGTCAGGGCGTCGATCGGAAACTGAACGGCCTGCAACGGACCGACAGTATGGTCCGTACTCCAGAGGGCCTGACCTGCTGCGTCGAACAACGAAAAACGGATCAGAGCGTCGCTGCCGCCGGTATTGATCGCGCCTGCGTTTGTTCGGAAGGCCGGTGAGTGCTCGACGTGAAGCAGTTCCCGTGCGGCGCCTCCGGGAGCCAGCGGCGCAAAGCCTTCGCCGGCGGGTGTGAACGGGATGAACTGACCGTACGTTCCGTTGCTCGAGGAGGTGAATGTTCGCGACGTCGCCACGAGGTTGCTCGGAAGGTCGGCGCGCACGGTGCCGAATGTGTTCGCGCGGCCGAAGTAGCTGCCGACGACATCATCGATGCGAACTGCCTGATTCGGAGCGACGACGCCGTGCTTCGTGATCCGCTCTGCGGTGACGGAATCGACGTAGGTCAGATCGAAACCGCCGCCGCTCTCACCGAACGCGCTGATGACAAGGTCGCTGCGCCAGAGCGTGTTGATGCCCGGTTGACTGATCACGGGCGCGACGAACGGACCTGCCTGCGGAACAACAGCGGCGACGTAGATCGGATCACCGCTTCGGTTGTCGATCACAGAGCCGTAGGCAACGATCCGCGCGTCACCGTTGATCACCTGCAACTCCGCCGTCATCAGCGCGGTTCCAGTAGCCGGAAACTGCATTTGCGTGAAAGGCACGATCGGATAATCGTGCTGCGAGACTACGGATCCGCTCGCCCCGTCAAATAGCGTCACCCGAACAGTTCCGTCGCTGCCGTTCACTTCTGCGAAGCCGAGGTTCGTGCGGAAGTCTGCGGTACTGAGGATGTGGGGAACATCCGCGAGCCTCGTTGCATCCGTCGTCGCCACCGCCGGGATGAATTGGCCGTAGGTTCCCGGGCCTCCCGTGGTGACTCTCGTGAAGGTGCGACTGGTGATGATCAGTGCGTCGGTGTCGCCGAGAAACTCGAGTTGGCCGACGCCGCTCGTCTCCATCAACGTGGCAACAACGTCATCGAGCGCAATGACCTGCTGTGGCGCCACCGCGAGCTTCACGGCCGCGAAATGGCCCCACCCTTCCTCGCCCGCTCTCGTGAAGATCGCGGTGACGTTTGCCTGCCTGCTGCCTCCGTTGAAGAGCCGCACGTCGGTCTGCCAGATCGTCCCGTTCTCGCCGGGCGTGTGCGCGACGGCAGCGATGTGTTTCCGCGGCGCGAACGACGCCGGCCGCGTCGTTGCCGGCACATCGCCGACGTACGTGATACCGAGCGACCACGAGATGAACGTGCCGCTGTTCTGCGGCTGCAAGTCGCGCACGTTGAGCGTCCACTGGCCATTGGCTGCGCGGCCGTGAAAGACATCGAGCCGGTCTACCGTATCGGCATCGATTCCATAGGTCACCGGCGAGAACGCTGCATGGTCTGTCGAAGGGTTCTGCAAAATCGCCGTGGTGCCGTCCGGGGCGATGAGGCTGATCTGCAGATCGCCTCGTGACGGATGGACGATGTTGACGCTGACGACGAGCCGATCGATCGAGCGCGTGTCGGTGATCTCGAGCGTCGGCATCACTCCTCGGGGCGCAGCGTCCGGAATCAGCAGTCCATGCTGCGGCGACTGCGTGAACGTGACATCTCCGCGAGGTGTGCGGTCGCAATCGGATGCAGCGAGAATCAGGCGAGTCATGAACGCGGAGCAGATCGTGGCCCCATGCGCACCACCGTTGAGGATGCGATCGACGTCGATCAGCTTCCGAGCTTGAATCGCATACGTCGGATCGGACGGCGCGCCGAACATCGACTCGAGGACCAGCGTATCCGCCATCGGCCGGCCGCCCGCGACACCGTGGCGCTGTACGAGCGCATCGAAGATCTCGCGGAGCGCGGAAGACCAGATTTCTCCGTTCTTGTGCTCCGTTCCTGAGGTCTCGCCGACGATGTAGTCGTTCATCGTCTTGACGCTGTCGACACGGCGAAGACAGTCCGCACCAACCGGATAGCCGCAGTTCTGCGACGAATCGTCGCCGGCGCAGCGCGCATCCCACTCCGCGAGACAGTATGGATCGCGGCCTGTGCCCAAGCCGGGTACGTAGTTCGACGAGTACGCCCAGTAATCGCTGTAACCCTCGCCCATCGCCCGCGACTGGCTGGAGGAGGTTCCGAAGAAAACCGATGGCGCGATCCAGTCCTGAATGGCGTGACAGAACTCGTGCAGCAGAATGTCCGAATCCTCGGCGTCATCGACGCCGCCATCGCCAAAATACAGCGTCCCGTGCCCGGGCGTCGCGCTGCCGACGTAGAGCGAATTGTCGGCACCGGACTCCGAATGCGGATCGACCGGAATCGAGTAGGCGACGATCCGCCGCGGGCCGGTGTAGCCGATCGATTGCAGATAGCGCTGGCTGCGGTCGAGATGAAAATAGGTGTTGACCTCTTCGAACTGCGGCTGGCTGCGGTCGAAGAGCAGTGATTGGGAAGCATCGGCGTGAGGAGTCGACGGCGCATCGGTATCGACGATCTGAACATTCGGTCCGGCGAGCATCCCGGTGGGATTGAGCTCCAGAAGATCGACCAGCGAATAGGCCGCATCCGGCACGGCAGAGGCTGCGTTGTTCTGATCGCGCAGCGAAGGATCGTTCAGTTTTGTGACTGGATTCGGATCGAAAACGCGCGCGCTGGCCGTGATTCGCGCGAAGAGCGGTTTCGAGAGCAGCAGCACACCGGTGACTGCATCGACGTAATGCGCGACCGGCTCGTGCGGATTCTCCTCAACGACGACACGCCAGACCGGCCGCGCTTCTCCGGCGACGTTGACGGCGGCCATTTGCTGATCGCGAACCTCGCCCGCCGGCAGTACCCAGAGCGCCGACTGCCTGGCGGTGAGTGACCGTTTCGGGGCGGCGGAGGCGATTGCACGATGCAGCTCGTGCGTGATGCCGTCGCGATCGACCCGCTCGATCACTTCGCCGCCCAGGACCGGGAGCCCGTCGACATATTGCGTGTAGTGGCGGTACGTGCCGATGAGCGACTCGCGCTGGTAATCGAGGCGCAGGTCCTGACCGTTGAGGGCAAGCGTGGAGATGAGGAGAACGAAGGGGACGACGACGAGCCGCATCCGTCGCGAAAACCGCGCCCCTCCAGGGAAAATTCGGAGGCTGCCTCACGCCTCCGCTATGAAGCGGCGATCACTCGCGGCTCCTCTGCTGTGGGACCGACGGGCTGCTCGGCCGCATTGACGACCGGCAGCGAAAACGAGAACGTCGTTCCCTGTCCTTCGCGGCTCTCCACCCAGATCGTGCCACCGTGACGCTCGACGATCTGCTTGGTGATGTAGAGGCCAAGGCCCAGTCCGCCGTAATTCGTCGACGAGACCTGCCGGCCGCGATGAAAACGCTCGAAGACCTGCCCGAGCTCATCGGAGGGGATGCCGATGCCGCGGTCTGCGATCGACGTCACGAGCTGATCGTCGCGCTCATCGAGTGACACGATGATCTCGCTGCTGTCGGGCGAATACTTCACTGCGTTTTCCATCAGGTTGCCGAGCACCTGCTCGAGACGGTCGCGATCACCGACGACCCTCTTGTTGCTGACGGGAACGTTGAGTTGAAAACGCCGATCGCTGACAGCGGTGTGATGCCGGTGAACCACGTCGCACACGAAGGTTGACCACGGAATCGGCTCGCGCCGGATCTCGAGACGTCCGGTCTCAATCCGTGAGACGTCGAGCAGCTCGAGAATCAGGCGCGACATCCGATCGATCTGGTCGAGCGCAACGTCCAGATACTCTTCGGACGTGACGAGATCGTTCTCGCGGATGAGCGCCTTGGCGAGTTGCGTGTATCCCTTGATCGACGTAACCGGTGTACGCAGCTCGTGCGAAGCGATGGAAAGAAATTCGTCTTTCAGCCGCGAGAGGTCTTCCACCTTGCGCCGCGCGTCGACCTGTTCGGTGTAGAGCTTGGCGTTCTCGATCGCCAGCGCCGCACGCTCGGCAAGAATCTCGGCGAGAGGCAGCTTCTCATCCGTCATGGCCCGCTCGGGATCGTTCGCGGCGATGACGAGCGCTCCGAGCATCTCGCGGCGCGTGCGAAGCGGAAGAATCAGCAGCGACGCCAGTTTCATCGGCGCAGCGTGATATCCGCCTTCGAGCTCCGATTCCGGAGCGACCGGGCTGGACGTGCCCAGGTTTTGGGTGAGCGAGGGATAGCCGGTGCTCACGACCTGGCCGATGATTCCCTCGCCGACGATGAGCGGCTGGCGATAGATGTACGACCATGCCAAGCCGAGTGAGGCCATCTCGCGGTGGTAGATCGAGGCGACGCGCAGCTCGTTGGTGTCGGCGGACTTGAGGATGACCGCCGCCCAATCGCCGAGGACTTCGGCCACGCGCTCGGCGATGGCCTGATTCACCCAGACGGGATCGATGTTGCTGGCGAAGAACGCGCCGGCGTCGGCAAGGATCTGGGCACGCTCAGCCTGAAGTTGCAGCTCTTCTTCGAGGCGGAGCCGCTCGGTGATGTCGCGGAACGTGACGATGACACCGGAGATGTGCCCGTCCTCGTGCAACGGAGTCGCGCTCATCGAAATGGCGATCTGGCGTTCGCCGCTGGCGATGCGCATCGTTGCGTCACGCACCGCCAGCCCCGTCGAGAGTGCGCGCGCGGCCGGCAGCTCTTTCGCGTCGATCGGCGCGCCTTCGTCGTTCACGAGACCATAGGTTTCGGCGTGCTGGAAGATCGCCACGCCGAGCTCGGAGCGGTTCAACAGTTTTTGCGCCGCGGGATTGAGAAACGCCGTCTTCCCCTCGGCATCGACGAGCATCACTCCATCGGACATTCCGGCGATCATCGTCTCGGTACGGCGTACCTGGCGTTCGACGGATGCCATGAGCGACTGCTGTATCCGCCAGATCAGAAACGCGGCAATGCCGATGACCACCAGGCTCACGATCACCATCAGCAGGGTCATGTTGGAGCGCATGCTCGTGATGCGTCGAAGGTCGGCGTGCTCCTGACGGGCGTGCTCATCAGCCATCGTGCCGGCGTAGTCGGGTGCCGCACTGTGCTCTTTGGCTGCCGCAACCATGAATTCGTTCGCATTCCCGTCGCGGCCCTCGATCGCAGAGGCCATCTCCTGATCGGTGTACCGCTTGATCTCATCGAAGAGCTTTCGCATCTTGCCGACGCGCTCGGCATCGCGCGGCTCGGTGGCGAGCCGCACTGCGTTCGTGGACGACTTTCTGAAATCGCGCACCGCCTCGTCGTATTGCTGCTGGAACTGGGTCCGCTGGGTGAGCGCGAACCCGCGCGCCGCGCTCATGATCGCGAGTGTGTCGTCATTCATCGCGCCGACGACGTCGAGCAATGGTCCCGACCCTTCGACGATGCGGTACTCTTGTTTGTTGGAAAGATGGAGTATCCCCACCGTGAGCGCCAGACCGGCCACGATGAGCACAACGAGCACCCCATAGGCGCTCCACAACGTGCTGCGGATGGGTGAGTCCATCTTTTCGCCGCCCTTTGTTGCAAGATCGACGCCGTTGCAGATGGGCCAGCCAGGCATTCAAGTTACGCCGTTTCAGTGACTTCCACGCGCAACTCACTGGAACGGCGGATGCAAGATCGATTTACGGAGGAGTACATGGCACTTAGACCGTTGCGCAACGCGACGATTTCCTTCGGCCTGGTCTCGATTCCCGTTCGCTTTTACACCGCGACGAAGTCGGAAGACATTCACTTCAATCTGCTTCACGAGAGTTGCGGCACGCGCGTGAACCGGAAGTGGTGGTGCCCGCACCACGAGGAGATCGTCTCCTCCGACGAGTTGATCCGTGCCTACGCCATCTCAAAGAACAAGTACGTGACCTTCACCGACGAAGAGATCGAGACGCTCGAGACCGACGACAACCGCGCGCTCGAGATCACCGAGTTCGTCGATCTGCACGAGATCGATCCGCTCATGTTCGAGAAGGCGTACTTTCTGGGACCCTCGCCGGGCGGTGGGAAGACGTACCGGCTTCTCGCGCAAGCTATGAAAAAGCAGGACAAGGTGGCCGTGGCACGCTGGGTGGCCGCGGGCAAAGAGCATCTGGTCGTCATGCGGCCGTACGAGAAAGGGCTCGTGCTCCACACGATGTATTACGCCGACGAGGTGCGCGACTTCGGCGCCATCGACCTCGAGGAAGGGCCGGTAAAGGAAAAGGAGGTTGCGCTTGCCGAGATGTTGATCAACGAACTGACGGAGAAGAAGTTCGATCCGCTCCAGTTCAAGGATGAGTACCGTCAGCGCCTGCTCCAACGCATCAAAGCAAAATCGCAGGGCAAGACGATCGAGCCGGAGGAACCGGAAGAGGAGAAAGGCGGCGAAGTCATCGATCTCATGGAAGCTCTGCGCCGTAGTCTGAGCAAGGGCGGCACTGCCAGAAGCACACCCACCAGAACCTCATCCAGGAGCAAGGCGCGACCGGCGGCGAAGAAGCGGAGGGCGTGAGAGGTTGATTGATATGCCCGACCACCTTCTCAAGAAATACCGCGCCATGCGCGACTTCGGCGTGACGTCCGAGCCTTCAGGCGGCAAGCCGAAGGGGACGAAGCTGCCGATCTTCGTCATCCAGAAGCATCACGCGTCGCGTCTGCACTATGACTTTCGCCTGGAGATGGAAGGCGTGCTCAAGTCGTGGGCTGTGCCAAAAGGACCTTCGTACGATCCGGCTACGAAACGGCTGGCGATGATGACGGAGGACCATCCGTACGACTACGCGTCGTTCGAAGGTGTGATCCCTGCCGGCCAGTACGGCGGCGGGAACGTCATCATCTGGGACGAGGGCACGTGGGAGTTCATCGAGCCCGGCGACGATCCGGTCAAAGCACTGAAGACGGGCAAGCTCGCGTTTCGCATGTACGGCAAGAAAATGTTCGGTGAATGGGCGCTGGTGAAGATTCATGGACGCGGCGACGGCAAAGGCAACGAGTGGCTGCTCCTGAAACACCGCGATGAGTTCGCGAATGCGGATGTCGACGTCACCGAGGTTGCACCGCGCTCTGTCGTTTCCGATCTCACCGTGGAGGAGATCGGCGCCTCGAAGCGGACGTGGCAGAGCAACCGTACGGCATCAGGCAAGACGCCGACACTCGCGGACAAACTCGAAGAGGAAAAAGGCGGCGCGATAAAGAAGCCGGCAACGACTACGAGGACGCCGCGCGCGCACGCTTCACGACCAGTTCGATCTGCTCCAACGCGGAAGAAAGCAGCTTCCGCTCCGAGTCGAAGCTCGCGCGCTCAATCCCCTCGGAAAGCGGAACCCACTCCACGTCGTCGACCTCGCTGAGCTGCGGCGCCAGCGTGCCGCCGAGGTGATGCATCAGGTAGAAATCGACGCTCTTCTTGATCAACGTGTCGCCGGCCCGAAAGAAGTACTCGATCGTATCGAGCAGCCCGATCACCTCGGCGTCGAGACCGGTCTCCTCTTTCACCTCACGCAGAGCTGCCTGCTCCGAGGTCTCGCCTTGGGAGACGGCGCCCTTCGGCAACCCCCATCGCGAACGGCCGCGCGTGGCGATCATTGCCACGAATGGTTTTCCGTCGCGAAGATCGATCACGGCGCCGCCCGACGAGTGCTCATTGCGGGTCTTCCGGCGCGCGTCAGGCATTCAGTGAATTCTACTTCCTCATCACGATCAGCGACATGACCGCCAGCGCGGCAGCGAGAAGGAACAGCATCATCTGCGAAAGAGCGGGAATGCTGCCGACGACTTGGAAAGACGTGGCATCGCCGGGCGCGGCCGTCGAGGGATCGTCGGATACACGCGAGGCGTCGTTCGTGCCGTTGGCATCGGAGTCGTAGGAGACCGTTGCTTGATTCAAGATCGTCGTTCCGATCGTTCCCTGCTTGATGAAGGCTTGAATCGTGATGGTCACCGTTCCGCCGGCGGCAATGGAGCCATTCCACGTAACCGTGTTCGTTCCGACGTTTGCCACCGCCGTGCCGCTCGTCGCAGTGGCGCTGACGAGCGTGAGCGAGGATGGCAGCACGTCCGTGAGCTCATTGCCCGGATTGTCGCCCTGAGCGACCGAGCCGCTGTTCGTCAGAACGATCGTGTAGGTGACCTGCGAGCCTTCCGGGTGAATCGCACCGTTGACGGACTTCGTAGCCGTGACGTTGATGGGGGCTGCCACGACGACCTGCGCGGTTGCGGAGTTGTTGGCGTTGTTCGCATCAGGCGTGGAGCTGCCGGTCTGCGCAGTGTTGTTGATCATGGTTCCTGGCGTGGTCGTGGAAGCGATGATGACGTTGAGCGTGAAGCTGGCGCCGCTTCCGACGGTCATCGATGCTAGCGAACAAGTGATTGTTCCATTCGCACCGGGCGCCGGTGTCGTGCACGACCACCCACCCGGAGCGACCAGTGATGTGAAGCGAAGAGTGGCCGGAAGAACGTCGGTCATTGTAACGGCGGCCGTGTCGCTCGGACCGTTGTTGGAGACGATGATCGTGTACTGCAACGCGCTTCCCGGAAAGTCGGTCGCCGGTGCCACGCTCTTCGTCACCGCGAGATCAGCCGATGCGGTCGTCTTCACGCTCGCGGTTGCGGAGTCGTTGATCGGGAACATGTCGTCCGGGGACGAGACGGTCGCGGTTCCTGAGAGCGTCGACCCTGAGGGTATCGAGGAGTCGAGCTGCGACTGGACGCTGATCACCGCCTGCGACGAGGGACTGAGCGATGTCGTGAGAGTGCAGGTCATCGTGCCGACGAGGGGTACGGTGCAGGACCAACCGGGGGGTGCGAAGACGAGGAGCGCTATCGTTCCGGCGGGTATCGGAAAATTGACAGAGGCCGACGTTCCGGTGCTCGGGCCGTTGTTCGTCACCGTCATCATCCACGTCAGAAAAATCGAGCCCGCAGTCACCGGATTCGGGGACACCCCGAGCGCCATGCTGTAGTCGGACTGCGTGGAGATGATGACGTCAACCTGCGCCGAGTTATCGTTGTCACTCGGGTCCGGCGTCGTGCTGGTGATCGTGGCCGTCGTGCTGTACGTGCCCGCTGGGGCGGTAGGCGCAGTCGAGGCGGTAATCGTGAAGGACACGGTCCCCGGCGCAAGCGTCGGAGCCGTGCAGGTCACCGTTCCGTTGGCGCCCACGGATGGATTCGAACACGACCAGCCGGCAGCCGCGGCCGCGGACTGGAAAAAGACGCCGGAAGGCAGCGGCAACGTCAGCGTCATATTCAACGCATCATCCGGACCTTCGTTGCTGACGTTGATCACGTAGTCGAAGTTGGCTCCGGCGGCCACCGGTTGGGGCTGGGTGACGGAAACCTGGATGGAGGCGCTTGCGGACTGGGCTACTGCTTGGCTTGGTACAAATAAAAACGCACTAATGGCAACTGCAAGGGAGAAACGCAACATTATTTACCTCTCAAACGGGGACGGGTCCGCTGCGGCCATTATGTGTCAGGCCATCAAATCCAGCATCCCGACGTGACGTTCGCTCAAAAAAGGCGTACGCTTTTTTCTGTCACACAGCCGTCACAGGAGGATCTGGATGCCACCGCTCGAATACATCACCCTAGCCGGCCTCGTGGTACTCGCGGTCCTGCTCTGGGTCTACTCGCGCATGCGCAGCAAAGACCGCATCGACGAAATCCTGGCCAAACATCGCGGATCGGCAAGTGTTTGCAGCCGCGCCAATCTCGTGGAAGGGATGGAGATGATCCCCGTGGCTCTGGCGCTGAAAAACGACGCCATCTACTACGAGAACACGGACATTCAGGCGTCGATCGAGTTGGCGCTCATCGAAGAAGTCGAATACGACGACGAGACGGCTACCGGTCACACGATGCCGGGAAAAGTGCTGCGCATCCGCGCACACAATCACGTTTTCGAATTCGCACTCGACCTCCCCACGGCACGGCAGTGGGAAGCCGCTTTTCCCCCGAGAGGCATCGACCGCGCCCGTGCAGTCTGACGCGATCTCGACGGAGGAGGAATCGCCTTCGTCGCAGCCGCTGTTGTGTGAGGTTCGCGTCGGGGTGTAGCGCAGTCTGGTAGCGCACCTGCTTTGGGAGCAGGGGGTCGTAGGTTCGAATCCTATCGCCCCGACCAATTTCTCTTCCCGTTTCGTCCTCGTAGCTCAGTCGGATAGAGCAACAGCCTTCTAAGCTGTGGGTCGCAGGTTCGATCCCTGCCGGGGACACCAGCGATCCATTGCTCCCAGCCGCCATCTTGCATTCGTTCCCAAATCGGGTACGATCGTTCCCGAAATGAGAACGGTACTCCGCAAGCCGCTCCGAAGCGCTGTAGCGACGGCACTCTTCACACCCGTCCAGCAACGAGTGCTCGGGCTTCTCTTCGGTCAGCCGGAGCGGCGGTTCCAGAGCGCGGAGTTGATCCGGCTTGCCGGAAGTGGCACCGGTGCGGTTCACCGCCAACTTCAGCGGCTGGCCGCAACCGGCCTCGTTCGGGTGACCCGCGACGGCAATCAGAAGTACTACCAGGCTCAGAGAGAGTCACCCGTCTTCCCTGAGCTTCACGGCCTCATCGTCAAAACGGTCGGCGTCGTCGAGCCTTTGCGTGCGGCTTTGGCACCTCTCGCGAGCCGCATTCATCTCGCCTTCGTTTTTGGATCGGTTGCCAAGGCGCGCGAGCGCGCCGGCAGCGATATCGACCTCCTCGTGGTCACCGACGATCTAGCCTACGCCGACATCTATGCGGCGCTCGAAACGGCTGAAAAGAGTCTCGCCCGAACGATCAATCCCACTGTCTTTACGTCCGCCGAATGGAAGAACAAGCGAGCCCGGAACGATTCGTTCGCGGCGCGAATCACCGCGCAACGACGGCTCTTCGTGATCGGAAATGATGATGGCCAGGAATGAATCCCTCGAAAGGTTGGCCGAGACCAGCATTCTCAAACGGGAACCAACCGCCCGAGACGAGATCGATGGCTTGATCCATTCCGCTTCGGTGAGGCTTCACGATGCACAGAACACTGCGAACGCGCCCGAAAGCCGTTTCGATCTCGCATACAACGCCGCCCACGCTCTGTCACTCGCGGCGCTCCGTCTTCACGGCTATCGATCCGAAAAACGCTATGTCGTCTTTCAGGCGCTGCCCCACACTCTCGGCGTAGCAACTTCGACTTGGCGGTTGCTCGACCGCTGCCACAGGGAGCGCAACGCTACTGAGTACGAGGGGACGAGTGAGGTCGATGAGAAGTTGCTGGCCGGCCTCGTCGACGCCGCACGTGAACTGCTCGAACGAGTCCGGAAATTGATCGAGGAGAACGCCGAGTGACGAAGGTCGAGGGTGTCCATTGTCCCCAACGGCTGTCATCGCCGTTATAGTTGAGGAGTCGATGTCCGAGGATGCGCTTCCGACTCCGACTCTTCTGCGCTGGGAGCGCTTGCGGATGTTCTCCTTCTGGTCGTTCTGGATCGGCGTTGCGTTTTTCGGCGTCTATCCGACGATGAACTGGATCACGTCGCTGCGCGCGGTGCGCCTGCATCTTTACGTGCCGGCGGAGCTGGCGATTCCGTTCGTCCCGCAGTTCATCTGGTCTTACCTGTCGATGTACGTGCTGTTCTTCCTGCCTCTAATCTTCGTCCCTACCGCCCGGATGCCTCCCCTCGGCAAGCAGCTCATCGTCGGGACACTGATCAGCGCCGCGCTGTTTCTGCTGCTGCCGGCCGAGCTTGGATTTGTACGCACGGTGCCTGGAGCCGCTCCGTACGCCTCTCTCTTCTCCGGCATCTTTGGGGTGGACCGCCCTTTCAATCTCGTTCCGTCGCTGCACGTCATCTACTCCAGTGCCATCACACTGGCATGTGCAGACTTCGCTCGCCCTCGGGCCCGTTTTGGATTACTTTTGTGGCTCGTCGTGATCGTCGCCTCGACTCTCCTCGTCCATCAGCACCACCTGCTGGACGTCGCGGCCGCGCTGGCGATCGTCTGGTACTTGCGTCGTCGTTTTGAGGTGATCCATGACTAAGTCCTTGTTCATCGCCTGCTTGTTTCTGACCCTTCCCCTTTATGCCGCCGAGGAAGCTGATCACGAGATTCATCAGGAGCTGCGCGGCATCCTCATCACCGTGCAGACTGCAATCAACTCCGGCAATTACGACGCGATGTTGCCGGTGCTGAGCAAGGACATCCGCGCTACGACGATCACGCAGGAAGTGATGTCGGGCCACGAGCAGGTGTCCGCATACTTCAAGCATTGGTTCGGACCGGGCGGCTTTCTCAAGAAGCTCGATATGACATTCACTGCCGACGCGCTCACCGAACTGTCGCCAGACAAAACGTGGGGCGTCGTGCGCGGCTCCGGAATGGAGCGCTACACGCTCGCCGACGGACGCCAGTACGACATGCCGACGCGATGGACAGCGACCGTCGTCAAAGAATCCGACGGCAAGTGGCGCCTCCGCACGATCCATTTCGGAACGAACTTTCTCGACAACCCGATTCTCACCGAGGCGAAGCGAGCCGTAGTCAAGTACGCGGCTGTCGCCGGAGGAGGGGGACTCGCCCTCGGCCTCCTCTTAGGCTTCCTGCTCGGCCACCGCAAACAGTGACCGCTGCGCCGGCGCGCCCATCGGAGGCGCCGGTTGCACACCGTGGCGCCACAGGCTCCAATAGATCCGGAGGAAGGTCGGCTCACGGCTGTCGTGCACTGCGAGAGCGGGCAGTTCGGTCCAGGGCGCGCCGGGGTTCGAGTGATGCGCGCGGTGGTACTGATAGTTGAGCGTCAGCCATCGCACCGGCGCGAACACTCTTAAATCCCAGGCGCCATGTCCTACGTCGCGCGCACTCCAGGCGTGATCGACGTACTGCAGCGCCGACCAGTGCAGCGCGAAGAACCAGTGCGCCAGTAGCCAGCCTTTCCAGTCGAGTCCGAGACCCAAATAGATCGCGGCTTGATAGGCAAACGCACAGAGCATCTCAAGCCAGATGCGAAGCGGCGGTAGCTGTGCAATATCCCGCACATGCGGACCAAACCCAATCCTGGGCGCTACGCGCTCGACAAAGATGCGAGAGCGATAAACCGGCGTCCCCAGAAGGTAGATCAGATTGGACAGCGGGATGCAGAACCAATAGAGGCCGAGGAGATTGCCGCCATAGAGCCAGAGATTGCGCACGAGGCGCGACTGGCCCGGGAGGTAGTAGTCGTAGAGATCCGAGTCGGTGCGATTGCGGGCATGGTGCCCGAGGTGGGCGACCTCCTGCATGGAAAACGAAGTCGGGAACATGCAACTGGCGAGAAATCCGAACCAATAGTTGCGGCGCGGTGTATTCGCGGCGACACCGTGAACCGCCTCGTGCATCAGCGCAAACGGGACGTTGTTGACGAAGGCAAAGACGACGGCAGCCGCAAGCATCGTCCACCATCGCCCGTGATTGGCCAGCCAGAGGCAGGCGGATGTTGCTGCTGCTGACGCGCCGAGGAGTATCCAGTTCAGGCTCTCCGGAGCGGCACCGCGGACTGTGCCCGGTCTCAGCATGATCGTTTCACCGGACGCGTACCCCAATGCCCATGACGGCGGATCGATTGCAGAATGTACCCGCCCGCCGGCACAGTGAGTGTCAGAAAAAGAACCAAACCGAATGCCGCCACGAACATCGGCATCGACAGCGCCCCTCGTACGTCAAGCCATTCCATCAGCCCAATTCCGGCGCCGTAAATAGCGCCGAATCCGCCAAAGAACCACGGCGCGTAATCGAGTGCGATGGCGGTCTCATCGCGGCCATCGGCCCAAGGCTGGTTGTAGACACGGAGGATTCCGCTCTGAAGCGCTTTGACCTCGTAAAGGAGGTTCCAGAAGCCGATCACGGAGCAGAGGATCAGCGCATTTCTGGCCACATCCCACAAATCGCGCGTCGGTGTGCCGTGGACCAGCCAGGCGATCATCGCCGTCGCGGAGCCGAAGACGAAGCCGTGGTGCGGCCGGAAGCGCCCCAGCCGCAGGCGCGTGTCGAATTCCCAGACGTTCAACACGTTCGTACCGATTCCCGGGACGATATACGCCCACAAAATGGGGATGAGCCATGCCGTGGCGGTGAGCTTCAGGTTTCCGGCGTACTCGCGCCTCCAGAGGAGGAACGAGAGCGGCGCCAGAACGATGGGCGCGGCATATTGATAAACCGACAGCGCGCGTTTCATTGCAGACCGAACCGCATTCCGTGCTTCTTGGGGATTTCCTTTTTGAACAACAGCGTGTATTTCCAGAACGCGCCCATGCGCGACAGGGAGCGCAAGTGCGTCTGCACATCGGCGAAGCGATGAAAGAGTGACGGGATGGAGTTGAAGCGCGTGCGAGCGGCGTGACATGCATCGGTGAGCTCTTCCGGGCTCATGAGGGCAGGCTTGAACGCGGCACGATTGAAGCGATAGGTCGGATCGAGCCACCACTTCCCGCCGTACAGGTGACGTCCCTCTTTACCCAGCTTGTGGTACAGCGGCGTATTGGGATACGGCATGAGGATGTTGTACGCAGCCAGCGTGAACCGGCTCTCCAGTGCAAAATCGACCGTCGCTTCGATCGACTCCTTCGTGTCGTGATCGTATCCGAGCGTGAAAGCCGCCCAGCTCTGCATCCCGTGCTCGCGCAGGATGCGTACTTCCTCTTTGTATTTCGTGAAGCGCGGGATATTCGGCGACTTGCGCGATTCGCGCAGGCTCTCGGGCGTAATGGTCTCGAAGCCGGTGACGTTCCCCCAATTGCCGGCTCGCTCCAGGAGTTTCATGAGCTTCGGATTGCGCGTGACGTCGAGGCTGGCCTGGCTGACCCAGTGCAACTTCAGCGGCGTGACGGCGTGGCAGAACTCGGCTAGCGCCTTCTGATCGCTGGCGATATTGTCATCGATGAAGAAGATGAACTTCCTGTCCTGGGCTTCGATCTCGCGCAGGACATCGTCGATGGCGCGGACGTAGTGCTTTTTGTCGAAATACTGGCTCACCGCGCAGAAGCTGCAGGCGAAGCGGCAGCCGCGCACGAACTGCATCAGGGTGAGCGGCAGATAGCCTTTGCCTTTGAAGAGATCGCGCCGCGGAAGAACGCGGCCGATCTGCCCGACGCCGGGGGGACCCTGGTAGCGTGGCTTGAGCTTGTGTTGCCGCGCGTCGTCGACAACTTGCTCCCAGATCGTCTCGGCGTCGCCGAGAAAGATGCTGTCCGCGTACAAGACCGCCTCGTCGGGAAGTAACGTGATGTGCATTCCACCGAGAATCGTCGGCACGCCGCGTTTACGGTACTCGGCGGCAATCTCGTAGGCGCGGCGCGCGGTGTACGTCTCTACGGTGATGGCCGCGAGGTCGGTCGGTTCATCGAACGGAACGCTCTCCATCCGGTCGTCGTAGAGCACGCATTCGACGTCCGGCGGCGTCATCCCGGCGAGCACGGCCAGCATGAGCGGCTCCATGCGCCCCTCGTCGACGTAGAGGCTGTGCTCCATGCGGCCGATATTCGGTTTGATGAACGTGATTTTCATGTTGGCGCGTCACATGCCGAGGAGGCGGTATTGCTTCTTGTAGATCTCGCGGCGGGAGATGACGTTGGCGACAGTAGTAAGGCCGGCGCGAAATGGCGAGAAAGACGTTTCGGCGCCAAGTACTCGGCGTCCGATGGCTCGCCAACTGTAAAAGCGGCGCCGCGCTTCGAAGACCCCTTCCGTCAGCTCGCGCGCGTGCATGCCGCGCGGTTCGAAGATCGCGTCGCCGTAGCGATAATTGGGATCGAGCCACCACTTCGGCGACAGAAGTCTCTGCTCAGACGCCAGGCGGTCGTAGAGCGCAGAGCCGGGCGTGGGAGTGAGCGGGTTGAAGTTCGCAATCTCCAAGCGCGACTCGAGCGCGAAATCGACCGTGCGCTCGATGCTCTCTTTCGTATCGGGGTCGTAGCCGAAGACGAACGTGCCGTAGATGCCGATGTTCCGCGCGTGCAATGCGCGGACGACGTGACTGTAGGAACCGCTGACGTTGTTCCACGCCTTGTGCATCTGCTTGAGGCTCTCGGGATTGAGCGATTCGAAACCGATGAGCACGAACCCACAACCGGCGGCGGCCATACGATCGAGAAGTGCCTCGTCACGCGCGACATCGATGCTGATCTGGCACGACCAGCGGCGCTTCAACGGCGTCAGCGCGTCGAGGAGGGCCAGAAGGTCCGATTTGCGGCCGAAGAGATTGTCGTCGACGAAGAACAACAGGCGTCCTGACGGCAAGGCATCGATCTCCGCGATGAGGCCATCGAGCGGCCGCGTTCGCAGCGACGTTCCGTAAAAACTGTGGATCGAGCAGAAGTCGCACGAAAAGCGGCAGCCGCGTCCCCATTGGACAAGCTCGACCGGCGCGTAGCTCTTGCCTTTGTAAATGGAGCGGTCGATGCGGTAATCGGTAAGCGGCGCGTCGTTGCCGCCGGCGTACTTCCGTTGAAGCCGTCCGCCTTCGAGGTCGGCAAGCAGCCGTTCCCATGCCCCTTCGGAGTCCCCGATCACGACCGCATCGGCGTGCTCCAGGGCCTCGTCCGGCAGGAACGTCGGGTGATAGCCGCCCATGACAACGGGCACGCCGCGCGAACGATAACCGTCCGCGATTGCGTAGGCCCGGCGGGCGGTATACGTCTCGACGCTCATGGCGACGAGGTCGGGCGTATCGCCTACCGGGACCGTCTCGGCCTTTTCGTCATAGAAAACAATCTCGTGGCCAGCGGCGCGCGCTGCCAGGATGCCCATCGCCAAGGGCGGCATGGCGTCTGACGAGCGATAGTCGCCGAGGTTGGGGCGGATGAGCGTGATCTTCATAGCAGCGCCGCCTCCGGCTGGACCGGCCGCCCGTTTTGCGGGGGCGCGCCTTCGAAACAGACGGCATAAACCCGTGCCGGATATTGCAGCGGTTTCATCTTCTTGATGACGCTTACGAGCGGGTGTTTGGCATGGAGGCCGATGCTGGCCGCGCGCGTCTTGCAGTGCGAGAGGAGATCGCGCAGGAGAATGCCGGCATTCGGCTGCTCTTCGTCGTTGAGCGCGAGGAAGGCGATCGATGTCTGATCGAGCGCGCCGCCTTCGCGCGGCAGCGGAATCTGACGCAGGAGGGAGGCATACAGGTTATAGATCGGACGGAGAGTACCGAGTGGTGAGCGGTAGCGCCGGGCGACGATCTGCTTGAAGGCGCGCTGATCCCATAACGCCGCGATGCCGCGGTCCTCGTAAAGAAAGAACTGTCCGACGCCGATGCGGCGCACGATGTCTTCCGTCAGCACCGGCGAGCATTGAAACTGCGCGGCATAGTCATTGTAGAAGTCCACGATGTGCGCGATGTCGTCCGCTGCTGCCCTGCGCCACAGGTTCCGCCGCTTCCCGCGGGACGTCGCGACCGCAAACGTGACGTAGTCGCCTTGAAAGTGATAGCGGGGAAGGCCCGGGACGCCCGATTCGAGAAGCCTGCGTGCTGTCTTGTTCTCAGACGCCACTACCGTGAACCACCAGGGGACAGTGCCTGCGACCGGGGCAAGCCTACGGATCGACGCATAGCCGTCGCGCAGATAGCGGATGCGGCGGCGATAGCCTGCATTGACGCGAAGTCCGCCGAGGTAGCCGAGGCGCTCGGGCCGGCGATCGACGTGCGCGGGCAGAACCGACGCCGTGTACATACCCACTACGTCGCCTTCCTCCTCGGCGATGACCGCCCAATCGAGCCCAACGAGGTCCTTGCCCGCGAAGAACGAGGGCTCGCGCTCAATGGCCATATCAACCCACGTCGGCATCGGATTCCCGCGCAGGAGCGACCGGATGAGAGCGTCGTCGTTTTCTGTCGCAAGCCTGAAGGTGGTCATTGAACCTCCAGTAGTTTGCCGCGCCAGTTTTCATCGCCCAACGGATAGCCATTACGTTGCGAGATCTCGTTGCGGTGCAGCGCATTGACGAGAAAGAAATTGCGAAACACGAAACCATCGCGCATGTGGCGCGTGCTGCGCTTCAGAATGTTCGGCCATCCGTAGAAGCGGCGGCGCGCCGCAACACAACCGGCGGTCACCTCGTCGGGCGTGAGCGATTTCGGCTCGAACGGAACCGCGTTGTAGCGATACTCAGGGTCGAGCCACCACGCCTCGAAACGCAACCGCCCTTCACTCGCCAAACGTTTATAGAGAGGCGTGCCGGGAAACGGTGTGAGGTGATTGAACGCCGCGATGTACATCCCCTCCTCAGTAGCGAAATCCACCGCTTCGTCGAACGAGGCGTGCGTATCGTGTTCATAGCCGAAGATGAACGTGCCGTAGACGAAGATCCGGTGGCGCCGCAGGTTTTCCAATGCGCCGCGGAAGCCGCTCTTCATCGTATTGAAGCGCTTGTTCATCAGTTTCAGATTGTCCTCATCGAGGCTCTCGAATCCGATAAGTACGCCGCGGCAGCCGGCGCGATGCAATTCGGCGAGAAAGTCTTCGTCATGCGCGGCGTCGATGCTCATTTGCGTAATCCACCGGATATCGAGTTTCGCCAGCTCGGCCAGAAGCGGCTTGCCGGACTTTAGATCGCCGGCGAAATTGTCATCGACGAAGAAGAAGACACGCTTGTCTCCCTTGAGGCTCGACAACTCGGCGATGACATCGTCGGTGGGCCGGCATCGGTATGTGCGCGAGAAAAATGTTTGGATCGCGCAGAACTCGCAGGGAAAATGGCAGCCGCGTCCCGTTTCGACGAGTCCGATCGGGAGATAACGCTTCCCGCGAAAGAGCCGCCGGTCGATCTTGATGTTGGCGAGAGGCTGCTGTGCGCCGTGATAGCGATGCTGCAGCGTGCCGTGCCTCAAGTCATCAATCACCCGCGGCCACGCCCCCTCGGCCTCTCCAGTAACCACAGCATCTGCGAAGCGCGCCACTTCATCGGGAACCAGCGTCGCATGGAAGCCGCCCATGACTACCGGCACTCCTCGGCTCCGATACTCGCTGGCGATCTGGTAGGCGCGCGCGGCGGTATAGGTCTCAATCGGTATGGCGACAGCATCCGTGGGCGCGTCATAGTCGATCGTCTCCATTCGATCGTCATAGAACGCAGTGTCGATGTCTGGCGGCGTGAGGCCCGCAAGCACCGCGATCGGCAGCGACTCCATCTGCCACGTGCGCACGTAGCTCTCGCCCGCGCGATGGCCGACCGCCGGATGAACGAACGTCAGCTTCATACGGCCTTGCTCAATGTCTTGGTCAATGTCTTGCTCAATGCAGGCATCGCCGAGAGGTGCCAGTCGCAGTTGTAGAAACGCTGCAGGTGATGGGCGTAGAAACGGTAGCCGAGGTTCGCTGCGAGGCCGAGCGGCTCGAAAGCGCGCGCTTTCCAGAGGCGGCGGGCGATGGCGTTGTAGCGATAGACCTTCTTCCAGGCGCGCTCGTGGCCCGCGGAGAGTTGCTGCGGCGTCATGTTGCGCGGTTGGAAGACGACGTGCTGCCCGTCGTACAGCTCCCAATCGCGCGTGAGGATTCGATTCTCCGCCGCGAGTCGCTGGTGCAGTGGCGTACCTGGAAACGGCGTCAGGATGGCGAAGCGCGGCAGGTCGATGCCGTTGTCGATCGCGAAGTCCGCGGTGATGTCGAAGACCTCGAGCGGATCGTGATCGAGTCCGAAGACGAAGCAGCCCTGGATGGCGATGTGCAGATCGTGGAGGTCAGCGATGAGCGCCTTGTAATCGACGGAGCCGTTGAAGCGTTTGTTCGCGTCGCCAAGGCTGTCGGACATGATCGACTCGAGTCCCAGCAGCAGACCGCGGCAACCGGAGCGGGCCATCAGCTCCATCAGCTCGCGGTCGTGCGCGATGAGGACCGTCGACAGACCAAACCAGCGAACCTTCAGCGGGATCAGCGCGGTAAATAACTCGCGGGCGTAGGCCTTGTCGGCGACCAAGTTGAGGTCGACGAAGAGGATCTGCTTCTGTCCCACGCGGCGGATGTCTTCGACGATCCATGAGACCGGCTTCTGGAATTGCCGGCTGCCCCACGCGGTGGGCACGATGCAGAACTCGCAATCGTGGCCGCAAGCGCGGGTCGCTTCGAAGACAGCCTGCGTGAGGAAATGGCGCGGATTGAAGAGATCGCGCCGGGCGAACGGCATGTCGGGACGATCGAGGGAGAAGCCGGGCGCCATCCGGTACTCGTGTTTCAGGACGCCATGCGCGAAATCGCGAAGCAGCTCGGGCCACGTGTCTTCGGCGTAACCAACCACGATCGCATCGGCGTGCATCGCCGCTTCCTCGGGCAGCAGCGTGACGTGCGGACCTCCGAGAACGACCGTCTTCCCCTGCGCGCGGAACGCGCGCGCGAGCTCGTACGAGCGTCTGGCAGTGCCGGTGATGACCGTCATGCCGATGAGGTCCGCGTCGAGATCGAGCGGCACGTCCTGAATGCCCTCGTCGTAAAGCGTGACCTGCGCGTCGGTATCCGGAGGAATCAGCGCGGCCAGTGTCGTCAGCGTCAGCGGCTGGTAGCGCAGCGAGCGTTTGAAGATACCGCCGCGGTGGCGATAGAGCGGCCCTTTCGGAGAGATGAGCGCGATTCTCATGATTCGCATCCAAGGCGGCTGAGCCAGTCGCGCTCGTTCCGCAATACCGACGGCTTCACGTCGCCGAGCCGCACGCCGCGTTTGATTTGCGCATCAGTGTAGCGCTCGAACAGATTCGCGATGTGAATAAGACGCGGCGGCTGCAACTGGCCGAGGCGGCGGGCGTAGGCGTACTGCGGATTGCGGCGAAGGCGCTGCTCGACGTCATCGAGGCTGACGCCCACGTCCGTTTCTGCGATGAGGATGTAGCCGTTGCGTTGAGAGTCGGGTACGAGCACGTGGAATCCCGGCACTCCGTCCAGACAATCGGAGACGAATGGCTCGGTGAGCTTTTCGCCGACCAGGTCGGATACGAGTCCACCGCGGCCGGCGAATGCGAGGATCGGGCGGCCGGAGGCAGCAAGGCCGTCGTAACGCACCAGATCCGACGTGCGATAGCGATAGAAGCCGCTGGCAGTCGTGGCGATGACTTCGTAGACATCGCCCTCGGTCAGCTCGTTCGAAAGAAACAGTCGACCATCGCGCTCGAACTCGAAGAATCCGTGAGTCGTCAACACCGGCAAATCACATTCATCGGGAACGGTGACGACGCACTCCGTCGACAGCAATCCTTTCGGTTGGATATGCGCTTGCGGCAGCCGTCTCGCCAGCTCCTCAGCGAACGGCTTTGATGTCGCGTCCGCCCAGCAACTCACGACTTTCAGCCGCGGCCAGAGTTTTCGCGGGTCGTCGAGGCGATCGAGTAGGGCGAGCAGGAAGGTCGGGCTCCAGACTGAGATGAGCTCCAGATCGCGCGCCGCGGCGAGATGGCGCAACGTCTCTTCGCGCCAGCGATCGACGTCGACGATCGAAGCCACGTCGAACGGCACAGCGGTCATCTGCGCGATGAGTGCGGCTCCCGCGTGGCCGAGGTATGCGCCGTCGGGGAGACCGAGAGGGACGTCGCCAATCGACTCCGGCGGACGCGTGGCCGGGCTGATCGAAAAGTATGCACGTCCCGTGATGGCATACGTCTTCACTACCTGCGTGAGCCACGGAAACAGCGAGCGCTGGAAATCGCCCAGCCCCTCGGCCGAGTACGGGATGAGCTTCATTCCGCCGGTACTTCCGCCGGTACGCTCGTACGCGACCGGCCGTCCCGCGAAGAGCACATCGGACTCGCCGTCGCGAATGCGATCCAGCCACGGCAGAAGATCGTCGTAGTTCGTGACCGGAACGTTCTCCCGAAATGCTTCAAGCGTCAGCGGATTGTCGTAGCGCCGCAAATACGCGGTGCCTGCGTTGTGCGCGAGAAGGGTGGGGAGGAAGGGGGTGGGGTGTGGGGGGGGGGGGGGGGGTGGGGTAGGG
>Ga0307470_10000248_pt1 | contig 34155 bp, 13 predicted proteins | sample atmos_gasesAM3C__FD_204565 | JGI IMG/M metagenome (GOLD analysis project Ga0307470, IMG submission 204565) | Hardwood forest soil microbial communities from Morgan-Monroe State Forest, Indiana, United States - atmos_gasesAM3C_05 | ecosystem: Environmental > Terrestrial > Soil > Temperate forest... | reverse complement strand
CTGCCGAGGATGGACTCGATCCAGGAGCCGAGGAAGGCGCAGGCGGTGATGACGAGGACGACGTGCGTCCGGTCGATGACGATGTTGCCGGTGAAGCCGGGGCGGAAGTGATGTTCGGCCACGGCCGTCGCCGCGACCGCTACGATCGACGCGGCAATGAGGCCGCTCAGCGTTCCTTCGAGCGAAATCGCGCCCTCGGTTCCCGGCTCGACGCGGCGTAGCGTCAGAGGGAGAAACGCGCGCTTCCCGAAGAGCTGCCCGATCTCGGATGCAGTCGTGTCAGCAGCGGCCGTTGCCAGCGCCGCGATTCCCATGAACAGCGGGACGAGGCCAAGGCCGCGCCAGCACGCGATCGCGCAGATCGCGGCCACGCCGACATTCGCGAAGGCGTGTGCGGCGCCGCGGCGTCCGCCGCCTTCCTGCGCCAGACCGGCGCGAGCCTTGCGCGCGTAGCCGAGCTTCGTCGCAAGTGTGCCGAGGACGAAGAAGGCGAGCAGCGCGACATACATCGGCGGACCGCCGCCGATGATGAGGACGCAGCCGAGAATCCAACCGACAACGGCGCCGGAGACATCGACGCCTCGGAACACGTAGCCAGCAATCGCCAGCACTGTGTTGACGATGATCCATGGCCAGGCGATCGGCGGCGCGCCGGCCAGCGACATGATCGGTTTGATCGCCATCGCCGCGAGGACTCCGGCCGCGATGAATGGCACCGTGACGTTGTCGTCGATGCCGAGGGGCAGCGACTCCGCGATGGCGCTGACCAGGACGGCCGCGGCGATGGCCACATCGTGCGGCGCTCCGAACACACGCGCGATCAGAAATGCTGCCGCGCCGCCGAATAGGATGAACGCAAGCAACCCGCCCCACGACTTCGCGGAATTCCAGGGCAGAGCCGCGAGCGGCAGGCGTTTACCGATCACGGTCGAGAATCCATCGCCAAACGCGAGCAGCACCCACGCCACGGCGGCAATCTCGAGGTGCCAGTGAAAGACGATGATCAGCACCGTCACCGAGATCGGATAGAGCACGATGCCGATGTCCCATCCGCGCTCGTGCCGGGAGACGCTCCGCCCGACGAGGCGGTGCAGCAGCAGCCAGTTGAGGATGATTCCGGCAACGCCGATGAGCGCCGCGTATCGCCACGGAAGGCGCGCCAGCAAGAGCGCACCGAAGCCCATGCCGATGTGCAGGAACTTTCGCAGCACCTCGTTCGTTTCGTGTCGCGGCGTTTCCGCGAGCTCGGTTGACCCGCCCTGATCGAGCATCGTTTTCAACAGCTTACAATACGCGCTCCAATGACGGATTCTCCTGCCGAACAACCGATCGACTCCCCTGTCGAGCCCACGTCCAAACCGCCGCTCCTCTCCGTCGTCGTTCCCTGCTACAACGAGCGGTCGACGGTGGCGGAGCTGCTTCGTCTCGTCCGCGACGTGCCCATCGACAAGGAGATTATCGTCGTCGACGACAAATCGACCGACGGCTCCGCGGCCATCGTCGCTGCATTAGCAAACGAGTGGCCGGAGATCCGCCACGTGTTCCAGCCGGTGAACCAGGGCAAGGGGGCGGCGATCCGGCGTGGGATCGCGGAGGCGCGCGGCGAGATCGTGCTGATCCAGGATGCCGACCTCGAGTACGACCCGCACGAGTATCCCAAGCTGATTCAGCCGATCGTCGACGGCCATGCCGACGTCGTCTTCGGCTCCCGCTTCGAAGGCTACCCTCGGCGCGTCATGCTCTACTGGCATCGACTCGGCAACAACCTTTTGACGTTCCTCTCCAACTGCACGACCAACCTCGACCTCACCGACATGGAGACCTGCTACAAGGTTTTCCGCCGCGATGTGATCCAGTCGATCAATCTGAAATCCGACCGTTTCGGCATCGAACCCGAGGTGACCGCGAAACTGGCGCGGCGCGGCTATCGGATCTTCGAGGTGCCGATCTCGTACTACGGCCGCGATTACTGGGAGGGGAAGAAGATCAATTGGAAGGATGGCTTCAGCGCCATCTGGACGATCTTCCGCTACGGCCTCTTCGATGATCCGTCGAACGAACCGGCGACGTACAAGACATTGCGCCGGCGTGGCTCGCTCAGCCGCTACAACCGCTGGATCTGGGAAGCAGTTGCACCGTTCGTCGGGCAGCGCGTGCTCGAAGCGGGAGCGGGCTCCGGGACGATGACGCGCTTTCTTTACGGGCGCGAGCTGATCGTAGCCACGGACAAGGAGACGCCCTACATCGACCGTCTGCGCAATGCGTTCCGGCGGCGCCCCGGAATCAAGGTCGAGCGCCTCGACCTCGACAGCGATGCCGCACTCGCTCTCGCTCACTACAACTTCGATACGGTGATGTGCATCAACGTTCTCGAGCACACCGACGACGATGCGGCCGCACTGCGCCGCGTGCATCAACTTCTCGTTCCGGGCGGTCGCGTCGTGATCTTCGTGCCGGCCGGGAAGGATCTTTTCGGCACGCTCGACCGCGGCATCGGTCATCAGCGCCGCTACGACCAGGACGAGCTGCTGGCAATGCTGCGCGAGGCAGGATTCGAGATCGAGGATTCGTTCTACCAGAACCGCGCCGCGATGCTTGCCTGGCGCCTGAATTCGAAGATCTTCAATCGCGGCAACCTTCCCGCCGCGCAGTCGAAGATCTTCGATCGCCTCGTGCCGTTGATCAAAGCGCTCGACGGCGACCGTCCGAAGAAGGGATTGAGTTTGATCGCGATTGGGCGGAAGGCAAACGCGGCCGCAACGGGGTCATGACGCGCGCTGTCCTCATCCTCGCCGGCGGCGCCGGCACGCGGCTGCGGCCGCTGTCATCCGACGACAATCCGAAGCAGTTCCTGCGGATCTTCGACGGAGTGTCGCTGCTCGAGAAGACGGTGGGGCGCGTCGGCCCGCTCGTTTCGTCCGAGTCGATCTTCATTTCGACGAACGACCAGTACGCTGCAAAGTGCGTTGCGCTTCTCCCGGAGCTGCCGAAGGGCAACATTCTGACCGAGCCGGCGCGGCGGAACACGGCGCCTGCGATCGCGCTCTGCTGCTTCGCGATCGAAGCTATCACCGGCGGTGATCCTGTCATCGCCGTCCTGGCCTCGGATCACTACATCGCCGACGAGGCCGAGTTCGTGCGCGTGCTCGATCGCGCGTATCAGTTTGCATCGAAGAACGACTACCTCGTGGCCATCGGCATCGAACCGACGGAACCAAACGCCGGTTACGGCTACCTGCAGCTCGGCGAGGAGATCGAGCCGGGGATCAACGCGGTCGAGCGCTTCACCGAGAAACCGTCACGCGAGCGCGCGGAAGAGTTTCTGGCGGCGGGCAACTACGCGTGGAACGCCAGCATGTTCGTGTGGCGCGCCAGCGTCTTCCGGCGCGCGCTTGCGGCCGCGGCGCCGGAGATCGCGACTGTCACGCGCGAGACGTACGAGTCGATGCCGTCGATCTCGATCGACTACGCGCTGATGGAGAAAGCGCCGCGTGTGGCCGCGATCGTCGGAGACTTCGGCTGGAGCGATGTCGGGTCATTCGAGCAGTTGGAGAAAGCGGGCGTGCCGGTGAAGGAGTTGCTGAAGGAGCATGAGTAGCTTCAGAGACAGAGATCAGAGACAAGAGATCAGAGATCAGAAGTTTCTTGCAGGTTCTCTGATCCCCGTTCTTCTTGTCTCTTGTCTCTGATCTCTTGTCTCTGATCTCTGCTTCACTACCTTCTTCTCACGCTGCGCCGGCACTTCGCTTCCGCCCGCGATTCGATCTGGCGGACGCGCTCGCGGGAGAGTCTGAGGATCTCGCCGATATCGCGCAGGGTCAGCTCTTCATCCTGCAGCACGCCGTAGCGAAGCTTGAGGATCGTCTTCTCTTCGATCGGCAGCGACTCCACGGTCCTCTGCACGGCGCCCTGTTGTTTGAGCAGCTCCAGAAACGGGACGCGCTTGTGGTCGATCTGCGGGGTCATCCCTTCGGTCAGGTCGCCAAGCTCGTACCAGAAGCGCCACCACGCTTTGGCGTTGGGGTTCGTGTAGAGCAGCAACTGGGCAAGCTCGCTGTTGGTGATCGTCAGCCCGTCGCAGACCTTTTTGACTGCGGTGGCCAGCACGGCGGTGATCTCCTCCTTCTCGCGATTGAGGAACGACGCCAGCTCGCCGATGCGCTTCGGCACGTTGTCGGTGACGCCGTGACGAAGGCTGAGGACGAGGCGCTCCTTCGGCGAGAGCTCCGACATGTGCGCCAGCAACTCCTTGCGGCGCCCCTGCACCTGCATCGTGTCCTCGGCCGAGGGAACCGTCGTCTGCTCGATCATCTCGGCCAGCTCGGTGTGCGTGTCGTCGTCGAGCTCCGCGTTCAGCGAGAAGTTGTCGCTGTTGGCTTGCAGCAACGTCTGCACTTCCTTGAGCGTGACGCCGAGCTCCGCTGCCAGCTCGTCGGGCGTCGGGATGTGCTTCCCTTCCGTCATCGCCGCGGCGATGGCCTTCTCCAGGCGGTACATCAGATTGGCGCGCTTCGGCGGAAGACGGAACGCGCCTCCCTGCTCGGACAACGCGTGCAGAATCGCCTGACGGATCCACCAGACCGCGTAGGTGATGAACTTGACGTTCTTGTCAGGATCGAACTTCTTCGCGGCGTGGATCAGGCCGATGTTCCCCTCGTTGATCAGATCGAGGAAGAGGACGTGCGCGTTGCGATACTTCTTCGCGTAGGAGACGACGAAGCGAAGGTTCGCCTTGACCAGCTCTTCGAGCGCGGCCTTGTCATTCTGCTGCACGCGCTTGCCGAGCTCGTACTCACGCTCCGGCGTCAGCCGCGGAACCTGAGCGATCTCGTGAAGGTACTGATTCAGGAGATCGTACGAATCGTCTCGCTCTTCGTGACGGGCCATGTTTTGGAGCGGACATTCTACTGCGCGACGGGCGTCGAAGACATTTCCCAGGAGTCACGGTTGAACTGCAAGCGTTGACTTGTCATCGCAAAGTACTCGGTGCATGATGATTCCATGTCGCTTTTCGACATCCTCTTCCTTCTCTGCTTTGTCGCTGCGGTAATCACCGCTGGCCGCATTGGCTACCTTGCGATTCGCCGGCGGTTCCGCGCCGCAGGAAGAGTCTTCATCCGGCTGACGGTGTGCGTCGCCGTCTACATGCTGGTGCTGATCGGATTCTCGCTGGCGGAGCCGCAGCGCGAAGTACCGATCGGCACACCGCGCTGTTTCGACGATTGGTGCATCACCGTCGAGCAGTCAGCACGACAGGCGACGATCGGGACGACGAGAGCGACAGGCACGTTCTGCGTGGTGACGCTGCGCGTGAGCAGCCGGGCAAAGCGGATAACGCAGCGCGAGCCCGATGTCTACCTCTATCTGATTGACGAATCGGGGCGTCGCATCGAGATCTCGCCCGCAGGACAACAGGCGCTCGCACAGGCCGGCCTGGCTGGTGAGTCAGTCAGTTCGTTCGTCGCTCCCGGAGCGTCGTTCGAGAGCCGCGTAGTTTTTGACGTTCCGGCAAACGCCCGGCATCTGGCCTTCGTCAAAGCTAGTCACGGATGGTTCCCCGTGCGCCTGATCATCGGAGAGCCGCAAAGCTGGCTGCACAAGCCGACGATCGTTCCACTGTGAAAACGTAGCGCAGGCATTCCTGCCTGCTCCCGTCGGGCATTCCTGCCCGGCGGTATTTCGAAGCGGCGACGTCTCAGGAACATCGCAATTCACCATCGTCGCGACGCGCACTGGCAGGCCTCGGGGGGTCGCGACAATTCGTTACCGAGCGTCGCCAGGCCAAAGAACACCGCCGGGCAGGGACGCCCGGCGGTAGCAGGCAAGAATGCCTGCTCTACGATCGCTGTCACGTACTATCCCGGAGGCGGAGGCGGTGCGCTTTCCGCGGACGCGTTCGCATCCGGAACCGTGTGTCCGCGATGACACGTATTGCACGTCACCATCTGGCCGTGAGGGTTCAGCTTGGCGAGGTAGTCGTTGTTCGCCGAATGGACCATGCGCATCATCGCGCGGGCGGAGGTCTTCTCGGGCTTGGCGTCCGAGGCGAAGTCGAGCTGCTCTTTCGAGCCGGGAGGGTTGGAGACGTGGCAATGATCACAGCGTGTGCCGAGTGCCTTGGCGAATCCGCGCATGTTCGCGATCAGCTCATCGTGGGTGATGTTCTGCGGGAAGAGCTGGAGGTTGTGAAACTCGCCTGTGTCGGCGCGCGCGGCCTGCGCCTTCTGTTGCTGCATCGCCGCGCACGCAGCGAGGAAGAGTGAGACGGTGAGAGCGACGACGATGGGGCGAGCGAGCTTCATCGATGATTCCTCCGGGAAGCAGTGATCAGAGATCAGAGATTAGAGATCAGTAGATTAGTGATTCGTCGATCAGAGATCAGCACGCTCGTGATTGATAGTCTGGTTGCCCTATCCACTTGTCCAACTGATCTCTGATGTCTCTGATCTCTGATCTCTAATCCACTGATCTCTGTCCGCGAAATCTACCACTGGCGACTTGCGAAATTGTTACCAGCCGATGCCGTAATCCTCGCCGTGGTTGCTCGATCCGCCCCAGAACGTGCCGTGCGCGCGGTCGATCATGATGGCGTTGATCGGGCCCGACGTGCGGTCCTCGAACGTCATCGTGTAGCCCATGCGTCGCAGCTCGCCGCGCACCCACGGCGGCTCGGCCGAATTGAGCAGTATATTGCCTGGCTTGATGTCGTGCGCTCCGAACGAGCTGTGCATCTGGAAACTATTGACGTTCGGCGCCTCGGTCGCTTCCTGCACCGTCATCCCGAACTCGACGACGTCGAGGAAGAACTGGAGCAGATTCTGATCCTGACTGTCGCCGCCCTGAACGGAGAAGACGAGCCAGGGCGCGCCGTCTTTGAACGCCAGGGTCGGCGTGAGCGTGACGCGCGGATGCTTCCCCGGTGCGACGACGTTGTACGGTCCCTCGGAAGGGTCGAGCACGAAGCTCTGCATCCGCTCGCTGAGACCGACGCCCGTGTTGCCGGCGATGACGGCAGGCAGCCAGCCGCCGCTCGGTGTAACCGATACTGCCCATCCTTCAGCATCTGCTGCTTCGACCGAGGTGGTGCCGGCGTAAAAGGCGAAGAGGTAATCGTTGGAGAGAGACGGCGTGGCGTGGAGAAACTCGTTGCGGCGCAGCGAGCCTGACTCCGGCGCCGCCGACGGCTTCGCCACGGGAGCTTTCGGAGCATCCCAGTTGCGCAGCAGATCGGGAAACGGATTCGTGGTGCGTTGATACGGATACGGATCGCCCGGCTTGATCTTCGGATCATTGTGCTCGGGGTTGATCAGCTTCGCGCGGTCTTTCGCGTAGTCCTTCGAGAGCAGTCCGAGCACCGGTTCCTCGGGCGGCGCGTACGTGTCGCCGTAGTAGAAATCGCGGTCAGCCCAGGCCAGGCTCATCGCCTGGTACACGGTGTTGATGTAGTGCGGCGAGTTGAAGCCCATCGACTTGAGGTCGAAGTTCTCGAGAATGTTGAGCGCCTGCAGCATGGCCGGCCCCTGCGTCCAGACGTTCAGTTTGTAGACGTCGATGCCGCGGTAGTTGGTCATCACCGGCTCTTCGATGTGGACCTTCCAACCGGCCAGATCCTCCTCGGTGAAAAGACCGCCCTGCTCGCGTGTGCCGCGCACGATCTCCTTCGCGATGTCGCCTTTATAGAAGCGGTCGTAGGCGGCGTAGATGGCGTCCTTGCGCGACTTCCCCTGCTTCAGTGCGAGTTGTTCGGTCTCGACTAGCTTGCGCAGAGTTGCGGCAAGATCGGGCTGACGGAAGATCTCGCCCGCGACCGGACCGGGATGCTTCGGATCGTTCTCGTGGATGAGAAAGACTTTCTTCGAATACGGCCAGGCCTTCAGCTTGTCCTTGTTGCGGTCGATCGTGTTGGCTGACTGCGCTTCGAGCGCGTAGCCATCCGCCATTTCGATGGCCGGAGCGAGAACGTCCTTCAGCGAGAGACGGCCGTACTCCGCCACCATCGTCATGAGACCGCCTGGCGTGCCGGGAGTGACGGCGGCGAGGACGCCTTCATCGGGCGGATGCGCGAATCCTTTGCTCTTGTAAAACTCGGGGGTCGCGCCGGTGGGAGCGACGCCGAGGGCGTTGATGCCGATCACTTTCTTGGCGTGTGGATCGTAGATGAGCACCTGCGTTTCGCCGCCCCACGAAAGCGTGTCCCACATCGTGCAGGTCGCAGCGATCATCGCCGCAGCGGCGTCGACGGCGTTGCCGCCTTTCTGAAAGATCATCGAGCCGGCAGTGGCCGCGAGCGGCTTGCCGGTGACGGCCATCCAGTGCGAGCCATGCAGCGGAGGCTTCTGGGTGCGGATGAGCGTTTGCTGTGCGGAAGCCGAGGCGGTGAGGAAGATGAGAAGCAGAGCGGTTCGTTTCATGCGCCGCGTATTATTGATCCGCAGATGACGCAGATGAAGCGCAGATGAAAAAAAACATCTGCGCATATCTGCGACATCTGCGGAAAAGCCTTACGGCGCCACTTCCAGCAACTCGAACGATCCAGGCACCATCGGCGGCCGCGGGCGCGGATTCTTTTCGGTCTTGGGAGGCGCTTCGCCGAACTGCGCGGCGGGGAGGAAGATGTGATGCGTCTTCGTGTCGAGCGCCATCGTGCGGGCGCTGCGCTGCGTGGCCACGTTGTCGACGACTTCGTACTTGTCGGGCGCTGACTCGTGGATCACGGTCAGTGTCCCGCTCTGTCCGTTCGAGGCGAATGCGAGCTGTCTGGCATCATCGAACGCCGCGGCATCGGTCCCCTTCCCTGTAGGCACCGTCGTAACGACCTTACCGTTCGTGGCGTCGACGACCGCCATGATCTCGTTCTCGCAAACGGTGAAGAGGCGATGATGCTTGCGGTCGATGGCCAGGCCGCTCGGGGACTCGCACGGCGTCAGTTTCCAGCGCTGTTCGACGACGTTCGACTTTGCGTTGATCGCGGCGATCTCGTTCGTGTCTTCGATATTCACGAAGACGCGGCCGTGAAGATCGCTGACGCCGAACTCCGGCTTCCCACCGAGGTCGATGGTGGCGACGACTTTGCCGTGGGTGTTGAAGACCGTGGCGTTCTTGCCGCGGCCGTTGAAGGTGAAGACGTGCTGGGAGGCGGGGTCGAACATGATCGCGTCCGGATTGTCGCCGGTCGTCTTCACATCGTTGATCCGGTTCAGCGTCTTCAGATTGAAGATCGTCATCATGCCGACGCGGCCGTCGGAGATGAATCCGCGTCCTCCGTCATGATCGATGGCGATGCCGTGTACGCCGGGAGTGTCGGGAATGAGGCCGACGACCTTGCCGGAGTCGACATCGACGACGTCGACGTTGTTTCCGTGCGAGACATACTCGCGGCGCGCCACGGAGTCGATGGCGGTGTAGTCCCATCCGCCGGTTCCACCGATCGGAATGTGCCGGACGACACTCCAGGCGGCGAAGGCGCTGACGGCAAAGGCGAGCGAGAGGAGAGCGATGAGTGCACGTTTCATGAGGGCGAACGGTATCGCCGACCGGAGCCGAGCGCAATGAAATTGCTGTCCAGGTAGAGCAAGCTGGAGTGAAAACCTTCTCTTCGTGGAGTGAAACGTTCTCTCCGTGGAGTGAAACGTTCTCTCCGTGGAGTGAAACGTTCTCTCCGTGGAGTGAAACGTTCTCTCGGCGGAGTGAAACCTTCTCTTCGTGGAGTAAAACCTTCTCTCCGCGGAGTAAAACCTTCTCTCCGCGGAGTGAAACTTTCTCTCCGCGGAGTGAAACTTTCTCTACGCGGAGTAAAACATTCTCTCCGCGGAGTAAAACCTTCTCTTCGCGCAGTAAAACCTTCTCTTCGCGGAGTAAAACATTCTCTCCGCGGAGTAAAACATTCTCTCCGCGGAGTGAAACTTTCTCTCCGCGGGAAAGAACTTTCTCTCCGCGGGAAAGAACTTTCTCTGCGTCGGAGAGAACTTTCTTTAGGTCGGAGAGAATCTTCTCTAAGTGGGAGAGAACTTTTCTCTAGTGGAGTGACTTTCTCTGGCAGCAGAGAAACTCTCTCTACGTGAAGCAAGAGGCGAGGCGGACTGATGCTGGAAGCTGTCGTCCCCTCGACCTCCGCCCTGACCGCACTCGGGCGAGGACGCCCGAGTGCCCGCGGTCGAGACGACCGCACTCCTTGCGACGGAGTGTGGGCGTCTCGCCCGCGGCCATCGGGGCGTCCCGCCAGGCGTCCCGCCTCGATGGTTGGATGCATCTGAAAACAAGCCGGCCCCGTTCAGGCCGCGCTTAACATCTCTTCCTCGTCGAGCTCCGCTGCGGGCTTGCGCGACATGAGTCCGGTCGTGATCCCGACGACGATCAGATCGAGCAGGATGTAGAGGATCCCCACCCCTGCCGGCGGGTTCGCGGAGTGCAATCGCAGAAACGGCACCTCGGCTGCCCACTGCCAGTTGCCGATGGCCGTCCCCAACCACTCCAGGATCATCGTGTAGACGAAGCATGCGGAGAGCAGCAGCCGGTTGCGCGAGACGTAGATCAAGGCCACCGCGCCCGTCCACCAGAGCGCGCCCCACGTGTCGTGACGGAACGCGAGACTCAGCGCGGCGTTGGCGCTTCCGATGATGAGGACGATACGGGTGATGGCGCCCGCGCGAAGCCGGACCGCGTGTTGCCGCGCCGTTTCCGCCGCCAGCGTGTAGAACAGTCCATGCCCGGGCGGAACGTAGAACGGAATGACGGCATGGCGATAGGAGTAGAGACCCCACCCGAGGGAAAGAACGACTTCTCCGGCGGTAGCGACGATGATGCAGCAGATGATCTGCCGCGGCGCCACCCCGGAGTTGCGTGCGAAATACCAGAGGAAGAGCGCCGTGGCAGCTCCGAGCGCGAGCTGTTGCAGCAATCCGTCCCGGTCTACGAGAAGCAGAACCGTCATGAAGACCGCCGAGGCGGCCACGAACCTGAGGAAGCGCGACTCCATCTGACCGATTAGTACGTGCGCAGTCTATGGCCGGATTGCGATCTCCGCATCCGTCAAATCCGGTGACGCAGCAGCGCCGTAGGAAGTTGTGAGCGTGATCACGACAGAACGAACGGTCAGGCCCTATGTTCAGTCATCCCCGTTGTCGAGACGTAGACGTTATTTGAGGTAGCGCGTACAATTCCCGGCTTCACTCAGCAAGGCAGCACGGCAGTACCACTTGACCAGGTGCGAACGTGCTGGAGGTCCGATATCAAAATCCGCAAGTCCGGGCAGCGGCTGCCCGGATGATCAAACCACGTAGTGGGGAGAAGGCATGTCCAAGACGTTGCTGCGCGCCATTGCCACTGCCGCCGTGCTCATCGCGGCATTGCCCGGCGCCGCACTCGCTGCGAGCGTAGATCTGAGCATCTACAGCATCACCGGTTCCCCCGATCCGATCACCCTCGGCACCGGAAACGTCACCTACACCGTCCAGGTCTACAACTCCAGCTCCTCGGCCGGAACCAACGTCGTCCTGACCAGCGGGCTGCCGGCCAGCTCAACATACGTCTCTTCCACCGCCTCGAATTCAGGATCATGCTCGCAGTCCAGCGGCACGGTCACCTGTAACTGGACGTCGATTCCGGCGGGCAATGTCTACTCGGCGACCATCGTCGTCACCCCTACTGCAGGCGGCGCGCTGACACTCTCCTCAAGCGTCACCGGAACGGAGAGCGATCCGAACACGATCAACAACAGCGCCAGCAAGGCCGTCATCGTCGACTCGCAGATCGACCTCGGCATCTCCAGCATGACCGTGACTCCCGATCCGATGACGCTCGGCACCGGCGACGTCCAGTTCCTCGTGCAGTACACGAACTACAGCACGTCGCAAGCAACGAATGCCGTGCTGACCAGCACGATCCCGGCCAGTTCCACGTTCGTTTCGGCGACCACCCCGGTTGGCAGTGGCACTTGCTCGCAGTCCGCCGGCACGGTCACATGCAACTGGGCCACGATCCCGGCCGGAGGAACGTATTACGCCTACATCACGGTAACGCCGACGGCCGGCGGCGTCTTGACGCTCTCGTCGAGCATCGCGGCAACACAGAGCGACTCGGATACCTCGAACAACAGCGGCAGCAAATCCGTCACCGTCAACTCCCAAATCGACCTTGGCATCTCCAGCATGACGGTGTCTCCCGATCCGATGACGCTGGCCACGGGCAACGTGCAGTTCCTCGTTCAGTACACGAACAACAGCACATCGCAGGCGACGAATGTGGTGCTCACGAGCACCCTCCCGACCAACTCCACCTTCGTATCGGCGACTACGCCCGTCGGTAGCGGCACCTGCTCGCAGTCGGCCGGAACAGTCACCTGCAACTGGGTCACCATCGGAACGGGATCGACCTACTACGCGTACATCACCGTGACTCCGACCGCGGGCGGCTCGCTGAGTCTTACCTCGACCGTCTCCGCGGCGCAGTCGGATCCGAATACCTCCAACAACACCGCCACCAAAGCGAGCGTCGTCAACTCCCAGATCGACCTCGGCATCTCCAGCATGACCGTATCGCCCGATCCGATGACGCTCGGCACCGGCGACGTCCAGTTCCTCGTGCAGTACACGAACAACAGCACCTCGCAGACGACGAACGCCGTGCTGACGAGCACCATACCGGTCAACTCCACGTTCGTCTCCGCGACGACGCCGGTCGGCAGCGGCACCTGCTCGCAGTCCGCCGGCACGGTTACGTGTAACTGGGCCACGATACCGGCGGGGGGGACGTATTACGCATACATCACGGTGACGCCCACCGCCGGCGGCGTGTTGACGCTTTCGTCGACCATCTCCGCAACGCAGAGCGATTCGAACACAACGAACAACAGCGGCAGTAAGGCGGTCACCGTCAATTCCCAGATCGACCTCGGCATCTCCAGCATGACCGTGTCTCCCGATCCGATGACGCTCGGCACCGGCGACGTGCAGTTTTTCGTGCAGTACACGAACAACAGCACGTCCCAGGCAACCAACGTGGTGCTCACGAGCACCCTCCCGACCAACTCCACGTTCGTATCGGCGACCACTCCCGTCGGCAGCGGAACCTGTACGCAGTCTGCCGGCACGGTCACCTGTAACTGGGCCACGATCGGAGCCGGATCGACCTTCTACGCCTACATCACCGTAACGCCGACGGCGGCGGGATCGCTGAGCCTTACCTCGACCGTTTCGGCGGCGCAATCCGATCCCGATACGACGAACAACACGGGCACGAAGACGAGCACCGTCAACTCCGACATCGACCTGAGCATCTCGAACATCACCGGAACGCCCGACCCCATCACACTTGGATCGGGCAACGTTCTCTACACCGTCTATGCGACCAACAACAGCGGATCGCAGGCGACGAACGTCGTCATGACGAGCACGCTCCCCGCGGGGACGACCTTCGTCTCGGCGACGACGCCAGTCGGCAGCGGAACATGCAGCCAGTCGGCAGGGACGGTCACCTGCAATTGGGCCTCCCTCCCGGCGGGGAACGTCTATTACGCGTTCATTACGGTCACACCCACGGCAAACGGCGTCATCACGCTGTCAGCGAGCGTCGCCGGTGCGCAAACCGATTCCAACTCCACGAACAACAGCGCCAGCAAAGCGGTGACCGTGGGCAGCACAGGCGCCGGCGTCGATCTGAGCATCAACAGCGTCAGCGCCACGCCCGATCCGATCACGCTCGGCACAGGAAACGTCACCTACACCGTCCAGGTCTACAACTCCGGCAGTACCGCGGGTACGAGCACGGTGCTGACCGCGACGCTCCCCACGAACTCCACGTTCGTCTCCGCCACGGCTACGAACAGCGGAACTTGCTCCCAGTCGAGCGGCACGGTCACCTGCAACTGGACAACGATTCCAGGCTTCACCGTCTTCAGTGCCACGATCGTCGTCACCCCCACTACCGGCGGCTCCTTGTCGCTCACGGCCAGTGTTTCAGGAGCGGAGACGGACCCGATCACCGCCAACAACAGCGGCAACAAGACCGTCACCGTCAACTCGAAGATCGATCTCCAGGTTTACTCGCTCACCGGTACGCCCGATCCGATCACCCTGAACACTGGCAACGTCACCTATACCGTCCAGGTCTATAACCCCAGCCAGTCGCAGGGAACGAACACCGTTCTGACGAACACGCTCCCTGCGAATTCGACCTTCGTCTCCGCCACGGCCACGAACAGCGGAACCTGCACCCACTCCGGCACCGTCACCTGCAACTGGACTTCGATTCCGGCATCGACCGTCTACACGGTCACCATCGTCGTCACCCCTACCGCGGGCGGCCCGCTCACGCTCACCTCGAGCGTCTCCGGCGCAGAAGCCGATTCCAACGCCGCGAATAACACCGCCAGCAAGTCGCTCACGGTCAATTCGCAGATCGACCTCCGCGTCTACAGCATGAGCGCCACGCCTGACCCGATCACCCTGAACAACGGCAACGTCACCTACACCGTCTCGATCTACAACAGCAGCAGCTCGCAGGGAACGAACCCCGTTCTGACGAGTACATTGCCCGCGAACTCCACATTCGTCTCCGCCTCGGCTACGAACAGCGGAACCTGCACCCACTCCGGAACCGTCACCTGCAATTGGACCTCGATCCCGTCGACCGGCTTCTACACGGTGACCATCGTCGTCACGCCTACCTCGGGTGGCTCGATGACGTTGTCGTCCAGCGTCGCAGGAACGGAGAGCGATCCGAACACGGCCGACAACAGCGGCAGCCATTCGGTCACCGTCAACTCGCAGATCGATCTCCAGCTCTACTCGATCAGCGGCACGCCCGATCCCATCACCCTCAACAACGGCAACGTCACCTACACCGTCTCGATCTACAACGCCAGCACGTCGCAGGGAACGAACACCGTCCTGACGAACACGCTCCCTTCAAATTCCACATTCGTCTCCGCCTCGGCCTCCAGCAGCGGGACTTGCAACCAATCGGCCGGCACGGTCACCTGCAACTGGACCTCGATCCCGTCGACCGGCTTCTACTCCGCCACCATCGTCGTCACGCCCACATCCGGAGGCGCGCTGACGCTCACCTCGAGCGTGGCCGGCGCAGAGTCCGACTCCAATACCGCCAACAACACCGCCAGCAAGTCGCTCACCGTCAATGCGCAGATCGATCTCCGCGTCTACAGCATCAGCGCCACACCCGATCCGATCACGCTCAACACCGGCAACGTCACCTACACGGTCTCGATCTACAACCCCAGCACGTCGCAGGGAACGAACCCCGTCCTCACGAACACACTGCCGGCGAATTCAACGTTCGTCTCCGCCTCGGCCACGAACAGCGGAACCTGCACCCACACGGGCGGCACAGTCACCTGCAACTGGACCTCGATTCCGACGTCCGGCTTCTACTCTGCGACCATCGTCGTCACACCTACATCCGGCGGGGCGATGACCTTGGCCGCCAGCGTCGCGGGAACGGAGAGCGATCCGAACACCGCCGACAACAGCGCCAGCCATTCGGTCACCGTAAACTCGCAGATCGATCTCCAGCTCTACTCGATCAGCGGCACGCCCGATCCGATCACCCTCAACACCGGCAACGTCACCTACAGCGCCCTGATCTACAACGCCAGCAACTCACAAGGAACGGGCACAACCTTCACGGCCATATTGCCTTCGAATTCCACATTCGTGTCCGCCACGGCCACGAACAGCGGCAGTTGCTCGCAATCGAGCGGCACGGTTACCTGCAACTGGACCTCGATTCCGGCAACCAGCTTCGACACCGTCACCATCGTCGTCACGCCTACTGCCGGCGGTCCGCTGACGATCGTGGTGAACGTAGCCGGCACCGAATCCGATTCGAATCCTCCGAACAACAGCGCCAACAAGTCGGTCACGGTCAACTCGCAGATCGATCTGGCCGTCTACAGCATCACCGGCTCACCCAACCCGATCACGTTCGGCGCCGGCAACGTCACGTTCACCGGGTATGCCTACAATCAAAGCTCGTCCCAGGCTACGAATGTCGTCCTGACGAACACGCTCCCCTCCAACTCGACTTACGTTTCCTCTTCGGCATCCAACGGCGGGACCTGCACGCACTCCGGAAACACCGTGACCTGCAGCTGGACCTCGATTCCGGCAACCACCATTTACCCCGTCACAATCGTCGTCACGCCTACCATCCCCGGCACGCTGACGCTTTCCGCCAGCGTCACCGGTACGCAGCCCGATCCCAACACCGCCGACAATACCGGCAGCGGGACGAGCACCGTCACACCGACCGCCTGCACGGCCGTTCCGAGCGGCGCCGTGGCCTGGTATCGCGCCGAGAACAACGGCGTCGATTCCGTAGGCCCCAATTTCGGGACGGCGAACGGCGCCACGTATACGGCCGGCGAGGTCAGCCAGGCGTTCAATCTCAACGGCACGTCCGCGTACGTCTCGGCGCCTGACAACACCACGATCCGCCCATCCAGCCTTACCCTCGAGGCCTGGGTATTGTTTGCATCGATCCCATCGACAGGGGTCATCGTCAGCAAGACCGTAGGAAGCGGCGCCAACGACTCCTACCTCCTCTGGTATCAAGGCGGCGCGCTGCACGGCGTCGTCGGCAACACGGGCGGTCCCGGAACGATCGTCGATTACACCTGGACGCCCACGCTGGGTACCTGGTACCACGTCGCCTTCACCTACGACGCCGCGGGGCAGGCGGAAATGCTCTACGTCAACGGTGCAATCGTTGGCACCGCCACAACGTCGACGGTCATCGGGTATGACGCCAACCCTCTGCTCATCGGCGCGGAGATCGAGAACTTGGCGACGCAGTATTTCTTCCCGGGCCGCATCGACGAGCTGACGCTCTACAACCGCGCGCTCACGCAGTCCGAAGTGCAGACGGTGTACGGCGCCGGCACCTTCGGAAAGTGCTTCGTCGCCCCATCCGCCCCGTTGATCAGCGGCTTCACACCCAGCTCCGCCAACGCCGGCGCCAGCGTCGTCATCAGCGGATCGAATTTCATCAGCGTCAGCAGCGTGAAGTTCAACGGCACGTCTGCAACCTTCGTGGGCGACAGCACCTCGCAGATCACCGCCACGGTTCCCGTGGGCGCGACCAGCGGCACCGTCTCCGTCACCACTGGCGGCGGCACGGCCACGAGCAGCTCGTCATTCACCGCCATCACGGCCGCGCACTGGATCAACAGCAGCGGCGGCAACTGGAGTACAAGCTCGAACTGGTCGACAGGCACCGTTCCGACGGCCGCGAATGACGCCATCATCGACGCCAGCGGAACCTACACCGTCAACCTCGACGTCGCTCCCGCATTCAACAGTCTGACGGTCGGCGGCGGCGCCACCGGCACGCAGACGCTCAATTGCGCAGGTAACTCCGTAAACTTTACCAACGCGAGCACGGTCGCCGCCAACGGCGCCCTTACATTATCGAGCGGAACCCTGACCGGAGCCGCGTTGACCGTCAACGGCTCCATGGATTGGAACGGGAACGGTGCTCTCTCGAACACCCTCAATATCAGCAGCAGCGGAACGCTCAACCTCCCCGGCAGCGGCACGCGGTTCATCGGCGGCGGCACGCTCAACAACAGCGGCACGGTCAATTGGAGCGGCGGAAACAACATCTCCATCTACGACTCAGGCGTCATCAACAATCTAGGCGGTGCACTCTTCAGCGTCACCAACGACCAGATCATTTACCAACACTGCTGCAGCGTCGGACAGGCATTCAACAACGCCGGAACTTTCCGTAAGACGGTCGCCGCCGGGACGACCTCCGTCAACAACGGCGGCTTCAACAACAACGGCACCGTCGACATCCAGAGTGGCACGTTCAATCCCATCGCGGGAGGGACGAGCACGGGAGTGTTCAACGCCACCGCCGCCGGAACGATCCTCTTCACCAACAACAGCTATACGCTCGGCACCGGTGCCACACTCACCGGACCGGGCACGTTCCAGCTCAACGGCGCACAGTTGAACGTCAGTGCGGCAGTGACCGTCGATCATCTGGTCCTGAGCTCGGGCACCCTGAACATCAACAGCGGTGCTTCGGTGAGCACGTCAGCCTCCGGCGTCGTTGACTGGACGGGCAATGCCACACTCACGGGCAGCGGCTCTCTCGCGATCACCAGCGGCGCAACGCTCAACCTCACCGGTAGCGGCACGCGATTCATCGATGGCGGCACGCTCAACAACAGCGGCACCGTCAATTGGAGCGGCGGAAACAACATCTCCGTCTACGACACAGGCGTCATCAATAATCTCAGCGGTGCTCTGTTCAGCGTCACCAACGACCAGATCATCTACCAGCACTGCTGTAGCGTCGGACAGCCGTTCAACAACGCCGGAACCTTCCGCAAGACGACCGCCACCGGGACGACCTCCGTCAACAACGGCGGCTTCAACAACAGCGGCACCGTCGACATCCAGAGCGGCACATTCAATCCCATCGCGGGAGGGACGAGCACGGGAGTGTTCAACGCCACCGCCGCCGGAACGATCCTATTCACCAACAACACCTATACGCTCAGCACAGGTGCCACACTCACCGGACCCGGCACGTTCCAACTCAGCGGCGCACAGTTGAACGTCAGTGCGGCAGTGACCGTCGATCATCTGCTCTTGAGCTCGGGCACCCTGAACATCAACAGCGGCGCTTCAGTGAGCACGTCAGCCTCCGGCGTCGTTGACTGGACGGGTAATGCGGTGCTCGCCGGCAGCGGCTCTCTCGCGATCACCAGCGGTGCAACTCTCAACCTCACCGGCTTCGGAACGCGATTCATCGATGGCGGGACCCTCAATAACTTCGGCACCGTCAACTGGAGCGGCGGCAACAACATCTCCGTCTACGACTCAGGTGTCATCAACAATCAGTCGACCGGGCTGTTCAGCGTAACCAACGACCAGAACATTTATCAACACTGCTGCAGCGTCGGACAAGCGTTCAACAATGTTGGTACCTTCCGCAAAACCGTAGCCGTCGGGACGACGGTGATCCAGAACGGCGGATTCACCAACAGCGGCACGGTAGACATCCAGAGCGGCATCTTCAACCCGTCCTCGGGGGGCACGAGCTCGGCGATCTTCAACGCCGGATCGGGCGGCACCTTCCTCTTCAGCAGCAGTCCGTACACACTCGCATCGGGCGCCACACTCACCGGCAGCGGCAACTTCCAGGTCGGCGGACCCCTGAACGTCAACGCCACCGGAGTGACCGTCAATCATTTGACGATCACCTCCGGGACGCTGAACGTGGCGGGCTCGATCAGTACCACCGCATCCGGCGTCGTCGACTGGACCGCTGACGCAACCCTCAGCGGCGCCGGCGCCCTCACCATCGCCAGCGGCGGCTCGCTGAACCTCTCCGGCTTCGGCACGCGCTTCATCGACGGCGGGACGCTCAATAACCTCGGCACCGTCAACTGGAGCGGCGCCAACAACATCTCTGTCTATAACTCGGGCCTCATCAACAACCAGAGCGGCGGCCTGTTCATCGTCACGAGCGACCAGTTGATCTATCAGCATTGTTGTGCCGCCGGCCAGGCATTCAACAACGCCGGGACATTCCGCAAGACCACAGCAACAGGCACCACCACCATCCAGAACGGCGGATTCAGCAACAGCGGAACGCTGCAGCCGCAGAGTGGCCTGATCGCCTTCAACTCCTTCAGTTCCGGCGGTTCGCCGGTCTACGACTTCGGCATCGGCAGCGCCACCGCCTACGGCCACCTCTCGTTCGCAAGCCCGGTCGCGCTCACCGGGGCGCTCGTCGCCGAGCCGGTCAACAGCTTCGTGCCGCAAGGCGGACAGCAGTACCAGATCATCACCTATCCGTCGGGCAGTTCCTCGACCTTCTCACCGAAGACACTAACCTACGGCAGTGCTCCGGTGCGCTCATTCGCCGACAGCTACACCACCTTCGCTGTCTCTCTGACGGCAAGCGGTCCCACCGTCACGGCATCGCTCTCGCCGAACCAGGGCCCCGGCTCGGGCGGTACGCCGGTCACGATCACCGGAAGCGGCTTCGTCAGCGGCGGATCGCTCGGCGTCACGTTCGGCGGCGTCGCCGCAACCGCCGTCAACGTCGTCAACGCCACGACCATCACCTGCACCACGCCGGCGCACGCGTCGGGCGTGGTCGACGTCGTCATCACGAACGGCGACGGCCAGCCAACCACCGTCACCAACGGCTTTACCTACGATCTCTCCCCCGTCATCACCGCCATGCGGCCCAGCAGCGCATCGACCGCCGGTTCGGGCGGCGTCATCTTCGAAGGAACGAATCTCAACTCCGTGACCTCCGTCGACTTCGGCGGCGTCAGCGGAACGATCATCGTCAGCTCCGCCGGTCAATTGACGGTCGCCGCACCCGCTCACGCAGCAGGCGTCGTCAACGTCGCCGTGACGAACAGCGCCGGCACCACCACGCTGACGAACGCCTTCACCTACATCGACAACGACGATGCCGCACGCGACTTCTTCGTCGGCACGAATCCGTCGGCGCGTTGGAGCTACGGGTATGAGGCAAGCCGAGGAGCGGCGTTCAGTTTGTATACGTCGCATGTGTCGAGTGGAGGATTCGATTCCTGGTCGACCGCAAGTTTCCCGCACCTCGGGCGCAACTCCACCGCAAGCACGCTCCAGCAGGCCACGAACTTCACGCCCTCGATGAAGATCGAGTTCCATCCCGGCAACCTCGGCGAGAACAGCGTCTTCCGCTGGACCGCTCCCGCCACCGGCTCGTTCCGCATTCACGGATACTTCGTCGGCCTCGATTCGTCGTACCCCACCACGACCGACGTCGCCGTGCTGCACAACAACTCCACAGCCCAGACGCTCTTCAGCACCACCATCAATTCGTACAACGCGCCCCAGAACTTTGACGTCACGCAATCGCTCACCGCGGGCGAGACGATCGAGTTCACGGTCGGCTACGGAAGCAACGGGACCTACAACGGCGACGCAACGGGACTCGACGTCACCATCGATCCCGTCCTGACGGCCGACGTCGGCGTCACCGCAAACGCCTCGGCACCGACTGTCACCACCGGCAGCAACTTCAGCTACTCGACACTCGTCACCAACTACGGCGCCGCGGTCGCCAACAACGTTTCCGTCACGATTGCGCTGCCGGCGAACGTCACGCTCAGCGGATCGCCGGCGTCGACGCAGGGATCGTGCAGCGGAACGACCACCATCGTCTGCAGCATCGGAACGATGCCGGTCAACGGCACGGCGACGCAGACCATCAACGTAACCGCGAACGCCACCGGCACCGCAACCGCAAACGCGAGTGTGACGGCGACCGAGACCGATCCCAACAACACCAACAACAGCAGCAGCGCCGCAGTCACGGTCAACCCCTGCACGCCTCCTGCGGCCACGGTCACCCCCAGCGGTCCGACGACCCTCTGCGCCGGTGGCAGCGTCACTCTCACCTCCTCGCCCGGCGCGTCGTATCAATGGCGCAACTTCGGAACGCCGCTGGTGGGCGCCAACGGGCAGACATACATCGCTACGACCAGCGGCAGCTACTCGGTGACCGTGAGCGATGCCACCGGCTGTTCCGCCACCTCGTCCAACGTCTCCGTCACCGCGAACACGACGGTCAACGTCACGATCTCCGCGGGCGGCCCGACCACCTTCTGCACCGGCGGCAACGTGACCCTCACCGCGAATCCCAGCGGCGGCAGCGGAACCTACTCCTCGTACCAGTGGCTGCTCAACGGCTCGCCGATCAGTGGCGCAAACGGAGTCACCTACTCGGCCACGGCAGCCGGAAACTACAGCGTGACCGTTGCCGACTCCGCGGGCTGCACCGGCACATCGGCGCCCCAGTCCGTCACCGTCAACGTTCCGCCGTCATCCGGCATCAGCGCGCCCGCATCCGTCTGTCCGAACAGCACCGCCAGCGCCAGCATCACAAGTCCCGTCGGCGGCGCGACCTACACCTGGTCCGTCACCAACGGCACGTTGCAGACAGGCCAGGGCACTTCCTCGATCACCTTCTCCGTCGCAACGGCGTCCCCGGTATCGATCAGCGTCACCGCAACTTCCAACGGCTGCTCGTCGAGCGGCAGTGCCAGCATCAACATCGGCGTATTCACCCCAACGATCACTCCGTCCGGCAGCGCGTCGTTCTGCGCAGGCGGCAGCGTAACGCTCACCTCCTCCGCCGCGGTGTCCTATCAGTGGTCGCTCAACGGCACGCCGATCGGCGGCGCTACGTCGCAGACCTACGCTGCTCCGGTGGCGGGCAGCTACACCGTAACCGCGACCAGCGCCAGCGGCTGCAGCGGAACGTCTGCGGCGGTCAACGTCACGCAGAACGCTACGCCCTCGCCGACCGTTACAGCAGGCGGCCCGACCACCTTCTGCAGTGGCGGAAGCGTCACGCTCTCGACCGGCGCGGCATCGTCGTATCAATGGCTCAGCAATGGATCGCCCATCAGCGGCGCCAACGGTCAATCGTACTCAGCCACATCGAGCGGCAGCTACAGCGTCACCGTCACGAACGGCAGCGGTTGCGTCGGCACGTCGTCAGCCGTGAGCGTCACGGTCAATCCCAATCCGGTCGTCAACATCACCGGGCCGTCGTCGATCTGCGGATCGGGAACCGTCACCCTCGACGCCGGCGCAGGCTTCGCGTCGTACAACTGGTCGAACGGCGCGCTGACACAGACGATTACGGTTGCGCCGGCCACGACGACGACCTACAGCGTCACTGTGACGACGGCCGCAGGCTGCGCCGGCTCGGCATCGAAGACCGTCACCGTCTCAAGCGGCGCGTCGAGCACGACCGTCACCGCCCCCTCTTCAGTCGCAGCGACCTCCGCCGGCAACACCGCCTCGGTGCCCTCAGCAGCGACGGGCGCGACCTACAACTGGTCGATCACCAACGGCACGATCACGAACGGCAACGGAACGCCGTCGATCACCTGGACCGCCGGCGCGAGCGGCAATGCCGTCATCAGCGTCGTCGTCACCAGCGGTTCCTGCACGGCCTCGGGGAGCGCCACCGTCGCCATCACCGACGCCGCCGACCTCGCCCTCACCGCGATCGCTGGCCCGAATCCGGTCAACGCCGACGGCACGGTGACGATCACGCTGAACGTCGCCAACAACGGTCCGAACACCGCCTTGAACGCACGGATCACGAACAATCTCTTCGGCGTAAGCGCGCCGGTTGCGAGCGGCAACGGATGGACGTGCACGACTTCGAGCCTCACCATCGTCTGCTCCGCCACGTCGCTGCCACTCGGCGCCGCCGCGCCGCTCACCATCACGGCAACCGCATCCGGCACGAACAACGCCGGCGATGACGCCTACGTCCTCGCCGACACCGCCGAATTGAACGGCAGCAACAATAACGCCAGCGCTTCGGTCTCGATCGCGGCCCAGCCCTCATGCAACAACAGCGCGCCGTCGCTCATCTCCCCGGCTGCGGGCGCAGCCAGCGTCGCCAATCCGATCACATTCGTCTGGTCGTCCGCGGCAAATGCGCTCTCGTACGATCTCTGGATCGCCAGCGGCGGCGCCGCCCCTGCGATTGCCGCCACGACGCAATCGACGACGGCGATGCTCAATCTCCCCAGCGGTCCCTCCACCTGGTACGTCGCGGCTCACTTCGCCGGTAACTGTCCGACGCTCTTCTCCACGCCGCGCGACTTCACCGTCGCCGCATCGACGAATTGCGTTCATGACGCGCCGCAGCTCATCGCGCCATCGCCAAATGCCGTCGTCAATTCGCCCGTCACCTTCAACTGGACAGCAGTCACGCAGGCCGTCGGCTATCGCGTGTGGGTAGCCATCGACGGAGGCGCAGCCCAGGATGTCGGCACGACGAACGGCGCGACGTCGCTGACCGTTACGCTCTCCGGTTCCAGCATCGCCTGGCATGTCGATGCCGTCTTCCCCGGCTGCAATCCGACCTCGTCCGCGACCTCGACGTTCAGCATCGCCACAGTCGATGCCTGCGGCAATCACGGCACGCCGTCGCTCATCGCGCCGGCAGCCGGAGCAACGCTGACGTCATCGATCGTCGATCTGCAGTGGAGCGCCGTCGCCAACGCCAACGGTTACCGCGTGTGGGCCGGAGTCAACGGCGCCGTGCCCGCACCGATCGGAACCACCGCGAACGCCACGACGCTGCACGCAACCTTCAGCAGCGGAGCCGTCGTCTGGTTTGTCGAAGCGCTGTTCAACGGATGCGCGTCGTCTCCGTCAGCGCAGGCAACCTTCACGATTCCCGCCGCGCAGAACTGCAACAACGCGGCGTCCTCACCGCTGGCGCCATCGAACAGCGCCACCCTCTCCAACAGCGAAGTCGATTTCAGTTGGTCTTCGGTTCCGAACGCCATCGGCTACGAGTTGTGGCTCGCCCTCAACAACGGCACACCCTCTCCGGCCGGAACGACGTCCGCGACAACGTTGCGCCGCACCGTCGGAGCCGGCACCGTCGAGTGGTTCGTCCGCGCGCAATTCAACGGCTGCGATCCCGTGGAGTCGGCGCATGCGCACTTCACCTTCGCGCCACCGGCCGACTGCGCGCTCGTCCGTCCCCTTCTCACCGCACCGGTCGACGGCGCCCCCGTCGTCTTCTCGCCGGTCGATCTCCAATGGAACAACGTGCCGGGCGCCACACAGTACAAAGTCTGGCTCGGCAACGGCGACACGCCGCCCGTCACCATTGCCACGACGACCGCCACGCATCTCGACAACCAAAGCGTCCCCGCCGGCAGCGTGAAGTGGTTCGTCGAAGCGCTCTTCGATCACTGCCCCGCGCTCCAATCGACAGTAAGTACGTTCACGGCTGTGCCACCGCCGCCGCCTTGCTCCACCCCATCAGTTCCACTACCGCGCGCGGAGAGCACCGCGTCGACCAACGTCGAATACGTGATCCGCTGGACGCCGGCAGGGCCGCAAGCGACGACGCAGTATGACCTGCAGGAATCGACCGACGCCGCATTCACCGCTCCGCTCTCGATCACGACCGACGCCAGCGAGTGGGCGTTCAAGCACATCAACAATACGGACGCGCCAATCCCCTACTACTACCGCGTACGCGCGGTCGGCACCTGCAACGGCGCGCGCAGCCTCTTCTCGCAGCCGCTGACCGTCAGCGTTCTGCCGTCGAGCGTGACCGATCCCAGCTCCGCGAACGGCTCGACGCCGGCCGATAACCCGCAGACCACGCATTACGAGATCCATATCGGCGGAACGTCGGGCAACTCCATGCATAAAGGAGCGATCAAGGCAGCGGCCGGCGACAGCTTCACCGCCACGACGAATCAGCCGTGGCTCACCGTCTCGCCGTCGAGCGGAACCGTCGGTGCCGACGGAACGACGCTGAATGTCACGGCAAAGACGGACGGTCTGCCCGTCGGTACGAGCAGCGGCGCGGTCTATATCGCATTCGCCTCCGCTTCGGGAGCCGGCAATCGCGTTGCTCTCGGCACCACGCCGCCGTCGAACACCACGGTCTCCGTGAATCTCGTGCAGCCGGTCTCGCCGATCGCCAAGAGCGGCCCGCCGCCGGACGCGCTCATCATCCCCGCCGTCGCACATGCCGACGGCATCAACTCGAAGTTCCAGTCCGACATCCGTGTCACCAACTCCTCGGCGCAGCCGATGAAGTATCAGGTCACGTTCGTTCCGACCGGCGACGCAGGCATTACGCAGGGCAAGCAGACCACGGTCGACATCGATCCCGGACGCACCATCGCGCTCGACGACGTCCTGCAGTCGTGGTTCGGCGACAGCGCGGCCACCGGCACACTCGAAGTCCGTCCTCTCACTACGGCGCCCACATCCAGCACGGCCACGGCACTCCCTGCCGGTCTGGCCAACATCCTCACCTTCGCCTCCAGCCGCACGTACAACACCACCGCCAACGGCACGTTCGGCCAATACATCCCGGCCATCCCGTTCGCGGCGTTCGTGGGCCGAGGAAGCGATCCGACGAAGTCGACGATCCTGAGCCTTCAGCAGATCGCGCAGTCCTCCGCCTTCCGCACCAACCTCGGCATCGTCGAAGGCTCGGGCGATCCCGCCTCGGTTCTCATCAGCGTCTTCGGATCGAACGGACAGAAACTCACCGAGTTCACGCAGGACCTCAAAGGCGGCCAGCACATCCAGCTCAACTCGATCCTGGCGACGAAGAACCTGCAGGTCACCGATGGCCGCATCGAGGTCAAGGTCGTTTCGGGGAGCGGCAAAGTGACGGCGTACGCCTCGGTACTCGACAATCTCACCAACGATCCCCTTCTCGTCTCGCCGGTCGCCGTCAACCAGACTGCCGCTGCGAAGTACGTAATCCCAGGTGTCGCCGATCTGAACAACGGCGTCGCCAACTGGCAGACTGACGTCCGCGTCTTCAATCCGTCGGTGAACATCGTCAAAGCGACGCTGACGTTCTACTCGCAAACTGGTAGCGCGCCGCAGTCGAAGGACATCCAACTCGCGCCCGGCCAGGTGCAGACGCTCGACGCCACGCTCCGCAACGTCTTCGGCATCTCCAACGACGGCGGCGCCCTGCACATCGCCACAACCGCGCCGACACCGCTCGTAGCCACCGCCCGCACCTACAACCAGACATCGAACGGCACGTACGGCCAGTTCATCGCCGCCGTAACCGCCAACGACGCCGCCGCCCTCGGCACGAGACCACTGCAGATCCTGCAGATCGAAGAATCCGACCGCTACCGCACAAACGTCGGCTTCGCAGAAGTGTCCGGCAACGCCGCAACCGTCGAAGTCACCGCGATCCCCTCCGACTCGAAAGTCGCCGCCTCAACCCAAATCCAACTCACCCCGAACCAATACATCCAATTCCCGCAACTTCTCAAATCAATGGGCCTGTCAAACACCTACAACGCCCGCGTCAGCGTCAAAGTAATCAGCGGCCAGGGCCGAGTAACCTCCTACGCCTCAGTCATCGACATGCAGACAAACGACCCAACGTACGTGCCGGCGCAGTAGAGAGTGGAGGCGTTCATCCGCTGGGTGACTCCGCCGTAGGTGGCCGTGACCACTAGCGGCACCGGTGCAGTCACTGCGCTCGTGGCGATCGTAAACGTTGAAGTGGTCGCGTTGGGACTCACCTTCACGCTCGCCGGCACCGAGAGCGCTGGATTGCTGCTCACCAGGGTGACGTCGCTGCCACCATGATCGTTCGACGGCAAGGCCAGCGTGACGAAACCGAAAAACGAAGGTGCGCCTCCGTCGGTTTCGGGCTCTTTCGTCCAATGGCTCGTCCCCTTTTTCACGAACGCCGACGACGCAAGATTCTCTCACCCGCTACAACTATCATCGAGGGTATGTTGCCAAGGACTATAAAAGTCACGATTGCCAAAAGCTGCGCGGCTCTAGGATTGTCGATACGCAGCGCTTGAGTTACAGCCGTCCGGCAAAACCCTCCAAGATACGCAAATAACACACTAGCCGCGGCAAGTGATACTGCCGTTACAGGGGCAATTAAGTGTTCGTCCAATTCAATCGCGATGCGGTTTTTGCGCAACAGAAGGAATGTCAGGAGTGCGATGCAAGTCCATTCCAGATCGCCCACGAATTCGGCAGCGTACATCAACGTTTGATCACTAGCGGCAGAGGGCAGAACAATATTGGTAATCCAGAGTGCCGAAGGCGAAAGCGGGTCTTCAGCTAGCCAAATGCTTGCATCAATCCAGTGACTGCTGTGAATGGCTGTCAGGTCGTTAATCCCAATGACGAGCACGCGCCAAAGCAGCACCGTGCTAGCTATAGTTAATGCAATCACGCGACCCATTCTCACTTGCCACCTCCACAGCACGAGGGCAATGGCGGCAACGCTGGCGGACTAGTGCGAGACTTGGGTGCGGCAGGGTAGTTCGCCCTATACCCATATGATTCGACAGCCGCACGTGGCACGTTCAAATTGCACTTTTCCGCTATATATCGCACAAAAGTGTTGCTGTTCGGGCCATTAAGACCGTCGTAAGCGCCCCCATTTGGGTAGCTCTTATAGGCATCTACCACACACTGCAACAGCGGGCAGTCTCCGCCTGTCGACTTGCATTGCCCATCGGGCCATTCTGTGCTGGGGGCCGGGAATCCTTTCGAGACCCGCTCGCGAGGGTTTGGCATCAATTCGACCCCCGACCACTGCGTCCCCAGCGCTTCGACATTCACAGAACAATGCACGCCTCCGACGTACCCAACCCATCCAGAAACAGGCTTGCAGCAAACTTGAACATTGATGCGAAACGGGCCTATTTGGTCACCGGGCCCCGTCATTAACCCGAGGGGATCTACTACATTCGCAGGGTTTGCGTTGGCATATGAATACAAATTCATTCCCGCAGATAGCCCAAAAGGATCGCTTTGCGTATACTGTCCCCAACCCGCCCTGTAAAACCGAAACACGTTCTGGTAGAGGTCGGAACCGTCCTCGGAAGTCTGGCCAGGGAATCGCAGCGGTTGGTGCCGAGATTCTCCGCGGCGGATGGCGTAGATGGTGCCGTAGGGTTCGTACTCGGCTTCCCAGAGCACGCGCCCGCTTTCGTCGGTCTGACGGATAGGCGTGCCGAGGTGGTCGTTGTAATACCAAGCGATATTGCCGGCGGCGTTCTCGATCTGGGCCAGCGGCTGGCCGCCGAACCAGATGTAGTCGAAGGCGATGACCGGCGTTGCGGTGGTGCTCGTGGAGGTCGTCTCCGACAACAGATTCAGCTCCGGCGTGTAGAACGTGTACTGCTGCTCGAACAGTGTTGGGGTGGTTGAGGGCGGTGGACCGCCGTCCTGGCCGCCCAATGGTTTGATGGCGCGAACCGTTGATTGCGTCACGCATGGCACCAGCACGAGTGAGGCGCAAAGCGCGTCCGGTTTGTGCGATGAAGTGGCCTGAGCCGTCGGCAGCACCGTCAGCGTGGCCGAGGCGGAGATGTTGTTGTACGTGGCGACGATCTCCACCGACTTCTCGCGCGCAGCGTGAAGCGGATCGGTGGCGATGCTGAACGACGCCATACTCGCTCCCTCGGGCACTACCACCGTGTCCGGCACGGTCACAATGTTACGCCGCCTCGCCTCCACCGTCACTTTGGCGCCGCCGAAGGGGGCGGGGCGGTTGAGCGTCATCGTGGCCATTGCCGGAGTCCCCCCGGTTACCCGAGTCGGGGCGATCGTGAGCGACGCCAGGGTCACCGCGTTCTCCGGCGCCACGATCACGTTCATCCGCTGGGTGACTCCGCCGTAGGAAGCCGTGACCATTAGCGGCACGGGAGCGGTCACTGCGCTCGTGGCGATCGTGAAGGTCGATGTGGTCGAGTTGGGATACACCTACACGCTCGCCGGCACCGAGAGCGCTGTATTGCTGCTGACCAGAATAACGTCACTTCCGCCGTGATCGCTCGACGGCAAGGCCAGCGTGACTGTTGCGCGGGCGCTCGTGCCACCTATGATGAACGCCGGTGTGACATCGATTGCCGCGATGTAGTTACCGCTCGGGTGCAGCACAGACAGCGTCGCGGTCTTCGTGGTTGTCGCATGCATCGCGGTGATGGCCACCTGCGTATCGGCCGTGACCAGCGATGTTGTAACGCTCAGCGTGGCCGAGGTGATCCCCGCCGGCATGGTCAACACGGGCGGCACAACGGCCACGGCGGGGTTGCTGCTCGTCAACTCGACTTCCACCCCACCGGCCGGTGCCGGTCCGGTCAGTGTGATCGTTGCCAAAATGTCGTTCGTTCCGATGATCGATTGCGAAGCCAGCGTGAGCGAGGCGAGCGTCACCGGAGGAGGCTGGAGTGTAACGGTGGTCGAACGGGTCACTCCCTGCCGCGAGGCGGAGACGATGACCGGCGTGGTGGTGGCCACGGGATTGCTCGTCAATGGCACGGTTGCCGTCGTTGTACCGGCCGGGATCGTCGTCCCTGACGGCGCGGCAACCAGCGACGGGTCGCTCGAGGTGATTGCCACCGCCGCGCCGCCGGCCGCAGCCGCTCCGTCGATCACTGGTTTTGCACTCAGCGGATCGCCGCCCACGACCGTTGGCGGAGTCACGCTCAAGTCAGTCAGCACAGGCGGCTCGATGGTCAGCCCTGCCCGCATCCTTTGTTCTCCGAGTGTTGCGGCGACCGAGACCGGCGCCTCCGACTCCACCGGAGTCGCTGCCGCCGCGAACGTTACCGACCGCTGGCCCCCTACCACCGCCACACTCGCCGGCACGTCCAATAGTCGCGAGTCGCTCGCGATCAGGATTGTGATTCCACGCTCGGATGCCGCGCCATCAAGTGTGAGCGTGGCCGTCGCGCTCGACCCGCCTCGGACGCTCCGCGAATCAAATGCAAACGAGGCGATCGACGGCGGCACCACCGTCAAGGTCGTGTCATGCCGTTCTGCATCCAGCAACACGGAGATCGTGGCCGTGGTGGGTCGTTCGACGGGTGTGGTTGTGACGGTGAAGTCCGCGCTTCTAGCTCCGCCGCGGATGGCCATCTCGGAGGGGACGATCACCGCCGGATCGCTCGAGCGCAACGTCAGCGACAACCCCTCCTCGGATGCCGGCGCCGCCAGGATGATGCTGCCGGTCGCTTGCGCCCCGCCGACTACGCTCTGCTGCGACATCTGCACCTCATCGATCCGCGAGCCGGTGATGGTGAGCGATGTGCTCGTAAGCGAGCCGTTGAAAGTGCCCGTCAGGATCACCGTCATTTCGCCGCTGACTTGGACGGTAGTCACGGTGAATGTTGCCGCAGTCTGGCCGGCGGAGACGGTGACGCTGGACGGAATACTTGCTTCCGTGTGGTCGCTCGTGAGCGTCACCACCGCGCCGCCGTCAGGCGCCGGGCTGCTGAGCGTGACCGTTCCCTGCGCGGTGCTGCCGCCGGTCACGCTGGATGGCGCCACGCTGAAGTTGACAATGCGCACAGGACCGACCGTCGTCGTGCGCACTCCTCGGGCGTCGTACGTGTAGGTGATGTCCTTCCATCGCTCGAGGTGGTTCGACGGGGTGTAGGTCATTCCCGTATCGGTGCCGACGCGCCGCTCGTTCCCGGCGCCGTCGTAGATCACATCGCGGGTCTGACTGTTCTCTGCCACAGACAGGAGCCGTGGGGTCGAGCCGTCATAGGAGAAGCTCGCTGTCCGCGTGCCGAGGCTGAGCGTGCGAACATTGCCCATCGAGTCGTAGTTGTAGGAGCCCTGACCCCACAACGCGTCGCCGCTGTTGGCTGCGGTCAGCCGGTTCAAATCGTCGTAGCCGAAACTGCGGCTGAATGCCGGTTCGATCTGATCGTCGATCCCGGTGATGTTGCCGCCGTCATCGTAGTGATACTGATGGGAGACGATCGGATCTCCGGACCCATTCAGCTGGTTCGTCGTGGCCCGGTAACGAGTGTCGTAGGCCATGTGCCGCGCTGTCCCATTGCCGAAGACGATGTCCGTCGCTGGACCGAACGGCAGATAGCTTGCCGAGGAAACGAGCGTCGTGGTGCCCGCGCTTGCTGAGACGGTTGCTGAGAAGGGGCGATCGGCGTAGTCGAACGTCCCTGTGACATTCCGGCCTGACGGATAGTGGATGGCGGAACGATTGCCGTCAGCATCGTACTGAAAGGCCGAGGTGAAGGTCTGGCCGGTGATGGTCTTCGCCTCCGAAGCAAGAAGTCCGCGGCGGTCGTAGTGGTAGGACGCTCCGCCGCTCGGGTCTGTAACCGCAGAGAGGCGGCCGAGGCCGAAGTGTGCTGGGTCTGTGTCGTCGTACGACCAGGTGATTGTTTCGACATCGCGAGTTGGAAGTTGCGACGTTGCCGCCGTGACACGTCCCAGTGCGTCGTAGGTACGCGTCGTGGCAGCACCGTTCCCGTCGGTGGTCGATGTGAGATCGCCGGCCGGATCGTAAGCGTATGTTGTCACGCCGGTGACGGGGCTGGTCTGCGAGAGCATTCTCCCAAAGTCGTCGTAGACAAACGTCGTGACATTGCCATTCGGGTCGGTGACCGAGATGAGATTGCCATGGATGTCGTAGGTGTAGGCAGTGACGATCTGTCCGCCAGGCGCAGTCGAAAGCGTTTGTGTCACCGAGGCGAGGCGGTTCATGGGGTCGTAGGCGTAGGTCGTATTAGCCGATGTGTGGCGCTCGTCGCGAACGCTGCTGATGTTGTTGGTGCCGTCGTAGGTGTAGGCGATGCTGGTCGCATCCGCGTGCGTTACGAGCGCGAGGCGGCCGCGTGAGTCGTAGGCGTAGGACTCGCGCCGCTTCTCCACCCAGGTGCCGCCCTCAAACGCTGACATTTTCTCGAGATTCTTCTGCCCGGTCGACGCGTCGTATGTATAGTCGATGCGCTCTCTGAGGTCGGAAGCGGAGGGGCCTCGCGAAACGCTGGCGACGCGGCTCCGCGAGTCATAGCCATAGGCGGTGGTGCCACCGGCGGGGAAAATCGACAACTGCATCGGACCGACAGTGAGCTGATAGGTAGTCTGCCGGGCGAGATCGGTGGCACAAAGAGGATCGACGGAGGTGTCGCAGCCGGCGACTGCCTTCGTTGTGCTGGTAGCGAGCCGGCCGAGAGCGTCGTACGTCGTCTGCGTCTTAACGCCATTCGGGTCGGTGGTGGTCAGGGGATGCGCGAATACGTCGTAGTCGCTGAACGTGGAGATGTTCCCGGCGGCATCCTTGACGGCCGCCAATCTCCCGCGCCAACTCGCCGTTACGGTGTTGTCGATCGGGTAATACACAAACGTCGTGACGTCGGAGATATCGGTGCGTGGCCCGTCCATTGTTTTTCGCAGTCCCACCGGCTGCGGGAGCGAGAGCCAGGCGGACTGGAACGGGCCGCCCGGTTGAAAGGCTGCCGTTTCGATTCCGTTGTAGAGAGTGATCGAGGTGATGTGCGTTTCGAGATGCAGATCCGAGCCCGTTAGTCCGGAGACGACGTGCTGAAGAATTTGTCCGGTAACGCCGTCGTAGGTGACCGTATCGACGACATTCTGGCCCGAGCTCACACTCTTGCGCGTCGTGCGCGTGGCGCGATCGGGCCAGTTGCCGTCCTCGTAGTCGTAATGAATGGTGTCTGATGCTGTCGTTTGCGCGAGGGTGGCGGTGGCGAGGGCCGCGCTCGTAAGAGCGCACAGATTGGTATTGGTGACCGGATCGCAGCCGGATGGGACGAGCGCGGTCGTGACATCGGTGAGATTGCCACTCGCTCCGTATGTATTCTCGACGATGTATCCGCGTCCATCCTGGGTTCGCAGCACGTGACCGTCGCTGTCGAAGGAAAAGGTGGAGTCGTTCCCACCGCATGATGAACAGCCACCATCCATATGCGTTGTGACATCGCGGCCGATGAACGACTGCTCATACGTTGTCTGGCTGCCATCGGCGCGTGTGATCCGAGTTGACGAGAGGGATGACGTGGCACCGTTGAGGTATTGGAAGAGAGCGATGTCGCCCGAAGCATCGAGTGAAGAGGTTGCTCGTCCGAGCGAATCGTAGCTGTGCTGCTCAATCGGGTTGCCGAGAGCGTCGCGAATGGTCGCCAGCTGTCCGCCGCTGCTGTACTCGTACGTACGCCACGGAGCGGTCGCGTTGACGAGCGAGACGCTCTGCAGCCTGCCATTCGTATAGGCGTAGTTCCAGACCAGATCCGAGCGTCCATCGACCGAGATCTGCACGACGTGGCCACCGGATGTGGTCACCGTGCACGACCAGGCGCCCGCCTCGTCGAAGATCCGCGACGGCTTTCCGGAGGCGTCATAGGTCACAGAAATGCCGCGGTTCTGCGTCAGATCACGCCATCCGATGATTTTTTCATTAGCTCCGAAGAGCTGCACGATCGAACTGCCAGCACTTCGGTAGGAGAAGCCGCTGGCGATGGAGCCAGCAAAATTCGCGCGTGTCGCTCGGCTGGTAGGGTATGTTTGCACCCATCCTGACCCTGCTGGCTGGAAGAGCGCCCGGTCGTCGTTGATCCCGTGCACCAGACGTGACCTGACAGGGCTCGCCGCTGTGACATCGGCGGTGAACGAATCAAGTGCCGTCCACCACCCGATTCCGAACAGACCGTCGTGACTATTGTTACTGGCATAGCTGCGCGTAAAGATCATTCCGAGGTCGCTCGGAACCGGATCGTGCTCGCTGTAAGTCATCGCGCCGTCCCAGAGCTGAACAGGCCCTCCAGCGTGGGTT
>Ga0307470_10000247_pt1 | contig 34581 bp, 30 predicted proteins | sample atmos_gasesAM3C__FD_204565 | JGI IMG/M metagenome (GOLD analysis project Ga0307470, IMG submission 204565) | Hardwood forest soil microbial communities from Morgan-Monroe State Forest, Indiana, United States - atmos_gasesAM3C_05 | ecosystem: Environmental > Terrestrial > Soil > Temperate forest... | reverse complement strand
GCATCGCTTTGCTACGAAGCGTACGAATCCGCCGACCGAAAAAATATCGAGTTCCTCGTTTGCGACACCGCCGGCCGCCTGCACACCAAAAGCAATTTGATGGCGGAACTCGCGAAGGTGAAACGCAGCCTGGCGAAACAAAACGAGAAAGCTCCCGACGAAACACTGCTGGTGGTCGACGCGACGACCGGCAGCAACGCGCTTTCCCAGGCGCGCGAATTCCATCAGGCCATCGGCCTCACCGGATTGATCGTGACGAAACTCGACGGCAGCGGCAAAGGCGGCATCGTAATCGCAATTCAGGAAGAGCTCGGTCTGCCCACGCGCTTCGTCGGCACCGGAGAAAAACTCGAAGACCTCGCACCATTCGATGGCCGCGAATTCATCGCCAACATGATCTGAGAATGGCGTCTCAGCGAGTTAGGACAACCCGATGAAGCAGGGCTCAATCAAGGCGCGGTTGGAGCGCCTGCCGGCAATTGAAAGAACGCGAGGCAAACGAAGATGGCCGCGCAGACGCAGATCAGGTCGACAAGGAGCATGGTGCTCAGGGCGTATCGCGTATGCTTGATCTTCACGCTCCCGAAGTAAACGGCGATGACATAGAAGGTGGTCTCGGCCGCGCACTGGAAGACGCAGGCGAGCCGGCCGGTAAAAGAATCCGCGCCGTATGTTCCCATGGCATCGAGAAGGAATCCGCGGCTGCCAGCGGAACTGAATGGCCGGAGGATGGCGATGGGGAGCGCGTTCACGATTTGTTCGTTCACATGGAAGGCGCGGAAAACCCACGCCAGCGCGGTCGCGAACATGTCGAACAATCCGCTGTTTCGAAAAAGCGAGATCGCGACCAGCATGCCAAGGATATAAGGGAAGATAATGCGCCCAACAGTCAGGCCGTTGTAAGCGCCCTCGACAAACGAATTGAAGATAGTCGTGCCCTTGGCGGCGAATTGTTTCTCGCGCCACAAGCTGTACCCGAGAATCACCAGGATAAGACCTAACAACACGCCGTTGGAGAGATTGCCGGTGAAATGGCTTTTGCTGACGAGATCGAGTCGCGTGATGTAAATGAGGAGTGCCGTAATGACGCCAACGATGCCGCCGATGGCGACGACGATGGTAGCGTTAAACAAGTTGATCCGTTGGCGAATGCCGACCAGGACGAGCGCCGCGACCGTGCCAATAAACGAGGTGATGATGCACGGCAGCATCACGTCCGCCGGATTGAGCGCGTGTTGCGCCGCGCGATAACTAATGATCGACGTCGGGATAAGTGTGAGCCCGGCCGCGTGCAAACACAGGAACATGATCTGCGGATTGCTGGCGCGATCCTTGTCCTTGTTCAGCTCTTGCAGACTCTCCATCGCCTTTAAGCCGAACGGCGTCGCCGCGCTGTCGAGTCCGAGGAAATTCGCGGCAAAATTCAATGTCATATACGAGATCGACGGGTGACCGCGCGGCACTTCGGGAAAAACACGAACGAAAATCGGACTGAGAAATTTCGCGACGCGTTCCGAAGCGCCGCTGTCGATCAATAATTGCAGGATGCCGCTGAAGAACGACAGGTAGGCGATGAGTGGCAAGAGCAGATCGAGGATGGTGCTCTTGCACGTCGGCAAAATTCCATCCGCGGCTTGTTTGCCGGAGTAAGCCTTTACCACACCGTCCTCGATCTTGTATTGCACGCCGCCGACCGTGGCCGTGTGGTCAGCCGCGGTCTGCAAGCTGTTCCGCAATTCCGGCGACGCTTGTTCGAGGTAAAACTCGCGTTGCAGCAGGGGTTCGTCCTTCTTTCCGTTGACGACAAATTCGATGGCGTAGAATCGTCCGCTGAACAGCAGGAAGAAGAGATAGGCGATCGAAGCGAGAAAGAGAACGACCCAAAATCTGCTTAACGCCATTTTAGCTAGCTGGCGAGTTGGAACGCGTCACCGCTCCACTTAAAGCAGCGGCTTTATGCGCGGCAAGCCCGAACTGCGCGGCGTCGCAGTCGCACCGGTCGGGTTGATTCTGTTCAGCCGTTAAATTCGCGTGCCCGAGGCCGGACGAGACTCAAATTGTTAACAAATAGTCCTATCGGGCGACTGGCGGAAACGCGTTTTCCAATTCATGGTTCCGACTCGCAATGACACGAATCCATCATCACAAGTCATCGGTGTCCTCCATGATTACGCTGCTGGCAGGGCTCGTCCTGGCCGTTCTCATCACGGGCGGCATCGTTTGGTGGAGCCATGCGCAGGACAAGAAGATCGCGCCCAAGACGCATCCCGACGAATTCCCGGTCCCATCTGTCGCGGAGCTGCGCCACAAACTCAACCCCGAGCAATTCCACGTCACGCGCGAGAACGGAACGGAGACGGCATTCCACAACGCGCATTGGGATAATCGCAAACCCGGCCTTTACGTCGACATCATCACGAACGAGCCGCTCTTTTCCTCGCTCGACAAATACGATGCCGGCACCGGTTTCCCTAGTTTCACCAAACCGATCGCGCCTGAACACGTCGTGGAAAAAGTCGACAACAGTTACAACATGGTGCGGACTGAAGTTCGGGCAAAGAAAAGCGATTCGCATCTTGGACATGTCTTCGATGACGGCCCGCCGCCGCTGAATCGTCGTTACAGCGTGAACTCGGCAGCGTTGCGTTTCGTTCCGGCTGAAAAACTCCGGGTAGAAGGATTTCTCGATTTCATCCCGCTCTTTCGCGCGCAGCCGGCCGCGACGCCGGCGAAATAGCGGCCAGTCACGCGAGCAGCTTCGCGAACCGCGGATGGCTGCGGATTTGATCCCATTCGCGCTCGATGCGCAACGCGCCCGGCGTGGGACCATTTGGGAGATTGACTAATTCTTCCAGCAACACCAGGGCGCGCGCGGGTTCGCCCGCCTGGGCGTAAATCACCGCGAGCTTCGTTGCGATAAGCGGACCGTCGAAAGCGTCCTTCGAAATTGGCAGCAACTCGACGGCCCGATGCCCGGCGGCAATTGCTTCCTCTTTCCGTCCGCGCATTCCAAGCACCAAACCGAGCATCGCGACCAGTTCCGCGTCGTCGGGCGCTTTCACGAGATCGTCTTCCACAATTTCCTGGGCACGGGCGAATGCATCCTGCGCCATTGCGTTGTCCCCGCGGCCTCGAGCGATCAGACCTTCGTACCACGACCGCGGAAAAGCGTATCCGTCGAGAATCGCACCCGCGCCGCCGACACCGAGATCGTTGAACCTGTCGTAGCGCGATTTCTTCAGCCAGCGTTCCGCTTCGTCGTAATCGCGCGCTGCGAGATGGACGCGCAACGCAATGTTCGTTACACCTCCGCCCGGATCGAAATGCGCCGGGATCGCACGCAGCACAGTCTGAAGCGGTTCCAGATTTCCCTCGGTTCGCAGCGCAATCGCAGCGCGCGCGACGGAAAAAAAGTGCGCCTCGGGATTTACTTCCGTTCCGACCGAGAACCCGTCCGTCGCTTCGGCGTCGCGACCGAGACAGGCGTAGGTTTCCGCGACGTCCCACAAAACGGAGGCGTTGCGCGGATCGAGTTCCTTCGCTTTTTCGAAATTCTTGACCGCGTTTTCCCAATGCCCCTGACGCCGTCCGATCGCGCCCGCCGCTTCCCACGTTTCGGCATTGTTCGGAGCGACCTCCTGCGCGATCGCGACCTCGGTCCGGGCGAGCTCGTAATCGCGGTAGCCATAGTAATAGTAGTAGGCGAGCGCGAGCCGCGCCTCACTCGAATCCGGCCGCAAACGCAAGGCCGTATCGGCCGCAACTTTCGCCAACGCCAGCCGCTGCCGCGTTCGATCGTATCCAAACCAATACAGCTCGCAGTGGAACCGCGAGGCGAGACAATGCGCGAGCGCGAAATTCGGATCGCGCGCGATCGCCTCGTCGAGCAATCGCAAGGCGCGCTCCCCGTTTTCGCGCGGGTCGCCGGAGCCGCTCCAGCGAAAGAGATCCCGCGCGCGAAGAAACAAATCGTACGCGTCCAGATCGCTCGTCGGATGTTTCTCGAGCCTCTCTTTTTCCTGTGGCGAAAGATTTGCACGAAGCGCAAACGCGATCCGCCGGGCCAGCTCCGTTTGGAGCGCGAACAAATCCGTGATCTCGCGATCGAACGTGTCGTTCCAAACATGCAGGTCGTTTCGCGCATCAATGAGCTGAGCATTGATCCGCACCCGGTTTGATTCGCGCCGGACCGTCCCCTCCATCACGTAAGCGACCCCGAGCGCTTCGCCGATCTCGCGCACGTTCCGCGTGCCGGTTCGATATTGCCGCACGCTGGTGCGGCTGATCACTTTCAGGTCCGCGACCTTCGCCAGGTTGGAAAGAATGTCGTCCTGGATGCCGTCGGCGAAATAGGCGTTCTGCTGGTCGTCGCTCAGATTCTCGAACGGCAAGACCGCGATACTTTTTTCCGGCGGCGGCAATTTCACAGCAGTCGTCGGCGCTTTTGTTTCCTGAAGATCTTCGGTACGAACAATACCACCCGGCGTGAGATCGAACGCCCACGAAAGAAAAAGTGCCACCGGAAAGCCAAGAACCAGCGCGACGATAACCAGCCGCACCGCCCACGTTGGAGTTTCAAAGAATGGCAGGACCTGCGTGGCGATTTGAATCAGCAGCCAGGCCAGGACGGCGTATCCCGCCGCCACGCGATAAACCTTGCGCCGTTTCAGTTCGCTGAAAAATTTCCGCGCGTTCATTGCCACCGGCCTAACCAATACAATGTCGCGCCGTTCTGCGATAGTTGCTGTCGAGCGCGAAGCGTGAAATAGGATTCGATGCGACCCGCGGCAAAGCACTCTTCCGTCGCGCACGAAGATCGCTCCGGACTCATCGCCGGCCTCGCCGCATTCGGCACGTGGGGATTGATTCCGATTTATTGGAAATTGTTCACGAACATTTCCGCGTCGCAGATTCTGGCGCACCGTTTCGTTTGGACGACCTGTTTCCTCGTCGGAATGCTGAGCTGGCAACAACGCTGGCCCGAAGTCCGCGAAGCGATGCGCTCGCGTCGGGCGCTTCTGTATTGTCTCGCGAGCGGCGTGGCCATTTCGGTGAACTGGTTCTGTTTCATCTGGGCGGTGAACGTCGGCCGCGTCATCGAGACGAGCCTCGGTTATTTCATGACGCCGCTCATCAACGTGCTCTTCGGCGCGACGTTTCTCCGCGAACGCCTCACGCGTCTGCAACTGCTGTCCGTCATTCTGGCCCTGATCGGCGTGCTCAATCTCACACTTGGTTACGGCCGGTTCCCCTGGCTCGCGATCACGCTCTGCGTTTCCTTTGGACTCTACGGATTGCTTCGAAAAAAATCCGGCGTCCGTCCGATTCCCGGTTTGTTTCTCGAAACCACGCTGCTCACTCCGATCGCAGCCGTTTATCTCTTGTATTTGCAACGCGCCGGAAACGCCGCATTCAGTTCCGCCGGCTGGTCGATGGCGTTGCTGCTCATCAGCACCGGGATCGTGACCGGCCTGCCGTTGGTCTGGTTCGGACACGCCGCGCGCCATCTTCGCCTAACGACCCTTGGCTTCCTCCAATATCTGTCGCCGAGCGGCAGTTTCTTCCTCGGCGTTTTTCTTTATCACGAACCATTCACCCGCGCCCATCTCATCACGTTCACTTTCATTTGGATTGCGCTCGTGATTTTTACCACGGAAGCCATCTGGCGTTGGCGTTCCGGGCGTGAACGCGAAGAGATTGTCGAGCCGGTAGCGCGCGCTGCCCATTAGCCGTAATGTGAAACGGCCGGTTTTTTTGTGATAACCAACGACGACTTCCAATACGCGATCGAAAACACGCGCGTCATTCTCGCGCCCGAACGCCAGATCGCGACCTTCGGCAGCACGAGCTTCCGCTTTTATCTGATCTCGGAATTGATGGATCAGGTGAACGAAATCCGTGTCCGCGACGGCCGGATCCATGCGGAACGTCCGCAAATCCTCACGCCGGAACATTATTGCCGATTGCTTCTCGAAGGCTTCGGCGAGAAAGCCGCGAAATATGCCGAAATGCTCCGCGAGCGGACGCGCGACATGGCGGTGCTGCGTTACGGATTCCAGTTCCGCAAAACCGACGTCGTGGAAAATCGCGTCCGCGATACGATGGAAGCCGTGATCGAGCGCACGCGCCGGCAGGTGGAAAATTCTGAAGAACCGCTCAGTGCCGTGATTCAGGGCGTCGACGATGCCTGGGAGGTTTGCCTCCTGAAATTCACCATTGATCTCATCGAGCGATCGAGCGGCGGCAACCTCGGCGATTTCCGGCGACGCGGTTTGGTTTAGGTAGGGACGCCGCGCTTCGGCGTCAGCTTTTTATAGCGCCGCATCAGTTTGAAGAAGCGCAGCGTGTCGCGCACAGGATGGATGCTGCTGACTTCGTCGGAGTAAACGGTGCTGATCGGAACGGCGGCGATGCGGCAACCGGCGCGGCTGGCGAGAATGAGCATCTCGGTCTCGTAGTCGAAACGCTCGGTGCCGCCTAACAAGTCCGGCATGATATCGCGGTGCACCATGCGGAAACCGCATTGGGTGTCGGGAATTTCCTGGCCGCAAGCGCGGCTGATCTTGCGGCTCATGTAGCGATTCACCACGCGGCGAACAAACGGCATCTCGCGCACGTCGTTCATCCGCGTGCCGACCAAGAGTTTCGCACCCGATGTCGCGGCGGTGGCGAGAAAACGATCGATCTCTTCCGGCAAATGCTGACCGTCGCCATCGAGAATGACGACGTAGGTCGAACCGTGCTCGAGCCAATACCGGAAGCCGCTCTTGATCGATTCGCCTTTGCCGCGGTTCTGCTCGTGGACAATCACGTCGGCGCCGGCCTTTCTCGCTTCGGCCGCCGTCGCATCGTTTGAACCGTCATCGACCACGAGAACATTCGGGAGTCGTTGCAACGTTCGCCGAACGACTTCAGCGATGTGTTTTTCTTCGCGGAACGCCGGAATGACGGCAGCAACCGTCACGCGATCGATCGAGCCGGCGTCGTGGGGCGCCGCCATCTCTAGCGCACGACCGGATGGAAATCGGCCGCGTGATACGAACTGCGCACGAGCGGCCCGGAGGCGACGTGCTCGAACCCCTTTGCGCGGGCGATCTCGCCGTAGGCTTCGAAACGCTCCGGCGAAACGAATTCGACCACTGGAAGATGACTCGCGCTCGGCCGCAAGTACTGACCCATCGTCAACACCTGGCATCCGATCTCGCGCAGGTCGTCCATCGCTTGAAAAAGTTCCGGCTCTTTCTCCCCAAGTCCGAGCATGACGCCGCTTTTCGTGACAATTTTCGGCGCGATCTCTTTCGCCTGGCGCAGAACATCGAGCGACGTCCGGTACTTCGCCCGCGAACGCACGAGTGGCGTGAGACGTTCCACGGTCTCCAAGTTGTGATTGAAAATATCGGGCGCCGCGTCGAGCACGATCTGGATACACCAGGTTTGGGCGTGAAAATCCGGGACGAGCACTTCGATGATCACGGATGGATCCATGGCGCGGATCGCGTCGATCGTCCGCGCGAAATGGTTCGCGCCGCCGTCCTTGAGATCGTCACGCGCGACGGCGGTGACAACCACGTGCTTCAGTCCCATTCGGCGCACGGCTTTGGCGACGCGTTGCGGTTCGTCTTCCTCGAGCGCAAACGGCTTCGCTGTCGTGACCGCGCAGAAACCGCAGGCGCGCGTGCACCGTTCGCCGGCGATCATCATCGTCGCGGTGCCCTGGCTCCAGCATTCCCAGCGGTTCGGGCACTGCGCGCTTTCGCAAACCGTGTGCAGCCGCAAATCGGAGATCAGCGCCTTTGTGGAAAAGAAAACCGGATTCGATGGCAGCCGCACTTTGATCCATGGCGGCTTTTGCGCCTGGTGGAGAGCGGGATCGATTTTCATGCAGGACATCGTTGCGAAACTATTTCGAGCGGTTCGAGAAAGCAACCTGTAGCACCGTCGCTACAACTTCGTTCGGCCGGACAGCGCCTGATAAAGAGTAAGTTCGTCGGCTGATTCAAGTCCCCCACCCGCCGGCAAACCATGCGCGATACGAGTCAATGAAACCGGAAACGGTTTCAGCAATTCCACCAGGTAATTTGTCGTCGCTTCGCCTTCCACGTCGGCGGCAAGCGCCAGGATGATTTCCGAAAATTTTTCCGTTTCGACTCGCTGCAGCAATTCCTTGATCCGCAAGTCGTCGGGGCCGATGTGATCGAGCGGCGAAATGCGGCCGCCTAACGAATGGTAATGGCCGCGGAACGCACTCGTTTTCTCGAGCGGCAAAATATCGGTCGGTTGCTCGACCACGCAGAGCAAGTCGCCGGCGCGCGAGGTGTCGGAGCAAATCTCGCAGAGCGGTTCCATCGTGAAAAATCCGCAGCGCGGACACGGGCGCACGGTCTGGCGCGTGCTCGCGATCGAGCGCGCGATCGTCTCCGGTTGGTCGCCGCGCGCCTGGACGATCCAAAGCGCAATTCGTTCCGCGGAGCGCGGACCGACTCCCGGCATTTGGCGAAGCTGCGCGATCAATTCCCGAATCGCAGAGGGATATTCCGTCTTCCTCAAAACCGGAGACGACTCACTGGTCGAGAGGCGTGTTCGTCAATTGCAGAGCGAGCGGCTCGAGACGCCGCAAATACAATTGCAGGGGCCGATCCTCTTCGCCCTCGGGCCCGCGCGCGTTTTGAAATTGCGAGTAAGCCTCGGCCCAGCGTTTCTCGCGATAGAGCACCACGCCGTTCCAGAACGCATCGCGACGCGTGATGATTTCGCGCGAAGCATTGAGCGCGAGCGCGACCGGTTCGTAAATTTCGTGCCGCTCGCGGACATCCACGCCGCTGAGAAAATCGATCGGGCGCGCCACGAGAATTTTGCTGGCCAACTCAAACGTCCGCGGGCCGAGCAAAACCCGAGAGCCGTAAAATCGATTTGCGATGCAAAAGCGGCGCGCCAATTCCACCGGCTCGCCCGCGGCCAGCATGTTGCGCTGCCCGTTATTTTTCATCGGCGCCATGATCATCGTGCCGGAACTGACCCCGGCGTGGACCCCGGCGTTGCGCAACGCGTCGGACTTGCTGCCTTTGTTCGCCTCGGCAAATGACGTGGTCAGCGCCATCGCTTTGCGCACGGCCTTTTCGGCGTGCTGCTTGTCGTTTTCCGGGTAACCGAAAATCGCGACGACTCCTTCGCCGCCCGCTGATTCGATGTAAGCGCCTTCCGCGCGCAAAGATTGGATCGCATGGGCAATGAAGCGCTCGGTAATTTCGGCGAACACCGCCGGCTCGCATTCCTCGGCGAGATCGTGCTTGTTCGCGAGATCGCATACCACAGCGGTGACTTCGCAGACGCGCGCGCCGGAATCGCTGACTGCGTCACTGCGCCGGGCGCGAGCCCGCGGTTTTTCAACGACCGGCGGCGGAGCGACTGGTTGCGGCGCGGCAGCCGGCAGAGTCGTCGGGCCGTCCGGCACGACGGAAATCGGTGCGGCCCGCGGCGTGGGACCGGCCTTAATCTTCGGCGGGCGCGACCGGCGTTCCTCGAGATAAGCGGTGAACCAAACGAACCCGATTACTCCGAGGAAACCGAAGAGTGCCGCGGCCATCGCCGGCAGCGGTTGGAACTCCAATTTGTAAAGCGAGCAAACCAAGGCGACGCCCAGCAATTCCACGACGAGGATCGCGACGATCATCAGCATCCGGTTGCGGCGCGAAGTCGACAGCGTCAGGAACGCGACACCCATCGCGACGATCACGGCGAGTCCGTACCCGATCGCGGGCATCACGCGCTTCGTCGTTTCCGGAAAGAAATTCGCGAGCGCCTGATCCGGGCGCGCGAGCCAGCCGGCGACCTCCACGCCGATAATGAGACCGGCGACGATCAACCCGATGACAAGCGCTGCAACGATAGGCCGCTTCATTTCGCCGGATAGTGTGATTGAACTACGAGATCACTCAAGAATTTATCCGGCGCGTCGATTGCTTCTCGCCCCAGGACGAAACTGCGTTGGCCGGTATTTTTTTGCACGAGACTCAGACCGAACTGGTAATCCTTGAACAAATGCGCGCAAAGATCGGGCATCGGCATCCGCTCCGCGTGGGCGCGCTCGACCAGGCGCGCGATCGCAGCCGGCTCGAAAATAATCTCGAGCCCGTGCGCTTTCTGGAATTCTTCGGCGAAAACGCGCGCGCTTTGTTCGAGCGCTGCTTCTTCCTGTTTGTGTCCTTCGACCATCAGCCGCTCGAGCACCTTCTTCGGTTCGCGAACCAGTTCGGCGGTGACGCGCAACTGGCTCAGGCCTGAACCGGCCAGATAATACTTGTAATCGCGGAACAGTTTTTCCCAGACCGTGAGCAGGCCGCGCGCGCCGGTTTTTTCCTTCGCCGCGGCTTCCGCCATGAGATGCAGGGATTCATCTTCGAAACTGATCTCGATCCCGTAAGCGCGGAAGGCGCGCTCGTATTGCCGGAGGATGCTGCCCTCGGAATACTTCATGATCTGATAAAGATCTTCGGCGGCCAGTTCTTCGCAGACTACCCGCACCGGCAAACGGCCGATGAATTCCGGCTCGAACCCGTACTCGATGAAATCCTGCGTGTTCACGAACTCAAACAGCTCGTTGTCCATGATCTGGCGCGGCTCGGTGTTGAACCCGATCTGCCCTTGCGTGAGCCGGCGCGAGACCTGTTGCTTCAAGCGCTCGAACGCGCCGCTCACCACAAACAAAATGTGGCGGGTGCTGATCGTTTCGCGTTTCGCTTTGCCGCCGCGCCGCTGAAATTCGAACGCGGCCTGGAGCTGCGCCTGGATGTCGTTCGCACTCCGCAACGGCACGTCGGTTTCCTCCATTAACTTTAGCAGCGTTGTCTGCACCCCGCGTCCGCTCACGTCGCGCCCGACCATGTTTCCGGCGGCAGCAAGTTTGTCGATCTCGTCGATGTAAATGATCCCGAACTGCGCCAGCTGCACGTCGCCATCGGCTTTGTCCACCAATTCGCGGACGAGATCCTCTACGTCGCCGCCTACGTAACCTGTCTCGCTGAATTTCGTCGCGTCCGCTTTCACGAACGGCACTTTGATCAGGTCCGCGATGTGTTTGATGAGATAAGTTTTCCCGACGCCGGTCGGCCCGACGAGGATCACGTTCTGTTTCGCGTACTCGGTTCCCTCCACCCGTGCCGGATCTTCTTGCTCCAGTCGCCGCAAATAATTGACGTGGTTGTAGTGATCGCACACCGCGATCGAGAGCACCTTCTTCGCTTCGTCCTGTTTGATGACGAACCGGTCGAGGTGCGCCTTGATATCGCGCGGCAGAAAATCGAAAACGAACGGCTCATCGCTCGTGGGTTGCGGCGGCTTTTCTTCCGCGGGCGCCTGGGCCGTCTCCGGCTCGGTGTAGGTCGTGAACGCGACCTTATCGCCGAAATTCGTTTTCATGAATTCGGACAGCTTCGCCTTGAGCTCCTCAGGCGATGGAAACGGTGGGTTCTGCGTCATCGAGCCGGTAACTTAGCATTGGTGATAAGGGTGTCCACGGCTCCCCCCTCAGGCTCGCACTCGTGCTCGTGCTCGAAACCGCCGAGTCGAGCACGAGCACGAGCGGGAACGAAAGTAACGCCGCCGTTACCTTTAGCCGGTTGACCCTGCCGGAAGTGGTCGTACGTTTTGTTATGAAAAAGTTAATTGTGAGCGCGGTCATCGGGACGCTCGCTTTCGGCTCGGCCCTGGCTGATCGGCCGCGCGTCGAAGAGAAGACTCAGAGTGACAACGCGGACTACGAGTACGTCACGATCACGGGTTCGCACCTGAAGCAGAAGGTGCGGAAACGCCATATCATCACCGACACGCGGACGGGCAACGTTTTGACCATCGATCAGCGAGAGATGGAACGGAACGGCAATGCGCCGCTCGCGGAGCAATTGAGCCGCTATCCCGGCATTTCAATCAGCCACCACTAAACTGGGGTTTGTGCTGACTGCACGGCGCCCGCCCCAGGCGGACGCCGGCCGTGGGGTAGCATTGGCTAGTTTTTCTGCTCGGCCTGCCGCACAAGTTTCGCTTCTTCGTCCTTGAAGGCGTCGACAAGCTTGCCGCGCAATTGCAATTTCCCCTGCGCGGATCGCAACGCCGTCAGCGCGGCGGTGATTTGCTCGCGACCAGTGAAAGATTGCGCCTGCTTTTTCCAATCCGCATAAACCCGATAGTCGGCCAGGAATTTTTCCCCGACCGGCTTGTAATCGTTGATCCACGCGTAAACGCCAGCTGACTGCGTGCGGTCGAATTGTTCGAACAGCGTCGCGGCGTTAGCGAAGTCACCCTGCTGCCAGTCTTTGACGGCGAAGAGGAAGAGCGCGAAACGGTCTGGCGTCTCCGGGGAGCTCAAGCGTGACGCTGCGCTGGCGAGGACTGCTTCCGGCCCATTCATCGTGCGAGCCGTTTGCGGAAAAAAATCCGCCAACGTTTTGTCTTCCGGCTTGCTTGAAAACGAGCCGGCTTTTTCGAGTTCCTCGAACGCCTGGCGCGCCTGGGTGGTGTAACCGCGGAGCAAATTTGCCAGACCGCGATGGAGCCGGATCCAATTCAAGAGCGGTTGCTTGTTTTGCGCTTCAACGGCCAGGCGCGCGAATGTCGTCCGGGCCGAATCGTATTTTCCAGCGATCAATTCTCGCCGCGCTTCATCATAAAGATGGCGCAACGTCTCTTCGCCCGATTGCGCCGTGGCTCTCGCTTTTTCCAGGCGTTCGGATTGTATTTTGTGCCAATAAAATCCGCCGGCGCCCAGTGCCATCACGACCAGCACGGCCGCGATCGTCATCCGCCGGCGGCGCGCTTTTTTTCCGGACGGATTCAGAGCATCGCGCGCGTCTTCCAGCGCGCCGATCAATTCGTCGTAGGAACCGAAACGTTTCTCGCGGTCCGGCGCGATCATGCGATCGATCACCTTGACGGTCTCGCGTCGCAAACCGGGCGCCGCGCTCCCGAGACTGACCGGATTGTTTTTAAAATCGCGCAGGGCGGTCGCGGAATTCGTTTCGCCCTCGAACGGCGGCCGGCCCGAAACCGCGTGATACAGAGTCGCGCCGAGACTGTAGAGATCGCTCCGAAAGTCTTCCGGCTCATTGTTCAATCGCTCCGGCGCGACGTAATACGGCGTGCCCCAGATTTCATTTTGCGCTTCCGCATTTTGCCCAGCCGCCACCGCCAACCCAAAATCGCCAATCTTCGCCGTCGCTTCGTCGGCAAAGAGAATGTTGCCCGGTTTCACGTCGCGATGAATGAGCCCCTGCTCATGCGCGGCCCGCAAACCGCGCGCGACTTGAATGCCCGTATCGAGCACCTGCGCTTCATTCACCCGCCCCTGCTCCGCCATCCGGTCGTCGAGACTTCCTTGATCCACCAGCTCCATCACGAGATAGAATTGGCCGTGATCGCTGCCCGACGAAAAAACCTGGATGACATGGGGATCGTTCACAGCCGCCGTCGCGCGGGCTTCCTGTTCGAGCCGCTGGATTTCCCCCGGATCGGCGCTCAATTCCGGGCGGAGCAGCTTGAGCGCGACGAATCGATTCAGCCGAGTATCGCGCGCTTTGTAGACTGAACCCATGCCGCCCACGCCCAGCGTTTCCAGGAGCGCGAAATTATCGAAGGCGCGTTCGACACGAAATTTTTCGCCGCACTCCGGGCAAGCGACTTTCGCCAACGGTTCTGTCTGCGAGACATCGATGACCAACCCGCAGGCAGGGCAACTCTGGCTCGAAGCATCGGGCGACGGTTCCGGCATCGTCGGCGAGTGTAGCACCCAGCCGTGACTTCATCCATGAACAAGCTCACCGTCGAAATTTCCCACGCCGGTCAGCGCCTCGATCGCGTCCTCGCCCAGCTGCTCCCGGATTTTTCGCGTTCCCGGCTTCAGACGCTTATTCGCGACGGGTTCGTGACCGTAAATGGCAAAGCGGCGCGCCCGCGCGATTCCGTCCGCGGCGGAAATGTCATCGAGTGGCGCGAACCGGAAGTCACCAAGATCGAATCGCAACCGGAAGCGATGGACCTCGAGATTCTTTTCGAAGACGACGATCTCCTCGTAATCAACAAGCCCGCCGGTCTTGTCGTGCATCCCGGCGCCGGGCATCAGCAACACACGCTCGTGAACGCGCTTCTCGCCCACTGCAAAAATCTTTCCGTCATCGGCGGCAAGGAACGCCCCGGGATCGTGCACCGGCTCGACAAAGAAACCAGCGGTGTGCTGGTCGTGGCCAAGAACGATGCCACCCACCGCGATCTTTCAAAACAGTTCGCCGATCGGACAACCGGAAAAACTTATCTCGCGCTCGTGGCCGGCCAACCGCGCAAATCTTTCGGCACTATCGACGCGCCCATCGCGCGCCATCCCGTGCATCGTCAGCGAATGAGCATTGCTAGGCGCGGCGGTCGCGCCGCGAGAACGGATTACCGGGTTTTGGATTCCACCGGTAAACTGAGCCTCGTGGAGTGCGTCATCCACAGCGGCCGCACCCACCAGATCCGCATTCATCTTCATCATCTTGGTCATCCCGTCTTGGGCGACAAACTTTACGGCGGAAAACGCGCCGGAAATTTCCCTCGCCAAATGCTTCACGCCTGGAAGCTGACGTTTCGCCATCCGCGGACGAGCGAATCGCTCAGCTTCACCGCTCCAATTCCGAACGACTTCAAAGAAGCGATGCCGGCCTAGCGCGACTCCAGATCACTGACCGCGGCGGGCGAGAACCCGTCTAACTCTTACTTGAGGCTCCTTCATGTCTCGATTCATTGCTGACTCTTCCGCTTCTCTAGCGACGCTGCCTCCGCCTTACACGTCGGATCGGATGGCGACCTCCCGAGGCAGCGCATTCGATGCGTGGCAACGTCGATGAGGTACTCCATATGCCGCAAGTGGGCGTCCAAAGTGCGCTTATCGGCTGCGTCGATGTTGGGCGCAGCTGGTTTGCGCAACATGACGACGTCGTCGTTGACCAGGGCCACGAATTTACCAAGGTCGCCGCAAAGTTCGTAACGCTGCTTCATGCAGTTCTCGTCGTAGGTTGGCTTGTCGCTGCACTGCTTCTGCCACGCGTCGACTCTAGCTGTAAGCTTCGCATCCTCTTGCAGAATCAACTCACTAAGCGGAACCGCTAAGAGCGTCGTGGTCGCCGCCACACCGCAAGCTCCGATGATCATCGTTAGGCGGCCCGCCAGGCGCATGCTGTCACAACCGCGGTGATAAATGTCCATAGATGGAGAATCGTGTGTTCGAGGTTTGGGACCGGCCTATCGATACGAACCGGCAAAAATGTAATCGTTCCGCCATGCAAACGCCTATGAATATTGCACCAATGTGCAAGGGTATCACCTCGCTCAAAGTTTGAAGTGGCAAAAGACAGCAAGCGATTATAGAAGCTGCGCCAACGACCAGTAGGCAGTGTAAGATAAGGTATCCACCAAATGATTAGCTCGACCGCAAAAAGGAAAAAATAATAAACGACTCCATAAATCATAAGCCCACGGAGGTGAAAGCCAAAACCGATTGGTCCGAGAATCATCAGGATGCAATTGCTGCCACCTTCGGTCAGTTTTTCCTTACGGCTGTAGTTGCGGGCGCCATTAAAGGGAAAGAAATCGAAGTAGGTCGTAACCTGATGATAGCCGAGGAGAGCAAGCTGACAGAATATCGCAAATCGCATCACAACATTGCTGTCACCTAACGAGGACAAGATGAGCGACGGCCGTCAAGAGCGTGCTTTCGCCCGAATAACAAATAACTCATAACAATTAACTCGGCTGCGGAGCTGCCGCCAGTTCCCTCCAATCGCATCGTTAGGTCTTTGGAAGATACCGCTGCCACGCATCAGTTTCTGCCGCCTCTTTAATCATCGCGTTGCGGATGGTAAGAAAATGCCTCAGATAGCGTTTGAGAATCAAGCTATCTACGATGCGGCCTAAAATGCCGAGAGGCGACGGAAAATCGAAAACGTCGCGCATGACGGTAATCTCGCCTTGCTGCGAGAAGAAATGATCGTGGTCGAAGCGACGGAAAGCACCTCGGACGAAAGAGTCGCGGAAGTGCGTCGGAGGATCAAAGGCCGTGATGCGGCTGGTCAGATACTGCCAGATGCCAAAATGCCGGGCACGCCAGGTGACTTCCTGTCCGAGCGACATCAGCCCGCTGGTAACGCCCGCGACCGCACGCTCTCCGGTCTGCGCGGTGGATGCCGCATGAAGATCCACGCTGCGCGAAAGATCGAATACGCGTTGGACCGGCGCGGTGATTTCTGTGGTGATGACGATCACAGGCACGGCGATATGAGACCTAACAAGACAAAGATCAGCGACGGCGGACGGGATGGCGCATGGCTACGAGTTGAGGCTGGAATTTCATAGATTGAATTCTCCTTACCTGTTTTCTACCTTCTACTTTAGCCTTTGAAAGCCCGGCCTCGCCTCCGGCTGCGTTACGGCTACGTTTCTTTTCGCCGTTCGCACCATCGCTTGGTTAGGCTGCCGAGTACGCACTGATCGTGACGTAGTATCCGTCTGGATCTCGGAGTGAGAACTCCTTAGCTTGAGTGTTCGGATTCACGTGGGGCTCCTCTTCGAGTCGAGTCACGAGAGCGCGTGCTCTTTGCAGGGTCATTTCGAAATCGTCGACGCAGAAAAACAGGAGGAGGCCGTTGCCGGGTATCGCGTGATCGGGGCTCATCAAAGAGGGATGCTCGTGGGCGTCCCACTCGTGGAGGCAGAGCAAGACAGTTCCATCTGAATCGAGGATTTGCCCAAAGTAGTCATGAGCCGGTAGCGTCTCCGGCTGGCCGAACAGCGCCTGGTACCATTTGAAGCTGCCCGGCACGTCGTTTACGCCGATGATCGTCCATATGCGTTTCATTGTATTTTCCGCTGTCGGCCTAACGAGACACAAGATCAGCGACCGCGCGAGCTAGAACTGGCGTTCGCATGCTCTCAACTCCAGGCATAAAACGGTCCGCGGTTCACTGCAGCGCCTGGTTAGGCCTTACTGGCGGGCATTCCTGGCATTTTGAATTCTTTCCAGCGCCGGTCTTGTTCGTCAGGCGGAACATCCTCGACCTGCGTAGCAACCCACCAAATGTTGCCGCAGGGGTCCTTGATGCCGCCATACCGCTGACCGGAAGGCAATGTCATCATCGGAAAAACGGAAATCCCTCCGGAGCTCAGCGCACGCTGATACACTGTGTCGCAATCGGTGACGTATAAGTAAATTGAACTGAGCATTGGCCCAAATTCTGGAGTGGGGTCAGCGAGCATAAGCATCGAATCTCTAATTCGCATCGTGCCGTGCATGACTGCGCCATCCGGGCGCTTCTCGTGGGAGATCAACTCGCCCTCGAATGCTGCGGAGATGAACTCGATCAACCGCGATGCGCCTTGGGCGAATAGGTATGGAGTAATGGCGTGGAATCCTTCAGGGATTGGCTTTGTAGGCATTTGGTTGGAGTGGGTTGATTCTGGCGCTGCGCTGCATAGGCCTAACGAGAACAAGATGAGCGACGGCGGACGAGGGCGCGCGTCGTTTCCTTCTTAATTCCTAATTCTTCCCTCTGACTTGTCATGCGGCGGTCCGCTGTTCGCTCCATCGCATGGTTAGATCGCATTAGTGTGAAAGTCTCTTCCGCGAGGAAACAAAGCTGAATGCAAATACGACTAAACCAAAAACAGCAAAAAGCGTCGTCCAATAGTCGACCATAAACCTGTGCTGAATCAAATAGCCGCCGTCGGCGGTCGCGTGCTCTTCGGTGCGAAATGAAGAAAAACAATCGATGCCGAACCTGATAGCTGCGACGACCATCAACGCCACTCCGACCAATCGAACCGCGATTCTGAGGCGCAAAGGCATGTCTCCGATCCTGCGATCTAACGAGAATAAGATGAGCGACGGCTGGCGGGGTAGCGCGTCGCTGCGGGTTGAGGGCGGAATTTCATGGAAAGTGTGGAACCGCGGCTGCCAGCTGTTCGCTCCATCGTCTGGTTAGGCCTTTGACGCCGGTTGTTGAGCATCCGTTACTTCCATCCCCCGATGATGCACTCGATCGGGTCGTGCATCCCTAAGTTGAGCATCCCGTATCCACGGAGGGCGACCCGAATGTCGGTATCGCGCGGTGTGCAAGAAATAATCGGATAGACATACTCAAGATTTGACCCAGGAATCACGACGAAATCGCCGGGACGTAGCTCAGCAGGTCTAACGCGATTCAAGACGTGCCTCGTGCCGGTCGCCGCCTGCGCGTAAATAGAAACGGCGCTCTGGCACGCCTTGCATTGCCAATCGTCTGAGATGTCGTCTCGAACAAGTGGTGTGTCACACGATGGGCAACTATAATGCTCATGCTGGTAAAATATCGGCTGGTTCAAGCGCGATGCCATCCGCCTAACGAGAATTAGGCCCAATTATTGGGCCTTTAAAGGCGTAATTTTGGGGTCTAATCAGCTTGAGGTCCGGTGGGGCGAAAATCATGATGGGGCGGTTTAGTGAAGCTATTCCCTCCCTCGCGCTGCGCAATCCGAAACTCATGGACCGTGTGGGGAAGCCATTCGATTGAAGCATGATTCAATTTGGATGGATCTCGGATCGATCAAACGATTCATGTTGCTCGATGGGAAAACCGCCCACGGCAGGCGATGCGCGAGGGTAGCGTGTCGAACACGCACGAACCTTCAGCTAGGGGCTTCTAGCTGCCTCTAATGAAAGTAAGAAGTAAGACTTAAGAAGTAGGAGCTTTGTCGGCGGTTTTCGCGCGACGGAGTCGGTGGAGGCCGGCGCGAAAGGCGGCGAGATCGACGATCTCGGCGACGCGGGATTTCAGGCGGTAAGCGCGGATGGCGAGGAACAAGACAAAGACGAGGTAGAGGCCGAGCAACCAGTAATCGAGATGGCCGGTCTGAAGGGCGTGATACGCCATGAGACTGAGGTAGACGGTGTTGATCAGAATCGTGGTGGGCACAAAGCGATAACAAAGGCCGGCGCGGGTAAGGCATTTCGGGCCGCCATGGTATTCGGTCACGGTTTGAAGAGTAATGCTCCACCAGAAGTTGCCGTAGATCTGGATGTCCCACTCGTTCCAGCCGGTGTCGGTGGAGTAACGCCAGTTTTCTTCGTTCAGGAGATTGAAGATCGCGCCCAGAAGATGGTGGCGATCCTTGCCGTCTTCACTCCAGTAACTGCGGTTGCCTAGTCCGCCGCCTAACTCGGCGCCGGCGGGCAACTGTTCGTGCGTGCTGATAACTCCGCGCGGGGTCCGTTTGAAATGGAGCCAGGTGAAGTAACGCGACCAGCCGCGGACGAGTGGCTGGGCGAAGGCGAGGAAGGTAACGAGCAGCCGCGCGGCGACGGTGTCGAACTTCGGTTCGATGCGGGCTCGTAGCATATAGGAGATAGCGACGCACAGGGTTCCGCCAAACATCAGGTAGGGCACGATCCGCAGCGCCGGCAGAAAAATTCCGAGCCCGAAAAGAAAGACGGTCAGCGCGAACCATTCGATGCTGCTCAGGTAAGCGGCGACTTCGGATTGGGGCGTGGGGTAAATCGATTGGAAAAAGCCTTCGCCGAAAATGCCGTGGTAGATGATCGGCCGATTGATGAACCAACTGAAGCGCGGCGTCCCGTAAATTTGGCCGCGCCACTTCGCGGTCCCCGTAGGGCCGAAAAAGATCAGGTGCTTGAAACGGAGCAGCGATTCGGCTTCGCCGTAACCTTCCTGTTGTTTGCGAAAAGCGCGTAGCGTGAAGCGGCGATAATGCCAGACGATCGCCGTGGGGCTGAACGCGATCTCGTGACCGGCTTGCTGGACGCGCCAGCAAAAATCCACGTCGTCGCCCGCCTTATGATACTCGGGATCGAAGCCGCCGATGCTTTCGAACGCCCAGCGATACCACGCCATATTACAACCGGGGATGTGTTCGGCGACCGTGTCGGTAAGGAGAACATGGCTCGGCCCGCCGGGCGCCGCAGCGACGCACGCTTGGACCCAGTTCCGCGCCGGCGGCGAAACGTTCGGGCCCCCTACCCCGGCGTATTGGCCGCTCAGGAGCGTGCTCATTAAATAGTAAAGCCAGTCGGGATCCGCCATGCAGTCGGAGTCGGTGTAGGCAAAGATTTCGCCTTTCGCGATGGCGGCGCCGTGATTGCGGGCGTGGCTGAGACCGTGATTGGTCTGGTGGACGTAACGAACATCCGGGAAGCGCGCGGCGATCTCGCGGGTGTCATCGGTGGAACCGTCATCGACGAGGATGACTTCGTAGTTGGGATAATCGATTCGGCCTAACGACTCGAGACAAGGTCCCAATGTTTTCGCGCCGTTGTAGGAACAGACAATGATGGAAGCGAACGGATAACTCGGGAGCGGCCGATGCGGCAGAGCGGCGTTGTCCTGGCCGAGTTTGTCGCGAAGGAGAAAGAAGGATTTTTTTGGTTGCCGCTCGCGAGTAACGAGACCAAACGCCCAATCGGTGATCTCCTGGCCGCCGGTGAACCATTCGTCGGTCCAGGTAAAGAAGATCGTCCCAGCCAGGCCGCATTTCACCACGCTGTCGATATGCCAGCCGAGCATTTCGGCCTGCTCGTCCTGCGAGTGGCGGATCGTGTCCATTCCGAATTCGCCGAGGATGAGGGGGCGATCTTCGGAAAGATTTTGGAGCCGGAGGAGGTAACGCTCGAACGCGTCCTGGTCATGCAGGTAAACGTTGAAGCACGAGAAGTCGCTGTTCTGCGGAAGGAGGAATTCCGTTGGCGGATAACTGGCGTAGGAAAAGAGAACGTTCGGATCGGTTTCGCGCCCGATCCGGATGAGGTGCTCGACGAATTCGGTCACCCGCCGGACGCCTAGCCAGCGAATCATCGTGCTCGAGATTTCGTTGCCGACCAAATAACCGAAGATCGCGGGATGCCCGCGATTCGCCGCGACCGACGTGCGCACAATGCCAGCGATTTTGTCGCGCAATTTTTTGCGGGCCAGAAACTCGATGTGCTTTTCCCACGGCAAAGTGATGAGGGCGCGCATGCCGGCGGCGGCGCAGGCGTCGAGAAACCACCGCGGCGGCGTGTGGTAAATGCGGACGACGTTCAAGCCGATCTCGCGCATCTGAGCGAGATCGCGCGCCGCCTGTTCGGGCGTGCCGAGATAATGGCCGGCGTTGTCCGGCCGAAATGGCCCATAGGTCACGCCCTTGACGAAAAACTTCCGGTCGCCTTCGAGGAAGAATTTCGCAGCGGCGCGAATGGGACCCGAGAACGTCGAAGTCACAGCGGAGCTTGGATAGACTAAGGCGCGCAGCGAAGCAAAGGTTTTCAAGCAGTGGCCTTGTTGTAGCGACGCCGCTCTGTCGGCGTAACCAGCGTTGAGGGGCAGCGGGGCGTTTTTACGGCGACAGAGCGCCGTCGCTACAACAAGGCAAACGCGCGGCGCACAACGCTCTCACGCTTCGCACAGCGAAGCGGCTACAGAAGAGCATCGCGCACAACGGATGCCGTGCGCTCCACGTCGTCGATCGAATGGGCGGTGGAAAGGAATCCCGTCTCGAATTGCGAGGGCGCGAAATAAACGCTGCGATCGAGACCGGCCTTGAAGAAACGCGCGAACTTTTCCGGATCACTCCGTTTCGCGCTCGCCAAATCGGTCACCGGCTCCGTCGTGAAGAATAGGCAGAACATGGAACCGATCCGGTGAAAGACCCACTTGAGTTTCAAATCCCGGAGCGTCTCCCGCGTCAATTCTTCGAAGCGTGCCCCGGTTTTTCCCAACGCGCTCCAGCCATCGATGCGTTCCAGCTCGCGCAATTGCGCCAGACCAGCGGCCATCGCGAGCGGATTTCCCGAGAGCGTGCCAGCTTGGTAAACCGGACCGAGCGGCGAAAGCTGATCCATGATTTCGGCGCGGCCGCCGAAAGCGCCGACCGGCAAACCGCCGCCGATCACTTTCCCAAGCGCCGTCAGGTCCGGACGGATTCCGTATATCTCCTGCGCCCCGCCGCGCGCGACGCGAAATCCTGTCATGACCTCGTCGAAAATCAGGAGCGCGCCGTGGCGACTGCATTCGTCGCGCAATTGCTGAAGGAAATTTTCGCCAGGAAAATAGAGTCCGGCATTGGCGGGAATCGGTTCGAGAATAATGGCGGCGATTTGTTTTTGATTTTCGCGGAATGCGGCGCGGACGGCGGCGATGTCGTTGAACGGAACCGAAATAGTCAGCGCCGCGAATTCCGCGGGAACACCGGCGCTATCGGGACGGCCGTGAGTGAGCGCGCCGCTCCCGGCGTTCACGAGCAGCGCGTCGACGTGCCCGTGGTAACAGCCTTCGAACTTGATGATCTTGTCGCGGCCGGTAAAGCCCCGCGCGAGACGCAGACACGACATCGTCGCTTCGGTGCCGCTGTTAACCATGCGGACTTTTTCAATCGAGGGAACCCAGCGGCAAATCAGCTCCGCCATTTCCACCTCGTAGGGATTTGGAATGCCAAAGCTCACCCCGCGTTCGGCCGCGAAACGGACGGCATCGATCACGACAGTGGGCGCGTGGCCAAGAATGGCCGGGCCCCAGGTGCCGACGTAATCGATGTATTCGTTGCCATCGACGTCCCAGATTTTCGAGCCGGCTGCGCGTTCGACAAAGAAAGGCTCGCGGCCCAGACCGCGAAACGCGCGGACCGGCGAATTCACGCCGCCGGGAATGCGGGTCAGGGCGCGGCGAAAAAGTTCGGATGACTGCGATGCCATACGGGAAAGGGGGAAACGTCCAACGCCCAACGCCCAACGTCCAACGCCGAATTAGCAGATTGGTCCGCTGCGTTGACAGAGACATTCCACGCTCCTAGTCTCCGGTTCGCTTTTAGAATGGCGGGGTAGCCAAGTGGTAAGGTCGGGGTCTGCAAAACCTCTATTCGCGGGTTCGATTCCCGCCCCCGCCTCTCTCATTCCCGCCCCCATCTCGCTCGTTAGGCCAAGGTTTTTCGCTGCCGCGAATCTCGAGCTCGAAGAAATCCGAAACCAAGACTGAAAAGTCACCGAAGAGCGAGTCCGCTACGGAGAGCACGAGCGCTCCGGCTGTTTTGTTTTAGGCAAACGTTGGGCTGTCGATAACCGCTGTATCTGCGGCGATGTATTTCATTCCCAACAGCCAGATGACTCCCGAGACCAGCATCGCAGCCGAGACGACGAGAAACGCCATCGTCATGTCGTAATGCCCGGCAACGGCGCCGAGCAACGGCGGCGAGAGCGCGTCGCCTAACAAGTGGATGATCAGGATGTTTACGGCAAACGCCGTCGCGCGAACTCTTGGAGCGACGACATTGGCCAGAGCGGCATTTGACGGTCCGGTGTTCAGGAAAACAAAAAACACCGAGCCAAACAAAAACACCCAGGCGAGCGGAAACGGCGCGTAGAGCATGGCGATGCAAAGCGGGAACGCCAGAAGCATTCCCAAACCGGAAACCAGAAAGTAAGAACCGCTGAAGCGTTTTTGGAGTCGGTCGGCGAGGAACCCGCCGAGCAGAGTGGAGAGCAATCCGGCCACCACCGTGATCCCGCCAAAAATCGGCGTAGCGAGTTCCGGCGATTGTTTTCGAAAAATCAGGTAGGCCGACATCCAGAAGGCGAGTCCGCCGAGCGCGAACGTCATCGCCGTTTGCGCCAGACAGTTGATCACGAAGGAACGGTTTCGGAGCAGCGCGAAGTAATCTTCCTTGCGAGCGCCGGGCTTGTTTACCATTCCCGGTTGAGCTCGCGGCCGCGGATCTTTTTGCCAGAAAGCGGCGAGCCCAAGAATCATCCCGGGAATCGCGACCAGATAAAACGCGGCGCGCCATCCGAGCTGATGATTAATGATGCCGCCGAGAACGTAGCCGAGCGCGCTGCCGACCGGGATGGCGCCGCAAAAGATCGCCATAATCCGTCCGCGCATCTGGAGCGGGAAATAGTCGGACAGAATCGTCGGCGCGGCCGGTCCGTAGCCGCCTTCGCCGATGCCGACGAAAATTCGCGTGATGAAGAGCGCGACAAACGTCGCCGCGAAGCCGGAAGCCGCGGTGGCGAAACTCCAGAGAATCACGCAGACACCAACGATGAGCCAACGCGAGAATCGATCGGCGAGAAAACCGAGGATCGGCGCCGCAATCATGTAGGTGAAGAGAAACGCCGGCGCCAGCGTACCGGTGCGCAGCATCGCGTTGGGATCGTTTGCGGCGAAGAACGCCGCGCGGATATTCGGTTCGACCGCAGCCAGAACGAAACGGTCAATGTAATTGAAAAGATTAATCGCAAGGAGCAGGCCAAGCGCGAAACGCGCGCTCGATTTTGCAGGGGAATCGCTCGTCGTCATTGAATTGCCGATTGCACGGAACTGGGCCCTCCTTGTAAACCATAAAGGTGGCTAAGCTTTCCGGCTCAGAAAAACTCCTGCGGTTTTTTGGCCTGGCGTTCGCGCGTTTGATTTATCGCGTCAAGGTCACCGGGAGGGACACGCTACCGCAGGGCGGTTTCCTTCTCCTGCCAAATCACATCACCTGGATCGACTCGATCGTTCTCTCCCTGGCCTGCCCGCGGCCCATTCGTTTCATCATCGATGCCGGCGTTTACCGAAACCCGATCCTGAATCCGGTCCTGCGCGCCGTCAGTTGCATCCCGATCACCGGACGGAAAGCGAAGGATGGAATGCGCGAGGCGATCGCCCGGATCCGCGCCGGGGAAATCGTCTGCCTGTTTCCGGAAGGCGAACTGACCCGCATCGGGTCGCTGCTGCGATTACGGCGCGGTTACGAAATCATCGCGCGGGAAGCGGAAGCGCCGGTTGTCCCGGTCTGGCTCGATCAACTCTGGGGCTCGATCTTTTCGTTCGAAGGCGGACGCTTCTTTACGAAATTGCCAAAGGCATTTCCGTACCGGGTCACGGTCGCGTTCGGCCAGCCGCTCTCCGCCGAAGAGGCGGATATCCCAATGGTGCGCGAGCAACTCCTGAAGCTCGGCGAATTTTGTTATAGCCAGCGGCCTGCGTTCCGCGGGCACATCGGCCGCGCGGCCTTGCGTGGACTGAAGCGTCACCGCTTTCGGACCGGGCTCGTCGATGGAATGGACGGGAGCAAATTGGTGCGCGGAAAAGTGCTCGGCGTCGCGATGACGTTGGCGCGCCATTTACAAAAGAGCTATCCGGAAGAGAAACGAATCGGCGTCGTCCTGCCGCCCGGCAAAGGCGGCCTGGTCGCAAACCTTGCCGTGATCCTGGCCGGCAAGATTCCGGTGAATCTCAACTTCACCAGTTTGCGCGAGGCCATCGAATCCGCGACCGAGCAAGCCGGCTTACGCACCACGATCACCGCGCACGCGATGGCCCAACGCCTCGAGGGTTTTCCCTGGACGGCGAACGTGATCCATCTCGACGAGGCGCTGCCGCCGATGAAAATGAAAATTCTCCTCTGGTGGATCGCCGCGCTTTTTGTCCCGAGGGGCATTCTCGCAGGAATGTTGAAACTACCCAGCGTGGGCGACCACGAAGAAGCGATCCTCCTTTTCACCAGTGGAAGCTCGGGAAAACCGAAGGGCGTCGTCCTCAGTCATCGCAATATCTTGAGCAACGTCGCGCAGTTCGCCGTCGCGCTCGATGCCAGGAAAACCGATCTGCTACTCGCGTCGCTTCCGTTCTTTCACAGCTTCGGTTGCACGGTCACGCTCTTCTATCCGCTCTTCGAAAGCGTCCGTGCGCTCACCTACCCCAACCCGCTCGAGGCCAAAAAAATCGCGGAGCTGATCCAGAAACATCAGGTGACCGTCATGCTCGCGACGCCGACATTTCTCCGCGCCTATTTGCGGAAAGCCGAACCGGAGCAACTGCGCAGTTTGCGTTTGCTCGTCGCGGGCGCGGAAAAATTGCCGGTCGATTTAGGCAAAGCCGTCGAGGCGCGTTTCGGCAAACACGTTTACGAAGGGTACGGCCTTACCGAAACTTCCCCGGTGGTCAGTGTGAATCTTCCGGAAGCGCCGGGACAAACCCAACCTTCGAATCGGCCGGGCTCTACCGGCAAAATGCTCACGGGAATCGCCGCGGAAATTCGCGACCCGGACACGGACACGAGACTTTCGCTTCTCGAGCGAGGAATGCTTTGGCTGCGCGGCCCAAATATTTTCGAAGGCTACCTCAACGCTCCGGAACAAAACGCCGACGTCCTGAGAAATGGCTGGTTCAAGACAGGCGATATCGGCCGCTTCGATGAGGACGGTTTTCTTTACATCGAAGGACGGTTGTCCCGGTTCTCGAAGATCGGCGGCGAGATGGTGCCGCATGAAACCATCGAACAAAAAATCCTGCGTGCGCTCAACATCGAGGAACAGGGCGAGCGCATCATCGCGGTCATGGGTGTGCCCGACGCGACGAAGGGCGAGGCGCTGGTGTTGCTCACCACGATCGATATCGATCAGCCGGCGTTGCGCGCTTCCCTCTCCGGCGCGGGCGTTCCAAATCTCTGGATTCCACGAACGATTCGGCGGATCGACGCCGTTCCCGCTCTCGCTTCGGGCAAACTCGATCTGGTCGGTTGCAAGAAACTCGCCGAAGAAGCAGTTGCGTAATCAGAGCGATTGGAGCGACGCCGGACGACGGCGGATCATGACAAACGCCAGGAACGTCTGGACGATTTCCCCGCGCTGATTCGTGGTCACGTTGCGAATGCGAATGATTCCGCGGTCCGGTTTCGAACGCGATTGGCGCACATCGAGAATTTCCGTTTCGAGTTTCAGGATATCCCCGGGCCGAACGGGCTGCGGCCAGCGAAGTTCGTCCACGGCCAAACCAATCGAGCCGCCGACCGGTTTGAATTCGCCAGTCACGAAGAGCCGCATGCTCATGGCTGCCGTGTGCCATCCGCTCGTCGTGAGCTCTTTGAAGATGCTGGCCCGGGCCGCAGCGTCATCGAGATGAAACGGTTGCGGATCGAATTGCCGCGCGAATTCGAAAATACTTTCCTTCGTGACTTCGATCGTGTCCGAGCCGAAACGATCCCCGACGCGAAGGTCCTCGAGATATTTTTCGTTCACGTTGTTGCTCGGCGACAGAAGTGCCAGGGGGGAGAATCGAACTCCCGACCAAGGGCTTATGAGTCCCCTGCTCTACCGCTGAGCTACCCTGGCGTTGAAGGCGACAAACTGAATGCCAGTCGCTCGTGATGTCAACGACGTGGGCGCGCGCGCTGGCTAAGCATTTTTCTTCTCGAGGTAAGCGCGGAGATCTTTCTCGCCGCCGCGGATCACCGCCATGAAACAAACGCCGTTGCGCTGCGTCACAGCGCCAGTCCAGCCTTCGAGTTCCACGAAACGCCAGTCGGAAAAATCGTTGATCTTCCCTTCCTTGTCGGGCTCGGCGGGAAACAGGAAAAACTGCATCCGCTTTTCCTTCACCCAAATCTGGGCGACACGCCGAACTTCGTCGTCGTCGAAAACGCGCGAGCCTAGCGTCTTGAATTGGGCGAACTCCGTGGGCACATCGTAATGCTCCAAGTGGTGCTTCATGAAAAAGAGGTCGCTTAACGCGCCGGCGTCGGTCTGCAACGGATCGAGCAAAACCGAGCGGTTCGACGCCGCAACGCTCAAGAGCCGCCGCGCCTTGTCAGCTCCGGGAAAATCGTGGAGTTTTTCGTAAACCCGATACGCGGTCACGCCGCCGATCACGAGCAACGCGATGCCGATCGCGATCATGACCGGGTTGCGAACGATTTTTTTCCAGCCGCGCCTAACGACCGGAACCAGGTTCTCTTTTACGAACCACTCGGCCAGCTGCTCGTCGACGGGAATGTTGCGAACGAGCTTCGCGAGCGCCTTATCGAACGCCTGTTGATGGCCGAACGTCGCGGCTTTCTTGCTGTGCCGGACCTGATTGATCGCGACCCGCATCGCGCGATCCATGCCCGGCCTTTCCGTGATCGGCGCGCAACCGAGGAGCAGCTCGGATTTATCCGGCATGATGCGCTTCTCCTCCATAATAGGCGGTCGTTGAATCGAGCCACGACTGAAATTGGCGGCGGCCGCTGCAAACCAGGTCGGACAATTCGCCGGCCTTCATGTCCAGAAGCGAAAGCAATTCCGGCAACGTGAATTCATCGAGATAAAAAAGCGCCATCGCGCTGCGTTGCGGCTCCGGCGCGGCTGAAATCCAAACGGCGAGTTGTTCGGGCGTGAGCGTTGCGATCTGCGCAGCCGCGTCCGGTGAAATTTCCGCTTCTTCCAGCAATCCCGGCTCCGCCTGAATCCCCTCTTCCGTCACCGCGATGCAACGCTCGCGCGCCTCCCGGAAAAACCAGAGTCGATCCGGCGGTGGTTCGTCCGCATCGGTGCGCGTGGCCGCATCGCGCACGGTGTCCTGAAACGCAGTCTGCGCTTTCGCCGCGTCTCCCGTCATCAGGAAACAAAAGCGGTAAAGCTGCGGAAGATTTTTCGTGGTGACGGCCATGGTTCTCGGTCCGAAGCGCGAAATTTACGCGGGCTGCGGCGTTGGGACAAGCAACTGTAGCCGTCGCCCTGTGGGCGACGTGAGATCGACGTTGGATCCCGCTGCGCTTCGCATAGCGAAGCGGCTACAATTCAGCAAGCCGTCGCCCAACTTCCTCGGCATTTTCGCGACTGTTAAAAGCGGAGATCCTAAAAAATCCTTCGCCGCACGCGCCGAAGCCACTGCCTGGCGTGATCACGACATTGAGTTCATTCAGCATCCGATCGAACATTTGCCAACTCGTTAGGCCGTTCGGCGTCTCCACCCAAAGGTAAGGCGCGTTCACACCGCCCCAGACGCGAAGACCGACGCCTTCGACCGCCTCGCGCAGCAACCGCGCATTTCCCATGTAATGATCGATCAGCTGCCGGACCTGTTTCTGGCCTTCATCTGTATAGATCGCCTCAGCCCCCCGCTGCACGGGATAGCTGACGCTGTTCGATTTGGTGCTCCAGCGACGCTGCCACAGCGGGTGCAAATGGGCCAACCCACCATCGCGCGTCTGCCCTTGCACGGACTTCGGCATTACCGTGAAACCGCAACGCACCCCAGTGAATCCGCCGTTCTTCGAGAAACTGCGAAACTCTACGGCGCATTCGCGCGCCCCGGGAATTTCAAAAATCGAGCGCGGGATCTGCGGATCGGAGATGTACGCTTCGTAGGCGGCATCGAAGAGAATCAGCGCCTGGTGCTCGCGGGCATAATTAACCCAGGCTGTTAATTGCGTGCGATTGACGACGGCGCCGGTCGGATTGTTGGGCGAACACAAATAAACCAGATCGGCGTGTTCGTTAGGCGGATCCGGGACGAAACCGTTTTGCGGAGTGCCAGGCAGATAAAGAATTCCCTCGTAACGGCCATCACTCTGGGCTCGGCCGGTGTGGCCCGCCATGACGTTCGTGTCGACGTAAACCGGATACACCGGGTCGGTAATCGCAATCCGGTTCTGATCGCCGAGAATGTCGAGAATGAATCCGCAATCAGGTTTGGAACCGTCCGAGACAAAAATCTCGTCGGCGGCGATCTCGATGCCGCGGTCGCGAAAATCGTATTGGGCGATCTTTTCGCGCAGAAATTCGTAACCTTCGTACGGCGGATAACCGCGAAACGTTTCGCGATGGCCGAGTTCCTCGACCGCGCCGTGCATGGCATCGACGACGACGCGCGGCAACGGCTCGGTCACGTCGCCGATCCCGCAACGGATCAAACGCTCGGCCGCTTTCGGGTTCGCGTCGCAAAATTCGCGAACCCGCCGGGCGATCTCCGGGAAGAGATAGCCGGCCTGAAGCTTGAGATAGTTGTCGTTTACGTACGCCAACTAGTAATTCTTCGCGACCGCGTCCCAGTTCACCACGTTCCACCAGGCCTTGATGTAATCAGGCCGCCGATTCTGGTAGTTGAGATAGTAAGCGTGCTCCCAGACGTCCAGGCCGAGGAGCGGCGTGTTACCGTCCATCAACGGGCTGTCCTGATTCGGCGTCGAAGTCACTTCGAGCTTTCCGCTCTTGTTCTTGATCAGCCAGGCCCAGCCGCTCCCGAAACGTTTCACTCCGGCGTCGGCAAATTTCTCCTTGAACGCGTCGAAGCTGCCGAAAACGGACGTGATGTCGTCGCCGAGTTTTCCTGAGGGTGCGCCACCGGCATTCGGTCCCATGATTTTCCAGAAGAACGAATGGTTCGCGTGGCCGCCGCCATTGTTGCGCACGGCGGTGCGAATGTCTTCCGGCACGGCGTTGAGATCCTTGATCAAATCCTCGACGGATTTGTTCGCGAGATCGGGTTTGTCTTTCAGCGCGTTGTTAACATTCGTGATGTAGGCCTGGTGGTGCTTGGTGTGATGAATTTCCATCGTGCGCGCGTCGATGTGCGGCTCGAGCGCGTCGTAGGCGTAGGGCAATTTAGGTAATTCGTAAGCCATAATACGAACTGTCTCGCCGGGAACGCTCAACGTCAATGGGTTGGGTAGCGCACGCGTCTCGCGTGCGGGCGACGGCGTCTCGCCATCGCGAACTTTCCGGAAGCCTGTTTTGGCGAGACGCCAAAACCAACGCGCGAGACGCGCGCGCTACCCAGATTTTTGTGCGCCGCGACGGGAAGCAAGATGGTGCTGCTCGCCGACGCGATACGCTTCGCCAAACCATCCGGCCACTTCGTCATCAATCTCGTCGACGCTTTCGAATCGAAATGCGTGAAGATGATTAGGAGCAGCGATAGAAACTCGGATAATGGCAGAGGCCGGTCCGATAATTCACGTAGGTCGCGAGTGCGAGCAGCGGGAAATTTTGCCGGTACATGTCGTACTTCAGATAGAACACGCGCGGAAAACCGGTGCCGGTAATTTGCGGCTCGTTCCAGGCGCCGTCCGGCCTTTGCGTCGAAAGCAAATAACGCAGGCCGCGTTGCACACTGGGCCGATCGAGATCGCCGCAGGCGCAAATGCCCATGATCGCCCACGAGGTCTGCGAAGCGGTGCTGGTGCCGCAGCCTTTCGTTGTCGGATCGTCGTAGGAGGCGCAGGTTTCGCCCCAGCCGCCGTCGGCATTCTGGCAGCTCTCCAGCCAATCGCGTCCGCGCAGAATCCAATCCTGCGTCATGTTTTCGCCGATGGCGCGCAGGCCTCGGAGCACCTGCCATGTTCCGTAAATATAATTCACGCCCCAACGTCCGTACCACGAGCCGTCGTCGTCCTGCGTATCGATCAGGTAACGGATGGCGTCCCGGACCGAGCGCTTTTTCGGGTCGAAATTGATGTAGCCGAAAAGCTCGAGGGTGCGCGCCGTGAGATCGCTGCAGGTCGGGTCGAGGATCGCGTTGTGATCCGCGAAGGGCATGTCTTCGAGCCAGTGTTTGGTGACGTCCTTGTCGAACGCGGCCCAGCCGCCATCCTCACATTGAAAGCTGAGCTGCCAGCCGATCGCGCGCTTGAAGAGCTCGTCGAGCGCGGATTGGTCGTTAGGCTTGGCGAGCCGGAGGCCCATCAGGACCATCGCGGTGTCGTCGGTGTCCGGATAATAAACGTTGTTGTATTCGAAGGCCCAGCCACTGGCTTCCGGATGCGGATTGTTCAGCGTCCAATCGCCGCGAACCCGAACTTCTTTTTCCACGAGCCAGTCCGCGGCTTTTTTCAGGGCCGGATGTTCGGCGGGCAAACCGGATTCGCCGAGCGCGATCACGTTGATGGCCGTATCCCAAACCGGCGACAGGCATGGCTGAATCCGAAAATCTTCGGGGTCATCGACGAAGAGACCGGCGAAATCTTTCGCCGCTTTGTGGTAGGACGGATGATCTTTCGAATAACCGAGCGCGCGCAAGGCAATCAGCGCATTGAGCATTGCCGGGAAAACCGCGGCGAGTCCATCGCTCCCCTCGCCGATTCGTTCCAGCATCCAGCGCTCCGCCTCTTCGAGCGCGCGTTTGCGCATCGGGCGCCAGCCGAGCTTCGAGATAATTTTCAGCGCGTGGTCGGCCCGGAGAAATAGATTTCGCCAGGCGAAAAATCGCGGATCCCGCTCCAACGTGAAATCCTTGTGCTCGGTGCCGAGCGGATAGAGCTCGTGGAGCTGTTTCATTCCCGGCAGCTCTCGCGTCGGTTTAAAATGATTGATGATCGCGAGCGGGATCAGCATCGCCCGGCTCCAGGACGACATTTTGTAGATGTTAAAAAACGCCCAATCCGGGAAGAGGATCATTTCCACCGGGATCGACGGCAGATAATGCCAGGGGAATTGGCCGAGCAACGCGAGGTAAAGCTTGCTGAAGGTATTCATCTTCGGAATGCCGCCGAGCCGAAGAATGTTGGCGCGCGCTTCGTGCATGAAGGGCAGATCCGCTGAGTGCCCCGCGAGCTTCAGCGCGAAGTACGCTTTCACCGACGCGTTCACTTCGCTCGGGCCGCCGTAATAAATATTCCAGCCGCCGTCGGGAAGCTGGCGTTTCAAAATGTGGCGCACGCAACGTTGCTGCAGCGCGTCGTCCACTTCGCCGAGCCAATGCATGAAGAGGACGTAATCGGAGCACAGCGTGCTATCGACGATCAGCTCGCCGCACCAGTGACCATCGGGCTGCTGCTGGCGCAAAAGATTTTCCTGCGCGCGCGCGATGGCGCTTGCGATCTCGGGATCGTCGTGCGGATAAGCGTCGCTCGCGTTCGGGGCAACGCTCGGCAACGGGATGAGGTTGGCAACCGGAGGCGCCATCAGACTACGAAGCTTTGGCGGCGACTTCGGCGCGCTTTCCCGTCAAATGCCCGTTACCGGAGGTCACGCCGTTGTAGGCCGCGATTTCGTTGCCGCGTCCGGTTGGTTTTGGCCGGGCACCGAAATTGAATTTCACGGTCTTCCACGTGTCGCCGGGCTTAGCATTCAGACCGAGACTGGCCGTCGGCTCATAGCCGCAATGCGTCATGCAGTTTTCGCAGCGCGGATCTTTCGCCACGCCGTCAACGACGCCGTACTTGTTCCAGTCCACATTTGCGAGCAGCTCCGCGTAGGTTTTGTAATGGCCGGTGCCGTTTGTCCCTGCCGCGTCCGTCATGAAGTAACAGGGCGCTTTCCAGCCGCTAATATTGCGAGTCGGAATTGCCCAGGCCGAGCAAGTCAGATCGCGCTTCCCGGCGAGAAACTCAAAATAAACCGGCGTCCCGAAAAACGTGTAACGGTTCATCCACTCGTCCATCTTCGCGAACTTTTTCACGGTCGCGCTGCGAGTGAGGAAGAAATTCTCGGGCTGCAAGTTCAGCCGGCTAATCATGTCCCGCTTGGCCGCGTCGTATTCGTAGCCCGGCGTGATGGTGTGACCGTCGACGCCGAGATCAGATAGAAAATCGAAGAGTTGCTCGAGCTCTTCCATGTCGGTCTCTTTGTAAACCGTCGTGTTCGTCGCGACCTGGTAACCGAGGATCTTCGCCATGCGAATCGCGAGAATGCATTCCTTGAAAACGCCTTCGCGTTCCACAATCAGATCGTGCGTCCGCTCGAGTCCGTCGAGGTGCACGTTCCAATACATCCAGCGGCTCGGCGCGATCGTCGGCTTCGCCGAATCTTTCGGACCCTGACGCACAACTTCAGCGTCCTTTTCTGAAACCAATCCGGCCTTCACCAGTTGAGTTAGCTTCTCTTCCAAAACTTTCCGGTGTCCTGCATTCGCTTTCCGCAACTCCGCCGCCATCCATTCGCGCATCTTTTTGCGCATGAACATCGCGTTGGTGCAGACGTAAACGATCCGTTTCTGCTCGAGGAGGCCGCCGATGAGCGCTTCGATTTGCGGGTAGATAAGGGGTTCGCCACCGCAGATCGAGACCATGGGCGCGTTGCACTCCCGCGCGGCGCCAAGGCAATCTTCCAGCGGCAGAATGTCCTTGAGCGATGTGGAATACTCCCGGATCCGGCCACACCCCGTGCAGGTTAAATTGCACGTATGCAATGGCTCGAGCTGCAGGACCGTCGCGAACTTCGGCGTCCGACGCAGTTTATTGGTAATGATGTAAGCGGCGATCTTGGAGGTAAGCGCCAGCGGGAATCGCATAAGAGCGAGGATAGTACAAAGGGGGGCAGGAGTGTCAACCTATGGCGGCCCCCGGTAGTGTCCTAATTTGAAACCGAGCAGTGGGATTCGAACCCACGAAACCTTACGGTTTGCCCGGTTTTCAAACGGGTGCAATCGACCAACTCTGCCACGCTTCTAAGTCAAGGAACGGCCCTTTCGGACATTCCCTGAGTTCAGATTTTTTTGAGAGGTTCACGGCCGTTCGCCAAATCGACCGATATTGTCTTGCTTGCGCTCTTCAGGGTCGAAAACCAATTCGGAGGCTGGAATTCCGGTCCCGGTCGAGGATTGATAATATTTCTCGCCGTCTTTTTCTCCGGCGAGGTCGGTAATCACAACGGGCATGTCGTGGTCTTTGTTTTTCCAGATCGCCTTACGCGGAAACATCATCTCTTTAGCGGGGTTTGGCGGTTGATATGCAGGCCGAACGATCTTCTTTTTCCAAAGCTGTAACGTTTCCAGTAGCAGATCGAAGTCGCCATCGGACATTCCAACGGGAATTGGGGCGTCGCCGATGTCGAGCGGAATAGGTAAATAACGAATGTTTGCG
>Ga0307470_10000246_pt1 | contig 34674 bp, 28 predicted proteins | sample atmos_gasesAM3C__FD_204565 | JGI IMG/M metagenome (GOLD analysis project Ga0307470, IMG submission 204565) | Hardwood forest soil microbial communities from Morgan-Monroe State Forest, Indiana, United States - atmos_gasesAM3C_05 | ecosystem: Environmental > Terrestrial > Soil > Temperate forest... | reverse complement strand
TTTGTTGTTTTAGAAGTCTCGGGGTCGGGGGGGGGGGGGGCTCCGCCACCCCGAGACCGCGAAACCCCGAGACCCCGAGACCCAGCAACCTAAGATCCCAGCAACCCTGCAACCCACCCCGCGACCTCGAAAACCGCGCGACCCCACACCCCCAACCGCGATACAATCAACATCGCTTCGGCACTACCATTGCAATGGCGCGAGAGACATCGTCGGATCCTTTACTCATTCGGGAGCACCCATGGCCGCGCGGGCGTTGACGGCAGCACTCATTTCCATCCTTTTCTCCGGCATCGCCGCGAACGCTGCTCCGGTCGATCGTGACTTCGGCGCCACGGTGCTCTGCTACCACATCGTCGAGTCTCCGCAGGACCCGCGCATGGAGATCTCTCGCGAGGCATTCCGCCAGCAGATGCGCTACCTGGCCATGACCGGCTACAACGTCATCCCGCTCCGCGAGCTCTACGAATACGTCACCGGAAAGCGCGCCTCCCTGCCCCGGAACGCCGTCGTCGTCACCATCGACGACGGCTGGCGCAGCACATATACCGAAGTCTTTCCGGAGATGAAGCGATACGGTTTCCCGTTCACGATATTCATTTATCCGCAGATCGTCGGCCAGACCTCCCATGCCTTGAACTGGAAACAGATCAAAGAGATGTCCGACGCCGGCGTCGACATCGAGAGCCACTCCTACTCCCACCCCTACCTGACGCGGCGGCGGCACACGGAGCTGGATCAGCGGGCCTACAACGGCTGGCTGGAGCGCGAGCTGATCGATAGCAAACGGATGATCGAGCGCGCCACCGGGAAGCCGGTGCTCTTCATGGCCTACCCGTTTGGCGACTACGACCACTTTCTCGTCGACAGCGTCGGCAGAGCCGGCTACGACGCCGCCCTCACCTGCGAGTCCGGAAAAGTGCGCCGAGGCAGCAATCCCCTGCGGATGCGCCGCATGGTGGTCGAGAAGAAGATGGATTTCGTCAGTTTCCGCCACTTCCTGGGCGCGGGATCCATGCGTCTCGACGAGATGACCCCCCAGCCAGGCGTCATCTTCGATCCCGGGCAGACGTTGATGGTCTCGGCAAAGATCCCCAATCACGACGCCGTCGATCCCAAGTCGGTGGGCATGGCCCTCCTGACCGTCCCCGGCACTCTCCCCTTCTCCTACGACCCCAGCACCGGCGCGATCTCCGTCGCCGCCGTGAAAGAGGCGCTGAAGGGGACATACCAGCGCGCCCTGGTCTGGGCCACCGACGCCAAATCCGGCAAACGCATCGAGGCGAGCTGGATCTTCAAGCTCCCCGAGCCACCTCTCCCCGTGATGCCCGCGATCGTGGTGGATCCCTTGCAAGTCGCTCCCGCCGACGCAGCGCCAAAGGTGCAGTCTGGTGCTTCAACTGTCTCCGCACCCGCAGGCGGCGGCTCAGGAATGCCCGCCCGCGCACAATTGCAGCGCGCTCCGAAGCAACAATAGACGCGTCAGTTTTCAAGGGCGCGAGTTGCCAAAGAGATAATTCGTGGCTACAGGACAAAAAAACATTAGTACCCCGTAAACGCTTTCCGTTCATCTTCCGTCATTAACCCCATGCCCCGGGTGTGTGCTGTCCTCGTGATACTGGGAGTTGCCCTCGGTGCCCACGGTGCTGGTGACCCAAAGGTGCACACTGCCGGCAGGCCGAACGTACTGCTCATCGTCCTGGACACGGTTCGATTCGACGCCATCTCACCGGCCAACACGCCATTCCTCGATTCGCTCGGCAAGCGGGCAATCGTCTTCCCGCAGGCTTACAGCACGCACGATTTCACCCCTCCGTCGCACTTCTCGATGATGACCGGCCTTCGCGACGGAATGGCCACCGACGACGACCGGATGGAAAACGGTGTGGCATGGCAGCTCCGGCAGAACGGCTACTCGACCTTTGCCACGGTTGCCAACGGGCTGATCACGCCCCGGCAGATGCCCGTGCTTAGCGGCTTTGGTGATTTCAAGGTCCTCGGCGATACGGGCGGTTCGGACTCGATCGACATGATGAGTGACCTGACCACGATCGACGAGAGGCTGGCGCTGTTTCACGTTGGCGCCACACCTCACACGCGGGCGATGCTCTACTACTCGGCCGAGCGGGTGCTTCCCGCTTTCCTGCAGCAGATCAGGAGCGCCAAGCCGCCGTTTTTCGGCTTCGTCAATCTCGTCGATGCTCATGAGCCGTACGTGCCGAATCCGGAGAGCTACCACCCCGAGGCGAACCTGCCGAAGAACTTCGTCGGCGATGTGATGAGGCGGCCGCTCACTCGCGAAATGCAGCAACCGGAGACCATCCAGGATCCGCGGCGGCGCGCCTTGGTGACGGCGAAGATCGCCGAGGTTGGATTCGCGCGTCTGCTCTCCCTCGACCTGTCGCCCGAAGCGCTGGCGATCTACAAGGCCCGCTACATGGCCACGGTTCACGATCTCGACGGTGTGTTGCGGCAGTTCTTCAACGCCGCCGAACACGACCACCTTCTCGACAACACCATCGTCATCATCACCTCGGACCATGGCGAGGAATTCGGGGAGGCCGGGCACATCACTCACATGTTGCGCGATCACGGCGACTTCGAAGTCACGCATCACGTCCCGTTGATCGTGATCCTTCCGCGGTCGATTACGCCCCACGGCGCATCGGTCGTGAACCGCCGCATATCGCTGGCAAGTCTGCCCGCGACGATCTACGACGTCGCCGGGGTGGACTGGTCCCCGCTGGCCGGCCGATACGATGACTATCCCCGCTCGCTCACACCGTTGTTCATGACGCTCCCGCCGCGTGTGGCGATCGTAATGCTCCCCGCGAATGCGCCGCAGGATCACTCCGGCGCCGATCGCGAACGGGAAGAGGCCATGCGCGCGCTCGGCTACTTCCAATAATAAGCGCCGGTACTTCATGTCGTCGTCGAGGGCTCTCGGAGCTCTCCCGGGAGGTCGTCAACGTCGCCGGTACCGGGGATGACGTCGGCGACAGGCGTGGGCGAAGGCTCCTGCGTCGATGCGGCGGGTCTGCGACGGTTCATGGCCTTCTTGATCGCTCGTGTCATTCCCGCGACCGAGGAGCGGAGGCCGACGCCCTCGGGACCTTTGGCGTGCTTCTTGGCCCATGCGTAGGTCACCAGAGCCTGTGTGCCCACCTTAGCCAGCTCGTTGTCGGCGGTGAATTCGACGCCGTCGAGCAGGGCGGATAGGTGTCGTGCGAACCCCTTCATGGCCGCGGCGAACCGCAGCGTCGCCCGCGCCTCTTCGACGTCGAGGGTATTCACCGCGGCGGCCTGAGGGTATGCGGTCACCGTGGCGATGATCTCGGGGACCAACGCCTTGGCAAAGCGCGCGGCGGTGGCCACGCGCCGTGCGTCTTTAGCCTCGTATGGCCGGAAGTTAGGGATGAGTCCCTCCATGTAGTCGATCAGCACGATGAAGTAGCCGGCGACTGCCTCCACCGATCCATCCGCCGGCGGTGGCGGCGGCGGTGCGATCGGGTCAGCGAGGGTACGGGGGCGTGGTTGGGCGTTTCTGCTCTCTTTCTTGTCGTTCATACCCTTTAGACGCATCAGCGGAGTGGAAGGTTACGCAGGCGCCGTTCCGGACTGGATCGACGTTGATCCGATTCGAATCGGCATTGATCCGGATCGGATCGACGTTGATCCGTTTTGGATCGGCGTTGATACGTTTGGGATCGGCGTTGATCCGTTCTGGATCGACGTTGATTCGATTTGGATCGACGTTGATCCGTTTTGGATCGACGTTGATCCGTTTTGGATCGGCGTTGATCCGTTTTGGATCGACATAGATCCGATTTGGATCGACGTTGATCCGTTCTGGATCGACGTTGATCCGATCTGGATCGATGTTGATCCGTTCTGGATCGACGTTGATCCGTTTCCAGCCGACGGATGCTGTGTCCCAGTTAACGAGACAATGGTTGCCGAGCCTTGGGCAACCAACGCTGCCGGCCGTGCCCGCCTAAAACCGCCTGCTGATGCCCGCGGCGACGAAGACAGTCGGCGGGGTCGTGCCGTGGGCTCCCCATCCGACCGAGGCATCGAGCTGGGTGTTGCGGCCGACGATCAGAGCCCATCCCACATCGGCGATCAGCGAGATGGTGCCTCCGTGCTGCTCGGGCGACTGCATCGCCCCGTCGACGAAGACGTTGGCGTGATCGGAAATGTTGTACTGGAGCGTGAGCGCGGCCAGCCCGGAGGTGAAGCGGCCATCGCCGTCGTCCTGCGAGGCGATGCCGATGTTCGGGTTCAGCGCCCACTTCTCGCTGAGGTTGATGTCGGCTGCCAGGCGGACGTCGACGGCTGTCGCATGTGATCGCTGCACGCCCGAGCCCGAGGGAACGAAAACCCGCGCGATCACGCCGAGCGACGGAGCATCGGCGAAGTGGTATTTCATACCGATCGAGACCGGCGCGAATCCGTTGGCGCCATCCGCATGAATGTATCCGTTCCCCTCGACGCGCATCTCGAACGTCTTGTTGATGCCGTAGCGAAGGAGCAGCGGCGTCGCTGTCGATCGTCCATCCGAAGCGTGATCGCGCTCGAGACCGGCCTCCAATTGGAAGATACCCGGCCCGACGACGGCACTGCCGTCAGCGATTCCGGGACGATCAGGGTTGATGAGGTCGGCGTCCTGCGCGAACGCGGACGAAGCGAGGAGGAACAGAAACACGGCGGCGAGTGGCCTCATATCCGGAAAGGGTACCGCAGACGATGCTCACGCGGAGAGGCGGAGAGGCGGAGACGCGGAGGACATGAGGAGACACCTTCGCGATCTTCGCGTCTTCGCGTGAACCATTCAGGTACGAGACGCGGTCGCGTAACCCTCTGCTACCATGCGCCGCCATGGCGCTCACGTCGAAGCAACGCCAATACCTCAAAGGCCTGGCCCATTCGCTCGCTCCCATCGTGCGCGTCGGCCGCGCCGGCGTGACCCCCTCGGTGATCGAGGAGACGAAGCGCTCCCTGGCAGCGCACGAGCTGATCAAGGTGCGCGTCGAGAACGACGACTCGACCCAGCGTCGCGCCCTCGCCGAGGAACTGGCCCGGGCGTGTGATGCCGAGGTAGCCGCCAGCATCGGGAAGGTGGCGATTCTGTATCGCGCCCGCGATGAGGAACCGGAGATCGAGCTGCCATAGCGCGGTTGCGAGGTAGCGGGGTTGCGGGGTCTCGTGGTGGGGTTGCTGGGTAACTGAGTTGCTGGGTTGCTGAGTTGCTGGGTTGCTGAGTAGGAGTTTCCGAAGACACGCAGCAACCTTGCAACCCAGCAACCCTTGCAACCTTGCAACCTTGCAACCCAGCAACCTTGCAACCTTGCAACCCAACCGCGAGACCCCGCAACCCCGCAACCCCGCAACCGCACAAAGGGCAGCCTCTCGGCTGCCCTTCGTGTTCACTGCTGTCGGATAACGATTACGGGAGCATCAGACGAATGGTCACGCGGCGATTGCGCAGGCGGCCTTCGGCCGTGGCGGCATCGCTGGCCGGCTCGCGTGCGTCGCGGCCTTCGACCGTGATGCGCGACGGGTCGATGCCGTGGCGGCTCACGAGGTAGTCGCGAACCGCTTCGGCGCGGCGGCGATCGAGATCGTGATTCGGACCGGTGTTCTCTTTGTCGTCGTTGTAGCCGATGACGATCGCGGTGGATGTCGGCTCCTGCTTCATGCGCAGAGCGACGTCGTCCAGGATGGCCTTGGCGATGTTGGTCAGGCGCGCCGAGCCGGACTCGAAGTGGATCTCGTCGGTGCGGAGCTCTGTCGGAACGTGCGGCGGCGTCACCGGCGGCGGCTCAGGCGGAGCAACCGGTGTCGGTGGCGGTGGAGGAGGCGGCGGCTCCGGCACCGGAGCGGGCGGAGGCGGAGGCGGAGCGACGGCCGCGAGATGGAGCGGGGCGAAGGTGATGCCGACGATGGCCGAGAGGCTGCAGTCATCGAGCTCCGTCACGGCGCACTCGCTGTGATCGCGACTGAACTTCGCCGCGTTCCAGCGCACGGCGCCATTGATCGACCAGCCGGAATCACCGATCCAATGGCGCAATCCGGTGTTGAGCAGGATCGGCGAGCGCGGTTTCACATCGCCGCCGGTATACATCTTCGAGCTGACCTCGGTGATCCAGTTCGTGGTGCGCCAGAAGTGGAGCGGATGGTTCCAGCCGAACTCGACCAGGGCCTCATTCGGAAGCTTGACAGAATCGGGAACGAGCGCCGGGAAGTCCGAGTGGTCAGCGCTCCGGTCGCCCACGATGGTGTACGACCCGCCGACAGTGAACTGGCCGGACGTGTAGTGCAATCCGGCGCCAAAGTTCGTGTTGCCGGTGGAGACGCCGCTGTCCTTGTTGCCGGTCGGAAGATCGGCGAACAATGTGACGGCGAACTTGGACGTGGCGGCCGGCGCCCCGAAGCTGAACTTCGTGGCCAGGTGAAGCGGGGCCATTCCGCTGTCGGCGAATTTTCCCTGGTAGTAGAAGCCGTTGATGAACCCGTTGCGATCGCCGCCGTGACCGGTGATCCGGTCATACGGGAGCGAAGCCGAGATTTCCCAGTTGTCGGTCAGACCGTACCCTACCGACCCGCTGAGGCGGTACTGGTCATAGCCCATGTTCTTGTGGGGACGCGCCGACGGGATGATGAAGGGAGCGGGAGCCGCCTCGAGCCCCCAGTTCTGGTAGTAGACACCGAAGGACCAGTCACCACGTCGCAGCGTGTCGGCGGTGATGACCGTGAACAGCCCGGTCTCTCCGGATGTGGTCGGGGCCACGAGTGCTGCCTGATCCGCGGGCGATATGGAAGCCAGCGAGCTTGCAGTCGTGTCCGTTTGCGCCAGTAATGAAGGGACGATGAGGAAGCACAGCAACGGGATCAGGGATCGAAATCTCAGACGCAACAAAGTAACACCTCCTAAAGTTCGCACGGTTAGCCCAACGTTGTACTGCTCGGCGCGCTTACAAAACGTGTGCCAGAGCCATGCGAAGTAAACCGATAAAGGCTTCAACAGGTTGAGCTTACCATACCTGAATTGATGCGGAAGCGGACCTCGCTCAGTCACTTTGATAGGATGCTTTCATGCGCATCAGCCGGATCGCGGTCATCTTCGCGGTAATTCTTGCAGCAGCCACTGTACTGGCACAGGAGCCGCCACCCCCGACGCCACCACCGGCTCCTCCTCCATCCACCACGACAACGCCCCCTCAAACGACGCCGGCGCCCGTGCCAGCCACCCCTCAGCCGGCCCCGCCCACGCCGACGCAGGAGGCGCAGCCGGCCGTACCGGCAACCCCCGAGCCAGTGCCACCTCCGCTCTCCCCTATCGCCGCCAGCGGCTACGACCGTCGCGACGTACTGCCGAGCATCTTTCTCGCCGACGGACGAGCCAGCATCCGGCTGCGGAAGCTGATCAAGAACGTACTGTTCGAGAGCCAGATCGACTACAAGTTCGTCACCGGCGACATCAGCACCTTCCTTCGCTACAAGTACTACGCGCAGAACTTCACCTACAAGATCGGCGTATTCGACTCGATCTCGTTCGGCGCGGTCGGAAGTCATCAGGACGAATTCGAGCGGGTGCGCGGCGGCCTGCTGCTGTTCGAGTTCCCGCGCGATTACAACCACCGCTACTTCACCCTGCTGCAGGACGATCGCCTCACCTTCGGCGATCCCACGCGCGTCGACAACCGCAAGAACAACATCTACACGAAGCTCGGCTATCAGTACGGCACGGAGTTCGACGAACAACTGAACTCGATCGTCGGTGAATCGCGTGGTCTGCTGGTACCGGTACTCACCGTTTTCCGCGATCTCGGCCCGCAGAAGTTCAGCTTTGCCGCCGCCGCCACCGAGGGCGGGAAAGTCTCCACCGGCGACTACCAGTACACCAAGATCGAGGCGGACGCCATCCGCCGATGGGACATCACGCCGACGTCATTCCTGGTCACACGCGCACACGGTGGAACGTTCCTGACGAAGCAGTTCCTCTGTGCGAACACGCCCACCGTGCCGCCGATCGAGTGCTATTCGATTCCCGGTTATGAAATGTTCAACCTCGGCGGGAGCGAAGCGCTACGCTCTCTCGAGACGTCGAACAGCGTTTCCAGCGGCACGGATGAATTCGATCTGACCAACGAGTATTTCGTTCCCGTCTTCCGCAATCGCGACTATCGCTACCGCGCCCTGCACTTCAATACCATGTACGCGATCGCCTACGCCGGCCTCGGGAACGTCGGCTTCTCATACAACACTCTGTTCAAAACCCGCGACTTCGCTGTCGACGCCGGCCTGGGCACGGAGATGGCGCTGACGGTTCACGACTTCGAAGTCCTCGTCAGCGTCCTGTTCTCTCATACCCTCCGAGCCCCGGATGAGCAGAAGAGCAATAAGGTGCAGTTCTCGGTTCATACGGTGCGGTAGGGGGGTCGCGCGGTCGCGGGGTCTCGCGGTCTCATGCTGCCGGGTTATCCGCTGAACGAACGGCTTGAGCTCACGCGGAGGCGCGGAGAACGCGGAGGAGATGACGCGGAACTTCTTTCTCCGCGCACTCCGCGCCTCCGCGTGAGTCATTCAGGCCGGAAGCACACGCAACCGTATGGTTCCGCTCTGGACGCGCGAGCAAGCCACCACCGCGAGACCCCGTAACCGCGCTACCGCGCTACCGCGCCGTCACCGTCCCAGCGCCATCGTCACCGAACGGACCCCAGCGATGTTTTTGACGAGGCTGAGCGCGATGTCCTTCTGGCTTTCGGTGGAGACTTTGCCGCGGAGACGGACGATACCGTTGGTGGACTCGACCGAGATCTCCGTTCCGTCGAGACCGCGATGCGATGCCAGCTCCCGCTCGGCGGCGCGTCTGATACGGGCGTCGTCGGGAACGTCGGCAATCTGGATCAGGTTTGCCACGCGGGCGTAGCCGAGCTCTTTCGCAACCGAACCGGCATGCTCGGCCGTGCTTCTGTCCGATGTCCTGCCGCGAAGGACGACGATGCCTCCGACCTCAGCCACGTAGAGTCCATCCACGACCACGCCTGCGGTCAGGAACTGTTGCGTCAGATCGTGCGTCGCCGGCTGCTCCGCCACGGCTGGGATCGCCAGGAGAATGGACATCGCCGCCACTGCCGTTGCCACGCCGACTCTCACGTGTTTCCCTTTCATGAAGCTGAGCAGAGCATTGGCTATGCCAATGACTACAGTGGTTATTGTAATCAATCTTAGGCCGCGTGGGAAGAGAGTGCGACAACCGTCTGCTCGTCAGTCGACGAGCCATGCTCGTGGTGCATCTCCACGTGCCAGACGAGCAGCACCAGCAGCCCGATGATGGCGATCATGGCTAGAAGAGCGCAGATTCGTCGAAGCACGTTCATGAGAGAGGCAATGTGTGTGCCTGCATAGTAACCGAGGGAGTGGGGCGTGGGTTGTCGGTTGTCGGTTGTCGGGGGTCGGGGGTCGGTTGTCGGGGGTCGGTTGTCGGAGAAAAGAATCAGGATCTCAGCGGAGACTCCGACCCGCGCCCCCAGACTCTCGACTCGCCAACTGACAACTGACAACTGACAACCAACTTCCGACTCCCACTCCCACTCCCCACTCCCCACTCCCCACTCCCACCCAAGCTATCATCCCCCCATGAAAGCGATCCTGATCCGCGAACATGGCGGCCTCGAGAAACTGGAGATGGCAGATGTCGCCGAACCGGCCGCCCGTCCCGGCGAAGCGATCATTCGCGTCCGCGCCGTGGCCCTCAATCACCTCGACATCTGGCTGCGCCGCGGGGTGCCGGGACACAAGTTCCCGCTGCCGATGATCCCCGGCTCGGAAGTGTCGGGCGTCATCGAGAGCGTGGACGACCCGCGTTGGAAAGCCGGCGACGAGGTGATCGTCGCGCCCGGCTACTCGTGCGGACTCTGCGCGGCCTGCCTCTCCGGCAACGATCCGCTATGCCGCAATTCCGGGATCTTCGGCGAAACGGTCAACGGCGGCGCGTCGGAGAAGATGGCCGCCCCCGTGCGCAATCTGATCCGCAAACCGGCCGCGCTCTCGTTCGCCGAGGCCGCGGCCCTTCCGCTGGACATGCTCACTGCGTGGCACATGCTCGTGGCCCGTGCACAGCTACGGCCGGGCGAAACGGTCCTGGTCCAGGCCGGCGGATCGGGCGTCGGAAGCGCCGCCATCCAGATCGCCAAATTGTGGAGCGCCACCGTCTATGCCACCGCCGGCACCGCGGAGAAGGCATCGCGCGCCAAAACCCTCGGCGCGGACGAGACCATCGTCCACACGCAGGTCGACTTCCTGGATGAAGTGCGCCGCCTCACCGGCAAACGCGGCGTCGACATCGTCATCGAGCATGTGGGCGGCGAGACCTTCGAACGCTCCCTCCGCGCCCTCGCCAAGGGGGGGCGCCTGGTCACCTGCGGCTCGACCTCGGGCGCCGAAGTGACGGTCAACCTCCGCCTCATCTTCTTCAAACTGCTCTCGATCCTGGGCTCGACGATGGGAAGCCTGGCCGAACTGCACGAGATCATGAAGTTCGTCGAAGCCGGCCGTCTCCGGCCCGTCATCGACCGCATCCTTCCGCTCTCCGAAGTCGCCGAGGGACATCGCGTCCTCGAAGCACGTGAGGCGTTCGGGAAGATTGTGTTCGAGGTGGGGTAGCGGAGTTGCGAGGTTTCTCGCGCGTCGAAAAAACGTAGGTCGGACTCTCTAGTCCGACCAGAGCTTGGGAGAGCGGTAATTGATAACCGCCTGTCGTTCAGAGCTGCGCAAGCTCTGGTCGGACTGAGAGTCCGACCTACGTTTTCGGGCACTCGAGCAACCCTGCAACCATCCCACCACGCGACCTCGCAACCGCGGGACCGCGTAACCGCGAGATAATCCACCAGTGCCCCACATCCACCTCCTCCCCTCCGATCTCATCAACCAGATCGCTGCCGGCGAAGTCGTGGAGCGCCCTGCCTCGGTGGTCAAAGAGCTCGTGGAGAACGCCATCGACGCCGGGGCCACGGTGATCGATGTGCTCCTCGAGAACGGCGGCAAGAAACTGATCGAGGTGCGCGACAACGGCTCGGGGATGGGTCACGACGACGCCCTTCTCGCCCTCGAGCGCCATGCCACCTCGAAAATCCGAGGCTTCGATGATCTGGCGCAGGTGCGAACGCTCGGCTTTCGCGGAGAGGCGCTCCCGTCGATCGCCAGCGTCTCGCGCTTCACTCTGACGACATTCGACGGTGCCTCGGAGGCCGCTATCGAGATCGAGTGCGATCCGCTCACTGGAGCACGCACGTCGCGTCCCGCCGCGCGCGACCGCGGCACGACCATCAGCGTCCGCGAGCTGTTCGAGAACGTCCCCGCGCGGCGGAAGTTCCTCAAGTCCGCCGACGCCGAGTTCCGCTCCATCGTCACGATCGTCTCCTCATATGCCCTACCGCTGCCGTCGCGTGCCTTCCGCGTCGAGCACAACGGACGGACGGTGGTCGACCTCCCGCCGGCGCTGACGATGCACGAGCGTGTGGCGCAGATCATCGGCGACGACGCCGCGCCGTACCTCGAGGAGATCGACATCACCATCGACCGCGTACACGCCGCCGGCTTCGTCACGCGCGGCCTCCGCTTCGGCAGCCGCCGCAATCAGTACTTCTTCGTCAATGGGCGGCTGGTGAAAGACAAGGTCCTCACACACGCTGCAAGCCGAGGAGCGGAGGCATTCGACTTTGACGGGCATCCAGCCATCGTTCTCTTCGTCGACATCGATCCGGAGCTCGTCGATGTGAACGTCCATCCTGCCAAGACGGAGGTTCGTTTCCGCGACTCCGGCGCCGTTCACGTGGCCGTCGAGCAGGGCATCAAGCGCGCCCTCGGCGGCGCGGAGGAGGGCAAGCAACTCCTGCAAACCACGCACGCCCCGCCGCCATCGTCTTCCTCTCTCTTTCCGCCGCGCCGCTTCGATGATGCACCGGCCGGCTATCGCCCCGAGTTCACTCCGCTCTTCCAGCGGCAAAGCATCGTTCAGCCGCCGCTGCGCGAACAGACAGCCACGATCGAGGCGCCGCCGCTCGCCGATGACGCCGAGCCGCGACTCGGCGATCTGCAGGGGCGCGTCATCGGCCAGTACCGGATGAGTTACATCGTCATCGACACGCCAACCGGCCTGCGCCTCATCGACCAGCACGTCGCCCATGAGCGCGTCCTCTACGATCGTTACTTCTACCGCGCCGAGCAGCAGGCACCGGTAACGCAACAACTCCTGACGCCGATTCTCTACGAGAGCGGCGCCGCCGAGAGCGCGGTGCTGGAGTCGCACCTCGATGAGCTGCGCATGGTCGGCTTCGACATCGAGCGCTTCTCCGGCAACGTCTTCGCCATCGCCGCCGTCCCGCCGGAGCTGGTCAAGAGCGACGTCGACGCCTTTCTCCACAAGCTCGTCGACGCCTCGCTCGACGAGCGCTCACATCTGCAACACGTCCGCGACAAGGTGTGCGCCTCTCTGGCCTGCCAGGCCGCCATCAAAGTCCACCGCCCGCTCAACGGCGAAGAGATGGCCCGTCTCACCGCCGAACTGCTCGACTCCTCGAACCCCTACGCCTGCCCCCACGGCCGCCCGATCATCGTCGACATCCGGCATCTGGACATCGAAAAGCACTTCCACAGGAAGTAGACAAAGCGCGGAGCAAAACGTAGGTCGGACTCTTTAGTCCGACCGGAGCTTGCGCGGTCGCTACCTACAGGCGTGTAACGATTACTAGCCTCCCAAACGTAGGTCGGACTCTCTTGTCCGACCGGAGCTTGCGAGGTCGTTACCTACAGGCGTGTAACGACTACCGGCATCCCAAACGTACGTCGGACTCTCAGTCCGACCAGAGCTTGCGCGGTCGTTACCTACAGGCGTGTAACGATTACCGGCATCCCAAACGTAGGTCGGACTCTCAGTCCGACCGGAGCTTGCGAAGTCGTTACCTACAGGCGTGTAACGATTACCGATCTCCCAAACGTAGGTCGGACTCTCAGTCCGACCAGAGCTTGCGCGGTCGTTACCTACAGGCGTGTAACGATTACCGATCTCCCAAGCGCCGGTCGGACTAAGAGTCCGACCTACGTTCCACAATCAGTAGAACTTTGCCGCAATTCGAAGATCCCGAGGGATCCTCGGCTGATGCGCATCCCCTCCCGTCAACTCGGCCAACGCGGCGAACGGCGCGCCGCATGGTTCTACCGCCTGCGCGGCTACCGCATCGTCGCGCGCAATGTCCGCTTGCGCAGCGGTGAGATCGACCTCATCGTCCGCCGCGGAGGACTACTCGTCTTCGTCGAGGTAAAAGCGCGGCAGAGCGTCGTCGCCGGCTACGGGGTCGATGCCGTGAATCGGCGCAAGAAGCTGCAGCTCGTCTCACTGGCCGATCAATACCTGACGCAGCATCCCCACGACGGTGAAATCCGCCACGACATCCTCTCGCTCTTCTGGACAGGATGGCGCTTCGTCGTCAGTCACTATCCCGACGCTTTCCGCCCAGTCAGCGATTCTCGCCGGCCCTGGAAGTGGACGGTGTGAACAGATTTACGCCCCCAGCACCTCGCGCAAAGCCTGCTCCGCGCGTGCAATCGCCTCGTTCAGCTTGTCGGGATCCTTCCCTCCCGCCTGGGCCAGGTCAGGCTTACCGCCGCCTTTGCCGCCGACGATGGGTGCGAGCTTGTTGATCAGAGTGTTGGCGTTCACGCGGTCGAGGAGGTCTTTCGTAACGGCGGTAAGGAGCGTGACTTTGCTGTCTGTCACCGAGCCGAGAACGACCACGCCGGACTTCAGCTTCGAGCGGAAGGTGTCGGCGAGATTGCGAAGATCGCCGCCGCTGACATCATCGATACGGCGGGCTACGAGCTTCACGCCGTCGACATCGATCGACTCGTCGGCAGGCGACGACGATGCGCTCGCGCCGCCGCCGGCCACCTTCAACTTGAGCTGCTTGAGCTCTTTCTCCAGCGCCTTCTGCCGCTCCTGCATCGTCCGCAACTGCGCGGGCACATCCTCGAGGCGCACGTTGAGCTGTTGCTGCAGCTCGTGCGCGGCATCCTCGATCGTTTGAAAGTACGCCAGGGCGCCACGGCCGGTCAGCGCTTCCATGCGGCGCACTCCGGCAGCCAGCGAGCGGTCGCTGGTGATTTTGAAGACACCGATGTCGCCGGTTCGGTTCACGTGGCAACCGCCGCAGAACTCGCGCGAGAAATCGCCCGCGGTGACGATGCGCACGTTCTCGCCGTACTTCTCCCCGAACATGGCTACCGCGCCGGTCTTCTTCGCCTCGGCGATCGGCATGACCGTCTTCGTGACATCGAGGTTCCCGCGGATCTTGTCGTTGACGATCTCCTCGACGCGCCGCAACTGATCTTCGGTCGGCCCCTGGTGGTACGTATAGTCGAAACGCAGCCGGTCGGGCGCGACCAGTGAGCCCGCCTGCTGCACCGTTTCGCCGAGAACGTCTTTGAGCGCTTTGTGCAGGAGATGGGTCGCGGTGTGGTTTGCGGTCGTGTCGAGGCGCGTCTGTACCGGCACCGAGGCACGCACCTGCGAATTCACGGATAGATGTCCCTCGTCAACGCGAACGCGGGAGACGATGAGATCGCCGACCGGCTTCTGCGTATCGAGCACAGTGGCCCGGCCGCCGTCCCACTCTACAGTGCCGGCATCGCCAATCTGACCGCCGGATTCGGCGTAGAACGGCGTCGGGGAAAGGACGACTTCGCCCTCCGCGCCGTGATGGATGACGTCCTGCTCCTTGCCGGCGATGACGATCGCCTTCACGGTCGATGGAATGTCAACGTATTGATCGTAACCAACGAATTTGGTCGGACCAGTTTTCTCAGAGATCGGCGCATAGACGGCAGCGTCAGCCGACATCTGGAACTTCGAGCCGGCTTTGGCCCTCGCTTTGGCGCCGGCCATCATCCCGTCGAATCCCTCTCGATCAAGCGTAACGCCTTCGTCTTCGGCGATTTCAGCAAAGACATCTGGCGGAAAGCCGTACGTATCATACATACGAAAAACTTGCGCTCCGCCGACAATCCGCTCGCCGCGCGATCGAACCTCGTCAATGATTTGGCCGGCCAGTTCCATGCCGATGTCCATCGTGTTTGCAAATCGATGTTGCTCCGCGGATAACAAATCTAGGATCGATTCGCGTCTCGGGTGCAACTCGGGATAGGCGTCACCCATCGAACTGATTACAGGATCGATGAGATCCGTGAGTCTTACTTCGCTTTGAAACTTGCGGCCGAAGCGGACGCCCCTTCGGATGATGCGCCGCAGCACGTAGCCTCTTCCCTCATTCGACGGGATCACACCATCTGCGATGAGAAAGGCCGTCGCGCGTGCGTGGTCGCACAGAACTCGAACCGCGGTATCTAGTTCGTTGGACATTGAGCCGCCGTATTTATGCCGACTCTCTTCCTCGATTTTCGCCATGATCGGCTTGAAGAGATCGATGTCGTAGTTCGTCCCCACCTCTTGCAGCACGCTCGCCACGCGCTCCAGCCCCATGCCGGTATCGACCGACGGCGCGGGAAGCGGATTGAGAACGCCGTCAGCGCCGCGGTCGTACTGCATGAAGACCAGGTTCCAGATCTCCATCGTGTCGTCGCCCTCGCCGTTGACCAGCGCGGCCACGTTCTTCGACAGGTCGTCTCCTCGGAAGTAGTGCAGCTCCGAGCAGGGGCCGCACGGCCCGGTATCGCCCATCGACCAGAAGTTGTCCTTCTTGCCGAAGCGCAGCACGCGGTCGGGCGACGCACCGGCTTTCACCCACAGTTCCGCCGCTTCATCGTCCGCCGGAACGCCATCGCCGCCTTCGAACACGGTGAACCACAGCCGATCGACCTCGAGGCCCCATTCGTCGACGATCAGCTCCCAGGCAAACTTGATGGCGTCTTCCTTGAAGTAGTCGCCGAAGGAGAAGTTGCCGAGCATCTCGAAGAACGTGTGATGCCGCGCTGTGCGGCCGACGTTCTCGAGGTCGTTGTGTTTGCCGCCGGCACGAACGCACTTCTGCGAAGTCGTGGCGCGGTTGTAGTCACGCGGCTCGCGTCCGAGAAAGACGTCTTTGAACTGGTTCATGCCGGCGTTCGTGAAGAGCAGCGTTGGATCGCCGGCCGGAACGAGCGACGAGCTGGACACGCGGCGGTGCCGGTTCTTCTCGAAGTACTTGAGAAACTGTTCGCGGATCTGATTGGTCGTGAGCAATGAGGACTCCCCTGAAAGCGCGAGATCGTAACAGCCGAGGTGGGGAGTGTCATCCCGGGGTGTTGCTTGGTTGCTGGGTTGCTGGGTTGCTGGGTCGCGCGGTTTCGCGGTATCGCGGTTCTCCCTTGCTATGTACAGTTTTCCGGAAGTTCGTGTGCAGTTCGCTGGAACGAACGACTTGACTCACGCGGAGACGCGGAGGAAATGACGAGGAACTTCTTTCTCCGCGCACTCCGCGCCTCCGCGTGAGTCCTTCAAGCCGAAAGCACACGCCACTGTATGGGTTCAGCCCTGGACACTGACTTCCGGGGCCTGTACGGAAGTTCCTTCACCGCGCGACCTCGAAACCGCGAGACCACGCGACCCGGCAACCAAGCAACCTAGCAACTCAGCAACCCAGCAACTCAGTAACCCTCAGCCCAGATACCTCTCCCGCAGCGTGCGCAGATGATGCAGCTCGTGCCCCGCTACATGGAACGCCAGCCCGCGCACCGAGGCTTCGTAGCCGTTGACGTTCCCTCGCCTCACCCACTCCTCGGCAGTCAGAGGCGCGAAGAGCGCGAGCGTGGCCGCGCGCACGGCGCGATATTCGGCGATGAGACGGGGCAGCGGGCGCGACTCGAAGTCGGTCGCGGCGACGTATGCGTTCTCGTCAAATCCTGGCAGAGGCCGCGTATCGCCACGCGCCACGCAGAGAGCGCGATAGGCGAAGATGCGCTCGTCGTCGATGAGATGGCCGATCACTTCCTTCAGCGTCCACTTGCCCGGCGCATACCGCAGCGCGCGAATCGCCTCCTCGTCGAGCGACTGGAGCAGCGTGGTCACTTCCACCCCTTGCGCCGCCAGCGCTCCGACTGCGTCGTCTCCGGAGACGTAGTCGATGTCGGATTTGGCGTATGGGGCGAACTCGTCGTCCGCGGGGCGGCCGCTGATCATGTGTGGCTCCTTGTTTACCTGGTCTCGAGGTCTCGCGGTTTCGGGGTCTCGCGGCTTCACCACCGCGTGACTGCGCAACCGCGTTCACTTCATCAATTCGCGAACCACTTCCATGGCCATGCTGCTGTCGTAACCCTGTCGGAAGAGATATGTCATCAACTTCTCGCGGATCAGCGCATCGTCGTCGCGACGGCGGAGGATAGCCAGCCGTTTGCGCGCGGATGCGAGCGCGGCCGCGCGCTCGTCGTGATCGGGCAGGCTCTCGTCCAGCGCGCGGGCGATGGTGTCGCTTTCCACTCCAGCAGCGATCAGCTCCCGTTTGACGCGCAGAAGGCCGATGCCCTTGCGGACGCGCGTCCGCACGTACGCGGCGGCGAAGCGATCGTCATCGAGCCACTTTTCATCGCGCAGCCGGTCAATCGTTGCCTCGATGAGCTCGCGCCCGAACTCCTTCATCTCCAGCTTCCGCCGCAGCTCCCCCTCGCTGTTGAAGCGATAGCTGAGGATGCGCATCGCGGCGGCGTAGCAGCGTTCAGGATCGTCGGACACCAAAAGCATTCAACCACAGAGACACAGAGAGCACGGAGAGTGTCTCCGTGATCTCTGTGTCTCCGTGGTCGAATGCCTCACACCGTGTTCGAGAAATCGAACGGCGATTCGTCAGCGAACGGGTCGCTGTCGCCGGACACGGTCAGCTTCGAATCCATCTCTTCGCGCGCCATATCCGAGGTCGACTGGATGCCCGACAGCTTGAGGCGGAACTCGTCCGGATTCGATGCGCGGCGGAGCGCTTCGTCGAGCGTGATCAGCCCGTTCTTGTAGAGGACATACAGCGACTGGTCGAAGGTCTGCATGGCGTACTGCGACGTGCCCTGGCTGATGGCGTCCTTGATCAGCTTGGTCTTCTCTTTGTTCTCGATGCAGTCGCGGATGTACGCGGTGGAGATCATGACCTCGGCCGCGGGAACGCGCCCGAGACCGTCCGCGCGCGGTAGCAGGCGCAGGGAGACCACCGCCTTGAGGACGGCGGCGAGTTGCAGGCGGATCTGTTTCTGCTGGTGAGGCGGGAAAACTGAGATGATGCGGTTGATCGTCTCCGTGGCATCCATCGTGTGCAGCGTCGACAACACGAGGTGGCCCGTCTCCGCGGCGGTGAGCGCCGTCTCGATCGTCTCGTAGTCGCGCATTTCACCGACCAGGATGACGTCCGGATCCTGGCGCAGAGCCGACCGCAGCGCCTGCGAGAACGACTTCGTGTCCACTTCGATCTCGCGCTGATTGACGATCGATTTCTTGTCGCGGTGAAGGAACTCGATCGGATCCTCGACCGTCATGATGTGCTCGGTGCGATGGGCGTTGATGTAGTCGATCATCGCCGCCAGCGTGGTCGACTTGCCGGAACCGGTTGTCCCCGTGCAGAGGATCAGGCCGCGCCGTTCTTCGCAGATCTTCTCCAGCACCACCGGCAGCATCAGCTCCCGGATGGAGAGGATCTTGACCGGGATGACGCGCAGGACCATGCCCACCGTGCCGCGCTGCTGGAAGATGTTGCAGCGGAAGCGCCCCAGGCCGGGCACCGAGTAGGCGATGTCGATCTCGTAGTTGTTCTTGAACTTTTCCTTCTGGCGGGAGGACATGATCGAGAAGGCCATGGCGATCGTGTCTTCCTGCATGAGCCGCTTGAGCTCGACCAGCGGCACCAGCTCTCCGTCGACACGGATCACCGGGTGGGAGCCGACTTTGATGTGGAGATCCGACGCGCGGCGTTCGGCGGCAATTTTCAGCAGGTCGTTGATGTGCACGGGGCTCTCCTAGGGGAAGAGGGTATTTTACACGTCTAGGGGGCCAACTGACGGTTCAGGTAGTCGATCACTTCTTTCAGAGCGTCGGCAGACGGACCTGCCGACTTCGGATGATTCGGTGCATCGAATAACTCGGTCGTCAGGACAGCGTGCGCTTCATGATCGATCGGCAGCTTGCGAAAGGTGATCTGATTCCCGAAGGTCTCGATGAATTTCAACCTTCGCGGCTCCGGCGAGATCTTGTCAGTCTCGAAGCGAAAGGCAAGGATCGGCACATGACCGTCCCGCGCTGCCTTGATGTCGCTCTGTGAGAGCGCGATCTTGCCCTCCTTCCCCTTTCCGAACGTCGGCAATGCCGGTTGGCTCATGACCACGGCCTTGACGTACGGGCGGTCGAGAAACGCCGGAGGAAGATTTCCACTCATGCACATCCCGATCACGCCCATCTTCTGCGAGGGATGACGCGCGTGGATCTCGTCACGGAGGGCACGGAGCGACTTGATGATCGGAGAGGTCTTGTCAGCCGTACCTTCGAACCCACCCTCCACCAGGATCTTGATCGCGTTGAGGTTTGCCGAGGTCTTGCCCGGTGAGCCGACCAACAGAGGCATGTAAACCGTGTAGCCGCGATCGGCCAGCAGCCGCGCCAGATAGAAGCATTGCGGCGTCATGCCCGGGAGCTCGTGAAGCAGCAGGATTGGAGGACCGCCTTTCTCGCCTGACACGACGAAGACCCTGCGACCGTCAAACTCGAAAGACGGCACGAGATTGACTTGGCTGCGGGAGAGGTCGGGCAGCGTGGCGTGGGACGGGTGCGTCTGGCCCGCGAGAGGAAGGACGACCACAAGGAGCAGGAACGCCGTTGTAATTGATCGCATGCCCAAGTGTCCCTCAAACGTCACATCGTTACAATCCGTGCCCATGACCCTCAGCCGTCACGACGACCTCTCGCTCCGCCACGTCCTCAGCGTTCCCAGCAGCAAACCGGACGACGCGGAAATGCCGCTGGTGATCCTGATGCACGGCCGCGGGGCGGATGCCAACGACCTCGCCGACCTGGCGCCGATGATCGACGGCGGCTACCGCTTCGTCTTCCCGAACGCCGCCAAGCCGTTCGAGCCGATGCCGGGCTACTCCTTCGGCTGGTCGTGGTTCGACGGCTGGCCGCCCGAGGGCGACTCGATCGTGCAGTCGCGCACGAAACTGCTCGCCCTCATCGACGAGTTGGTGGAGCGCTATCCGACCCCCGAGGGAAAGATCGCCGTCTCCGGCTTCTCGCAGGGAGGGATGATGGCCATCGACGTCGGCTTCCGCACGAAGCAGAAAATCGCCGGCATCGTGGTCATGAGCGGCGCGATCTACGAGGCGGACATGCCGGACCTGCGCGCGCGGCGCGAACTGCCGATGCTGCTCATCCACGGCACGGAGGACGAGATGATCCCCGTCCTGGACGCCCGCCGTACGCGGCACATCCTCGAGGAGCATGGCCTCACGCCGGAGTACCACGAGTTCCCGATGGGGCACCATGTGACGCCGGAGTCGATGGAGGTGGTCGCTGATTTCCTGCGACGCTGTTTCAGCGATTCAATGAAATAGCAGTTGGAAGCGCTGAAAAATGGTGTTTCAGCATAGAATAATGGCATGTGCGCAAGGCGAGGATTGATTGTCGCGGCTGTTCTGGTGATGGTTGCACCGTGGTCGCAGGCAGCACGGCTGGGCGCACCACAGCGCGTCGGACCAGTTGGCACTGCGCCCGCCGCATCACTTCTTGGGACCGTTCTTCCGTTTGGTGACGGTTACGTCGAATTCACTTCGCAGCCACAGCCGGGACAACCGCCGCTGTTCCGTATCATCGCCACGCCGATCACTCATGATGGTGTGGTGCAGAACGACAAAGCGATAACGCTTGTGACGGATGTGTTCGCCGGACAGATGACACTCTTGACGGGCAACACCGGACCGGGACCGATGGCAGCGGTGACGGACAGTGGCTACCTGCTCTGCTTCAGATCAATTAATGGTGAGGCCTACACGCTGCCTCTGTCACCATCACTGCAGATGTACACCAGCGCGAATTCGCATGGCAGAGACGTTTTTTACTACACCCATCTTGCCTGCAATGGTTCGAGCTGTCTGCTGACGTACAGCGGTACGCCTTCCCAGAATGTGGATGGGTCGATCATCGTCATGGGAGCTGATGGTGTGGAGCGTTCCCGTCGTTCGCTGCCGCGTGCGGGCTACCCATTCTCGGCATTGGCGCCGGTGTTCGGCGGCTACGCGTTTTTTCACGGCGACGGTGTCACCTGGCTGGATATCGACGGAAACGCCACCGCGGAAACAGAATCCGTACCCAATATCATCGCGCCGGCTATCGTGGCGCACCCGGCGGGAGCCCTCCTCATCGACACATCCCTTGATAATGTAATTGCGTGTGTGGTGTCTCCTGATCGTGGAGTCGTCAAGTCCGCGAGGTTCACACTCGGATCGGGGTTTCTTAGTCAAGCCGTGGCGACGGTCGGCGGCGACGGCGCACAGTTCCTCATCGCAGTTTCGAAATCAACCTTCCCACCGCAACCCATAAGTCTCCCAATGCCCTCGGACGTGGGTGGCATTCTCGTGACCGCAGATCTGCAGATCACCCGCCCCTGGTTTCCGATTGCAGAGCAGTTGGGAGTCCAGACCTCGATGAGCGTGGCAACGAACGGAGGAGCGTTCCTCGTGGCGTGGCAACGCGACACCTACGCACTCAGCGCCGCGGTGACATCGAACGCATCTGTTTTGCAGCCGGATGGAGCGGCCCTCGTACGAACCCCGGCATCCCAGGATGGCGTGGCGCTGGCCATCTCAACCGACAGCGCGCTGGCCCTCTGGCAAGACGAGGCCGATGAGCCCATCCCCACGCGGCTGACGCGCTTCGACGGGGCAGGTTCTACAAACGCATTTCTCCCGGCCTCGGCGACCATCTGGGATCACGCTGTGTGGAACGGCACCGGCTTCGCCCTCTTCGGGAATGAGCCCTCGACAAGCAAAGCAGGACCGGCCGCGAGGGGCGGACCGATCGACGCATCCGGAGCTCTTCATGACGCGCTGCTTGGCCGCGACATGGATTTGATCGATGTGTGGTGGGACGGGTCAGCATACGTGGCCGCGACGGACCTATACAGCAGTCAGACTCGGACGTCGCATCTTCTCCGGCTTGCCCCGGACATGACGGTCCTCTCCGACGTTCCACTTCCTTTCCCGACGATGTCCGCAGCCGGAATTCCTGGCCGGACAATGAGCGTCAGCGTGACGCTGTCTCCTGGCGATCCCAAAGCGGCTGTAACCATGCTCGACGACCGCGGCGTGGTCATCTCAACGACGGCCTTCACGCCGCCACAGCCCCAGGATGGCCTCTACTACATCGTTTCTTCCAATGGCCGCGATCAGTTCATTCTCGTTGTCGCCGCGTACACTGACGGGACGATCTACGCATCGCGCTTCACGAGTGAAGGCAGGCAGCTTGACGACCTCACCGTACCGTTACCGAAGAAACTGCCCTTGTTATTACCAGACGAGAGATTCGCGGTGCCGCTCGTGGAGGCGCTCGGCGATCGCTGGTTGGTCGTCGCCCCTCACGCCGCCGCGGAATTCCCAGGCTGGAAGCCGGTCGACCTCAGCACCGCCGGCACCGTCGTCAAGATGGCCCGCGCGTCAATCGATCGCATCGTGCTTCTCACCAGCGAAACCGTGTGGGTCGACGACCTGCCCCTGCAGTTGCTGATGCTGCGCGACCTTGTGGACGACGCGCCGCCACGACGGCGCGCCGTTCACTGACTCCCGTTGTATCCTCGCGTCATGAACGACCGTTTCGCCGCCCTGTATCCGCAGCATTTTGAGACCGTCAAAGCGCGCCATGACCGCGCTCTCGCCGAGGCTGGCTACGACCACATCATTATCTTCGGCGGCGAGATCCACATTCAGTTTCTCGACGACAGCTACTACCCGTTCAAGGTCAACCCGCACTTCAAGTCGTGGGTGCCGGTGGTCGACAACCCGCACTGCTTCATCGTCTACACGCCCGGGCAGACGCCGCGGCTGGTCTACTACCAGCCGGTCGACTACTGGTACAAGCCGGCCTCGGCACCGAGCGGGTACTGGGTCGATCACTTCGACATCCGCGTCATCGGCACCGCCGAGGCAGCGAAAGAACACTTTCCGAAGACTGGCCACACCGCCTTCATCGGCGAGCAGAGCGAACTGCACGGCGGCGAGGTCAACCCCGAGGCGCTGCTGAACGCTCTCCACTTCGAGCGCTCATGGAAGACCGACTACGAGATCGCCTGCCTGACCGAGGCCAACGTCCGCGGCGTGCGCGGACATCGCGCGGCGGCCCGCGCCTTCCGCGAAGGCAAGTCGGAGTTCGAGATCCACATCGACTTTCTCCTGCAGTCCAGCCAGGCGGAGGAAGAGCTGCCGTACGGCAACATCATCGCCCTGAACCACAACGCCTCGGTGCTCCACTATCTCAACCACGAGCGCGATCAGCCGGGCGACCTTCGCTATTCATTCCTCATCGACGCCGGCGCGCAGTGCAACGGCTATGCCTCGGACATCACGCGCACGTACGCCCGCGACGAACAGGGCGAATTCGCGCGGATGATCGCGGCAATGGACGCGATGCAGCAGCGGCTCTGCACGATGGCCAAGCCAGGCATCAACTACATCGACATCCACATGGCCGCGCACGCCGAGGTGGCCCAGATCCTTCACGACTTCGGCCTGGTGCGCGACCTCGATGCGGATGGCATCGTCGAAAAGCGCATCAGCTCCACCTTCTTCCCGCACGGTGTCGGCCATTTCCTCGGCCTGCAGGTTCACGACGTGGCCGGCTTCCACCAGAACCGCGCCGGCTGCATCATCGCCAAGCCTGAAGGGCATCCGTACCTTCGCCTCACGCGCATCATCGACCCGAGGATGGTCTTCACCGTCGAGCCGGGCCTCTACTTCATCGAGTCGCTGCTGGCCGAGCTGCAGAAAAGCGAGAACGCAAAGTACGTCAACTGGACGAAGGTCGATACCTTCCGCAAGTTTGGCGGAATCCGGATCGAGGACGACCTCGTCGTCACCGATGACGGACACGTGAACCTGACCAGGCAGGCGTTTGTCGGTTAACTGAGTGCCGCGGTGCAGGCGCGGCAGCGACGCGCCGCCGCGGGCACCATCTCCAGACACTCCGGACACGCTTTCATTGGCGGCGCAGGCACGGGTTTCACCAGCGCCCTGACGATGAAAAACACGACGAGCGAGATGATGAGAAAGTCGACGACGGTGCCGAGGAAGTGACCGTAGAGAATGGCGCTCTCTGTCGTTTTCCCGGCGGCATCGGTCGCGGTCTTCAGAACGTGTTTGGCTTCCCGCCAGTCGCCCGACGGCAGGAGGAGCCCGATCACCGGCATCAGAATGTCCGAGGCCAGCCCGGTTACCACCTTGCCGACCGCTGCCCCGATGATGAAACCGACGGCCAGGGCGAGAGCGTTCGTCTTCGTGAGGAATGCGCGAAATTCTTTGATCATCGCTGGTCCTGGGAGATGGTAACGCGGGTGCGTCGCCCACTCAAACGGCGCGTTACAATTTCCCAGGAGCCTGCGCGGGAGAAAGATCTGACGAAGATGGTGGCCGAGCCTTGGGCAACCAACGCCGCGGGCCGTGCCCGCCTAGCTGACCGGCGCCAGCTTCTTCCGTGCTTCCGTCGCCCATGGCGAGCTCGGGTCGAGCGCCAGGTAATCGTTCCACGCCACACTCGCGCTCTTCGGGCCGTTGAGCGCTTCCGTGGCGATTGCGCGATTCCACGCCGCTTCCGGCGTCCCGCCGATGCGCCACGCCCGGTCCGCGCTGCGGACGGCTTCCGCGGCGTCGGTCACGTTCTTGTGCATCACAGCCCGGTGCGACAGCGCCGCGGACAGGTCGTTCAGGAGCTCCACGTCGTTCGACTCCTCGATGGCAGCGGAAACAGAGCGCTGGTTGGTCTCGTCCAGCAGTGCTTCGTGCAGCGTGTTGATCGCTGCGTCGGCGTTGCCCAGAAGCAGGTAGGTCACTCCGAGGGCATGGAGATTGGCGATGGACCGGCGCTCCGTCGCCGACCGCTGCACGCCCGCTGCAGCGGTCAGGAGGTTCGCATTCTCGGGATCTTTCATCGGATTGTAGTTCGGTCCGCGCGCGACATGAGCCATCGGCTGATAGGGGAATCCCGAAATGCGTCCGGCGATCGTCCTCTGCGCCGGCGCCGCCTTGACCAACGCCGCCATTCCTTGATTCGGAAGCACGAGATCGCGAACCGGCGTGACCAGAAACACGATGGCAAAGGCGGCGGCCACAGCCGTGACGGCCACCGCAAGCCAGGCACTCCGAGAGGAGCGCGGCGATGCGTTTGGCAGCGCCGCGGTTGCCGTCATCTCGGTGGCGCTGATGAAAACGGAATAGCACTCGGAGCAGGTGGCCATGTGAGCGATCACCTTTCCGCGCGTTTCCGGATCGAGGCGACCGTCGATGAATGCCGCCAACGTCTCGTCCGAAGGGAACCCTGTGTGCTCCATCGCCGTCACTTTCTCAGTTGCCTTTCGCCCCGCCGAGGCCTTCCACCGGCTTAGAGTGCCGGAATTCAGCATTTCCCTCGGGGACCGAAAACGCGAACGAGAGCTCGTGATCGGAATGATTCAGCAATTCGCAGGCGTCGGCGGGGCAAATCCCTTCCTTCTCCAGCGCTAACTTCAACTGAGACAGCAGTTTGTCGATGCGTTTGTACAACTTCTTGTGATCCAGTCCGAGCGCCAGTCCGATTTCCGGAATCTTCCGTCCCGACCAGAAACGCAACCTGAGAATCATTTGATCCTCGGGCTCCATCGAGGCCATGACCGCGTCAACGGTTGAGGCCGCGTGCCGGGCCGCCTCCCCGCGCTCGGCGCTGAACAGTCCGTGTTCCGGGTCGATGAAAGGCTCCTTCTCCGTATTTTCGATTGCGGAAACGAGCACCGGCCGCGGCCGCCGTACCGGCAGGCGAATGAAGATCGCCTCGATCTCGGCAAGGCTGAACACGGGGCTGCTTCCGCTGGTCAGGATCGAAGCGGTCTCAGCGTGGGTGAAGCCGTCCCTCGTGAGCAGCCGCTCGACCGTAATGCCCTTGGCGCCGAGCCGTTTGGCCTCAGCCGACGGGCGCCACTTCCCCCACATCTGCACGCGGTACTGGAAAAACATCCGCTGAATGACTGTGGTCATGTAGGTCCCGAAGGAGCTGCGTCCTTCGAACTTGCGAATGATGGCGTAGTTGCTCTCGATCAGCTTGAATTTTACGTGAGAGCCGAACTCCTCTCCTTCGTCGCGATCGATGTGGTTGTGATGACAGACGTAGCCGATGGCCCGGTCGATGACCGACAGGTTCGTGAGGAATAGATCCTCGGCGTCTAATGGCTTCACGGGAATGCGCAGGAGTCTAGCAGTAAATACGGAGCGTATGAGTGTCACGAAAAGGGGACGGGACGAGGGGGGCATCCCCTGATTCCTCGTCCTGTCTCAATCACTTACCCCCGACGCCGGCGGTGATATGAATCGCCACATGACCTACACCTGCCCGATGGACCCCGAGATCGTCAGCGACAAGCCGGGGGTCTGCCCGCTCTGCGGGATGGCGCTGGAGCCGGCGGTCGCCTCCCTCGAGGATGCGCCGAATGCGGAGTTGCTCGACATGCGCCGCCGCTTCGTCATCAGTCTCATCTTCTCGATCCCGCTGTTGCTCCTCGGCATGGCGGATATGTTCGGAGGGGTCCTCCACGAGCTGACGATGAAACCGTGGCTGGCCTGGGTGGAACTGGCGCTGGCCACCCCCGTGGTCCTCTGGTGCGGCTGGCCGTTCTTCGTCCGAGCCGCCACGTCGATCGTCTCGCGCCATCTCAACATGTTCACGCTCATCGGCATGGGCACCGGCGCGGCGTACGCCTACAGCATCGCCGCGACACTCTTTCCCAGCGTCTTCCCGCCGTCGTTCCGCAGCATGGGCGCACTGCCGCTCTACTATGAGCCCGCCGCGGTAATCACGACACTCGTCCTCCTCGGCCAGGTTCTCGAGCTGCAGGCCCGCGAGAAGACCTCGGGCGCCATCCGCGCGCTTCTCGGCCTGACACCGACGACAGCGCGTGTGGTGATGGATGACGGCGACGAACGCGACGTCGATGTCGCGGAGATCACCGCCGGCATGCGCGTCCGCGTACGGCCTGGCGAGCGGATCGCCGTCGACGGCAGCGTCATCGAAGGAAGCGGCTCCGTCGATGAATCAATGATCAGCGGCGAGCCGATGCCTGTGGCCAAGAGCACATCGAGCAAGGTCACGGCAGGCACGGTCAATACGAGCGGGGCGTTCGTCATGCGAGCCGAGCGCGTCGGCGCCGACACGCTCCTGGCGCAGATCGTGCGCATGGTCGGCGAGGCACAGCGGAGCCGCGCACCGATCCAGCGGCTGGCGGACGTAGTCGCTTCCTGGTTCGTCCCCATCGTGATCACCGTCGCGGCGATCACCTTCGTCGTCTGGTCGCTGGCCGGCCCGCAGCCGCGCTTCGCGCACGCGCTCGTGAATGCCGTGGCCGTGCTCATCATCGCCTGTCCCTGCGCCCTCGGCCTGGCTACGCCGATGTCAGTGATGGTGGCCACCGGCCGCGGCGCGACAGCCGGCATTCTCGTCAAGAACGCCGAGGCGCTGGAGCTTCTCTCGCAGGTGGACACGCTCGTCATCGATAAAACCGGCACCCTGACGGAAGGGAAACCGAAGGTTGTGGCGATCGAGCCCACTGGAGGCTTCGACGAGCAGCACCTTCTGGGAATGGTTGCCGCGGTTGAGCGGGCCAGCGAACATCCCCTAGCTGCGGCCATCGTGGCAGGCGCGCAGGAGCGAGGCGTTACCATCGGCGTCGCTTCCGATGTCGAGACCATCGCCGGCAAAGGGGTGCGCGGCAAAGTCGAGGGCCACGCTGTCGCGATCGGAAACGCGGCGCTCGTGGGCGATACCTCCGCGCTCGAAGCGGGCGCGAACAAGCATCGAGCCACCGGCGCGACTGTGATGTTCGTCTCGATCGACGGTAAACCGGCAGGTCTAATCGTCGTCGCCGATCCGATCAAGCCCACGACCGCCGAGGCATTGCAAACGCTGCGGGAGAAAGGAATCACCATCACCATGCTCACCGGCGACGCGCGAGCGACCGCCGAGGCCGTAGCCCGTCAACTGGGCATCGATGAAGTCGCCGCCGAGGTACTTCCGGCCGCGAAAGAAAGCGTCGTGCGCAAACTGCAGGAAAGCGGCAAACGGGTGGCCATGGCCGGCGACGGCGTCAACGACGCCCCGGCGCTTTCGCGCGCCGACGTTGGCCTCGCCATGGGCACCGGCACCGACGTGGCCATCGAAAGCGCGCACCTGACGCTCGTCAAAGGCGACCTCCGCGGCATCGTCCGAGCCCGGAACCTCTCCGAGGCCATGATGCGCAACATCCGACAGAACCTCTTCTTCGCCTTCGTCTACAACATCCTCGGCGTCCCCATCGCCGCGGGCCTGCTGTATCCGTTCTTCGGATTGCTCCTAAGTCCAATGATCGCCAGCGCAGCGATGACATTCAGCTCGGTGACGGTAATTGGGAACGCGCTGAGGCTGCGGAAGGTGGGGTTGTGAGGGTTTCGCGCCGCCCCCTTCCGCGCATCATGTAGGAGGTTACGGGACGTCGGCGTGGAAGCAACGAGTGTGAGGATGTCGCTGAAAGGTAGCCCCAAAAGGAGTCCGCAGGTGCTCAACTCCATCAGTCACGTAGCCCTCGTCGTATCCGACCCCGCGCGCACGGCTCTCCTTTTCGAGACTCTGTTCTCAACCAGGACTGTCCGCCGCGTCGACGAGGATGGACACGACGAAACGTTCATCAACCTTGGAAATACCTGGTTCCTCCTCGCCAAAGCTACCGTCGAGCGGCAACGCACTGGGGACCACATAGCCTTCCATGTCACGAAGGCGGATCTCCTGGCGACCGCAGAGAAACTCAAAGCAATGAACCTGGAGTTCATACTTGCCAGGTCAGATACCTCGTTGTACTTCTTTGATTACGATAATCACGTCTTCGAACTGGATACGTCCGATGTCGGCAGCGAGCTCACCGGTGGGGGCTAACCCTTGTCTGTGCCACATCGTCCCTGGCTTGCGGTGGGAGGCTGGGAGAATGCACACGGTGTCCATCCGCAGATAAACGCAGATGTGACCGTCCTCAATCTGCGTTTATCTGCGTAATCTGCGGATCAGCCTTTCCGGTTGAGACGCCTGACTTTCTTCGCCAACGGAGTCTCCGGATCGGGGGCCGTTACCGTTCTTCATGACGTCATCGAACCCGGGCGACTCGTCGACAAGTGCGAGCGGCCACCGGCCGGGTCACGTGAGTGGGGTCACACCCTCGATTTCTGGGTCACGTGAGTGGCGTGAGTGGGGCGTGAGTGGGGTCACACCCTCGATTTCCGATTCGAGATGCAAAATTCGAGGGCCTGATCCCAACGCGAGCACGCCAACGCGAGTAACCCCAACGCGAGCACGCCGAGCACCAGTGAGCATCCGGTGATAGACGTCGATCTCTTCACATTGGCAGCGGTGACTGCCGTTCGGGACGTTCCCTTCCGACTCAGCCGGATGTCTCGGTGTGAATTTCGGCCTCCGAATAGGTGCGCGCGCGAGAATCGAACGTCGGAAGATGCCAAGCGGTCGTTCTGACCACACGCTTATGCGGGCGGACACGCGTCTCCCATGCCTCGACACCGGACACGAACCTGCGTGCAACTACCCCAGTTCGCGGTTCAGGCTCGCAATGCCGCGATCGCGAGATCGTGCTGGGCCAGAAGCATTGGATCGTCGCTGAACGAAAGCTCGCACCGTTTGATCAGATTCGAGATATGACCTTCGCTCCGAAGCCGGAGCGAGGCTGCTATCGAGCGCAGCGTTGCGAGACCTTCGTGCCATCCGATCCAGGCGACAAGACCTCGTAGCATGCTCCCTCGCGTCGCGCGAATGGACTCCGCCGTCTCGCCGGCAACCTTCGCCACAGCACTGACGATCGCATGCATCTTCGGCCGCCCCACAGCGCGTTGCGCTCGCGGATGATCGGTCGATCGCGGCTTCGTCTCGACCTGGGCGCGCATCGTCTTGAGCCACGCCTCGGATCCAAGGTAAAGCTGATTCGTCAGCTTGTCCCACAACCGGTCCTCGCACCCGATCTTCGCCAATACGAACTCACGGTAGGCTGACTGCGCCGACGCAACGTCGGGCCCGAAGAGACCATGAACCGCGGCGACGTCGAGCCACTCCGGGGCCATCTCCAGTCCGGCCGTGGTGCGGTAGCTCGACCACCGGTATTGCTCGGGGCGCTCGCACATCTTCGCGCGCACCGGATTGAGGACGACGTACCGCAGCACTTCGGCGAAGTACGAATCCTTGTCGATGAGGAACGCCTTGAAGCGCCCCTGGAACAGATGCCCACATCGCCCGTGGATGCGGTTGTACCAGTTGGCGTAAGCGCTGTTGAGCCACTGCATTCCTTTTGACAGGTTCGGCTCCAACGTCTGGAAGACGAGATGGAAGTGGTTCGTCATCAGCGTCCATGCGGTGACGGACCATTGGAAACGCTTTGCCGCCATCCCGAGGAAGAGGAGAAAAGTCTGGCGGTCGCGGTTCGAGCGAAAGATGGGGCGCCGCTCGTTGCCGCGGGAAGTGACGTGGTAGAGAGCATCAGCGAACTCGATTCTTAACGGTCGTGCCATAACGCGCCCGAGGATCCCTCGGCAGGATCGAAATCACCGAGGAATCCTCCATTGGGTAGAAACCCGGCCGGGAAGCACCTCGGAATGGAAACTCGTGCTACGAGCTGTGGAGTGGCACGTGCGACGGCGAAATTCCGAAAGAGCGAAGGAGGAGTGGAGCGAGGAGTGGGGCCACACCCTCGGGATGGAAGAAGTGGAAGAAGGGTCTGACCCCTTCGATTCGGAAGGGTCTGACCCCTTCGATTCGGGGTCTGACCCTTCGGATTCGGCGAGGTGGAGCGGCGGATGCGACCACGAAATTCGAGGGCCTGGCCCCAAGCCTCCTCGCCTCCGGCTTCATGCGGTCGAAAGCCTCTTGATGATGACATTTTCCGATCCTCACCCGCCCGAAAGCTTCTCGATGATGCGATCCTCCGACCTCACGCGTCCGAAAGCCTCCCGAAGATGCGATCCTCCGGCGCTCATGCGTCCGAAAGCCTCCCGAAGAGCGGATCTTCCGTCCTTCAGGCGTCGGAAAGCCTCCTGAAGAGCTGATTTTCCGTCCTTCGAGCGTCCGAAAGCCTCTTCGAGGTCTGATCGGCAGACCTGCACGCGTCGAAGAGCCTGCTCATGGTCTGATCGGCAGACCTTCGCACGTCGAAAAGCCTCTTCAAGGTCTAATTTTTAGACCTTCGACCCGGAAAAAGCCTCTTCAAGGTCTAAATTTTAGACCTTCAACCGTCGAATCGTCAGTTCAAGGTCTGCGGCGCAGACCTTAGACCCGGAAAAAGCCTCTTCAAGGTCTGTTCGGCAGACCTTCAATTGTCGAGATGTCTCCTCCATCCGTCGAAAGCCTCCCGGGGTTTGATTCTCACGCCTTCACGCGTCGAGAAGCCTCCCCGGGGGTTGATTCGCACGCCTTCACCCGTCGAGAAGCCTTCTCGGGGTTTGATTCTCGCGCCGTCGTCCGTCGAGAAGTCTCCTCGGGTTTGATTCCCGCGCCTTCGCGCGTCCGAAAGCCTGCTCGATAACCGATTCTCCGACCTTCAATTGACCCGAGGCCAGATGAAGAGCTGATTTTCATTCTTCAGGTCGGAAAACGACGTCAGGATGACTAGAGAACCGCAGAAACCAGAAGAAAGGCAAGACTCATTCTGGTTTCTGGTTTCTACGTCCGAGTCCATTCAGCACTTGGATCAGACGTCTTCAATATGATCACCTCTCGCGAAGGGTGACTCATCTCACGCAGCACGATCTCGTCGCCTGTCATCACCACCACCGTCGATGACCGAGTGCCGTAGCCGTGCTCGGGGAGGGAGACGAACACCTCCTCCTCGATCGGACCGCCGCGCGGCGTGGTGAGAAACCGCATCAGGTCGTCCGCGATCTGCCCATCCAACGCCTTGGCCATGGCGTCGCGGGCGATGGCGATCTTCGGCCAGTCGACGGCCGCGGGAGCGTTGCTGACGGCGAAAATGCCGTCGTCCAGCAGGCGCGCCGGAGCGTCGGTGGCGACATGAGCGACGCGGGCGCGGTCTCCGACGATGAGATGGAAGCCTGCGAACTCCTCGGCACGGATGCTCTGCGCGTACGCGAGCGGTGCGACGCTCGATCGGACGAAGTCGCCGACGAGATCACCGCGGGAACGCGCGCTCGGCGCGTCGATACCGCGGATGTTCGTTACCGCGGCGAAGCGTCCGTAGCTCGTGACGGCCAGCCAGCTCCCGCCGGCGCGGAGATCGCGGCCTCCGGCGATGTTCGGGTCGTCGTCCCACACGTGCAGAGGGCGGGAGGGGCGGTCGTAGAACTCGTCGCGATTGGCGGCGATGACGATCGGCCAGCGTTCCGAAGCGTGGACGGCGATGGCGATCAGGCACATGAGGCGCGTCGGATACTAATGCGCATTTCTCACTCGACGAGTGGAATTGCCCACAGCCTTGTCTGTGCGATACGACCGATAGGTACCGATGAGCAGGACCGATGTGGCACAGACACTCTTGTCTGTGCGGGGTCTCGCCAAGACTCAAGATTGCAAGCTCTCACGGCCGGCCTTCGGCCGGGGCACAGACAAGAGTGTCTGTGCCACATCGATCCCTGGCTTGCGACAGCAGGCATGGAGGGTTCAATCAGATTGTGAGAAATGCAGACTAACGCGCCGCCGAGCCGGCGGCGGTCCGGCCGGCGGGCCGCCAGCGCTACGTGGAAGAGCGCAGCGAAGGCGGCTATCGCGGCAGCAGGTGCTTCTGCACCTTCCCCAACGCTGTCCGAGGAATCGATTCCACGGGCACGAACCGCCGCGGGACTTTGAATGAGGCGAGCTGTTCGCGGCAGCATCGTTCGAGCGTGTCGGGATCGAAGCCGTCCAGGGGGACGATGAACGCCACCGGCACCTCGCCGCGCACGTCGTCAGCGATGCCGACCACGGCGGCCTCGGCGACACCGGGTTGTTCGAGCAGGAGCTCCTCGATCTCGCGCGGGTAGATGTTGAAACCGCCGGAGATGATCAGGTCCGACTTGCGGCCGAGCAGGGTGTAGTAGCCGTCGGCCGAGCGCGTGGCCAGATCGCCTGTGCGAAACCAGCCGTCGACGAACGCCGCGGCCGTCGCGTCAGGACGCCGCCAGTATCCGGCGAATACATTCGGTCCGCGTACGAACAACTCGCCGTCGTCGATGCGCACGGAGATGCCGGGCAGCGGAAAACCGACCGTTCCGGCGCGCCGCTCGCCGGCGTACGGGTTGCTCATGGTCATGAACGTCTCGGTCATCCCATAGCGCTCGAGAATGGTGTGGTTGAAGAGATCGCGAAACCGCTCCAGCACCTGGACCGGCAACGGCGCGGAGCCGGAGACGAAGAGGCGCATCCGCCCGCCGATCTCGCGCGCGGCCTCGGGCGGCGTGTCGAGGAGGCGGACGTAGACCGTCGGCACGCCGAAGAAGAGCGTCGGACGGAAATCGCGGAACTGATCGATCGCGGTGCGATGGTCGAAACGCTCCAGGAGCCGCATCCGGCATCCGCTGGCCAGCCAGCAGTGAAGGCCGTTGCCGAGCGCGTGGATGTGAAAGAGAGGAAGGGCGAGCAGGAAACGATCGCGCTCGGTGATCTGCCACATCATCAACAGGTTGGCGGCATTGGCGGCGAAGTTGTTGTGCGTCAGCACCGCGCCCTTCGACGCGCCGGTCGTCCCCGAGGTGTAGATGATCGCCGCGGGCGAATCGCCGTCGAGGTCTTCAACCGGCCGCTCGTCGCTCGCGCGTCCGGCCTCCGCGGCCAGCTCCGGCAGCTCTGCCTCCGTGATGACGAAGCGCGGCTCGGCATCGCCGATGATGTGCGCCATCTCACGCTCGCGGTACAGGATGTTGACCGGGACGTAGATGACGCCGAGCTTGACGCAGGCGAGATAGAGGTCGATCAGCTCGATGCGGTTGGCGAGGTAACCACAGAGCCGGTCGCCCCTGGCAAGCCCGCGCGCGCGCAGCGCATGCGCGACGCGATTGCTGCGCCGCTCGATCTCTCCGAATGTGAATTCGGCACCGCCCCACTCCAACGCGACTTCGTCGTGGCGGCGCGTGAGAGAGAGGTCAAAAAGGTGGAGGAGATTCATCAGCTTGTCATTCCGAGCGCGGCATGGAGACCCTGAATACTACTAGGTGGCGACTCGTCGCAGCGTTTTCAGTCGCCGTCCTCCGCCGCTCCTCGCTCGCTACGCTCGCTCAGTAGCGTAGCCTGCCCTGCCCCGTCGGCTGTGGGCTCAGGGTCAGAGGTTGTGAAGAAACCTCTCCAAACAAGGCAATTTGTCATCCTGAGCTGGTTAACGGCGAGCGCGCCGGTGAAGTGGAGATGAACCGGTATCCTGTCGGGGCGGTACCGGAGTCGAGGCCGAGGCAGAAGTGGTGCGCGGTACGAGCCCGATCCTG
>Ga0307470_10000245_pt1 | contig 34739 bp, 29 predicted proteins | sample atmos_gasesAM3C__FD_204565 | JGI IMG/M metagenome (GOLD analysis project Ga0307470, IMG submission 204565) | Hardwood forest soil microbial communities from Morgan-Monroe State Forest, Indiana, United States - atmos_gasesAM3C_05 | ecosystem: Environmental > Terrestrial > Soil > Temperate forest... | reverse complement strand
TGTCTGTGCCACATTGATCCCTGGCTTGCGGTAGCAGGCACGGAAGCTCTGTCGGATTGTGTTCGAGCCAGGGGTGTGAGCGTCACCCGCGCGAGACCATGGAATTGCCCGCACCTTGTCCGGGCGATCGGGCGGAGAGGTGCCGATGAGCAGGACCGATGTGGCACAGACACTTTTGTCTGTGCCGGATCTCGCCATGACTCACGATTGCAAGCTCTGAGGGCCGGCCGGCTTCGGCCGGAGCACAGACAAAAGTGTCTGTGCCATGCCACATTGATCCCTGGCTTGCGGTAGCAGGCACGGAAGCTCTGTCGGATTGTGTTCGAGCCAGGGGCACGAGCCTCACCCCCGCGAGACCGCGAAACACCGAGACTCCGCAACCCACACCCCATCCCCGGCATCCCTTTCGCAGCGCACTCAACCGCATGTATCGCGTGCCGAGGGCTACGTATCGGATCCAGTTCAATGGCGGCTTCACGTTTGATGAGGCGCGGGAGGTCGTGCCCTATCTGGCGGAGCTCGGGATCAGCGATGTTTATGCCTCGCCGATTTTGCGGGCGAGGAAAGGAAGCGGGCATGGATATGACGTCGTCGATCCCAGCGCTCTCAATCCGGAGCTGGGAACCGAGGAGGACTTCAATGCTCTCCACGTCGCGCTGCACGATCGGCAGCTCGGTCTGCTGCTCGACATCGTGCCGAATCACATGGCGGCCAGCGCGGAGAACGCATGGTGGATGAGCGTTCTCGAGAACGGCGAGCACTCGCGGTTCCTCCACTACTTCGACATCGACTGGACGCCGGTGACGACGCGCGGGCAGACGGTCAGCAAAGTCCTCCTCCCCATCCTCGGCAAGCCTTACGGCGAGGCGCTGGAGTCGAGGGAGATCCAGTTGCACTTCAATGTCGATGGATTCATTTTCACCTACTACGACAACCGGCTACCGCTGGCGCCGGCCTCGTACGGCCAGGTGCTGCGGCATTGCATCGAGTCGCTGCCGCGCGAAGGGGTGGGCATCGAGCTGCGCGAACTGGCCGAGGATGACGGTGGGGCGCCGAACAGCAAGTTCCTCAAGGAGACGCTCTGGCGGATCTATGAGCAGGAGGCGGCGTTCCGCGATGCGCTGAACGATGTCATCGCCCGGATCAACGGGCGGGCCGGTGATGACGCGAGCTTCAACGATCTCGATGCGCTACTGGACGCTCAGTGGTACCGGCTGGCTTACTGGCGCATCGCCAGCGAGACCATCAACTACCGGCGCTTCTTCGACGTCACCGATCTGGTGGGCGTGCGGGTCGAGAATCCGGAGGTGTTCGAGGCCCGCAACCGGCGCACGCTGGAGCTGATCGCGGAAGGGAAGGTGACCGGGCTGCGCATCGATCACATCGACGGCCTGTACGATCCGATCGGCCATATGCGCAAGCTGCAGGCCCGCCTGGCCGGCGAGTCGAACGGGAGCAAGGCTTTCTACATCGTCCTGGAAAAGATCCTCGGGCACGGCGAGGAACTGCGGCCAGGCTTCCAGGTCAGCGGCACGACCGGCTACGACTTCCTCGATTCGGTGAATGCCCTCTTCGTCGATCCGAATGGGCTGAAGCAGCTCGATCGTTTCTATCGCGCATTCACCGGCGTCTCCGCATCATTCGACGACATCTGCTACGAGCGAAAGAAGCAGATCATCCACGAGCTCTTCTCCGGCGAGATGCGAACGCTGGGCACGCAGCTCGGCGCGGTGGCCATGCCGGACCGGAACGCGCGCGATTTCGCGCCGGTCGATCTCACGTCGGCGCTGACCGAGGTCACGGCGTGCATGCGCGTATATCGCACGTATATTCGGAACGGGGAAATCGACCCGGCTGATGAGCAATCGATCATGGCGTCGATTGCGGAGGCGCGTCGCCGGGCGGGCTCGACGATCGACGAGCGGCTGTTCACCTTTCTGGAGCGAGTCCTGCTGGTCGATCCGCCGCCGTATGTGGCCGAGGAGCTCGCGCATTGGCTGGCCTTCGTGATGCGCTGGCAGCAGTTCACCGGCCGGGTGATGGCCAAGGGGGTCGAGGACACGGCCTTCTACAATTACAACCGGCTGGTTTCGCTGAACGATGTCGGCGGCCATCCGGGACGCAACGATTTCGACGGCATCGCTGAGTTTCACGCGCGCAACGTGCGCATGCAGAGCCAGTGGCCGCACACGATGAACGCGACATCGACGCACGACACGAAGCGGAGCGAGGACGTGCGGGCCCGTATCAACGTCCTCTCCGAGATCGCTCCGCAGTGGGAACGGCAGGTGAGGCGCTGGTCGAAGCGGAACGCGGCGCTGCGTGGCGGGATCATCGAGCCGAATGTCGAGCTGCTCGTGTATGAGACGCTCATCGGCATGTGGCCGCTCGACGATGTCGAGCTCCCCTCGGTCCGCGATCGTCTGAAGCAGTACATGGAGAAGGCGGCGCGAGAAGCCAAGACACAGACGAGCTGGATCGCGCCGAACCGCGCGTACGAAGAGGCGTTGCTCGGCTTCTGCGACGCCATCCTCGGCGATGCTCATTTCTGCGCCGATCTGGCGCGCTTCCAGAAACGAACCGCCTTCTACGGTTTCCTCAACGCGCTGTCGCAGGTGGTGCTCAAAGCGACGACGCCGGGTGCACCCGATTTCTATCAGGGGACGGAGCTGTGGGATTTGAGCCTGGTCGATCCGGACAATCGGCGCCCTGTCGATTATCAGCACCGCGCAGCGATGCTGAAGAAGCTTCAGAGGTCTGCCTCGATCGACTCCCTTCTCCGCCGCTGGCGCGATGGCCGGATCAAGATGTTCGTGACCTGGAAGGTGCTGGAGGCACGCGCGCGCCACGAGGATCTCTTCCGCGACGGGAGCTACGAGCCAGTCGACGGCGGGAATCACGTCTGTGCGTTTGTTCGTCGATACGGGGATGAGGCGGTGTTGGTGGTTGTGCCGCGTCTCGTCGCCAGTCTCGTCAAGTCGGGTACGTTTCCGATCGGGGAGGTTTGGGGGGATGCGTCACTTCCTATCGGCGGGACGTGGCGGAATGTGTTCACGGGGGAGGAGCTTGGAGGATCAGCATCGCTTCCTCTTCGTGACGTGTTCGCGCGGTTCCCGGTGGCGGTGATGGAGAAGGGGTAGAATTTCGCGCATGGCGCCCGAGACGTCGACGAAGATGACCTATGAGGACTTGCTCCTCCTCCCTGAGGACGGTCTCCGCCACGAGATCATCGATGGGGAGCACTACGTGAACGCATCACCGATTACGAAACACCAACGGGTTTCTTATCGTCTCATCCTTGCGATCGGTGTTTACCTCGAGGAGCATCCAGTCGGCATCCTGTTCCACGCGCCGTTCGATGTCGTGTTCTCGCGATACGACGTCGTCGAGCCGGACCTGATCTTCATCAGCAACGAGCATAGAGAGATCCTCACCACGAAGAACATCCAGGGTTCACCAGACCTTCTCATCGAAATACTCTCGGACTCGAATCGCAAGTACGACGAAGTCACGAAGCGTGCGCTTTACGAGCGGACAGGTGTCTCCGAGTACTGGATCGTCGATCCTGTCGCCGACGCTGTCCGGATCTTCCGGCGCAACGCAACCGGCCGTTACGAACGTGCCGCCGAGTTGTTTTGCGGCGACATTCTCACATCTCCCTTTTTTCCGACGCTCGAGATCGACGTCGATCGCATCTTCGCGGCTTAGGGGTGACTTACATCCTCCCCGTCGCCTTAGCCAGTCGCCTTAGCCTCTCCGCGTGCTCGCTCGTGAGCGCGCCGTCGGTCAAACGCCAGGACCAGTTGTCGTGCTCGGCGCCGGGGCGGTTCATGCGGGCGTCGGTGCCGAGATCGAGGATGTCCTGGACGGGGACGATGGCGGTTTCGGCGACTGAGGTGTAGGCGGCGCGGATGAGCATCCAGGCGATGTCGTCGGCATCCTCGACGCCGAGGTATGTCTCCACCGCTTCACGCTCTTCGGCGGTGGCGTCTTCGTACCAGCCGCGGGCTGTGTCATTGTCGTGCGTGCCGGTGTAGACGACGGTCATCGGATCGTAGGAGTGCGGCAGGTGCGGGCTGTTTGGTTGGGTGAAGGCGAACTGGAGGATCTTCATCCCCGGGACACCGATGGCTTTTCGCAACTCCTGCACTTCCGATGTGATGAAGCCGAGGTCCTCGGCGATGACGGGCAGATCGCCGAGTGCATCGCGCAAGGCGTCGAAGAGAGCGCGGCCTGGACCGGGCATCCAACGGCCGCGGATGGCGGTGGGCTCGGCTGCGGGGATTTCCCAGTAGGCAGCGAAGCCGCGGAAGTGATCGACGCGAAGGATGTCGGCAAAGCGGAGCGCGGCCCGGACGCGTGAGACCCACCAGGCGTAGTTCGTCTCGGCGATGAGGTCCCAGCGATAGAGTGGATTGCCCCATCGCTGTCCGGTCTCGCTGAAATAGTCCGGCGGCACACCGGCGACGACGGATGGCTGGCCGTGCTCGTCGAGCTGGAAGATCTCCCTGTTCGCCCAGACGTCGGCGCTGTCGGATGCGACGTAGATGGGCACGTCGCCGAGGATGCGGATCCCGCGCGCGCGGGCGGCATCGCGAACCGCCGCCCATTGCCCGAAGAAGATCCACTGCAGGTACTCGTGAAACCCGATCTCGTCGGCGAGCTCGGAGCGGGCACGGTCGATGGCATCGTGCTCGCGAAAAGCCAGGCCGCGCGGCCATGCGGTCCACGGCCTTCCTCGATATTTCTCCTTCAGCGCCGCGTAGAGCGCCCAGTCGGGAAGCCAGGAGTTGTCCCCTTCGAACCCGGCCAGCGCCTGGTGTTGTTCGTCCGAGGCATGCTCGGAAAAGTGTTCGTACGATCGCTGCAACAGCTCCTGCTTCAGCGCAGCCACGCGATGAAAATCAACGTTGCCGGCAGGCAGCTCCGGCACATCATCGAGCGCGGCATCCGGCAGCAATCCAGCCTCCAGCAGACGCCGCGGCGAGATCAGCATGGGATTGCCGGCGTACGATGAGAGGCATCCATACGGCGAGTTGCCATAGCCCGGCGCGTTGAGAGGCAACACTTGCCAGATGCCCAGCCCCGCGTGTTGAGCCCAGTCGAGAAACACCAGAAGCTCATCCCCGAGGTCGCCGATCCCGTAGCGTCCCGGGAGGGATGTGGGATGGAGGAGGACACCGGATGTGCGGAGTGTTGATGTACGCAGATTTGGAGCCACATCCATTGTCTTATCTGTGTCCATCTGCGTCATCTGCGGATCGCTTTTATCCGATCGAAAGCTTCACGCCGAGCGCGTCGAAGTGCTGCAGCCAACGATTCGCGATCGAGGAACCGTTGCCCGCATTCGCAGCCGTGGCCGGGCGAACGGACTGCTTGAGACGGTAGTAGTCATTCTGCGGCCGCCGGAGATCGACGTTGATTTTGGCCTCGCGGACGATGGCCACGAGCGACTCCCATCGTTCGAGCAGCTCGAGATCTTCATGGTTGCGCGCGAAGTCACTTGCGGCGCGCTCGACGGCCCTGGTGAGCGACATGAGCGTGGTCTCATCGAGCATGACTCCTTCGTCGCGCGCTTCGCGCAAGCGCGATTCCAGATCGTCGAGCGGCAGTTCGCCGGCCGCGGCCATTCGGCGGAGTTGCATGTTGACGTCGAATTCAGCCGCGGTGCGAAGCACGTTCGGAAGCGGAACGCCGAGGGTGGCGTGGAAGCGCATCAACGGGTCGTAGCGCTCGTGCAACTGCCGGAATGCGCTCTCGGCCTCACTGAGCGTGGCATCGCAGAGCAGGTTGAGGATGCGGCGCTGCTCATCGCGGAAGAGAGCGCGGATCGAGAGCAGCGAGGATTCGTCGAAGTATTCGTCGAGCACGCGAATCACCGACGAGACGCCGTTGACGCGCATGTCTTCGCTGAGGTCGCGCTTCATGGCCTCGTAATGCGCCGGCGTCGACGCGGGCCGCACGCCTCCGGTCAGCTCGGTCTCGCCGAGGTGGATGACGATGAACTCGAAGGAGAGCTCCTCGCGAGTGATGAGCGAGGTGACGGTGATCGATCCGACGGCCATCCTGGCGCGGCCGGCGCGGAACGATTCGAAATCGTTCTGGCGGACGCGATAGCAGTAGACGCGATCGTCGTGGGCAAAGTTGTCGAAGAGCGAGGCCACGGCGTAATGCGCGGCCACGCGGCGAAGGTCGACCAGCATCGGCTTCACTTCGCGCTCATAGATGTCCCGCCCGTCGCCATGTTTGGGCAGGTTGCTGCGCGCGGAAGCGATGCGATCGAGGAACTCGGGCTCGAGGCTGCTGCCCGATATGTTCCCGGCAAGCTGGATGACGCGCCCGGCGTAGTGCAGCACCTGCACGGTCTCGATTCCGGAGACGTCGCTGAAGAACCAGCCGCAACTGGTGTACATGAGCATGGCGTTGCGCTGCATCTCCAGCAGTTCCAGTGCGATTACGCTGCCACCCTCGGCGATGACATGCCGGGCCAGGAAGCGATCGACGTTGTCTTCCGACCGATCGAGGACGACGCTGATGTATTCGTCGCGCGCCTCCCAGGGATCGCGCAGCAGGCCGGCGCCGCGGCTTTCGAAGATGGCGATGCATTCGTCGCGAAGCCAGTCCAGCGCGGCGCGCAAGGGCGTCCGCCACTGTTGGTTCCATCCCGAGTCGCCGCCGGTGCGGCAACCGCAATCGCGCTCCCAACGCCCGAGGCTGTGATCGCAGCTCCAGGCCGTCCGCTCGACGATTTCGACTTCATACGTGGGGGGCGTCTCGGCCAGGAACTGCCCGTAGTTCATGATGCGCGAGAGCTTTTGCTCGTCGATGTAATCGAGGGCATAGGCCAGGGCCATGTCGCCTTTGCGGTGATGGTGACCGTACGTCTCGCCGTCGGTGGCGATGTTGACAAGCTGCGGATGGGTGCGCCCTTCGCCGAATGCGCCGAGAAGACGATGGGCGAAAGTCTCCCCTTGCGCGAGCAGGTGTTCGAAGGCCACGGCCCGCGAGATCGGGCCGTCGTAGAAGAAGAGGTTGATGGAGCGGCCCGACGGAAGCGTGCAGCGGTACGCCATCGTGGGATCGATCGCTCCGGCCTGCCCGGTCCAGGTGGCGTCGCCAATCTTGCGCCACCGCAATGCCTGGTGCGGCCCCAGGATTGTGAAGGCGATCCCCTCGGCCGCGAGCGCTTCGAGTGATGCGATGTCGACCGCGGTCTCCGGAAGCCACATCGCTTCCGGCTTGCGCCCGAAACGGTGCTCGAAGTCGCGGATGCCCCAGCGCACCTGCGTCCGCTGGTCGCGCGCGTTCGCCAGAGGCAGGATTATGTGGTTGTAGGCCTGGGCGATGGCCGATCCATGTCCGCCGAAGCGTTCGCGGCTTGCGCGGTCGGCATCGAGGATGGCGGCGTAGGTCTCGGATTGCCGCTGCTCCATCCACGAGAGCAGGGTCGGGCCAAAGTTGAAACTGATCGCGGAGTAGTTGTTGACGATCTTGACGATGCGCTCCTGGGCGTCGAGGATGCGCGACGAGGCGTTCGGCCCGTAGCACTCGACGGTGATGCGCTCGTTCCAGTCGTGATACGGCGCGGCGGTGTCCTGTGTCTCCACGGCCTCGAGCCAGGGGTTTTCCCGCGGCGGCTGATAGAAATGCCCGTGAATGCAGATGTAGCGGATGCGCATCGAAAGGCCGGAGGATATCGCAGGAGGATCGAAGCGCTCCTCTCAGCGCGCCAGCAGCTCCAGCACACCGCGAATGGGGATGCGAGACCAATCGGGACGGTTGTTCATCTCGTAGGCGATCTCATAGAACGCTTTCTCGAACAGATGCGCGCCGAGCAGCACCTGCATCTGCTCAGTCGTCTGCGGCAGATGCGCGGCGTTGCCGCTTTCCGCCAGATACGCGCGCAGAAAGGCGCCGCTGACCCAGCGATACCAGAACTTGGCGCCGCTCTCGACCGCCGACATATCCTCGGCGCGGATAACCGAGTGCTGCGATTGACCAAACAGCACGGCGTACGGCGCGTAATGGAACGAGCGCAACATGCCGGCGACGTCGCGCAATGCACTGCGCTTGATGCGACGCTCGCTCAATGGCCGCGACGGCTCTCCTTCGAAGTCGATGATGACGAAGTCGTTGCCGGTGCGGAGCACCTGGCCGAGGTGATAGTCCCCATGCGTGCGGATCCGCAGGCCGGTGATGCGGCCGTCGAGAATCCGCCGGATGCGCTGCTGGATTTCCTCTTCGCGTGCCAGCAGCTCTTCCGCGTCCGGATTCCCCTTTCCTCGGCGCCGCAACAGTTGAAGCGTGCGCACCGCCTGTGAGCGGATGTGCTGGTAGATCGAGCGCTGATAGTGCGGCGTGATGAGCTCGGGAGCGAAGGCAGCGATGTCGTCGCGCGAGGCCAGAGCCAGGTGCAGTTGCGCCGTGCGGCGTCCAAGGATCTCGGCGTCCGCGAGGTAGAGACCGATGGTCTGCTGCGCGATGTCCGGAGTCGGCTTCGCGGCGATGGCGAGCAGGGACTCAGCCGGCGTGGCTTTGGCCAGACGATCCATCGCTCCGGGATCGCTCAGGACGGCATCGAAGAAACGGCCGATGGCATCGACGGTGTAGTTCCAGGCGTCGCCGGAGTTCTCGACGCAGCCCTGAAGGATTGCCAGCGTCGCCGACTCGGCTTTTGTGTCTGTCTCGTATTGCAGCGCGCCGGCGAGGCGGGGAGCGCCGGTAAACGACGTCTCGTCATTGAGGAATTGCATCACTTCGAGATCGGTGTTTATGCCTGGCTCGATCCGGCGGAAGAGCTTCATGAAGAAGCGGTCGCCGTAAAGAATCGCGCTATTGCTTTGCTCGCTCTTCAGAGTCTGCGGAGGGAGGGCGGCTGTGCCGCGCAGCTCGCGGAAGACGCGCGTCGATGTGCCGGTAACAGAACCATGTTCCGCCTTCAGGGTGCGACGGCGGCCGATGGTCTCCAGCAGCGCCGCTGCGAACTTGGCATCGGTCACCGGCTCGTATAGAAGCCAGCCATCGCGCAAACGGGCAACGAGCGTCGGGATGTTAAGGCTCTCCTGCTCCTTTGCCCGGCGGGCCTGCATGATCGCCAAAGGCAACAGGTAGGTCTCCGGCTCGCCATCGGCATAGTCGATCTTCACGAACAGGAGATAGCCACCATCCTCGGGGAGCTCAACATTCTCACTGAGCTGCAATGAGGTGATCGTCCGTGCCTTTCCTCCGAACCACCGTCGCGATCGAATATAGGTTTCGAGAGCGCTCAGCAGCGCGCTACGATTTCGACTGGAAAAGACTTCCTCGAAATTAGAAACAAACAGGAGCGGCACCTCCTCGCTCGTGAGCGTCGCCTGGGTATGTTGACGCTCAAGCACAAACCAGTAAAAGGCGAATGGGCCGAGGTTGAGGAAGTACGGTTTCTCAGAGATCTCGGGGAAGCGCGTCCCGCCGGAGAGCTCCACAGGAGTCATACCTCGGAACTCAGCCAGATCCAGGTCGAAGCACTGGACGAGCCGCGACAGATTGGCCACGACGAGGATCGTTTCCTCCTGGTAGCGCCTCACAAACGCAAGAATCTTACGATTCTCGGGATACAGGAATTGCATCGTGCCGCGGCCGAAGGCCTGATATCGATTGCGCTGGGCGATGAGCCGCTTCATCCACCACAGCAATGAATACGGGCTCGACTGCTGTTGCTCGACGTTGACCTGCTCATAGTGGTATTGCGGGTCGATGACGACCGGCATGTAAAGCTGCTGCGGATTGGCCCTGGAGAAGCCGGCGTTTCGATCGGGACTCCATTGCATGGGCGTGCGGACGCCGTTGCGATCGCCAAGGTAAATGTTGTCACCCATTCCAATCTCGTCGCCGTAATAGATGACCGGCGTGCCGGGTAACGAAAACAGCAAGCCATTCATCAGATGGATGCGAAGGCGATGATTCTGCATGAGAGGAGCGAGCCGGCGCCGAATGCCGAGGTTGATGCGCGCCTGGCGATCGGAGGCGTAGGTGCGCCACATATAGTCGCGGTCCTCGTCCGTCACCATCTCCAGGGTCAGCTCATCATGATTTCTAAGAAAGATCGCCCACTGGCAATTCTCGGGGATGGCCGGCGTCTGGGCCATGATGTCGACGATCGGGAAACGGTCCTCCTGCGCCAGGGCCATGTACATGCGCGGCATCACCGGGAAGTTGAAGGCCATGTGGCACTCATCGCCATCCCCAAAATACGGCAGTGAGTCTTCCGGCCATTGATTGGCCTCGGCCAGCAGCATTCTCCCGCTGTATCCGGCGTCGACATGCGCGCGCAGCGATTTCAGGTAGGCATGCGTTTCCGGCAGGTTCTCGCACGTCGTCCCTTCCCGCTCGTAGAGATACGGGATTGCGTCGAGCCGGAAGGCGTCAACGCCGATATCCAGCCAGAAGTCCAATGCTTTGAACAGTGCTGCGTGAACGGCCGGGTTGTCGAAATTGAGATCGGGCTGGTGCAGGAAGAAGCGATGCCAGTAGTAGGCCTTGGCCACCGGGTCCCATGTCCAGTTCGAGGTCTCGTAATCCTTGAAGATGATGCGGGCGTCCTTGTACTTCGCCGGCGAATCGCTCCAGACATAGAAATTGCGCCATGCCGAGCCCGGCTTGGCACGACGCGACCTTTGAAACCATTCGTGCTGATCGCTGGTGTGGTTGATTACCATCTCGGTGATCACTTTGAGCCCGCGGCCATGCGCCTCTTTCAGAAAGGCCTTGAAGTCCGCCAGCGTCCCGTAGCTGGGATGGACGGCGGTGTAATCGGCGATGTCATAGCCGTCATCGCGTAGCGGCGACGGATAGAACGGCAGCAGCCAGAGGATGTTGATTCCGAGATCCTGGAGGTAATCGAGCTTGCGCGTCAACCCCTGAAAGTCGCCGACGCCGTCGTTGTTGGAATCAAAAAAGGCGCGGACGTGCGTCTGGTAGATGATCCCGTCTTTGTACCAAAGGTCGTTCATAGAAAATACTCAAAGTCATGTTCCGATCTCACCTTCCGCCTGATCCTGAAGATGTGCGCGGGCACGACCTGCGGATTGAGTTTGACGTAGTTCCGCGGCCCGTGCCATGTGTAGCGCGCGCCCGAGAGAAGCTCGTGGACTTGGAACGGACGGTTGGCGTCGAGATTCAGCGTGGCAAGGTCAAGCTCCACATATCCGGCCTGGGTATTGTGCGGATCGACATTGACGATGGCCAGGACGACGTCATCGCCGGCTGACTTGCTGTAACAGAGGATCTCGTCGTTCGTGGTCTCGTGAAAGCGCAGCGTCAGGTTCTGCTGCAGCGCGGGATTGTCGCGGCGGATTCGATTGACGAGGGCGATGAGCTCCGTCAGGTCGTCGTCCACCGGAGGCCAGTTCCGGATCTCGTACTTCTCGGAGTCGAGATACTCCTCACCCCCCGGTTCGCGCGCGGCACCGACGAAACGCTCGAATGCCGGTCCGTACATCCCGTAGTTCGCCGAGAGTGTCGCCGCGAGCATCAGCCGGATCGTGAATGCAGGCCTGCCGCCGTATTGAAGATACTCGGTGAGGATGTCAGGCGTGTTCGGCCACGCATTCGGGCGGAAGAAGTCGCTGACCGGCGGCTTCGTGATCTCCTCGAAGTAATCAGTCAGCTCGTATTTCGTATTGCGCCACGCGAAGTAGGTGTACGACTGCGAGAACCCGGCCTTCGCCAGCCAGTACATGATCTTGGGCCTGGTGAAGGCCTCGGCCAGAAAGATCACGTCGGGATGGTGCTTCCTGACCGTACGGATCACCCAATGCCAGAAGGGCAACGGCTTGGTGTGCGGGTTGTCCACGCGGAAGATCCGCACGCCCTTGTCGATCCAGAAGCGGAAGATGTCGCAGAGCTCTTTCCAGAGCTCGGACCACTGATCGCTCTCGAAATGGAACGGAAAGATGTCCTCGTACTTCTTCGGAGGGTTTTCCGCGTATTGGATCGTGCCGTCGGGCCGTTTATGAAACCACTCCTCATGTTCGATCACGTATGGATGATCGGGCGAGGCCTGAAAGGCGATGTCCAGCGCCAGCTCGATGCCGCGCGACCGGGCGGCATCGACCAGTCGTCGAAAGTCGTCCATCGTGCCGAGCCTGGGATGAATGGCCTTGTGGCCCCCATCCTCTCCACCGATGGCCCAGGGACTGCCGACATCATCCACCTTCGCATCCGGAGTGTTATTCGGTCCTTTGCGGAACGTCGTCCCGATTGGATGGATGGGGGGCAGGTAGAGGACATCGAATCCCATCCTGGCAATGCGCGGCAATTGCGCCTCGACGTCGCGCAGCATGCCGTGCTTCCCGGCCTCGGTGGCAGCAGAGCGCGGGAACATCTCGTACCAGGTGCTGAAGGCGGCACGCCGAGGATCGACTTCGATCGGCAGCTCGGCCGCGTAACGGGTGGCGAACCTCCGTTCCGCGTTGCGGTCCATCAGATCGAGAAGCTCGGCGTTCCAGAGATCGGGAAGCTTGTCCTGCGCCTCAGCGTCAATCTCCAAACCGGCGACATAGTGCTCGAGGCGCTTGCGATCACGATCGATCGCGCGCCCGGCTGCAGCGCGGATCATCTCCAATCCGATGCGAAGCTGGACGTCGAGATCGTCGCCGGTCACTCCGCCATCGACGCGCTTGCGCAGATCGCGATGCCACGTGCGGAAATGGTCGACCCATCCCTCGAACGTGAAGTAGTAGAAGCCGAGGCGATCGACGGGAAACTCCGCGCGCCAGCGGTCGTTGACCAGCGCCGTCATCCGCGTTTCGACCAGCGTCGTTTCCGATTCGTGGCGGTGGAGCATCACCGCGGAGAGGAGATCGTGGCCGTCAGCGAAGATATCGGCTTCGACGACGACGTCGTCGCCGACCACCCGTCTGGCCGGAAAGCGGCCATCATCGACGCAGGGAGCTACACCTTCGATGACGACACGGCGACGCCCGTCGAATTGCAATTCGGCCACAGGCTGCTGTCAGTGCGAGTTACGTGCCTTTCGGCCACTAATTCGGGCAACTACAGCAGTTTGCGCACGAACGGCCGGGCCGCGATACCCAGGATACTGCCGGCCGGTCGGCGGCGAAGGACGACCAATCGATAGAGCTGCTCCGCTCCAACGGCCACCGCGACCAGGAGTGAGATCACCCCGCCGCGGTACACCGAGGTCACAACCCCGAGCAGCGCGAAGAAGAGAATCATCGCCGCGATGATCGACGACTGGTGCCTGTAATCGTATCCGAACCGCTCGGCCACACGGGCCTGATCGGCGGGACTAAGCAGCGTCACCAGCGGCTCGCGCAGCATCAGCGCATCGTTCATGGCCCGCTCTTCGGGCGCTTCGCTGATCGTCACCTTCATCCCCTTCTCCCGCGCAAACGGCGAGACGGCCACGGCGCGATTGGCCATCGTGTAGTAGTAGAGGATGTAACCGAATGTGCCGGCCACGGAGCCGATCGGCCGCCCGATCAGCCACGCCACCAGGAATCGGAACGACGTTTCGACGAACAGGTAGTCGGTCAGGATGTAGACCGGCAGCGGACGGGGCGTCAATGTCATGATGCCGCTGACGATCCATAGCACCAGTCCGATGACGATCACGTAGATCGGAATGAGGGAGAACATCGTCAGCCGCTTCGGGATGATGCCGAGCTCGCGCCCGATCTCCTCCTGCACGCCGGCGGGAAGATGGCCAGCCAGCATGGCCAACACATTCGCCGATTTTCGCTTCGTCTCCCGCGACAACTGCGCCCGGTACTCGATGAGGCGCTCCGCTTCGCTGCTGGCGTCGTATCGGTCCGTGGTCCGCATGACGTGCATTTCGGGCCACGGCTCGAGCACGTATCGCACTACGCCCTGCGGCAGTGGTTCGGCGTCGACGACTTCGAAATAGCGCTCCTCCCAGAGAACAGCCGTCCCGGGAAACTCAGCGCTTGTCAGCGTCTTTGCAGCGCGCGGCGTCCACCCCTTCGGGATGCGCGACAACAGCATGAACCGCTCGTCATCGCCCGGACCGCGATGCACGCGGTCGGAGCCGTACGCCCGCATGTCACTTCACAACCGGAATCACATCGTTGAGGATCCAGAGCGGCCCGATCAGGAGGTGGAACCCATTCCGGAAGAACGCCGGTTGGCGATGCTCGTAGACGATGTGGCCGATGAACTGGAAGATCCATCCGAGGACGAAAAGCGCCACATTCACCCACATCGGCAACCACACGCTGAGGAGATAGAAGCCGATCGAGACGACGAGCATCGGAATGGCCAGGCGCCACTCGAGCACGAGGTAGTAGGTGACCGCGAGGGCGATCAGCACGATGCCGACATCGAGGCGGAAGCCGCTGATCGTGGCGATCCGCACGCGTGCGAGCATGCCGATGAGCGTCAGCATGATCAAGGGGATGCCGAGGCGATGGAACCACTTGTTGCCCTTGGTCTGATGGTACGAGGCGTAGTCGGCGAATGCGGCTCGGATGTCCTGCATGGGGAAAGTGTATTCCGACTCAGACGGCGGCTCCACTCGACGCGTGCTCACCTCATCGCCGCATGGCGTGAGCGTTCGAGCGCGCGGGCAAGATCGTCCACAGCCTGGTTGAACTTCTCTTCTTCGTGCACTGTTGCTCCCGGCCGGGACTGCGGCTGCGGCGCGGCTGGATTCGTCATGCGGATCTGGACCAGCGTCAGCGCCGATCGCAGCATCTCGTCGCCCGCGTCCTTCACGTGCGTCCAGGCAGCACCGACAGTGTCATCATTGAAATAGAGAAGACGCATCCCGGTCGAGGTCTTCTCCTTCTCCCACCGCTCCAGGAAGTCGTTGGCATGCTCGAACATCAACTCATTCTGCTTATGGTATGACTCGAGCTGCGCCGGCGTGCCACCCGGAGGCGGCTGCTGGCTGGCCAGCTTTCTGAGAGCGATCCCAAAGTATTGCGCGTCCCCCAGAAGCTGAAAGGCATTGACGGCGACCTCCTCCTGCCGCTTCAACAGCTCCTTGTGATCGTCGAGCTCGCGCTCCTGCTGTTTGGAGCGCTCCTGATACCCATGGACGATGTAGTTGCCGCCGATCCCGCCGATGACGACGGTGACAAGCGTTGCCAGCACGGTGGAGTTGAGAATGTCCTTCAACCTCGAAGAGGAAGCGTCGGCCATGATCAGGAGAGCCGCGACGGCGCCATTTCCCTACCTTCGAGTCAGTCGCATCCGGATGCCGCCCTTCGGCCGGAGCGTGATGGAGGCCTGCGGTGTGACGTCGCGCGAGACCAGCTCAAACCGCCAGCGCTGCGCCAGTGTGGCCACGATCAGCACCGCCTCCATCCAGGCAAACCCTTCTCCGATGCAGACGCGCGGACCGGCGCCGAAGGGGAAGTAGGCCAGTTTCGGCCGAGCCGCCTTGGCTTCGGGCGTGAAGCGCATCGGATCGAAGCGATCGGGCTCAGGCCACCAGCGCGGATCGCGATGCGTGACCGCCTGCGCGGCCACAACCACGGCACCGCGCGGCACGAGCCAATCGCCGATCATCGCCTCCTCCTCCGCCAGCCGGCTCACCGCCCACGCCGGGGGAAACATGCGCATCGACTCCGCCACCACCATCTCCGTATAGGGCAGACGGACATAGTCGTCCGGCGCAGGCATCCGACCACCAAGCACTTCATCGAGCTCACGATGCAGCGCGATCACCACCGCCGGATTCTGAGCCAGCAGGTACCACGTCCACGCCAATGCATTGGCCGTGGTCTCGTGTCCGGCCAGGAAGAGCGTCATGGCCTCGTCGCGAAGCTGCCGGTCGGTCATCCCGCCGCCGTCGCCTTCTTCATCAACGGCCATCAGCAACATCGACAGCAGATCGCCGCGATCCTCACCCGACTTCCGGCGCTCGCCGATGATGGCGTAGACGGTCTTGTCGAGGCGTTCGATCGACTTGCGAAACCGGATCGTTTGCGGCAGCGGCAAACGCCGCATCAGATTCGAGAGCGGATTCATGAGCGTCGGAAAGAGGTCGACGAGCGATGTCAGCGCCACCCCGATCTCATCCGCCTCTTCGTCGACGTCCGCATCGAAGAGCGTCTTGGCCACCACCGAGAGCGTGAGGCCCATCATCTGGTGATGGACATCGAGCACCTCGCTGTCGGGCCACGTCTCCCGCAGTTTCGCCGCGCGGTCGATCATCACCTCGGCGTAGCGCCCGATCCTCTCGCGATGAAAGGCCGGCTGCACCAGACGCCGCTGCAGCTTGTGCAGTTCGCCCTCCGAGGTCAGCAACCCCTCGCCGAAGATGATCTTCGACCGCTGCAGCACCCGGCTCTTGTGAAACGAGCGATGCTGCGTCACGAGCAGCTCGCGGATCAGATCGGGGTGATTGAAAAGGAAGATCTGTTGCGGCCCGACAAAGAACTGCGCCGCGTCTCCGTACTCGTTCGCCACGCGGGTAAAGAACGGGATCGGGTCGCGCTGCAGGGTGCGCAGGTAGCGGAAAGGGATGACGCTTCGAGGGCCGGGTGGGGTGGGCATGATGGAAGGCGAATAGTAAGCGGATCTGTATCTGATCCAGGGGTGGGTCAGGTATGGGACCGGTGCTCAGCTTTCGACCCACCAGGGCCGACCGTCAGAATGTGCAACCGGCGTCGCATCAACAACTTATGCTTTTCGGCTTCGACGGCATACTGATTGCTCACCGACAGATCCGAAAGGAGCGCCCTCCCCATGCGAAAGCTTTGTCTCTCTCTCGCCCTCATGCTTGTCTTACCGGCGGCATTTGCCCAGACCAACAATCCGAACAACCCCACCTGGTGGGATAAGTACCAGTACCTCGTGAAGAACGGGGCGATGGCGGGCGGCAGCGCCACGACCTCAATCGTCGATGGCGCCAACGTCGACGTCTCGAACGAATGCGGACCGCAGAGCGAGACATACATCACCATCAACACGGCCAACACCAGGCAGCTCGCCGGCGGATCGAATGAGATCTTCCGGGATCCGATGCGCGGCTACTGGTCTGCGGACGGCGGCAAATCATGGGGTGGCGTCGATCTTCCCCTTCCTCCTCCCATCGGCACGAACGGCATCCGCTTTGGCTCCGATCCGTCGCTCGCATTCGACAGCAGCGGCAACCTTTATTACAGCTACATCGTGGTCTTCTTCGGCAGCGGAAAAGGCATCAACGGCACCGAGATGGGGGTAGGGCGGTCCACGGATGGCGGCAGGACCTACCCGCAAGCGACCTTCTTCTCCTTCTCCGGCGGCAGCGATCACTTCAACGACAAACCGATGATCACCGCGGATGCGAACGTCAACTCGCCGTTCCGCGACAACGTCTACATCGCATGGGACGCGGCCAGCGGCGGCTCGACGTCCGGCGGCGTCCGCGTGGCCCGTTCCAGCGATCACGGCGCCACATTCACGGTCACGCGTGCCGACGACCCAGGCGGACCGGGGCGCGCGATCGGCGCGGTGCCATTCGTCGGTCCGAACGGCGAGCTTTACCTGGCCTGGAACGACTACGCGGCGAATACCATCGCCTTCAGCCGCTCCTTCGACGGCGGTGCAACGTGGGCGCCGCAGAATGTGATTGCCTCGAAGCAGCTGGGGTTCGACATCGCCATCCCCGCCGAGTTCAATCGCGGAGCGCTGGTCTATCCGGCGTGCGATGCCGACCGCGGAAAGGACGCACACCGCGGCCGCCTGGTCTGCTCCTGGATGGATCTGGCCGGCAACGGCACGACCGACATCTTCACCTCGTACTCGGATGATCAGGGGTCGAGCTGGTCGCTCCCGAAATCGGCCACGGACTCGCTGCCATTCGCCGTCGATCGCTTCAACCAGTGGCTCTCGATCGACCCGACCAACGGCGTCGTCAACGTCTCCTTCTACGACACGCGCAACGACACCACCGGCAGCCGTTACATGACCGACATCTACCTCTCCCGCTCGTCGAATGGCGGCGCGTCCTTTGGCGCGAACGTACGTGCCTCGGACGTAAGTTCGAACGAGCATGACTGCAACGGCACGTTCCCCTGCTCCGCGATCAACTACGGCAACCAGCAGGGCGACTACTCCGGTCTGGTCGCCTATGGCGGAGTGGCCCATCCGATCTGGACCGACAGCCGCCGCAACCAGGACAGCGTGGCCGGTTGCAGCGTACCGGCGATGGAGGAAGTCTTCACCACCAGCGTAAAATAGGCATCGCGCGACATCGTAGCGACCTAAGGGCGGGCTCAGTGAGTCCGCCCTTTTTCGTTCGGAATGGAGAATCGAATGCTGGGCAACAAAGACATCGTCGCCTTCCTCCCGACGCGGGACTTCGACAAGTCGCGAGCCTTCTACGAGGGTGTGCTGGGGCTGCGGTTCGTCCACAACGACGGCTTCGCCATGGTGCTGGACGCGAATGGCACCATGATTCGTGTCTCCAAGGTGGCGCCGGACTTCAAGCCCGCCGTCTTTACGATCCTGGGATGGGAAGTCTCCGGCATCGAGACCGTCGTCGCCGCGCTTCACGACAAGGGCGTCGTCTTCGAGCGTTTCAGCTTCTTCGAACAGGACGAGCTGGGTATCTGGACCGCTCCGTCCGGCGACAAAGTGGCTTGGTTCAAAGACCCGGACGGCAACACCCTGTCGGTGTCGCAGCACACGTAGATCAGACCGGCCCTGCCGGCGCCCGTCTGGGGACGGTGATCGCCATCCCGACAAAGAACACGCACGCTCCCAAAATGGCAGGGCCGAGGTGGAACATATTCGTGTATCCGATCACGGGATGAATGGCGATGGCGGTGCAGAAGCCGGTGAATCCGGCGGCGGCGAGCGCCTGCCAGAGGTTTCGGGATGGCCGGCCGTAGAGAACGGCGATGAACATCGCCAGGCCGCATGAGACCAGCGCGCCGCCAAATCCTGCCCGGTCATGGGCGATCAGAGGAACAAGCCTGGCGTTGACCGCGTGCAGTTCGGCCGGCGTGATGCCCATGTATTCGATGTCCTGCGGGACGAATACCGTGGTCATCCCGACGGTGCCGATGGTGCATCCGGCGGCGATGATGCCGAAGGTCGACGCCAGGAGAAGGATGCGTCCGATGCCTTGTCGCGAATGGAAATCGATCGGAGAGCGCGTGACCCGCTCGACGCGCAGGGAACGCGTACGGATGAGACCCGCGACGAACAGCGGAAGCAATCCGAGCGTGGCCGCTCCGTGCCAGGTGTCGAGGTAGCCGTAGCCGAGGTACGCCAGAAAACTGAGGAACCCGGCACCGCCGCTGATCAGAAGAGCCCACCAGGCCCACGATTCACGGCGGCGCAGAGGAAACTCGGCCAGCCAGAGGTACATGATTCCGATGGCCAGCAGGACGCCGCCGAACGAGACGCGGTCGTGAACCATGAAGTGAACGATGCGGCACCCGCGAATCGCACAGAGCTGCACGGCCGTCATGCCGAGGTACTCGGTATCGTGCGGAAGGAAATGGCCCGAGCCGGCCTGGAAGAGCGCGAAGGCGCCCGCGCTCATCAACATCAGCGCCGTCAGTTTGAACAGCGAACGTCCGTCGCCGAGAAAGGTCTCGAAGAATCCGCGATCGTCGTCCATGTCCTGTGTGAAAGTACGATCTTACTCGACGATGACGACGCTGGCCGGCCGCTTTGCCCCTTCCCCGACGGGACCTCTCCACCTCGGCAGTCTCGTCGCCGCGGTCGGATCGTGGCTCTTCGCCCGACGCGCGGCCGGGCGCTGGCTGGTGCGGATGGAGGACCTCGATACACCCCGCGTCGTGGCCGGCTCCGCGGATGAGATTCTGAGCGCGCTCGAGCGATACGGACTTACCTGGGACGGCGATGTGGTCTACCAGTCGCAACGGACCTCGCTCTACGATGATGCGTTGGCAGTCTTGCGCGCCCGGAATCTTGTTTACGACTGCGGCTGCTCTCGCGCCGATTTGCAGCGGGCGGCATCGGCGCCGCTGGGACGCGAGCCGGTCTATCCCGGCACCTGCCGCGATGGATTGCCTCCCGGCCGGGAACCGCGCGCCGTTCGCTTTCGAACATCGCACGATGTCATCCACTTCGATGACATCGTCCGAGGTCCGGTCGAAGAGGATGTGGAGGCATTAACCGGCGACTTCGTCGTCCGTCGCGCCGACGGCATCTATGCCTATCAGCTCGCGGTCGTCGTCGACGATGCTGCGCAAGGGGTGACGCAGGTCGTTCGCGGCGCCGATCTGCTGACGTCCACCGCCCGCCAGATCGCCCTGCAACGCGCGCTCGGTCTGCCGACTCCGTCGTATGCCCATCTCCCGCTCGTCCTGAATGCCGAGGGTGCGAAGTTAGGGAAACGGGATGGAGCGCTGCCGCTGCCGTCGCTCGATGAGAAGCGTGTGGCCGAGACGTTGTCGCTCGCGCTGGGCATCCTCGGCGTTGCAGACATCGCACATGACACGCCGGAGCGGATGCTAGGGGAGGGGTTGGCGAGATTTGATCCCGGTCGGATTGAGGGTTGCTGAGTTGCTGAGTTGCTGGGTTACTGAGTTGCTGGGTTGCTGAGTTGCTGAGCCAACCCAGCAACCTAGCAACCCAGCAACCACTTCACAACTTCAACAACAGCTTCGTCATGTCGTGCTGATTGCCATCGGGATCAGTGCCGTAGCCAGGCATCACGTAGGACTGGAAGCCGAGGTTCTGGAGGGTGGTCACGGCGTCGGCTTCGAGATCGGAGATCAGCATCGCGTTCAGATGACGCAGGCCGTTCTCGCGGGCGATGCCGATGAACAGATTCACGAGCAACGTGCCGAGGCCGACGCCGCGGAAGGCAGGATCGATCATCCACTTGATGCGTCCCGCCAGGCGAAGCGGACCGCCGTCGCGGCGATGCAGCGTGGCGTCGGCGACGATGCGATTGCCATCGAGCGCGAGCAGCGGAAAGACCTTCGCGTAATCGATCTCGCGGCCCCATCGCTCGATCAGCGAGTGATTCTCGATCGGGTCCCATGCGAAACGGCGATAGGCAGCCGGCAGACGCTGGAAGAACTCATACAGCGCATCGACGTCCTTCTCGGCGAAGGGGCGGAGAAAAACTTTGTGGCCGTCGCGCAGGACAGCCTCCTGCGGATAGCGGTGCGGCATGGGCGAACGATATCAGATCAAGTCTGATTATCGCTTCGTTTCCGCGCGCCGTTTGATCGCTTCCAGCCAGCCGCGGCGGATGATGCCGCTGCCCGGCCGGATGATGCGCCAGTACGTGCCGAACAGGAGTCGCGTTCCGGCGGAGGGCGCGAGCGCAACGCGCGTCTCCGTCGTCAATCGCCCATCGCCCTCGACACGGAAGTTCATCACCGCGGACGATCCCGGCCCGACGCGCGTACCGAAGACCATCTCGCGCGGAGCGTCCTCGACCAGCATGCGAAACCCGGTGCGCGTGGCGACGCTGAGGATCGGTTCATCGTCCGGAGCATTGATAATGCTTTCCCTGCCGTCACCGCCGATGCGCCGGATGGCCGTGAGCGTGTCGAAGAAGCGGATCTCTCGCGGCGTCACATCGCGGATCGCCTCAAAGATCCGGTCCGGTGTCGCGTCGATGCGAATCTCGTGATGTTCCCCGAACTGCCATCGAGGCACGATCTCATCGAGATGCGAATGGACCTCGGCCACGTGCTCTTCGCGCACCGGCCAGAAGACCGCGATCGCTACCGTTCCAATCCCGCCGATGAACAGCACCAATCCCTGCCGGCGGGTTCGTCGCCGAATCATCGCCCCGGCGCCAGCAAGTGCAGCCGCGGCGCCGGAGTAGAGCAACAGGGAGAGAAGCATTCACACGGAGTCTAATCGCACTCGACCACTCGATCATCGGGGTGATTCTGGCGCACGACCGTGTTGCCGTGAATGGCGACGTGGGCTGATCCACCCGCCAGAAACACGCCCCCTCCTCTTGCAGTCGCGCCGCCGTTCCCTGTGATGACGCTCCCGCCGATCTGACAGTCGATCGAATCCTTGAGATACATGCCGCCGCCCTCGCAAATGGCAGCGAGTACCGCGTTGTCCGTGACACGGCTGCGCCACATGCGCATGCGGCTCCGCTCACCCCAGATCCCACCGCCGCGCGCTTCACCCCGCGCATAGACGGCGTTGACTTGAATCGAGCTTCCCGCGATCTCGACTCTGCAGTCTTCGAAATAGAGGCCGCCACCCCGCGCGCTTGCAGACGAGGGACTGTCGACGGTGTTCCCGGCCACGGTCGATTTCTGGATGCGCACCATCGATCGGCGGCACAACATACCGGCGCCAAAGGCCTCCCTGACCTCGTCGCCGATGCGATTGCCGGCGATGACGCACTCCTGAAGACTGACAGACGAGTCGTTGACCATCATCCCGCGAAGGCGCGCATTCGAGCGCACCTCGATTCCGCTCAGGTGAAGGACTGAACCCAGCACGGAAAGAGCGGCTTCGCCTTCGCTGCCGGCGAGCACGACGCCGCGTCGCGACAGGCGCGTGCTCTCGATGACGAGATTCTCGACCCCGTCCACACAAACACGCTCGGCGTAGAGACCCGGCTCGATCATGATCGTGGTCGGGCGAACGACCGCATCGACCGCTTCCTGAATGGTCCGGAACTCTCGTGGAACGAAGAAGACATCGTGAGCGCTCATACCAGCGATCGTAGCAGCGGCCACGGCTTGAGGTGCAACGATTCGACGTGTCGCGATGGCGTTGTTACCTCGGCGCGGCTTCAACGGAGACGCTTCGTCGCTTCGCTCCTCAGCGTAGACTGAAGGCAGGTGAACCAGCCGGGACCAGGAAACGCGGCATGAAACATCGTGAACGTCTGTTTGATCCCTGCAGGAGCTGATACGATCCCTGAATGGGAGTCATGAAAGACGAACGACTCGTCCAGATGTACCAGATTGAACACATCCCCTGGATGAAACGACGGTAGAGTGCTTTGGTTTGCCCGGTGACCATCGGACTCTTCCGTGCAGCTTCATGACCACTCCGAGAATCAGCCCTGACTCGGTCTGAGCCCTCCAGCCCTCATCGTCCCTGAACTCCCGGCAAATGCTGCGAACCAATCCGCGGACGGCTAAGGCCGTCACGCAAGAAAGATACTGATGACTTCATACCCTTTGACGATCACCGCCGATCTACCGGTAGAAAAAACCACGACAGAAAAACCCAGAAGATCTTCGGATACCCCGATCGTCTCCACCCTCGGCTCGGAACCATGGAAGAGTCACTGGTGGCAAACCTCCAACGGAGAACGCCCGACGTTCTTCTACATCATGGCCATCCACATCCTGTCCGCGGTCGGTCTGGTGTTCTTCGCAACGCCCGGCTGGCGTGTGATCGTGGCCACGCTCGCTCTGGCCTGGCTCGGCGGAATGGGTGTCACGATCTGCTACCACCGCACGCTGGCGCACACAGCGCTCCGGCTGCACCCGGTGGTGAAGCACCTGCTCATCTTCTTCGCCATGTTCAACGGCTCCGGCTCCCCCGATTCGTGGACCGCGAACCACCGCCAACACCATTCGAAGGTCGAGTCCGCGGAAGACATCTCCAGCCCCTCGATCGGCGGCTTCTGGTGGGCACATCTGCGATGGCTGTGGCAGGCCGGCAAGATCCCGCTCGATCGCTGGTGCCCGGATCTGGACAAGCGCGAGTATCGCTTCTGGAGACGGATGCAGATTCCGCTGCTCTTCGTATCGCTCTTCGGAGGCCTGGCCTTCGGGCTCCCTGCATTCTTCTGGCTCGGCCCGATGCGCCTGGCGATGTCCCTTCACGCGCAATGCTTCATCAACAGCATCGCCCATATGCGGGAAGGGCGCGAGCCCGGCCAGGATTCGTCTCAGAACATCACCTGGCTTGCCGTGCTCCACTTCTTTCAAGGTGAGAACTGGCATGGCAACCACCACGCGAAGCCTTCCTCGGCACGCTTTGGATGGAGACTCTGGCAGATCGACTTCGGCTGGTACGCGATCTGGATGCTCGAGGCCGTCGGTCTGGCAACGTCCGTGAAGCGCCCGTCGATGTGAGGTTGCGGGGTTGCGGGGTTGCGGGGTCTCGAAGTTGCGGGGTCTCGAAGTTGCGGGGTCTCGGCGTCTTCGAGCACGCCGGAGGCGTTCCGTAGATTAGCCGGTGGCAAGCGCCGAAGGACGCGCCGCCACCGGTTATCGATGCCAAGAATGTCGCACCCCGAAGGGGTGCCGGAGGTCTCGGCATATCGTCAACGCGAGCGCTACTCAGCAACTTAGCAACCGGGCAACGCCGGAACCGCGAGACCCCGAGACCCCACGACTTCGCGACCCCACCACTACCCTCCCGATCGCGCCCTGTACGCCATGTAGGCGAAGATTGCGACGAGAAGGATGAGAAAGACTCTCCCCATTCCGAGCATCCGGGAGTGCGCCACGTGCCGCGTTCCCTTTGGTTTGATTCCAGTCACAGCGGCGATCGCGGTCAGCAGCACGGCAAGACCCAGCCAAGTCATCCAGTTCATACCCGGGCCCGCTACAAGAGGCGCGCCAATCACTCGTCGTGATGTGGATCGAGTAACTGAAACAGCACGCTCGTCTCAGCGGCCCTCGGCATGGAGGCCGCGATCGACCGTCTCCGAGGTTGGGTCACGGCATCTACCGCAGCCGTGCGTCCATCGTGATCTCCGCGTTCAGTAGCTTCGAGATGGGACAGTTGCGCTTGGCCTCATCAGCGGCGGTGGCGAACTGCTCCGAAGAAGCGCCCGGCACATTGGCTTCGACGGAGAGATGAACCTTCGTTACGGCGAAGCCCTTCTCCTGCTTCTCGAGCGTCACGGTGGCCGTTGTGGCAATCTCGTCCGCCGTCAGGCTCGCGGCCCCGAGCTGCGCCGACAGCGCCATCGAGAAGCAACCCGCGTGTGCGGCCGCGATCAGCTCTTCCGGGTTCGTTCCGATGCCATTTTCAAAGCGCGTGGCGAATGAGTATTGCGCGTCGTGGAGCACACCGCTCTGCGTGGACACGGTCCCCTTCCCATCCTTGATTCCTCCGCGCCAAACCGCGGATCCATTCCTGTTCATATCGCCTCCTTTGGTTTTCTTACGAAGTGCGAAGGCGAGCCCGTACCGCGGCCGCCATCCTCGCAGACGCACGATACCCCGAGACCATCACCGCCCCGTGAGCGAATCCATCTTCTCGAACGTATTCGAGAACGCCACCACCCGCCAGCCGCGATCGCCGTTGTGCAGCCTGGTCACCTGTCTCAGCGTGGCGTACATCGCCGGCCGGACCGCGCTCTCGACGCCCGCGGGATTGAACAGGACCGTTTGCACGGCGTTGACGGTGATGTCGCCGTCCGGGCCGGCTTCGTGCGATTCGATCGCGAAACGCGACGGGAAGATCGTCTGAAACATCGGCGGGCCGGCGCCGATTCGCTCCTGCGACCCCAGTCTGGCCAGGTCTGCGGCCGTCAGGCCATCGGCCATTTCGGCGGCTGCGTCATAGCGACGGTGGAGAATCTCCTCCGCGAATGCCTTGTAGTGACTCACCGGCGCATAGGTACGGCGATAGTAGTGATGGCCGGCGGCCACCGCCACGAGCAGTACCAGAACCGCAACGACACGACGCATCGGAGATTCCTCCGGTTTGGCCCGCCGGAGAGTATAGGGTTGGATTCTGATCGATGGCTCGTAGATCGCGATCTAAATTTCCAGATGCGGATCTATCCCCGGTTGATCGCGATCAATCCCTGGTTGATCGCGATCTAATTTTTTAGATACGGATCAATCCTCGGTAGATCGCGATCAATCCCTGGTTGATCGTGATCTAAATTTTTAGATGCGGATCAATCCCGGATAGATCGCGATCTAAATTTTTAGATCCGCATCAATCCCGGATAGATCGCGATCAAACCATGGTTGATCAATATCAAACCATGGTTGATAAACATCAAACCATGGTTGATATCGATCCAAGCCGGGTAGATCGCGATCTTTCCCAGGAAGATCGAGCGCCTGGCGGAGCGCTAAGTATCAACCGTTCAATGGTTTGCCGCTACCGGAGCGTTGGCGCCTGCCCTGAGCGAAGCCGAAGGGTCCTCGCCGGATGGCTCGGCGGCGTCTCGCCGCCGAGCTGCAGCGGTCCCGGTACTCACATCGTCAATCGTTGCCTACCGGCTCCAGTACCCAGCGACCCAGTAGTAGCCCCGACGCTCGCGAACCCAGCGTCCCGGGACCCACGTCGCATAGCGATGAGGCCGGCGAACCCATACGCCGCTCCTCCAGGCATAGGCCCGGCCGTTCCATTCGTGATACCCGGGTTGCCAGACGAATTCCGGCCCCGGGGCCAGCACCGGCCGTTCCACCACGACCGGCGGCGGGCCGATCTGCAGATACACACGCGTTCTGGCCTCCGCCGCGGGGATGCTGAGCAGCCCCGTCAGGAGAGCCATCGTCATCAGTCGGGAAAACGTTCTCATGATTGCCTCCGCCACGATATTTTGCGAAGGGGATGCCTACTTTCCGGCAGAACTCGGTTTCGTACCGAGGTCAACCGGCGGCACGCTGCATCGAAGCTCGCGTCGCCGCCGGCGGACTAGGTACTCAATCTTCAACCTGCGTTACCGGCGCCAGTAACCAGCCACCCAGTAGTGACCGCGGCGCTCGTGCACCCAGTGACCGGACACCCACGTCGCGTGGCGATGAGGCGGGCGAACCCATACACCGCTTCTCCAGGCATAGGCCCGGCCGTTCCATTCGTGATAGCCGGGCTGCCAGACGTAGTCACGCCCCGGCGCCGCCACCACTCGTTCCACGACGACCGGGGGCGGGCCGATCTGCAGGTAGATGCGCGTCCTGGCTTCCGCCACGGGGATGCTGAGCAGACCGGTCAGAAGAGACAAAGTCATAATTCGGTAAAACGTTTTCATAGGACCTCCGCAACTATGCACTGCGAACGAGATGCCCAGTTCGCTTGCAGACCTCAGGTACGCGGCCGTCAAACGCGATCGCGTCCCGATGAGAGTGCCCCGATATGGTTGGCAAAGACCTCGTTGAAGAGCGCTCCCGGCCGCCGCTCTCGCAGCCTCTCCACGATGGCCGGCCCTTCCATCCCCAGTTTGTGAAGGATGAGACCGGCGATCAGAGCCGACCGGTTGAAGCCCATGCCGCAGTGGGAGAGGACACGGTGTCCACTTTCGATGAGATGCGCGCCGAGGAGCGTCACCGCCTCCAACCGGGCCGGATCCGGAAGGTCTTCGTCGAAGATCGGAAAATAGACATACAGGCCACCGCCCGGAACCGTGGGGACGCCCTCGTCGAGACCGCCTTCCAGATCGATGACCACATCGATCCCGTGCGCCTCGAGGTCCGCCCAATCAGTGATGGCCGGCGAAATGAAGAGGAGTCCTGAGTCGTCGACGGGAAAAAGGTTCATCTCTGGAATGGTAACTGGTTCGGAGGCGCGGAGAGGGAACAGGGCGCCGCCGGAAACGCGTTTGCGACGGGCAAAGGAAATCACATGCAACTTCGGATGAAGAAAACACTCGTTGCCGTAGCCATCGCAGCCTTCGGTCTGAGCTGCGGCGCCAATGCCGACGCCGTCAACAAAGCGATCCCGGCGCCGGATCTCGACACCCCCGCCGCCGAGGCCTTGGGGCCTCAAGTCGCGGTCCTCGCCGGCGGATGCTTCTGGGGTCTGCAGGGGATGTTCGAGCACGTGAAAGGCGTCACCAAAGTCGTGGCCGGCTATTCGGGTGGGGCGAAGGCCACCGCTCACTACGAGCTGGTGGGAACAGAGACCACGGGCCACGCCGAATCGGTGGAGATCACGTTCGACCCGAAGCAGGTCTCGTACGGCCAGCTCCTGCGGCTCTACTTCTCCGTGGCCCACGATCCGACGGAGCTGAATCGCCAAGGCCCGGACAGCGGTCCGAGCTACCGCTCGGAGATCTTCTTCGGCTCTCCGGCCCAGGAGCGCATCGCCCGCGCCTATGTCGAGCAGCTCACCAAGGCGAAGGTCTTCGCCTCTCCCATCGTCACGAAGATCGAGCCGCTGAAAGGCTTCTACCCCGCCGAGGATTACCACCAGGACTACCTGATCCACAATCCGACGCAGCCGTACATCGTCTACAACGACCTGCCGAAGATCGATGCACTCAAACGGATCTACCCGCAGCTTTATCGGCCGACGCCGGTGGCGCTGGCCTCGCGTTGAGGGCGTTCGCTTCGCTTTCTCAATGAGGCGTAAAGATCTGTACTCGTTGCGTGTCGTTGTCGGTTAGCGTGACCAACGCCCATACGGGATGGTCAGACTCGACTTCGAAGCGCACGGTTTTGTGGGCGAGGACCTGGGCTGGTGGCAGGAGATCGTTCAGCGTCCAAGTCCAGAACGGATCGATGTCAGTGGGCGGATCGCGGTGGAACTTCTGTTCCGCCAGCAGTTCCCCAGTCGTGTTGTCCTTCACGTGAACGACGACGTCCACGCCTCGCGTGTAGAACCGAAGGGTTGTGCGGAAGCGTCCGTCGGCCGGAACAGACGGCAGCCAGACCTGCTTTTGCTGAAAGTCGCGCTCCCGGATGACCGGAATCTCCGTGCCCGGTCCGTCGGGGTCCCGCGATAACTCGTGCAGCCGAACGGTGAAGTGCAGCCTGCCGACATGATCGGCCGGTGGCAATAAGAACATCTCTGGAGCAAGTGCGTAGTCCGACACCGGCGGGATGACCATCGACGAATGCGGTGGAACCCGCCGCGGGCTGTCGCGGCAGGGGACCGGCGTGCCGAGGATATAGCAGATCTCCGGATCGATCGGGACGCTGTCGTCTGAGTCGTTGTAGACGGAGATTTCGCTGACCCAGCGGGTGCCATGGCTGGCATCGATCGGTTTGTAAGCGATCGGGATGATGATCTCTTCGAGGACCGGAGCGAAGACGAATGGTATGGACGAAGGAAATTGCACGCCCTGGTCGAGCACCGTCACGGAGACGATACCAATGACGTGCGCCGGCGCCACGGCCGTGAACTCGGAGGCATTGGCTAAGGTGACGCGAGGAGACGGGACACCGTCAAAGAAGACCTGGGGCGCCGTGAATTTGTATGGAAAACGGGTGGCGTAGAACTGGATCTCTGCCCCACCCTCCGGAGGAGCGGTGTACGGATAGAAGCTGAAATAGTCCTGGCCGGCGGCTGCCTGCGCGAAGAGCATCAGGAAAACGAAGGGGATGAATCGCATGATCCGTTTGGCGTTTTGTTCGAGCATGGCCGGCTCCCTCCTGATCTTCATCGCGAATGCCGATTCTCAGGATACGCGCCTTGGGGCTTACTTGAGAGACTGGCAAACGTCGAGTACCACTTGCGGTGCGCGATGCCACACGGGGATGTGTGCGTGCCGGCAATCGAGATAGCAGCGTCACGCTCCAGTTGTGATGGATTGCACGAAGCCTTGGTTGCCCTCGCGCGTACATCGGCCTCGATCTTTCCTCAGTCCGGCCACACCATCGCCACAATCGGCGGCGAAGATCCGGCCATGGGAAAAAACATCGCTGCCATCGTCGTGATCTTTCTCTTCACCACCTGCGCCTGGGTAATCCTCGGCACGTCGGTCGTGGCCCGTACCGGCTCGGCCGACTCCGGCCTCAGCAAGGACGTTCAGTCGAACTGGGGCTCAGCACAGCAGCAATCGCCGCCGGTCGCGATCTCGTCGCATTCCGTTCAAAAGGCGGTGCAGGAAAACCAGAACGGGGTCACGTTCACGAAGGCGGTCGAAGAGAACGTCGACACGCCGCTTCCGATCGAGCAGAGCCGCATCCGCGTGGCTCTCGATCTCGAGCAGCGACAGAAGGGATTGCTCTGGTTCGCCACCTATCGCGTGGCATTCCACGGCGACTACGTCTTCCGAAATGCGGCAGCGAGCGACAAGGTCACCATAAAGCTGGTCTTTCCCGCTCCCGACGCGATCTACGACGACCTCGTCTTGCGTGCCGACGGGCAACCCCTTCCGTTCACCACCGAGAAAGGCACGGTCTCGGCCGTCATTCACCGCCCGCCCGGATCGGCGATTCACCTCGAGGTCGGATATCGGTCACAAGGCTTGTCGACGTGGGACTACAAACTCGGTGAGAACGTGTCCCAGGTCCGCGACTTCACGATGGAGATGCAGACGAACTTCAACGCCATCGATTTTCCGCAGGGCGGCCTGTCACCCACTACGAAGAAGAAGATCGACCACGGCTGGCTGCTGACTTGGAAGTACTCGAACCTGGTCACCGGCTACCGCATCGGCATGGTCCTGCCGGAGAAACTTCAGCCGGGACCGCTCGCCGGACGGATCAGCTTCTTCGCGCCGGTCTCGCTGCTGTTCTTCTTTTTCCTGATGTTCATCATCACCACGCTGCGCGGCATCGATCTCCACCCGATGCACTACTTCTTCCTGGCCACGTCGTTCTTCGCCTTCCATCTCCTGCTTGCCTATCTGGCCGACCACATCTCGATCCACGCCGCCTTCGCGATCTGTTCCGCGGTATCGATCTTCCTGGTGGTCAGCTACCTGCGCATCGTCGTCGGCTCCCGCTTCGCCTTCGTCGAAGCCGCCCTCGCCCAGTTCATCTACCTCGTCATGTTCTCCTACGCCTTCTTCTTCCAGGGCTTCACCGGCCTGTCGATCACCATCGGAGCGATCGTCACGCTGTTCGTGGTGATGCAGATGACGGCGCGGATCGACTGGGGGAGGAGGCCAACCGTCAATCAGGGTTAGTGTCTCTTCTTTTTCGAGTCGCTCACTCCGAGGCGAACGGGGCTGCCTCGCGGTCGCCCGTTTCACCTGAAGCGATGCGATAGATCCGACTGCTCGTCGTCAAAATCCGCCAGCGACAGCCTTTCTTGGTCCTCGTCTCCGTCTCGGCGCGGAGGAAGCGCGATCAGCCGCGCCGGACAAGCGGTAACATGCACGCGAGAATCGTGGTGAATGCCGACTGTTCTGAAGCAGGGTCCCTATCGCGTATTCTTTTACGCGAGCGATCGTGGCGAACCGGCGCACGTACACGTAGAGCGTGAGAACTGCATGGCAAAGTTTTGGCTGAACCCGCTCCGTCTGGCCCACAGCGGCGACTTTGGACGCGCTGAGATCCGGCGCATCGAGCAGATCGTGGCTGAGCATCGAGAATCGCTCCTGGAGGCATGGAATGACTTCTTCGCTGACTGAGATCGCTGTTCCGGCAGCGACCAACGTCCTGGTAACCGAGGACACGTTGACCGTGGACCTGAGTGACGGGCGCACGATTTCGGTGCCGCTCGCCTGGTATCCCCGTCTCGTCCACGGCACACAGGAGGAACGGTCGGATTGGCGATTGATCGGCCGAGGCGAAGGGATTCACTGGCCTCAACTCGATGACGACATTTCGGTAGAGGGTTTGGTCGCAGGCAGACCCTCCGGGGAGAGTCAGAGATCGCTTGCCAGGTGGCTTGAGACCCGGCGATAGCCTGAAGGGCTGGAGAGCAACTCAGGCGTGAACGTGTACCTTCTCGTAAAGAAACTCCGGCGCGATATCCGCGCCGTTCGGCCAGCAGATCGTGCCGTACTCGGCGACTGAGAAGTTGCGGAAGTAGTTCACGTCCTTCAGCGGCTCGAAGACGGGACCCCATAGATCATCGGCCAGATCAATTTCTCCCTCGCTTCCGTCGGCGAACTTCGCCCAGATGGTGAAATCGCGAACGTATCGTGCGTCGATGACGGTGTAGTACATGCCTCTCCCAGTCCAGTTGCATGGTAACTCCATGTTTCACGCCGAGGCGCGGAGAAGCGGAGGTAAGCAGGATGCTTTATCTTCTCCGTGTCTCCGCGCCTCCGCGTGAGCCGTATCCCTCGGGCTAAGCACACAAATACAACGGGCGGCCTCTCGGCCGCCCGTTTCGGTTGAAGCGATACTGAACCCCTACTGCTCGTCGTCGAAATCCGCCAGCGAAAGCGCCTCTTCGTCCTCGTTGTCCGTCTCGGCTCGAAGGAGGTCTTCGAGGTTGGGCTGGACCGGGATGGGCTCGTCTTTCTCGAGGTAGACCTCGCGATAGACGGGCATGCCAGTACCGGCCGGGATGAGGCGGCCGACGATGACGTTTTCCTTGAGGCCGCGCAGGTGGTCCACCCGGCCGGCGATGCTGGCTTCGGTGAGAACCCTTGTGGTCTCCTGGAACGATGCGGCGGAGATGAAGCTGTCCGTCGAGAGAGAGGCTTTGGTGATGCCGAGCAGGAGCGGCGTTCCGTCGGCGGGCTCGCCGCCGCGGTTCATGACCTTCTCGTTCTCTTCCATGAAGCGGAAGCGATCGACCTGCTCGTCGACGAGGAAATCCGTGTCGCCGACCCGCGTCACGCGCACCGAGCGGAGCATCTGGCGGCAGATGACTTCGATGTGCTTGTCGTTGATGGCCACGGACTGCGAACGGTAGACCTCCTGGATCTTGTCGACCAGGTAACGCTGCAGTTCCTTGATGCCGAGGACCGCCAGGACGTCGTGCGGATCGATCGGACCGTCGATCAGCGGATCGCCGGCGCGAACGCGCTCGCCTTCCTGCACGTTGACGTGCACAGAACGGGGGACGCTGTACTCGTGGCGGGTGCCTTCGTCGGTCTCGATGATGACGCGGCGCATGCCCTTGACCACCGGGCCGTGATGCACCGTTCCCTCGACCTCGGAGATGACGGCCTTATCGCGCGGATGGCGGGCTTCGAACAGCTCGACCACGCGGGGCAGGCCGCCGGTAATGTCCTTGGTCTTGGTCGTGGCGCGCGGGATCTTGGCCAAGATGTCGCCCGGGTAGACCTCGTTGCCGTTCTGCACCATGACGTGGGCGCCGGTGGGAAGCAGGTAACGCTTCTCCTCGCCCTTCTTCGATTTGACGGTGATGGTCGGCGTGCGCTTCTCGGCGGTGGCCGACTCCACGATGACCATCTGGGTGAGACCGGTGACGCGGTCGGTCTCTTCGCGGACGTTCTCGCCTTCGACGATGTCCTTGAAGGTGACCTTGCCGCCGACCTCGGTGAGAATGGCCGAGGTGAACGGATCCCATTCCACGAGCGGCGAACCGGCATCGACGTGCTGGCCGTCGTGCACCTTCAGCGTCGAGCCGTAGACGAGCGCGTAACGCTCCTTCTCGCGGCCCGTGGTGTCGAGCACGGCGGCATCGCCCTTCTTCAGCTTCTTGATCGGGGCGTCGTCCATGATCAGCAGCTTGCCGTTACGGTTGATGACGACGAGATCGCCGTTCTTGTTCGTGACGGTGGAGACGTTGACGAAGAACACCTTACCGGGGTTGGTAGCCTCATGCTTCGACTGCTCGGAAACGCGTGAGGCGGTACCGCCGACGTGGAAGGTACGCATGGTGAGCTGCGTGCCCGGCTCGCCGATGGACTCGGCAGCGATGACGCCGACCGCTTCGCCGATCTCGACCATCTTGCCGCTGGCCAGGTTGCGGCCGTAACAGCGGCGGCAGACGCCGCGGCGGGTCTCGCAGGTGAGGCCCGAGCGGATCTTCACCTGTTCAATACCTGCCTCTTGAATCGAATTCGCCAGCTCGTCTGTGATCTCGTCGTTCTGCGAGACCAGGATGTCGCCGGTGAGCGGATCGTAGATGTCTTCCTGCGAAACGCGGCCGACGATGCGATCGCGCAGCGGCTCGAGGATGTCGCCGCCTTCCATGATCGGGGTGACGATGATGCCGTCGAAGGTCTGGCAATCCTGTTCAGTGACGATCACGTCCTGCGCGACGTCGACCAGACGGCGCGTGAGGTAGCCGGAGTCGGCGGTCTTGAGGGCCGTATCGGCCAGACCCTTGCGGGCGCCGTGCGTGGAGATGAAGTACTGCAGCACGGAGAGGCCTTCGCGGAAGTTGGCGGTGATGGGGGTCTCGATGACCTCGCCTGACGGCTTCGACATCAGACCGCGCATACCGGCCAACTGGCGGACCTGCTCCTTGGAACCGCGAGCTCCGGAGTCGGCCATCATGAAGATGGGGTTGAACTCGCCGCGATCCTGCTCGGTGCGGCGCATCTCGCTGAACATCTCGTCGGAGACGTTCTCGGTGGCGCGATGCCAGATATCGATGATCTTGTTGTGGCGCTCGCCGTGGGTGATGGCGCCGTCGAGACGCTGGCGCTCGACCTCGAGGACGGCCTTGCGGGCACCCTCGACGATGTCCTGCTTCTTCGACGGGATGACCATATCGTCGACGCCGATGGAGACGCCGGCCTTGGTAGCGTAGAGGAAGCCGAGGTCCTTCAGATCGTCGAGCATGCGAACGGTCAGATCGTTGCCGAAGTTGACGAAGGCGAAGTTCACCAACTCCTGCAGACCGCGTTTCTTGAGAAGCCCGTTGATGAAGGGGATCTCATCGGGCATGTGCATCTTGAAGATGACGCGGCCGACGGTGGTCTCGACGAGCTTCTTGTCGAGCTCCTGGATTTCGGCGTGCATCAGATCCTGATCGTTGAAGTGCTTGGTCAGGTCGACGAACTGGCCGGTCACGCGAACGCGAATCGGCGTGAGCAGCTCGACCTCTTTGGCCTGCAGCGCGATGACGACTTCATCGAAACTGCCGAAGATCTTGCCCTCGCCCTTGGCGCCCTTCTTCTCCTTGGTCAGGTAGTAGCAGCCCAGGACGAGATCCTGCGACGGAACCGCGAGCGGCTTGCCGTTTGCCGGCGAGAGGATGTTGTGCGACGCCAGCATGAGCACCTGGGACTCGACCTGAGCCTTCGGCGACAGCGGGACGTGAACGGCCATCTGGTCGCCGTCGAAGTCGGC